>Ga0180218_1000145_pt1 | contig 107003 bp, 88 predicted proteins | sample eDN3rd37CKraftBY_FD_151334 | JGI IMG/M metagenome (GOLD analysis project Ga0180218, IMG submission 151334) | Enriched backyard soil microbial communities from Emeryville, California, USA - eDNA 3rd pass 37_C Kraft BY (version 2) (version 2) | ecosystem: Environmental > Terrestrial > Soil >... | reverse complement strand
GGAAAATGCCGTGAAGCGCCGGGGTTTGCCTGGGTCAAGTCAGGCGTGGCCCGGCGCCGTCATGGCGCCGGGCCACCGCCTCAGTTTCAGCCTTCGGCGGCTTCCTGCTGCGCGTCCACCACGGCGAGCGCCGTCATGTTGACGATGCGGCGCACGGTGGCGCTGGTGGTCAGGATGTGCACCGGACGGGCCGAGCCCAGCAGGATCGGGCCCATCGCAATCCCGTTGCTGCCGGTCATCTTCAGCATGTTGTAGGTGATGTTGCCGGTATCCAGGTTGGGCATGACCAGCAGGTTGGCGCGGCCCTTCAGCGTGCTGTCCGGATAGGCTTGCAGCCGGATCGATTCCGACAGCGCGGCGTCGGCGTGCATTTCGCCATCGACCTCCAGGTGCGGCGCGCGCTCGGCCACCAGCTTGCGGGCGTGGGCCATCTTGCGCGACGAGTCCGTGGGCCGGCTGCCGAAGTTCGAGTGCGACAGCAGCGCGATCTTCGGCATGACGCCAAAGCGCAGCATTTCATCGGCGGCCTGGATCGTGATGTTGGCGATTTCCTCGGCCGAGGGGTTCTCGTTGACGTGCGTGTCGGTGACGAACAGGGTCTGGTTGGGCAGCATCAGCACATTCAGCGCGCCGTAGGTCTGGCCGGGCTTGCGGCCGATGACCTCTTCCACGTACTTGAGCTGGTTGTCGTACTTGCTGGCGACGCCGCACAGCAGCGCGTCGGCATCGCCGCGGCGCAGCAGCATCGCGCCGATCAGCGTGTTGTGCTTGCGGATCATCGCCTTGGCGATGGCCGGGGTCACGCCTTCGCGGCCGCGCAACTGGTAGTAGCCATTCCAGGTTTCGTTGAAGCGGCTGTCGTCCTCGGGGTCGACGATCTCGACGTTCTGGCCCGGAACCATGCGCAGGCCGAACTTCTTGATGCGCATCTCGATCACCGCCGGACGGCCGACCAGGATGGGTTCGGCCAGCTTCTCGTCGATCACGGTCTGCACCGCGCGCAGCACGCGCTCGTCCTCGCCGTCAGCGTACACCACGCGCTTGGGCGCCTGCTTGGCCTGCTGGAACAGCGGACGCATCAGTTGGCCGGAGTGGTACACGAAGCCCATCAGCTTCTGGCGGTAGGCCTCGATGTCCTCGATCGGACGGGAGGCCACGCCCGACTCCACGGCGGCCTGGGCCACGGCCGGCGCGATCTGCACGATGAGGCGGGGGTCAAATGGCTTGGGGATGATGTAGTCGGGGCCGAAGCTGAGCTCCTGGCCCGCGTAGGCGCGCGCCACTTCGTCGTTCTGCTCCGCCTGGGCCAGCTCGGCGATCGCCTTGACGCATGCCAGCTTCATTTCCTCGGTGATGCGCGTGGCGCCGGCATCCAGGGCGCCGCGGAAAATGAAGGGGAAGCACAGCACGTTGTTGACCTGGTTCGGGTAGTCCGAACGGCCGGTGGCGATGATGCAGTCGGGCCGCGCCGCCTTGGCGAGTTCGGGGCGGATTTCCGGCTCAGGGTTGGCCAGCGCCAGGATCAGCGGCTGCGCCGCCATGGTCTTGACCATTTCCGGCGTCAGCACGCCGGCAGTCGAGCAACCCAGGAACACGTCGGCGCCGTCGACCACGTCGGCCAGCGTGCGGGCCTCGGTCTTTTGCGCGTAGCGGCGCTTGTTGGGCTCCATGTTCTCGTCGCGGCCCTCCCAGATGACGCCGCGCGAGTCCACCACGTAGATGTGCTCGCGCTTGATGCCCAGGTGCACCAGCAGGTCCAGGCAGGCGATGGCGGCGGCGCCGGCGCCCGAGCAGGCCAGCTTGACCTGGCCGATGTCCTTGCCGACGACTTTCAGGCCATTGAGGATGGCCGCCGACGAAATGATGGCGGTGCCATGCTGGTCATCGTGGAACACCGGGATCTTCATGCGCTCGCGCAGCTTCTTCTCGATATAGAAGCACTCGGGCGCCTTGATGTCCTCGAGGTTCACGCCGCCCAGCGTCGGTTCGAGCGCGGCGATGATGTCGACCAGCTTGTCGGCATCGTTTTCGGCCAGCTCGATGTCGAACACATCGATGCCGGCGAATTTCTTGAACAGGCAGCCCTTGCCCTCCATGACCGGCTTGGCGGCCAGCGGGCCGATGTTGCCCAGGCCCAGCACGGCCGTCCCGTTGGTGATCACGCCGACCAGGTTGGAGCGCGACGTGTACTTCGACGCCGCGTCATTGCCCTGGTCGAAAATCGCCATGCAGGCCGCGGCCACGCCGGGCGAGTACGCCAGCGACAGGTCGTCCTGATTGGCCAGCGTCTTGGTCGGGGTGACCGAGATTTTGCCCGGGGTGGGGTAAGCGTGGTAATCCAACGCCAGTTTGGTGAGATTTTCGTCCATGGGTGCACAACCTTTGCGGCGCAAACTGAGGGAAATAACGGAAAAGCTGAAATCCGAGGGGAACCCCCTATTTCAACAGAAAGCGCCGTAGTGTGCTTGCTGCACTGCAGCGACAATGCTCCGGCCAGGGCGTGGCCCGGCCGGAGCCGTCGTCAGGATTGCCAGGAGGGAACGTCCCGCGCGGCAGTCCGCAATTGCTCGCGCCGGGCCTGCAGCGCAGGTTGCCAGGCGCTGTCCTCGCGTGCCAGCAGGTCCAGCGCATGCAGCGTGATCCACGGCGCGCCGACCTCGAAGAAGTCGCGCAACTGGGCGCGCGTGTCGCTGCGGCCGAAGCCGTCGGTGCCGAGCACGCGATACGGGCCGGGGATCCAGGCGCGGATCTGCTCCGGCACGGCGCGGACATAGTCGCTGACGGCGACCACCGGCGTGGCCAGGTCGCCCAGGCATCGCGCCAGCCAGTTGCCGTCGGGGCAGGGCAGTCCGAGCGCCTGGGCGCGCTCGGCGGCGCGCCCGCCGCGCGCCAGCTCCGAAAAGCTGGTCACGCTCCAGACCTCCGCGTCCACGCCGTGCTCATCGCGCAGCAATTGCGCCGCGCGCATGGCCTCGTCGAGCATCGGGCCGGCGCCCAGCAGGCGTACCTGCGCGATGCCGTCGGCCGCGCGCACGCGATGCATGCCGCGCAGGATGCCCGTGCGCGTTTCCTCGTCCGCGGGCATGTCGGGCTGGGCCAGGTTTTCGTTGGTGACGGTCAGGTAATAGAACTCATCGCATTGTTCATCGAGCATGCGCTGCATGCCGTGCTCGACCAGGACGGCCACTTCGTAGGCATAGGCGGGATCGTAGGCGCGGCAATTCGGCACCGCCGCCGCGGCCAGGTGGCTGTAGCCGTCCTGGTGCTGCAGGCCTTCGCCGCCCAGCGTCGTGCGCCCGGATGTCGCGCCGATGAGAAAGCCTCGCGTGCGCTGGTCGGCCGCCGCCCAGATCAGGTCGCCGATGCGCTGGAAGCCGAACATCGAGTAGTAGATATAGAAGGGCAGCATGGGCAGGCCATTGACCGAGTAGCTGGTGCCCGCCGCGGTCCAGGACGAGATCGCGCCGGCTTCGGTAATGCCTTCTTCCAGGATCTGGCCGTCGCGCGCCTCGCGGTACGCCAGCACCGAGCCGATGTCTTCCGGTTCGTACAACTGTCCCTGCGCCGAGTAGATGCCCACCTGGCGGAACAGGTTGGCCATGCCGAACGTGCGCGCTTCGTCGGCCACGATAGGCACGATGCGCGGCCCCAGTTGCGGGTCCTTCAGCAAGGCGGTGAGCATGCGCACGATGGCCATGGTCGAGGACATCTCCTTGCCCGAGGCCTGCAGCGCGAAGCGGGCCCAGTCGGCCACCGGCGGCGGCGCCAGGCGCGGGGCCTCGGTGCGGCGCCGCGGCAGGTACCCCCCCAGGGCCGCGCGGCGCGATTCCAGGTAGCGCAGTTCGGCGCTGTCGTCGGCCGGCTTGTAGAACTTCAACGCCAGGCAGTCGGCATCGGAGATGGGCAGCGCGAAACGGTCGCGAAACGCCAGCAGCGCTTCGTCGTCCAGTTTCTTCTGCTGGTGCGTGGTCATCTTGCCCTGTCCGGCGGTGCCCATGCCGAAGCCCTTCTTGGTCTGCGCCAGGATGACGGTGGGCTGGCCGCGATGATGCGCGGCGCGGTGGTAGGCGGCATGGATCTTGACCATGTCGTGGCCGCCGCGGCGCAGGCGGTCGATCGCTGTGTCGGACCAGTCCGCCACCAGCGCGCTCAGCCGCGGATCCTGGCCGAAGAAGTGCTGGCGGTTGTAGGCGCCGTCATTGGCGGCGAAGGTCTGGAACTGGCCGTCCACCGTGTGCGAGAACGTGCTGGCCAGCGCGCCATCGGGGTCGCGCCGCAGCAGGGCGTCCCAGTCGCCGCCCCAGACCAGCTTGATGACATTCCAGCCGGCGCCGGCGTACAGCGTTTCCAGCTCGTCGATGATGCGGCCGTTGCCGCGCACCGGGCCGTCGAGGCGCTGCAGGTTGCAGTTGATCACGAACACCAGGTTGTCCAGGCGCTCGCGCGCGGCCAGCGTCAGCGCGGCGATCGATTCGGGTTCGTCCATTTCGCCATCGCCGAAAATGCCCCAGACCTTGCGGTCCGAGGGCATCGCCAGCGAACGGTGCTCCAGGTAGCGCATGAAGCGGGCCTGGTAGATGGCATTGATGGGGCCGATGCCCATCGAGCCGGTGGGAAATTGCCAGAAGTCCGGCATCAGCCAGGGGTGCGGATAGGAAGACAGGCCTCGCAGCCCCTGTGCTCCGGCGGTGATTTCCTGGCGGAAATGCGCCAGGTCGGCGTCGTTCAGGAAGCCTTCCAGATAGGCGCGGGCATATATGCCTGGCGCCGAGTGCGGCTGCATGTAGACCAGGTCGCCGCCGAAGCCGGGCGCGGGGGCGCGGAAGAAATGGTTGAAGCCCACCTCGAACAGGTCGGCCGCCGACGCATAGCTGGCGATGTGGCCGCCCAGTTCACCATGGGCCTGGTTGGCGCGCACCACCATGGCCAGCGCGTTCCAGCGATTGATGGAGGCGATGCGCTCTTCCAGCGGCAGGTTGCCGGGAAAGGGCGGTTCCTGGTCGGCCGCGATGGTATTGAGATAGGCCGTGCGCGTGGCGCCCGGCGCGCGCACGCCCAGCGCGGCGGCTCGCGCCATCAGCTGCTGCAGCACGTAGGCGGCGCGCTCGGGACCGCCGGCCTGGGCCAGCGAGTCCAGCGCCTCGCGCCATTCGGCGGTTTCGGCGGGGTCGGGATCCGGGATCTGGGACGGCGTGGCGCCGGCCTGGGCGTTGCACATGGCGTTGTCTCCTGTTTGCATCCATGCTAGCGCTTTAGGGCTGGCATGAGTCATCGAAAATGCGCCAAAATGCCGATCCATTAAGCATGAAATTCCGTGATTAAAGTTTTCTGGAGTTGAAAATGCCGCCACATGCGCTGGATGCCATTGACCGCCGGATCCTGGACCTGTTGCAGACCGACGCCAGCCTCACCAATGTCGAGCTGGCGCGCCGGGTGCATCTGTCGCCCTCGCCGTGCCTGGCCCGCGTCAAGGCCCTCGAGGCCGCCGGGATCATCCGCGGCTATGTGGCGCTGGCCGACCCGGCGCAACTGGGCCTCAACCTGAACGTGTTCATCCAGGTCAGCCTGGAGAAACAGGTCGAAAGCGAGCTGGAGCGGTTCCAGGACGCCATGGCCGATTGCCCCGAAGTAATGGAGTGCTATCTCATGACGGGCGATTCGGACTATCTGCTGCGGGTGGTGGTGGCCGACATGCCGGGACTGGAGCGTTTCATCGTCAATCGCCTGTCGCGCATCCCCGGCGTCAAGAACATCCGCTCCGGGTTTGCGCTCAAGCAGGTCAAGTACCAGACGGCCCTGCCGCTCAGGCAGGGAAGCGGGGCGCAGTAAAATTACGGGTTTTCCCTTTGTATTTCGGATCGCTCATGGCTGATGCAACCCGCATTCCCGATAGCGTGACCCTGCCCGAGTTGACGCTGCGCGGCGTCTTGCTGGGGGCATTGATCACCGTCATCTTCACGGCTTCCAATGTCTTTCTGGGCCTGAAGGTCGGCCTGACGTTTTCCTCGGCGATTCCGGCCGCGGTGATCTCCATGTCGGTGCTGCGGATGTTCCGCGACGCCAACATCCTGGAGAACAACATGGTGCAGACGCAGGCTTCGGCCGCCGGCACCTTGTCGGCCATCATCTTCATCCTGCCCGCCCTGGTCATGATGGGGCATTGGCACGGCTTCCCGTTCTGGCAGACCCTGGCCATCTGCGCCGCCGGCGGCATGCTGGGCGTGATGTTCACGATTCCGCTGCGCCACATCATGGTGGTGCAAAGCGACCTACCGTATCCCGAAGGCGTGGCGGCGGCCGAAATCCTGCGGGTGGGCAGCGCCGAGGCGCCCGACACGGCCCCCGGCCGCCGCGGCGCGTCCGGCATGGGCGATATCCTGGCGGGCGGCGGCGTGGCCGCGCTGGTCAGCCTGGCCACCGGCGGCCTGCGGGTGCTGGGCGACAGCTTCAGCTGGTGGGGCCAGCTCGGCGCGGCGGTGTTCCGCCTGCCCATGGGGTTCTCGCTGGCATTGCTGGGCGCCGGCTACCTGATCGGCATCGTCGCCGGCATGGCCATGCTGGTGGGACTGCTGATCGCCTGGCTGGTCGCGGTGCCCGTGCTGACCGCCACCACGCCCATCCCGGATGGCCAGTCCATCAGCGCCTTCGCCAACGGCCTGTGGGCGTCGCAGGTGCGCTTCATCGGCGCCGGCGTCATCGGCGTGGGGGCCATCTGGACGCTGGCCACGCTGTTCATGCCCATGGTGCGCGGCGTGCGCGCTTCGTTCGCGGCCTTTGGCCGCAGCGGGGAGGCGGCCTATGGCAGCGCCCCGCGCACCGAGCGCGACCTGCCGTCGCGCTGGATCTCGCTCATCACCCTGGCGCTGGTCGCCGTGCTGGTGGCCGTGTTCGCCGTCTTCCTGCAGCCGGCCATGCTCTCGCCGGGCGCACGCTGGGGGCTGGTGGCCTACGCCGTGGCGTTCGCCATCGTCTTCGGTTTCCTGGTGGCGGCGGCCTGCGGCTATATGGCGGGGCTGATCGGTTCGTCGACCAGCCCGATTTCCGGCGTCGGCATCGTCGCGATCGTGCTGGTGTCGCTGCTCATGCTGGCGATCCAGCGCGGCGACGGCCTGCTGGCCACGCCGCAGGGCCTGCAGATGGGCATCGCCCTGGCGATCTTCACGACCTCGGCGGTGGTGGCGGTGGCGTCGATCTCGAACGACAACCTGCAGGATCTCAAGACCGGCTGGCTGGTGGGGGCGACGCCCTGGCGCCAGCAGGTCGCGCTGCTGATCGGCTGCGTCGTCGGGGCGGCGGTCATCTCGCCCGTGCTGGAGCTGCTGTACAACGCCTATGGCTTCGGCGACGCCTTGCCGCGCCCGGGCATGGATCCAGCACAGGCGCTGGCGGCGCCCCAGGCGACGCTGATGCTGGCCATCGCGCAAGGCATCTTCACCCATCAATTGAACTGGACCATGATCCTGATCGGCATGGGCGTGGGCGTGGCGCTGATCGTGATCGACCAGGTGCTGCGGCGCACCTGCCGGGTGGCGCGCCTGCCGGTGCTGGCGGTCGGCATCGGCATCTACCTGCCGCCGTCGGCCAGCGCGCCCATCGTGGTCGGGGCGATGCTGGCCTGGCTGCTCGAGGGGGCGCTGCGCCGCCGGGCCGCCGCCGCCGGACAGGCCTACGAGCGCTACGCCGAAGGGCCCAATCGCCGCGGCGTGCTGGTTGCCTCGGGCTTGATCGTGGGCGAGAGCCTGGTGGGGGTGCTGCTGGCAGCCGTCATCGGGGCCACTGGCGACGAGGCGCCCCTGGCGGTGGTCGGCGCGGGCTTCGGCCCGACCGCGGAATGGCTGGGTTTTGTGGTTTTCGCGGCGGTGGCCGTATGGATTTATCGCCGGGTGGTGCGGACCGGGCCGGAACAGGCTTAGCCAGGCCCGCCGGCCCGGCGTCGTTTTCGCGACACAGAGCGAGGCGATCCGGCCCGCGCCGATTGCCGATATTGCCCGGCAATCGACGCGACATGCACGGCGTTGCGAGAGGTATTCTGGGCCGGAATGAGGGCATGCCGCAAGCTCGGTCCTGTCACGCCGTTGCAGCAAGACGGCCGCAGACTCAAGGGGTATACTGCGCCTATACGGCTTTCGAGGCTTGTACGTGCCTTCTGCCCCTGCTATCCGCTAAACGGGAAGCCCGTGTCGCGGAAGGTTTTCCTGCATCGTATCGAGTGAAGCACTCGTCAAGGTGAAGCGATTTATGTCTACGGAATCAGAATCCCTATCCACGTCCTATCTGTTCGGGGGTAACGCCCCGTACGTCGAAGAGCTCTACGAATCGTATCTCGACAATCCCGGCTCGGTGCCCGACAACTGGCGTGAATACTTCGACCAGCTGCAGCACTCGCCCGCCACCGATGGCCAGGAAGCCACCCGCGACCAGGCCCACGCTCCCATCGTAGAATCGTTTGCGCAACGCGCCCGCGCCAATGCCTTCGTGCAGCGCGTCGCCGAGCCCGACCTGTCGGTGGCCTCCAAGCAGGTGTCGGTGCAGTCGCTGATCGCCGCCTACCGCTCGCTGGGTTCCCGCTGGGCCGACCTGGATCCGCTCAAGCGCCAGGAGCGTCCCGCCATCCCCGAACTGGACCCGGCGTTCTACGGCCTGACCGAAGCCGACCTGGACCAGACCTACTCCGCCACCAACACCTACTTCACGACCGCCAGCACCATGACGCTGCGCGACATCCTGAAGGCGCTGCGCGACACGTATTGCCGCTCGGTGGGCGCGGAGTTCATGCATATTTCCGATCCGGCCGCCAAGCGCTGGATCCAGCAGCGCCTCGAGTCGACTTTCAGCGCGCCGGTGTTCTCCACCGAGGAAAAGCGCCACATCCTGCAGCAGCTGACCGAATCCGAAGGGCTCGAGCGCTACCTGCACACCAAGTACGTGGGCCAGAAGCGCTTTTCGCTGGAAGGCGGCGAGAGCTTCATCGCCTCGATGGACGAGGTGGTCAACCACGCCGGCGAATCGGGCGTGCAGGAAATCGTGGTCGGCATGGCCCACCGCGGCCGCCTGAACCTGCTGGTCAACATCATGGGCAAGATGCCCGGTGACCTGTTTGCCGAGTTCGAAGGCAAGCACGCCGAAGGCCTGACCGACGGCGACGTGAAGTACCACAACGGTTTCTCCAGCGACGTCTCCACGCGCGGCGGCCCGGTGCACCTGTCGCTGGCCTTCAACCCCTCGCACCTGGAAATCGTCAACCCGGTGGTCGAGGGCAGCGCCCGCGCACGCCAGGAACGCCGCGGCGATGGCGAGGGCAAGCAGGTGCTGCCGGTGCTGGTGCACGGCGACGCCGCCTTCGCGGGCCAGGGCGTGGTGATGGAAACGCTGAACCTGGCGCAGACGCGGGGCTACGGCACGGGCGGCACGCTGCACATCGTCATCAACAACCAGATCGGCTTCACCACCTCGGACCCGCGCGACTCGCGCTCGACGCTGTACTGCACCGACGTGGTCAAGATGATCGAAGCGCCGGTGTTCCACGTCAATGGCGACGATCCCGAGGCCGTGGTGTTCGCCACCCGCCTGGCGCTGGACTATCGGATGCAGTTCCGCCACGACGTGGTGATCGACATCGTCTGCTTCCGCAAGCTGGGCCACAACGAGCAGGACACCCCCTCGCTGACGCAGCCGCTGATGTACAAGCGCATCGGCCACCACCCCGGCACCCGCAAGCTGTACGCCGACAAGCTGACCACGCAGGGCGTGCTGGCCGAGGGCGATGCCGACCAGATGGTCAAGGACTACCGCCAGCTGATGGAAGACGGCCAGCGCACCATCGAGCCGGTGCTGACCGACTACAAGAGCAAGTACGCCATCGACTGGTCGCCGTTCCTGGGCGCCAAGTGGACCGACCAGGCCGATACCGCCGTGCCGCTGGCCGAACTCAAGCGCATCGGCGAGCGCATCACCACCGTGCCCGAGGGCTTCACGGTGCACCCGCTGGTCGCCAAGCTGCTCAACGATCGCCGCAACATGGCCAAGGGCGAGGTCAACCTCGACTGGGGCATGGGCGAGCACCTGGCCTTCGCCACGCTGGTGGCCTCGGGCTACGCCGTGCGCATCACCGGCCAGGACTCGGGCCGCGGCACGTTCACGCACCGCCACGCGGTGCTGCACGACCAGAACCGCGAGCGCTGGAACGACGGCTTCTACGTGCCGCTGCAGAACGTCTCGGAAGGGCAGGCGCCGTTCACCGTGATCGACTCGGTCCTGTCCGAAGAGGCGGTGCTGGCATTCGAATACGGCTACTCGTCGGCCGAACCCAACACGCTGACCATCTGGGAAGCGCAGTTCGGCGACTTCGTCAACGGCGCGCAGGTCGTCATCGACCAGTTCATCACCGCCGGCGAAGCCAAGTGGGGCCGCCAGTCGGGCCTGACCCTGATGCTGCCGCACGGCTACGAAGGCCAGGGTCCGGAGCACTCGTCGGGCCGCATCGAGCGCTTCCTGCAGCTGTGCGCCGACCACAACATCCAGGTGGTCCAGCCGACCTCGGCCGCGCAGATTTTCCACCTGCTGCGTCGCCAGATGATCCGCCCGTTCCGCAAGCCGCTGGTCATCTTCACGCCCAAGTCCCTGCTGCGCAACAAGGATGCCGGCTCGCCCCTGACCGATCTGGCCGGCGGCAGCTTCCGCCCGGTGATCGGCGAGGTCGACGAGTCGATCAAGGCCGCTTCGGTCAAGCGCGTGCTGGCCTGCTCGGGCAAGGTCTACTACGACCTGGTCAACGCCCGCCGCGAGCGTGGCGCCGACCACGTGGCGATTGTCCGCGTCGAGCAGCTGTACCCGTTCGCGCACAAGGCGTTCGAGACCGAGCTGCGCAAGTACTCCAAGGCCACCGAGGTGGTCTGGGTGCAGGACGAGCCGCAGAACCAGGGCCCGTGGTTCTATGTGCAGCACCATTTGTACGAAAACATGGCCGACGGTCAGAAGCTGGGCTACGCGGGCCGCGCCGCCTCGGCCTCGCCGGCGGTGGGCTACCTGGCCAAGCACCAGGAGCAGCAGAAGGCGCTCATCGAGCAAGCCTTCGCCGCCAAGTACAAGGGCTTCATGCTGACCAAGTAACAACAGCCGCTGACATAGAACACTAACTTTACGGAATTCATCACTATGGCTATTACCGACGTTCTCGTCCCTCAACTGTCCGAATCGGTTTCGGAAGCCACGCTGCTGACCTGGAAGAAGCAGGCGGGCGCCGCGGTCGAGGCCGACGAAATCCTGATCGAAATCGAGACCGACAAGGTGGTGCTGGAAGTGCCGGCCCCGTCCTCGGGCGTGCTGTCCGAAATCGTCAAGGGTGACGGCAGCACGGTGACCTCGGGCGAAGTCATTGCCCGCATCGACACGGCCGCCAAGGCTGCCGCGGCGCCCGCCGCCGCCGAAGCGCCGGCCGCCGCGCCGGCCGCCGCCGCTCCCGCCGCGGCCGCGCCCGCCGCGGCCAGCAGCGCCGCCAGCGGCGTGGCCTCGCCGGCCGCCGCCAAGATCCTCGCCGAGAAGGGCGTGGACGCCGCCAGCGTGGCCGGCACCGGCCGCGACGGCCGCGTCACCAAGGGCGACGCCCTGGCTGCGGGCAGCGCGCCCGCCGCCAAGGCCGCCGCGCCGGTGGCGCCGCCCACGCTGTCGCTGGACGGCCGCCCCGAGCAGCGCGTGCCGATGAGCCGCCTGCGCGCCCGCATCGCCGAGCGCCTGCTGCAATCGCAAGCCGAGAACGCCATCCTGACGACGTTCAACGAAGTCAACATGCAGGCCGTGATGGACCTGCGCGCCCGCTACAAGGACAAGTTCGAGAAGGAGCACGGCGTCAAGCTGGGCTTCATGTCGTTCTTCGTCAAGGCCGCAGTTGCCGCGCTGAAGAAGTATCCGGTGCTCAACGCCTCGGTCGACGGCAAGGACATCATCTACCACGGCTACTTCGACATCGGCATCGCCGTCGGCACCCCGCGTGGCCTGGTGGTGCCCATCCTGCGCAACGCCGACCAGCTGACCATCGCCGAGATCGAGAAGACCATCGCCGACTTCGGCAAGCGCGCCGCGGACGGCAAGCTGGGCATCGAGGAAATGACCGGCGGCACGTTCTCGATCTCCAACGGCGGGGTGTTCGGCTCGATGCTGTCCACGCCCATCATCAACCCGCCGCAGGCGGCCATCCTGGGCATCCACGCCACCAAGGAACGCCCGGTGGTGGAGAACGGCCAGATCGTCATCCGGCCGATCAACTACCTGGCAATGTCCTATGACCACCGCATCATCGACGGCCGCGAAGCGGTGCTGGGCCTGGTGGCCATGAAGGAAGCGCTGGAAGACCCGCAACGCCTGTTGCTGGATCTGTAATCGGCGTCAAGGCGAGAGAGGAATGCCTTCTTCTGTCGCTGCCGCCACGGGCCAGGCCGCCATCGCGGCCGGCCCGGCGGCCCTGCCGGTTTCGTCGAATCCGGTTCTATTAGCCTGCCCGTCCGGGCCGCGCCATGCGCGCGGCTGTCCGGATCCAGCATGCCCGCGGACCTGCGTCCTGGCGGCCGCGCGGTAGGCGGTTTCAAATTTCTCTCATCGCGAGAACACTATGTCCAAACAATTCGACGTCGTCGTCATCGGTGCCGGCCCCGGCGGGTACATCGCCGCGATCCGCGCCGCCCAACTCGGTATGTCGGTGGCCTGCATCGACGCCTGGCAGAACGGCCAGGGTGGCCCCGCTCCCGGCGGCACCTGCACCAACGTGGGCTGCATCCCTTCCAAGGCGCTGCTGCAGTCGTCCGAGCACTACGAACAGGCCAACCACCACTTCGCCGAGCACGGCATCGAAGTCAAGGGCGTCAGCCTCAAGCTGGACACGCTGATCGGCCGCAAGAACACGGTGGTCAAGCAGAACAACGACGGCATCCTGTACCTGTTCAAGAAGAACAAGGTCACGTATTTTCACGGCAAGGGCGCGTTTGCCGGCCAGGTCGACGGCGGCTGGTCCATCAAGGTCACCGGCACCACCGACGCCGATCTGGTTGCCAAGCATGTCATCGTGGCCACCGGCTCGTCGGCGCGCGAACTGCCCGGCCTGCCCTTTGACGAAAAGAACATCCTGTCCAACGATGGCGCGCTGAACATCGGCGCCGTGCCCAAGAAGCTGGGCGTGATCGGCGCGGGCGTGATCGGCCTCGAAATGGGTAGCGTGTGGCGCCGCCTGGGCGCCGAGGTCACCATTCTGGAGGCGATGCCCGACTTCCTCGCCGCCGCCGACCAACAGGTGGCCAAGGAAGCCCTCAAGTCCTTCGCCAAGCAGGGCCTGGACATCCAGACCGGCGTGAAGATCGGCGAGATCAAGGCCACGGCCAAGTCGATCACCGTGCCGTACGTCGACGCCAAGGGCGCCGACCAGAAGCTGGTGGTGGACAAGCTGATCGTCTCCATCGGCCGCGTGCCTTACACCGGCGGCCTCAATGCCGAAGCCGTGGGCCTGAAGCTGGACGAGCGCGGCTTCATCGCCGTCGACGAAGACTGCAAGACCAACCTGCCCAACGTGTGGGCGGTGGGCGACGTAGTGCGCGGCCCGATGCTGGCGCACAAGGCCGAAGAAGAGGGCGTCGCGGTGGCCGAGCGCATTGCCGGCCAGCACGGACACGTCAACTTCGCCACCGTGCCGTGGGTGATCTACACCTCGCCGGAAATCGCCTGGGTGGGCAAGACCGAGCAGCAGCTCAAGGCCGAAGGCCGCGAGTACAAGGCCGGTTCGTTCCCGTTCATGGCCAACGGCCGCGCGCGCGCGCTGGGCGACACCACCGGTTTTGCCAAGGTGATCGCCGATGCCAAGACCGACGAAGTCCTGGGTGTGCATATCATCGGTCCGATGGCGTCGGAGTTGATCTCCGAAGCCGTGACCATCATGGAGTTCCGCGGCGCCGCCGAGGACATCGCCCGCATTTGCCACGCTCACCCGACCCTGTCGGAAGCGGTGAAGGAAGCCGCGCTGGCGGTCGACAAGCGCACCCTGAACTTCTGATCAGGCGTCCCGGGGCCAGCAGGCTCCGGGGGCTTCCCGGCTTGGCCTGGGGCGGGTTGTGCAATCCGCCCCTTTGTTTTGGATTTTCCGGTTGCGACATGAACGTCCGCGAATACTACGAACACGCCCTGGCGGAACGCGGCTATCAGCCCGACGAGGCGCAATTGCAGGCCGTCGAACGCCTGCAGCGCTACTACGATGAATGGGTCCGCTTCAAGGCCCTGCGCTCGAACGCCTTGAAGAAGCTGCTCAACCGCCCCGACGTGCCGCGCGGTGTGTATCTGTGGGGGGGAGTGGGGCGCGGCAAGAGCTTCCTGATGGATGCCTTCTATGCCACCGTGCCGGTGGTGCGCAAGACGCGCCTGCATTTCCACGAATTCATGCGCGGCGTGCATCGCGAGCTCGAGGAGGTCAAGGGCACCCAGGATCCGCTGGACGAAGTGGCGCGCCGCCTGGCCCGCCGCTATCGCCTGATCTGTTTCGACGAGTTCCATGTCTCGGACGTCGCCGATGCGATGATCCTGTATCGCCTGTTGCTCAAGCTGTTCGAGCACGGCACTTCGTTCGTGATGACGTCCAACTACGAACCGTCCACGCTGTATCCCGATGGCCTGCATCGCGACCGCATCCTGCCCGCCATTGCGTTGATCCAGAAGCGCATGGATGTCCTGAACGTGGACGCCGGCGTCGACTATCGGCGCCGTTCGCTGGAACAGGTGCAGTGCTATCACACGCCGCTCGACGACCAGGCCAGGCGGGCGCTCGAGCACGCATTCGCGCAGCTGTCCGATACCGCGCCGCAGGATCCGGTGCTGCACATCGAGCATCGCGAAATCCGCGCCCAGGCGCTGGCGGGCTCGGTCGTGTGGTTCGATTTCGCGACGCTGTGCGGCGGCCCGCGCTCCCAGAACGACTACCTGGAACTGGCCAACCGCTTCCACGCGGTGATCCTTTCGGACGTGCCGCGCATGGGGCCGCGCCAGGCTTCCGAGGCGCGGCGCTTCACGTGGCTGATCGACGTGTTCTACGACCACAAGGTCAAGCTGATCATGTCGGCCGAAGTCGAGCCCGAGCAGCTCTATACCGAAGGCGCGCTGGCCAACGAGTTCCATCGCACGGTGTCGCGCATCCTGGAGATGCAGTCGCGCGAATACCTCGAGGCCGAGCGCCGGCTGGCCGTGACGCTGTAGCGGCGCGTCGCCCTACAGCATGAAGCTGCCGCCGTTCACATCGATGGTGGCGCCCGTGGTGTAGCCCGCGCCATCGGACGCCAGGAAGGCTACCGTGGCGGCGACTTCCTCCGGCAGGCCCAGGCGTCCCAGCGGCACCGTGGCCGAATGGCTGGCGTTGACCGCGCCGCCGGCCTCGGCCGTCATGGCCGACTGGATGCGGCCCGGCGCCACGCAATTGACCGTGATCCCGTGTTCGGCCACCTCGCCGGCCAGCACCCGGGCCAGGCCCGTCATGCCGGACTTGGTCGCCGAATAATGGGCGCCCGGCACGGGCGTGCGCGTGCGCGCCGCCTGGCTGGTGATCATGATGACGCGGCCCCAGCCGGCGGCGATGAGCGCCGGCAGGCAGGTCTGCGTGACCAGGAACGTGCCGGTGAGATTGACCTCCAGCACCCGGCGCCATTCGTCCAGCGGCATCTCCGCCACCTTGCGCTTGCGTCCCTCGTGCTTGGGGGAAATGCCGGCATTGTTCACCACGATGGCCAGGTTCTCCCACCACAGGCCGCATTGCCGGGGCAGGTCGCGCACCGCCTGTTCGTCCGAGATGTCCAGCTGCATGCCGCGCGCGCGCAGGCCGCGGCCGGCCAGTTCGTCCGCGCTGGCCAGCACGTCCGGGCTGGCATCGAGCATGATGACCGGGTGGCCATCCAGCGCCAGGCGGGTGGCGATCGCAAGGCCGATGCCGCGCGCGGCGCCGGTGACCAGGGCTGTTCGGTTGGCAGCCGTCATGGATAACTCCTCTCGGTATGGGTGGGCGGCGCCAGGGCCGCTGTGGTTAAATGCATTGCCCTAGTTCCAGCCGTTCGGTGGCCTGCCATGGAATTGCGCCATTTGCGCTATTTTTTGATGCTCGCGGAGACCCTGCACTTTGGCCGGGCCGCCAGCAGGCTGGGTATCGCGCAACCGCCGCTGTCGCGCCAGATACGCGATCTCGAAGAGCAGGTCGGCGCCACGCTGTTCTACCGCGGCACGCGCGGCGTCTCGCTCACCGATGCGGGCGTGGCGTTTGCCCAGCGCGCCGCGCAGATCGTCGCGGCCGCCGACGAGGCGGTCTTCGAGGCCCGCGAGGCCGGGCAGGGGCGCACGGGTCGTATCGTGATCGGCTTTGTCCACTCGCTGGCCTATTCCCTGCTGCCCAGGGTGCTGCCGGGCTTCAGGCGGAAGCATCCCGGGATAGCCGTTTCGTTGCGCGAAGTCACGGTGGCCGACAAGGAAAGCGCGCTGCTTTCCGGCCAGATCGACACCGGCATCTATCGGCCCACCGTGCGGCACCCTGAAATCGCCACGCTGCCCATCTTCGAGGAGGGGTTCGTCCTGGCCCTGCCCAGCGGGCACCCGCTGGCGCGCAAGCGCCATGTGTCGGTGCGCAGCCTGCGCGACCAGCCGCTGATCCTGTTTCGAGCCCTGCGCGGCGACGTGGGCCTGCACGGCACCATCGCGGCGTTCCTGCGCGCGCACGACGTGCCGGTCAAGGCTTGCGAGGAAGTCGGCACGATCCATGCGGGCATGGGCCTGGTGCTGGCGGGGGTGGGGGTATGCATCATTCCGGAGACCTCGCGCATGGTGCATATCGACGGCGTCGTCACGCGTCCGTTCGCCGAAGCCACGACGCGCGTGAGCTCCACGGTCTGCTGGCGCCACCAGGACTCCAGCCGCAGCCTCGACGCGTGGGTGCGGCACGTGCGCGAACTGGTCCGTACCGGCGAGAGCGCCGGCTAGCCGCGCGGCGGCCGGCCGGCCGTGCGTCACGGCTTGACGATATTGGCGGTCTTGACCACCTTGGCCCATTTCGCGGTGTCGTCCTTCATGATGGCCGCGTACTCCTGCGGGGAATTCGTCTTCGGCGTGGCGCCCAGCTCGCTCAGGCGCTTGCTGACCTGCGGGCTGTGCACGACCTCCTGCACGGTCCGGTTCAGTTTCTGCACGACGTCGGCGGGCGTGCCGGCGGGCGCGAACAGGCCGAACCAGGTCACCACGTCGAAGTCGGGGTAGCCCGACTCCTTCACGGTGGGGATATCCTTGGCGCTGCTCTCGCGGTCCGGGCCGGTGACGGCCAGGGCGCGCAGCGAGCCGTCGCGCACCAGAGAGATCGCCGAGGGCATGTTGTCGAACATGACGACCGGGCCGGTGCCGCCGACCAGGTCTATCAGGGCCGGTCCGCTGCCCTTGTAGGGCACATGTTCCATGCGCAGGCCGGTCGCCATGTTGAACAGTTCGCCCGTCAGGTGGGTGGTCGAGCCGACCCCGGAGGAGGCGAAGAACACGGTCCTGGGGTTCTCCTTGGCCCAGGCCACGAACTCCTTCGCGGTCTTGGCGGGCACGTTCTTGTTGACCACCATCAGGTTGGGCAGGGTGGCGATCAGGGAGATCGGCTGGAAGTCCTTGTTCGGGTCGAACGCCATGTCCTTGTAGATGGACTGGTTCACCGTCATGTTGCCCGCCGTGCCCAGCAGCAGGGTGTATCCGTCCGGCGTCGCGCGCGAGACCTGCTCGGTGCCGATATTGCCGCCCGCGCCGGCCTTGTTCTCGACGATGACGGGCTGGCCCAGCCTGGCGCCCATGTGCTGGCCCACCAGCCGCGCGATCAGGTCGGTGGTGCCGCCGGCCGCGTAGGGCACGATGAGGCGGATGGGCTGGGCGGGGTAGCCGGCGGCCATGGCGCCGCTCGCGCCGGCCAGCGCCAGCAGGGCGGCAAGACAGGCTTGCGCCCGAAGCGTGCTGAAGGTCATGACGTGTCTCCTGAGGTGGCTTTGTTATGTCATGCCTGGCGGGCGCCAGGCTCCCTACAGTTTGATCTGGCTGATGCTCGCGCCGCCGCAGACGAACAGGGTCTGTCCCGTCGTGTAGGCCGCGTGGGGTGCGAGGAAGTAATCGGCGGCGTGGGCGATCTCCTCCGGCGTGCCCAGGCGCGCCACCGGTATGGCCTCCACCAGCGCGCGGCTGCGCGCCAGCTCGGGCGGATTGTTGCGTTGGAACATCTCCGTCGCCACGGGGCCCGGCGCCACGCAGTTGACCGTAATGCCGCGTGTGGCCAGCTCGAGCGCCCAGGACCGGGTCAGGCCGACCATGGCGGCCTTGGCGGCCGAATAGACGCTGCCGCCGGGCCGCGCGAGCAGTGAACGGCTGGCGATGTTGACGATGCGGCCCACGCCGGCCTCGGTCATGCCGGGCAGCACCGCCTGCGCCGCATCGATGGCGACCGCGATGTTCAGCTCCAGGATCGCCGACGTGGCTGCATCGGTGATCTCGCCCAGCGGCTGCATTTGATTGAATCCGGCGTTGTTGACCAGCCGCAGCACGCCATGCGAGGCCGCTTCGCGCAGCACGTCGCGCCGCTGGGCGGCATCGAGCAGGTCGGCTTGCAGCAGCGGGCCGGGAAAGCCGGCGTCGCCGCTGCGCGCAATGCCCATGACGGGTTCGCCGCGGGCCGCCAGCAGTTCGGCGATGGCGCGCCCGATGCCGCGGGTGGCGCCGGTGATCAGCGTGTACCCTTGCGCCAGCGTCATTGCGGACGGCCGCCGGCGATGGTCATGCGATGCATTTCGCGCCGCTTGCCCTGGTAGTCGTTGCAGGCATAGTGCATGGTGCAGCGGTTGTCCCAGAAGGCCAGCGAACCCTTGCGCCAGCGGAAGCGACAGGCAAGCTCGGGCCGCGCCGCATGGGCGTAGAGCTGGTTCAGCAGGGGCAGGCTTTCCTCGCGGCTCAATCCTTCGATCTGCCACGTGAAGGGAAAGTTGACGTACAGGCACTTGCGGCCGGTTTCCTCGTGCGTGCGCACCATGGGATGCAGGGCCAGGTTCTCCTGGGCGTCGGCGTCGGCCTTCAGGCGGGTCGAGCGGCCCGCATTGCGTTCGCTGATGCGCGAGGTGAGGTAGCGGTCGGAATGGTAGGCCCGGCGGCCGTCGATCATCTGCTTCAAGGCGTCGGGCAGCAGCTCATAGGCCAGGTACATATTGGCAAACAAGGTATCGCCGCCATATTCGGGGATGTCGCGCCCATAGAGCACCGAGCCCAGCGGTGGCTTCTGCATATAGGACATGTCGGAGTGCCACGTATCGCCGATGTTGTAGCGGTCGTTCGGCTCCTTGATGACCGGCATGATGTCCGGATAGCCTTCCACATGGGTGTACACCGGATTGACGACCACTTCGCCGAACTGGCGGGTGAAGGCGCGATGCTGCTCGGGCGTGAGGGCCTGCTCGCGAAAGAAAATGACATTGTGGTCCAGCAGCGCCTGGCGTATGGCCTTGACGGTGTCGGCGGACAGCGTTCGCGAAAGATCGACGCCGAATATTTCGGCGCCGCAGGAGCCGGTCAGGGGCCTGACTTCCAGGGCGGTTTGCGTATCCATGTCTTTGTTGTCTCCTCGATCGAACTTGCGGGGTGCGAGCAAAGATTAGGATCAATTCCCCTGGTCGTCCAATATTAATTATGTGCTTTTTAGATACCTTAAAGGTATCAATGAAGATGCCGCCGGCAGCCCATGGACGGCCGGCGCGCAAACACCGCGCGCGATGCCCGGCGGGGCAGCCCCGTCAATCGGTATTGATAATGCAAGTAATTATCAATTAATATCCAGCGTTTGATCGTCCTATCATCGCCGCCCCGATGGGTTTGCCGTTGTGCCTGCCAGCTTGATCACTTCGCACTCCGCCCGTACCGCCGCCGACGCCGTCGCGGTGGAGGGCCTGTACCGCCAGCACCAGTCCTGGCTGGCCGGGTGGCTGCGGCGGCGGCTGGGCTGTCCGCACCGCGCCGAGGACCTGACGCAAGACGTGTTCGTGCGCGTGATCCAGGGGCGCAAGTCGGTGCGCATGGAGCAGGCGCGCGCCTTGCTGGCCACGATCGCCAAGGGCCTGGTCATCGATCACCAGCGCCGCGCGGCGCTGGAGCACGCCTATCTCGAATACCTGGCGGCGCAGCCGCCCGGACACGCGCCTTCGCCGCAACAGCAGGCCGAGCTGCTGCAGGCGCTGGCCCAGCTTGATCGCCTGCTCGATGGCTTGCCGCCGCGCGCCCGCGCGGTGTTCCTGATGTCGCAGCTCGAAGGGCTGGGCTATGCCGAGATCGCGCAACGCCTGCGCATTTCGCTCAGTTCGGTGCAGCAATACATGCTGCGCGCCATGAGCGCTTGTTATGCGGCATTCCATGAGTAGGCCGGCGGCGCCCGACGCGGTCGCCCGGCAGGCCATCGCCTGGTGGGTGCGGCTGCAGTCCGGTTGCGCCGCCAGTGCCGAACACGAGGCCTGTCGCGCCTGGCTGGCGCTCGACCAGTCGCATCAGCGCGCGTGGGACCGCGTCGCGGCCCTGGCGGCGGATATCCGCCGCGCGCCGGCCGAGCCGGCGCTGGCCATTCTGCCGGACCTGGGCAGCCGCGGTCCGTCGCGCCGGCAGGTGCTGCGCCTGCTGGCGGGCCTGGGCGCCGGCGCCGCGGCCGGCGCCGGCGCATATTCCTGGACTCCCTGGCAGCGCCTGGCGGCCGATGCCAGTACCGGCGTGGGGGAGCGGCGCCAGATCATGCCCGGCCCCGGCGTGCGCCTGGTGCTTGCCAGCGACAGCGCCGTCCGCCTGCGTATCGACGCGGCCCGGCGCGCCGTCGCGCTGTTGCGCGGCGAAATGCTGGTGGATGTGCGCAGTGGCGCGGCCCAGCCGGCGCTGCGGGTCGATACCGGATATGGCATGGCCTTGGCCGAGCAGGCGCGCTTCGGCGTGCGCCGCGCCGGCGGCTCGGCGCGCATCGGCGTGTATGCCGGCAGCGTTCGGGTGGCCAGTGCGCCGCACGAGCCATGGCACCGCGGCGAGGCGGGCGAGTCGCTGCGTCTGGATGGCGCAGGCGCGCCGCTGCGCGGCCGTGTCGCCGCCGACGAAAGCGCCTGGGAGGACGGCCTGCTGGTGGTGCATGGCTGGCGGCTGGACCGCCTGGCGGCGCACTTGGCGCGCTACCGGGTCGGCGTCATCCGGGTCGACCCGGCGGTGGCGGGGCTGCGTGTGTCGGGCGTGTTTCCGCTCGACGACGCCGAGCGCGCCTTGGCCGCCGCGCGCCAGAGCCTGCCCATCGAGATTCGCCGCCACACCGCGTACTGGCTCAGCGTGACGCCGCGCGCGGCCTGAGCGCGGTTACAAAATAATCGCCGCCGCACCTGCAGATTCGGCTTTCCCGCGCGGAATAGCTCATGGAAGAAGCTAACGCATAGGAGAGTCCCGTGTTTTCTCGCAGTCAGAAGCATCCGTCCTGGCGCCTGTCGCCATGCGTCCTCGCGGCCGCCTTGTGCGCCGTCGCGGTGGGTAGTCCGGGCAGCGTCCGCGCGCAGGCACCCGCCGCCAGCGCCCAGCATTATGAAATCGCGGCCGGACCGCTGGCCGATGCGCTGACCCGCTTCGCGCGCCGTGCCGGCGTCGCGCTGTCGTTCGACCCGGCCCTGGTGCAGGGGCGCAGCACGGCGGGCCTGCAGGGCGTGTACGGTGTGCGCGACGGATTCACGGCGCTGCTGGCCGGTTCGGGCCTGCAGGCGCGCGCCGGCGGCGGCAACAACTGGTCGCTGGCGCCGCTGCCGCGCGGCGGCGATGCGCAGACGCTGGCGCCGGTGACGGTGCTGGGCCTGGAGGGCGCGCTGGCACCCACGGTGGGCTATGTCGCCAGCGCCAGCCTGAGCGGCACCAAGACCGATACGCCGCTGATCGAAACGCCGCAATCGATTTCGGTGGTGACCCGCGACCAGATAACCGAGCAGGGCGCCCAGACGTTGAACCAGGTGCTGCGCTATACCGCCGGCGTGGCCACGGAGACGCGCGGCGCGACCGCGACGCGGCTGGACCAGTTCAGCGTGCGCGGCTTTTCCGCCGCCACGTATCTGGACGGCATGCGCGTGTTCGGCGGCCGCGACGCCTTGCCCCAGGTCGACGCCTACCGGCTCGAACGGGTCGATGTGCTCAAGGGGCCGGCTTCCGTGCTGTATGGCCAGGGCGGCCCGGGCGGCGTGGTCAACCAGGTCAGCAAGCGTCCCCTGGACGAGCCCTTGCGCGAGATCGAAGTGCAGGCGGGCAATTTCGATTTCCGGCGGGTCAACATGGATTTCTCCGGTCCGGTGGATGAGGACCGGCGCTTCCTGTACCGGGTAACCGGCGCGGCCTATATGTCCGATGGCCAGGTGGATCACACCAGGGAACGCCGCTACTTCATTGCGCCGTCGTTCACGTGGCGGCCCGGCGCGGATACCACGCTGACCGTGCTGACGAACTTCCAGCGCGACCCCGACATGGGTTCATACGGATCGATCTCGGCGATGCGTACGCTGTTGTCGGCGCCCGACGGCAGGCGGCTGGGCCCGAACCACTACGACGGCGACGCCGACTTCGAAAAGAGCGACCGCCGCAGCTATGCGCTGGGCTATCAACTGGAACATCGCTTCAACGATACCTTCAAGGCCTCGCAGAACCTGCGTTTCCAGCATGCCGAGGGCATCTATCGCAGCATCTACGGCGCCAGCAACAGCAACTACGGCTACCTCGACAAGGACTACCGCTACTCGCAGCGCGGCCTGGCCATCAGCGACGTGGACGTGGATGCGTTCACGATCGACAACAACCTGCAGGCGCGCTTCGATACCGGGGCGCTGGCGCATACCGTGCTGGCGGGGTTCGACTACCAGCGCGTGCAGACCGATACCCTGTCGGGCTACGGCAGCGCGCCGCCGCTCGATGTGTTCGACCCGGACTACCACATGGGTATCGAGCGGCCGCCGTTCACGTCCGACCAGACCCAATACAACTACCAGACCGGCCTCTACCTGCAGGACCAGATCAGGCTGGACCGCCTGTCCTTGTTGCTGGGCGGACGCTACGACTGGTCGCGCACCCATACCGGCACCGACAACCTGGCCAACGGCTCGCACAGCAGTTCGGCGCTCGCCGCCGAAGCGTTCACCGGCAGGGTCGGCGCGATCTACAACTTCGACAATGGCGTGGCGCCGTACGCCAGCTACGCCGAGTCGTTCGAGCCGCAGACCGGCACGGGCTGGAACAACACGCCGTTCAAGCCGACCGAAGGCAAGCAGTACGAGGTCGGCGTGAAATACCAGCCGCCTGGCTCGGCGACGCTGCTCACGCTGGCGGCCTTCGACATCCGGCGCAAGAACCTGCCCACCACCGACCCGGATCCCACCCATATGTGCGGCGTCTCGCGCTGCTCGATACAGGCCGGCGAAGTGCGCACCCGCGGCATCGAACTGGAGGCCAAGACCGAACCGCTGCGCGGCCTGAGCCTGATTGCCGCCTATTCGTACCTCGACAACGAATACGAGAAGGCCTATCCGAACACGACCGGGCTGGACCTCAAGGGCAAGAAGCCGGTGGCGGTGCCGGCGCACCAGGCGTCGGCCTGGGCCCGCTATCAACTGCAGGAGGGACCGCTGGCCGGCCTGGGCATGGGCGCGGGGGTGCGGTACATCGGCAGCTCGTACGCCAACGAAACCAACACGCTCAAGGTGCCCTCGGTGACGCTGGTGGACATGATGCTCGACTACGACCTGGGCCGGGCGAGCCCCGCACTCAAGGGCATGCAGGTGGCGTTGAACGTCTCCAACCTGTTCGACAAGGAGTACATCGGCTCGTGCCTGTCCGATTCGTGGTGCTGGTATGGCTACCAGCGTTCGATCAAGGCCAGCTTGCGCTATCGCTGGTGAGGCAGGCCCCGATGTCCGGCAAATGCAATTAAGAATGATTATAATTTCTGAAATTTCCCAATTATCGGCGCGCATCGCGAACGGCGCGCCGATGCCGGGCCAAGAAGGAGATTGACATGAAAGCGCCCGCTGCCGGTGCCCACATGCTGCATTACCGGGTCGCCGTGACCTCGCGCGCCCTGGCCGCCATCCTGGGCGGCTACGCCGTGTCCAGCGCGGCGGCGGCCTGCCTGGCCGTGTGGCTGCCCATGCGCCGCGTCGACGCGGTGGTGGCCGCGTTGATGCTGTCGTTCGTCGTCTATACGTGCGCCGTGCTGTGGGTGTTCGCCACCCGCAACGCCTGGCGCGCATGGGCCGGCGTGCTGCTGCCCGCGCTGGCGCTGCTGGCGCTGTACTGGCTGGGCAAGGCCCCGGGAGGGGCATGAAACCGGCGCGTACCAAGGCGGCGGGCGAGGAGGGGCTGCGCCAGTCCATGTCGTGGCTGCACACCTGGTCGGGGCTGATCTTCGGCTGGGTGCTGTTCGCGATGTTCCTGACCGGCACGTTGGCGTTCTTCCGGCCGGAGATCACGCGCTGGATGCAACCCGAGATCGATGTCGCTCCGGTGTCGGCCGAGCAGGCCAGCGCGGTGGCGCAGCGCTATCTGCAAACCCACGCGCCCGATGCGCGGCGCTGGTTCGTGACCCTGCCCACCCCGCGCGCGCCCGCCATCCAGCTGTCGTATCCGGCCGTCAAGCCCAAGCCGGGCGAGCGCGGCCTTACGCGCGTGTCGCTCGACCCCGCCACCGGAGACGTGCTGCATGCGCGCCAGACGCGCGGCGGCGATTTTTTCTACCGTTTCCATTTCGAACTGGAGCTGGCCTTTCCCTGGGGGCGCTGGCTGGCCTGCATCGCCGGGATGTTCATGCTGGTGGCCATCGTCAGCGGCATCATCACCCACAAGAAGATATTCACCGATTTCTTCACGTTCCGGCCACGCAAGGGCGGCCAGCGCGCCTGGATGGACGGCCACAATGTGCTGTCGGTGCTGGGGCTGCCGTTCCATCTCATGATCACCTTCAGCGGGCTGGTGATCTTCATGTACATGCTGATGCCGGCCGGCATCCTGGCCGCCTATGACAGCGAGCGCGCCTTCTTCGACGAGATGTTCCCCGCCTTTGCCCAGACCGCGCTCCAGGACCGGCCGGCGCCGTTGGCGCCGCTGGCCGGGCTGGCGGCCCAGGCGCGGGCCGAGTGGGATGGCGGCAAGCCCGGCCGTATCGTGGTCAACAATCCGGGCGACGCTTCGGCCACGGTCAGCATGACGCGCTCGACCAGCGAGCGCATCGCCTACGGGCGCATGGCGCCGACCATCACCTTCGATGGCGTGACCGGGCAATTGCGCAGCCAGGACGCCAAGGAAAGCGCCGTGGCGGCCACCGCCGGCACCATCGTCGGGCTGCACCTGGGCCTGTTCGCCGAACCCGTGCTGCGCTGGCTGTATTTCCTGGTGAGCCTGGCGGGAACCGCCATGGTGGGAACCGGCCTGGCGCTGTGGATCGCCAAGCGCCGCCAGAAGGCGGCGGGGCGCGAGTCGCTCGCGCTGCGGCTGGTCGACGCGCTGAACGCCGGCAGCATCGCAGGCCTTTGCGTGGCCGTGGCGGCGTTCTTCTGGGCCAACCGCCTGTTGCCGGCGGCGCTGCCGCAGCATGCGCAATGGGAAGTCCGGATTTTCTTCGGCGCGTGGCTGCTGTGCGGCCTGTACGCGGCGGTGGCGCGCCGGCGCAAGTGGCGCGACCTGCTGGCGCTGGCAGCATTCATGGCCGCCGCGCTGCCGGTCCTGAACCTGTGGACGACCCGGCGCCACCTGGGGGTGTCGCTGCCGGCGGGCGACTGGGTCATGGCCGGCTTCGATCTGACCGCCCTGGCGTGCGCCGCCTTGCTGGCCTGGATGGCTTGGCGGGCGGCGCGCAAGGCCGTCGCCGCGGCCGCGCCGCCGCGCGCCCGGCCCGCGGCCGCATCGCGCATGGCGCCCGCGCGCGATGCGGCGGCCGCCGCGGTAGGCGAGACGAGGTGATCCCATCATGCTGAATGCCACTGCCTTCTGCCTCGCTTACGCGGGCTTTGCCGCCCTGTCGCTGGGCATGGATCGCCATTACGAAGACGTCTTCGACCGGGTGTTGCCCAGGCGTCGCCGCCTGGCGCTGCGCAGCCTGGGGTGGCTGGGCCTGGCGCTGTCGCTGTGGGCATCGGCGGGCGCGTGGGGATGGAACTACGGCACTGTCGAATGGATCGGCATCCTGAGCCTGGCCGGCCTGCTGCTGATCTGGTTCCTGACGTTCTGGCCGCGTGCGGCCCTGGGCGTAGGCGGCGCCTGCGCATTGGCCGCGCCCGTGCTGGCGCTGCTTTGAATGCGCTCGCCGGGGGCACGGTAAACTGTGCCCTTCGATCCACAGCCTAGCAGTCCTCCATGAATACCCGAGTCCTCACCGGCATCACCACCACCGGCACGCCGCACCTGGGCAATTACGCGGGCGCGATCCGCCCCGCCATCCAGGCCAGCACCCAGCCGGGCGTGGACGCGTTCTTCTTCCTGGCCGACTATCACGCGCTGATCAAGTGCGACGATCCGACGCGGGTGGCGCGTTCGCGGCTGGAACTCGCCGCGACCTGGCTGGCCGCGGGGCTGGACCCCGAACGCGTCACGTTCTATCGCCAGTCGGACATCCCGGAAATCCCCGAGCTGTGCTGGCTGCTGACCTGCGTGACCCCCAAGGGCCTGATGAACCGCGCGCACGCCTACAAGGCGTCGGTGGACCAGAACGCCGCCAAGGGCGTCGAGCCGGATGACGGCGTGACCATGGGGCTGTTCTCGTATCCGGTCCTGATGGCCGCCGACATCCTGCTGTTCAACGCCAACCAGGTGCCGGTCGGGCGCGACCAGGTCCAGCACCTGGAGATGGCGCGCGACATCGCGCAGCGTTTCAACCACCTGTACGGCAACGAGTTCTTCGTCCTGCCCGAGGTGGTGATCGCCGAGGAGGTCGCGACCTTGCCGGGCCTGGACGGCCGCAAGATGTCCAAGAGCTACAACAACACCATTCCGCTGTTCGAGGGCGGCGCTGCGGGCCTGCGCAACGCCACGCAGCGCATCGTGACCGATTCGCGCCTGCCGGGCGAACCCAAGGACGCGGAGGCCTCGCACCTGTACATGCTGTACCGCGCCTTCGCCACGCAGCAGGAGTCCGCGGCGTTTCGCCGCCAACTCGAGGAGGGCATGGGCTGGGGCGACGCCAAGCAGGCCTTGTACGAACGGCTGGAGCGCGATCTGGCGCCGATGCGCGAGCGCTATGTCGAACTGGTCTCCAACCCCGGCCTGATCGAGGACATCCTGCAGGCCGGCGCCGCCAAGGCGCGCAAGCTGGCGCAGCCGCTGGTCCGCACGCTGCGCGATGCGGTGGGCCTGGGCGCCTTGCAGCCTGCTGCGGCCAAAGCCGCCCAGCCGCCCCGCAAGGCCGCCAAGGGCGCGCGTTTCGTCAGCTTCCGCGACGACGATGGCAGTTTCCGTTTCCGGCTGCTTGCCGCCGATGGGGAAGAGTTGCTGTGCTCGGTGCCGTTTGCCAATCCCAAGGAAGCCGGCGCGCTGATGCGCCGCCTGCAGGATGAGGCGCCCGAGCAGGCCTTGCGCGGCCACGATGCCGTTTCGTATGCGGCCTGGCTGGATGGCAAGGAAGTGGCGTACGGCCCGCGGGCCGCCGATGCCGGCGCGCGCGATGCCTTGCTGGCCAAGGCCCGCGAGGCCCTGGCCCAATTGGCTGCCGGTTAGGATCGGCTCGGGCGTGCCGGCTGGCCGGCACGCCCGAGCAGCAGAGCAAGGACGCAGGCGCCGCACCCGACGATGGGGCGGCGCCTGTGTCGTGATCAGCGCTTGAGTTTTGCGAAGGCGTCGGCCATGGCGCTGTTGGCCGGCGCGCCGCGGCCGCTGTCGGCCTGCGGACGGCGCGCGCCCCGATCGGCGCCGCGCGCCGGGCCCGAGCCCGCGCCGTTGCCGCGGCGGGCCGGCTCGGCGGCATCGTTCAGGCGCATGGTCAGGGCAACGCGCTTGCGCGCCACGTCGACCTCGAGCACCTTGACGGTCACGGTCTGGCCCACGCGCACGACGTCGCGTGGATCCTTGACGAACTTCTCGGCCAGCGCCGAAATATGGACCAGTCCGTCCTGGTGCACGCCGATGTCCACGAAGGCGCCGAAATTGGCGACGTTGGTCACCACGCCTTCGAGCACCATGCCGGGGAACAGGTCGTTGAGGGTTTCGACGCCTTCCTTGAACTGCGCGGTCTTGAACTCCGGGCGCGGGTCGCGGCCGGGCTTTTCCAGTTCGGCGAAGATGTCGCGCACCGTGGGCAGCCCGAAGCGCTCGTCGGTGAAGTCGCTCGGCGACACGCCCTTGAGCGCCTCGCGCTGGCCGATGATGTGGCGTACGTCGGCCTTGATGCGGGCGACGATGCGCTCCACGACGGGATAGGCTTCCGGGTGCACCGCCGACGCATCAAGCGGGTTGTCGCCGTTGGGAATGCGCAGGAATCCGGCGGCCTGCTCGAAAGCCTTCTCGCCGAAGCGCGGCACCTTGCGCAGCATGTCGCGGGTGGGGAAGGCGCCGTTCTCGTCGCGCCAGGCCACGATGTTCTTCGCCAGCAGCGTGTTCAACCCCGAGACGCGCGCCAGCAGCGCCGCCGAGGCGGTATTGACGTCCACGCCCACGGCGTTCACGCAGTCTTCGACCACCGCGTCCAGCGAACGGGCCAGCTCGCGCTGGTTGACATCGTGCTGGTACTGGCCCACGCCAATCGCCTTGGGATCGATCTTGACCAGTTCGGCCAGAGGGTCCTGCAGGCGGCGGGCGATCGAGACGGCGCCGCGCAGCGTGACGTCCAGGTCGGGGAATTCGAGCGCGGCCGTTTCCGAGGCCGAGTACACCGAGGCGCCGGCTTCGGAGACCACCACGCGGGTCAACGCGAGGTCGGGAAAGCGGGCCATCATGTCGCCGACCAGCTTTTCGGATTCGCGCGAGGCGGTGCCGTTGCCGATGGCGATGAGCTCGACCTTGTGGCGCGCCGCCAGGGCCGCCAGCGTCTTGATGGTGCCTTCGCGGTCGCGGCGCGGCTCGAACGGGTAGACCGTGGCCGTATCGACGACCTTGCCGGTGCGGTCGATCACCGCCACCTTGCATCCGGTGCGGATACCGGGGTCCAGCCCCAGCACCGTCTTGGGGCCCGCCGGCGCGGCCAGCAGCAGATCCTTCAGGTTGGCGGCGAACACGCGGATGGCCTCGGCTTCGGCGCTTTCGCGCAGGCGGCCGAACAGCTCGCTTTCGAACGCCGTCAGCAGCTTGACGCGCCAGGTCCAGCGGCACACCTCGCCCAGCCAGCGCGCGCGCGGCGCGGCATCCAGGGCGAACAGGCCATTGCCCAGCTTGAGGAACGAGGCGATGCGCGCCACGCAGGGGTGGGGCGTCTCGGCCTCGAGGTCGGCTTCCAGGCCCACGCGCAATTCCAGCACGCCTTGCTGGCGGCCGCGCATCAGCGCCAGGATGCGGTGCGAAGGCAGCGTGCGCAGCGGCTCGCTGAAATCGAACCAGTCGCGGAAGTTCGCGCCGTCGGTTTCCTTGCCTTCGACCATTTTCGAATAGAGCAGGCCGGTGCCCCACAGGTGCTCGCGCATGTCGGCCAGCAGGTCGGCGTTCTCGGCATAGCGCTCGGCCAGGATGTCGCGCGCGCCGTCGAGGGCCGCCTTGGCGTCGTTGACCGAGGCTTCCGGGTTGAGGTACTGCGCCGCCAGCGCCGCGGGATCGCAGGCCGGGTCGGCCAGGATGGCGTCGGCCAGCGGCTCGAGGCCGGCCTCGCGGGCGATCTGGGCGCGCGTGCGGCGCTTGGGCTTGTAGGGCGCGTACAGGTCTTCCAGACGCTGCTTGGTATCGGCCGTGGCGATTTCCTGCTGCAGCTCGGGCGTCAACTTGCCCTGCTGCGCGATGGATTCCAGGATCGTGCCGCGGCGCTCTTCGAGTTCGCGCAGGTAGCCCAGGCGCACCTCCAGGGTGCGCAGGGCGCCGTCGTCCAGGCCGCCGGTGGCTTCCTTGCGGTAGCGGGCAATGAACGGCACGGTGGCGCCGTCGTCCAGCAACTCCACGGCCGAGGCGACCTGGGAGGCGCGGGCGCCGATCTCGGTGGCAAGTTGGGCAATGATCCGGGCGTGATCGACGCCCGGTGCGGCGTTCGTGGTAGCGGAGGTTTCAGACATCTCGATACGACGGCAAAGGGAAAACAAGGGGCGGATTGTGCCACAAGCCACTGTTACCAGATATGGCGGGTGGCGCGCTTATGTCACGGTAGCCTGCGCCGGCCGGCCGGCCGCGTGGGCCGGAGGCGCTATTATGTCAGCCACTTTAGCGCATGGCTTCATCAATGCTGGACCTCGATATTTCGGAATTCTTCGCGGACGACGGCCCGCTGGCGCGCGCCATGCCGGGCTACCGGCCGCGGCAGTCGCAGGTCGAGCTGGCGCAGGCCATAGACAGCGCCATCGCGGCGCGCGCCACCCTGGTGGCCGAGGCCGGCACCGGCATCGGCAAGACCTGGGCCTACCTGGTGCCCGCCTTCGCGCAAGGCGGCAAGGTGCTGATTTCGACCGGCACGCGTACCCTGCAGGACCAGCTGTTCGCGCGCGACCTGCCCAAAGTGCGGCAGGCGCTGGCCGCGCCGGTCACGGCCGCGCTGCTCAAGGGGCGCGGCAACTATGTCTGCCACTACCATCTGGACCGCCTGCAGGGCGACGACCGCGCCTTGAAGTCGCGCGCCGAGATCGGGCAGCTGCGCCAGATCCAGGTGTTTGCGGGCATCAGCAAGACCGGCGATCGCGCCGATCTGGCGCAGGTGCCCGAGGATGCCGACATCTGGCAACGCGTGACGTCCACGCGCGAGAACTGCCTGGGCCAGGAGTGCCCGCGCATCCGCGACTGCTTCGTGGTCAAGGCGCGCCGCCAGGCGCAGGAGGCCGACGTGGTGGTCGTGAACCACGCGCTGTTCATGGCCGACCTGGTGCTGCGCGAAGAGGGCGTGACAGACCTGCTGCCCGAAGTGGATACGGTGATTTTCGACGAGGCGCACCAATTGCCCGACACCGCGACCCGGTTCCTGGGCAGCAGCGTGTCGACCCACCAATTGCTGGACTTCGCCCGCACGCTGGAGGCGGCCGGCCTGGCCTATGCGCGCGAAGCCGCCAAATGGAGCGACGTCGGCCGGCAGGTCGAAACCGCCGCGCGCGAGCTGCGGCTGGCCTGCGCGCCGCTGGAGCGCCTGCCCGGCCGCAAGGCGACCTTCGAGGCCATGCCGGATCCGGACGAATTCGACGCCGCGCTGGCCAGCCTGCGCGAGGTGCTCGACGCCGCGGTGCGGGCGTTGAGCGGCGTGGCGGAAAAGCATCCGGACCTGGCCGCCGCCGCCCGCGCGGGCGCCGACATTTCGGTGCGCCTGTCGCGTTGGGCCACGCCGCCGCGCCACGCGGCCCAGGCCGCGCAGCACGACGAGGGCTGGGGCCGCGACGACCAGGCCGTCGCGGTGGCGGCGCCGTCCGAGGCGCTGCTGGTCGAGGCCGCGGCCGCCGCCAGCTGGAGCGGGCCGGCGGTGCGCTGGGTCGAGCATGGCCAGCATCATGTGCGCCTGCATGCGGCGCCCTTGTCGGTGGCGCAGGCCTTTTCGCGCTATCGCAAGCCCGGCCAGGCGTGGATTCTGACGTCGGCAACGCTATCGGTTTATGGTGATTTCGGTCATTTCACGCAACAGCTTGGCTTGGAGGATGCCCGCACCGGACGCTGGGAATCGCCCTTCGACTATCCCGCGCAGGGCCTGCTGTTCGTGCCGCGCGACATGCCCGAACCGCAGTCGCCGCGCTTCGTCGAGCGCTTCGTCGAGAATCTGCTGCCCTTGCTGGAGGCCAGCCCGGGCGGCGCGCTGGTGCTGTGCACGACGCTGCGCGCGGTCGACAAGGTGGCGCAGTTGCTGGCCGACGCCTTCGCGGACGCGGGACACGACTGGCCGCTGTTGCGCCAGGGCGAGGCAACCCGCCGCGACCTGCTGGAACGCTTTTGCAGGCTGGAGCATCCGGTGCTGGTCGGCAGCGCCAGTTTCTGGGAGGGCATCGACCTGCCGGGCGATGTGCTGACGCTGGTGGCGATCGACAAGCTGCCGTTCGCGCCGCCCGACGACCCGGTCATCGAAGCCCGCCTGCGCGCCTGTCGGCTGCGCGGCGGCAATCCGTTTGCCGAATACCAGCTGCCCGAGGCCGCCATTTCGCTCAAGCAGGGCGCCGGTCGCCTGATCCGCACCGAAACCGATTGGGGCGTGCTCATGGTGGGCGATGCCCGCCTGGTCGAGAAGCCCTATGGCAAGCGCCTGTGGCGCGGCCTGCCTGCCTTTGCCCGCACGCGCGACATGAACGAGGCGCTGGCTTTCTACGCCCGCATGGGCGGGGCGCAACCATAACGGCCGCGCAAATGGAAAACCCGGCCTGGGGCCGGGTTTTCCATGGACGGCTCGGGCGGCGTCAGCGCCACGAGAACGGGTTCCACCAGCTCTTGTCCGCCGACAGGCCTTGCGTCTTGAACTTGCTGTTGGGGTAGTTCTGGTCGAGCACGCGCTCGGCGTCGCCCTTCAGTTCTGTCATTCCCAGCTTGTCGTACGACTCCACCATGATGTAGAGCGCTTCTTCCGAGGCGGGGGCCCCCTCGAAATCGGTGATCACGGTCTGCGCCCGGTTGGCGGCGGCCACGTAGGCGCCTCGCTCGTAGTAGTAGCGCGCCACGTGGACTTCGTTCATGGCGATGGCGTTGACCAGCCAGGTCATGCGTTTTTGCGCGTCGGGGGTGTACTTGCTGTTGGGGAAGCGCTGCACCAGCTCGTTGAACGCATCGTAGGACGCGCGCAGGCCCTTGGGGTCGCGCTCGGCGGGGTCCTGGCCGGTCAGGTTGCTCATGAAGGCGCTGGCCGGCGTGAAGTTGACCAGCCCCTTCAGGTACAGCACGTAGTCCGTGCCCGGATGGTTGGGGTAGAGCTGCTGGAAGCGGTCGATGGCGGCCAGCGCCTGCTCGTTTTCGCCGTCTTTCCAGTTGACGTAGGCCAGTTCGATCAGGGCCTGCTGGGCGTACGTGCCGAACGGGTAGCGGCTTTCGATGGCGGTCAGGCGCTCCCGCGCGTCGGTCCAGTTGCCCGCCGCGACTTCCTGCTTGGCGTCGGCGTAAAGCTGTTCGGCGCTCCAGCCCGCGGTCTTGTCGTATTTGGTGCTGGACGAGCCGCAGCCGGCCACGATCAGAATGGTTGACAGCGCGATCGCCGCGCGCAGGGCCACCCCGCGGCGGGAGGCGGGCTTCGAGAGTGCAGCGGGACGGTGAGTCACGTGAGTCCTATCCTTGGTGTTAGCATGGCAGGCTGATTATATGATTTGTCTTCATGTCTGATACAGCCGCCAGTGTAGACCTGCTTTCCGACGAAGAACCGCTGCTGCTCGCGGTGCCGCCGGATACCCCGGCAGACCGCCTGGACAAGGTGCTGGCGGGGCTGCTGCCCGGGCATTCGCGCAGCCGGCTGCAGGGCTGGATCGAGGCCGGTTACGTTTTGGTAAACGGCGCCCAGGCCAAGGTGCGCCAGGCGGTCGGCCCCGGCGACGTCCTGTCGGTCTGGGAGCAGCCGGCCCCCGAAAGCCGGGCCTTCGCGCCCGAGCCGGTGGCGTTCGGCGTGGTGGCCGAAAGCCCCGACTGGATCGTGGTGGACAAGCCGGCGGGGCTGGTGACGCATCCCGGTGCGGGCAACTGGAGCGGTACGCTGCTCAACGGCCTGCTGCACCGTTTTCCCGAACTGGCGCGCGTGGCGCGCGCCGGCATCGTGCACCGGCTCGACAAGGACACGTCCGGCCTGATGGTGGTGGCGCGCAACGAACGGGCCCAGACCCATCTGGTGCGCCAGTTGCAGGCGCGCACCATGGGCCGCCAATACATTGCGCTGGCGCACGGCTGGCTGGGCGCGGCCGGCACCGTGGACCGCCCCATCGGCCGCGATGCGCGGGTTCCGGTACGGATGAGCGTCGAGCGGCCCATCGCGCCCAAGCCGGCGATCACGCATTTCGACCCGCGACGGCTTGGCTGCGCCGAAGGCGGCGCCCGGGTGACCGAGGTGCTGTGCCGGCTGGAAACCGGCCGTACCCACCAGATCCGCGTGCACCTGGCTAGTCTCGGGCATCCCCTGCTGGCCGACACGCTGTATGGCGGCAAGCCGCTGGCTGGCGCCACGCGCCAGATGCTGCACGCGCGGGCCCTGCATTTCGACGATCCGGGCGGCGCGGGCGAGGTCAGCTTCGAGGCCGCCGTGCCCGCCGATATGTCCGACGTCCAGGAAGCCTTGGCATGGAACGCCTGATACACGATCTGCCTGTCATCACGGGTCCGCGATGGCCGGGCGTGAACTACTTCTGCACCACGCGCGCCGGCGGGGCGGGCGTCGCGCCGCACGACACCCTCAACCTGGGGCTGCGCGCCGGCGATCGTCCCGAAACGGTGGCGGAGAACCGCCGCCGGGTACGCGCCGCGGTGCCGGCCGAGCCCTTGTGGCTGCGCCAGGTGCACGGCCACGAAGTGGTCGACGCCGACGCCGGCCCGCCGCATGAACCGGCCGCCGACGCCAGCGTCACGGCCAGGCCCGGCCGCGTGCTGGCCATCATGGTCGCCGACTGTCTGCCGGTGGTCATCGCCGACCAGGACGGCACCGTGCTTGGCGCGGCGCATGCTGGCTGGCGCGGCCTTGCCGGCGGCGTGCTGGAAAACACCCTGGGTGCCATGCAGGCCAAGGCGCCGGGCGCGCGCGGCTGGCGCGCCTGGATCGGGCCCGGCATCGGGCCGACGGCGTTCGAGGTAGGGGCCGATGTGCTGCAAGCCTTCGCGGCCGACGGCCCCGAGGCCGCGGCCCTGTTCGCGCCGCGTCCGGGCCTGCCCGGCAAATGGCTGGCCGACCTGCCCGGGCTGGCGTTGCTGCGCTTGCGGCGCGCCGGCGTGCAGGCGCAATCGTGCGGTTTGTGCACGGTGCAGGATTCCCGCTTTTTTTCGTATCGGCGCGACCGGGAAACCGGCCGGATGGCTTTGCTGGCCTGGCTCGACGCCCGGTAATGCGACTTCGGTATGCTTGCGGGATGGCTCCTAGGTATACCCGCATTGACAGTAAAAATGGCGACATGCACCATCAATTCGCGCAGTTCCGATAACAAGGTGTCGAAGTGAACGCCCATTTTTCCGCTGCATGGCCCGTCCCGGTGAGCGTGGCACCGGACGCTCTGGCAGAAATCCAGGCCGATTTCTCCCGCGAATGGCTGCGCCTGTGTGACGAGGCCAAGCGCGGCGTACTGGGCGCCCCGGCCGACAAGCGCTTCGCCGGCGCGGCCTGGCTGGATGACCGCCAGCGCCTGCTCATGGCGCATGCCTATCTGTTGTCGGCCCGCGCAATGACGCGCCTGGTCGACGCGGCGCAGGTCAGCGAACCCATGCGCAACCGTTTGCGCTTCTCGGTCATGCAGTGGGTCGATGCCATGTCGCCCGCCAACTTCCTGGCCTTCAACCCGGATGCGCAGCGCGCCATCGTCGAAAGCGCCGGCCGCACCTTGCAGGAAGGCATGGCCAACCTGCTGGGCGACATCCAGCGCGGGCGCATCAGCCAAACGGACGAGACACAGTTCGAAATCGGCCGCAACGTGGCCACCACGCCTGGCCATGTGGTGTTCGAGAACAGCCTGATGCAGCTCATCCAGTACGCGCCGCAGACCGCCAAGGTCCGCGAGCGGCCGCTGGTGATCGTGCCGCCGAACATCAACAAGTACTACATCCTCGACCTGCAGCCCGAGAACTCCTTTGTCCGATATGCGGTGGAGCAAGGCCATACGGTGTTCATCATCTCGTGGCGCAATCCGCTGGCGACCGATGCCGATGGCGTGGATACCGCCACCTGGAGCGAATACCTGGACGACGCGGTGCTCAAGGCGTTGGCGGTGGCCAGCGACATCAGCGGCCAGCCCCAGGTCAACGCGCTGGGCTTCTGCGTCGGCGGCACCATGCTGGCCTCGGCGCTGGCGCTGGCCCATGCGCGCGGCGAGCGGCCGGTGGCCTCGCTCACGCTGCTGACCTCGCTGCTGGATTTCCACGATACCGGCATCCTGAAGGTGTTCGTCGACGAAGCGCATGCCTTGCTGCGCGACCACCAGTACGGGCAGCGCGGCCTGATGCCGGCCCGCGATCTGGCCACCACGTTTTCGTTCCTGCGCCCTAACGAATTGGTGTGGAACTACGTCGTCTCCAATTACCTGAAGGGCAGGACGCCGCCCGCGTTCGACCTGCTGTTCTGGAACGCCGACAGCACCAACCTGCCGGGGCCGTTCTTTGCCTGGTACTTCCGCAACACGTATCTCGAGAACAACCTCAAGGTGCCCGGACGGGCGCAGGCCGCGGGCGTGCCGCTGGATCTCACCCGGCTCGACATGCCCGCCTATCTGTACGGCTCGCGCGAAGACCATATCGTGCCCTGGCCGTCGGCCTACGCATCGACGCAGTTGCTGCGCGGCCCCATGCGTTTCGTGCTGGGCGCTTCCGGCCATATTGCCGGGGTGATCAATCCGCCGGCCAAGCAACGGCGCAGCTTTTGGGTTAACGAATCGGCCGGCGCGGTGTCCCACGACCTGCCTGGCGATCCCAACGCCTGGCTGGCCGGCGCGGTCGAGCAAGCGGGCAGCTGGTGGCCCGACTGGACTGCCTGGCTGGCGGGGCATGGCGGCAAGCAGGTCGCCGCGCCCGCGCAGCCGGGCAGCAAACGGTTCCGGCCGATCGAGCCGGCGCCGGGGCGTTATGTGAAAGTACGAGCGGTCTGAGTACGCGCGTGGGCCGGAGGGCCGGCATTCTTGGCGGGCGTTCGCCGTGAAAACAGGAGGAAGTCAAATGAGCGGAAAATTGGCATATGTGACGGGCGGCATGGGCGGTATCGGTACCGCGATCTGCCAGCGGTTGGCCAAGGACGGCTTCCGGGTGGTGGCGGGGTGCGGCCCCAGCCGCAACTATCAGCAGTGGCTCGACGAACAGGCGGCCCAGGGTTATACGTTCTACGCATCGGTGGGCAACGTGTCCGACTGGGACTCCACCGTCGAGGCTTTCGAGCGCGTCACGGCCGAATTGGGCCAGGTAGACGTGCTGGTCAACAACGCCGGCATCACGCGCGACGGCCTGTTCCGCAAGATGTCGGTCGACGATTGGCGCGCGGTGATCGACACCAACCTGAACAGCCTGTTCAACGTGACCAAGCAGGTGCTCGACGGGATGGTGGAGCGCCAATGGGGGCGCATCGTCAACATCAGCTCGGTCAACGGCCAGAAAGGGCAGTTCGGCCAGACCAACTACTCGACCGCCAAGGCGGGCATCCATGGTTTCACCATGGCCCTGGCCCAGGAGGTCGCCAGCAAGGGCATTACCGTCAACACCATTTCGCCGGGCTACATCGGGACCGACATGGTGCGGGCAATCCGTCCCGACGTGCTGGAGAAAATCGTCGCGACGATTCCGGTGCGCCGGCTGGGCACGCCCGAGGAAATCGCGTCCATGACGTCCTGGTTGGCGTCGGACGAATCGGGTTTTGCCACGGGCGCGGATTTCTCGCTCAATGGCGGCCTGCACATGGGTTGACGCCGTATTCGGAGGGGGCCGGGGTCCGGGGGGAAGCGGACACCCGGTATTACACGTAAAATGGTTGAAAGTTAAAGAGATCTCCCGATCTCGGGGACAGACATGACGCAAGCACAAAATGGCGCCGCCCTGCGCCTGATCAAGAAGTATCCCAACCGCCGGCTGTACGACACGCAAACCAGCACCTACATCACGCTAGCCGATGTCAAGCAGCTGGTGCTGGCCAACGAGAACTTCCAGGTCGTCGATGCCAAGAGCGGAGAGGATCTCACGCGCAGTATCCTGCTGCAGATCATCCTCGAAGAGGAAAGCGGCGGCATGCCCATGTTCTCGTCCAACATGCTGGCGCAGATCATCCGCTTCTATGGCCACGCCATGCAGGGCATCATGGGTTCCTACCTGGAAAAGAACATCCAGGCGTTCATGGAAATCCAGCAGCGCATGGCCGAGCAGTCCAAGGGGTTGTATGGCAGCCAGTTCGGGCCCGAGGCCTGGACGCAGTTCATGAACGTGCAGACGCCGATGCTGCAGAAGATGATGAACAACTACATCGACCAGAGCAAGAACCTGTTCGTCCAGATGCAGGACCAGATGCAGGATCAGACCCGGGCGATGTTCTCGAATTTCCCGTTCACGCCGCCGGGCGGCGATGGCCCGCAAGGCGGACGCGGCAAGTAGCGCCGCGAAGCTGGCTGGAGAAAAAGGGGCGCCTGCGGGCGCCCCTTTTTCGTACGGGTCCTGAAATTGGGGTCGGCTTAAGGGAGCTGTAAGCCGAACCGAATTACATTAATGAAAACGGTTCTTGTTTGTGTTTCTTCGAGCCGTTTTTTCAGTTAAGAGGACTCGTACATGATGAAGAAAGCCTTGCTACTTGCGCTTGCCCTGAGCCTGCCTGGCGCAGCGTTCGCGGCCGAGTATCCGATCGGCAAGCCGGCCGAGAAGAGCGGCATGGAAATCGGCGCGGTCTATCTGCAGCCCATCGAGATGGATCCCCCCGGCATGATGCGCGCCGCCAAGGACTCCGACGTCCACCTGGAAGCCGACATCCACGCCACCGCCGGCAACGCCACGGGCTTTCCGGAAGGCGAGTGGGTGCCTTACCTGGTGGTCAAGTACGAAGTGCAGAAGGTCGGCAGCGACAAGGTCCAGAAGGGCACCTTCATGCCCATGGTGGCCAACGACGGTCCGCATTATGGCGACAACGTCAAGCTGGACGGCCCCGGCAAGTACAAGCTGAAGTACACCATCATGCCGCCGACCTCCGACAAGATGAACCACTTCGGCCGCCATATCGACAAGGAAACCGGCGTGGGCCCGTGGTTCGAGCCGTTCGATCTCGAGTATGAATTCGTCTTTGCCGGCACCGGCAAGAAGGGCGGGTACTGATCGTGCGCGCACCGGTGGCGGCCTTGCTGGCCATGGCGTTGGGGCTGGGCGCGCCCCTGGCGGCGCGCGCCGCCGACCTGCCTACGTTCACCCTGACGTTCCAGCCCGACGGCACGTTCGAGCCGGCCCGCCTGGAGGTGCCGGCCGGGCGCTTCAAGATCGAACTGATCAACGCCAGCAATGAGCCGGTGGAATTCGAAAGCATTCCGCTGCGCAAGGAGAAGGTGCTGGGTCCGGGCGTGAAGTCGTTCGTCGTCATCACCATCTCGCGCCCGGGCGAGTATCCCTTTTTCGATGACTTCCACCAGGACGTGAAGGGCACGCTGGTCGTCAAGCCCAAGGACTGAGCCACCGGGTCGGATATGGAACAAGTGCTTTTCATCGTATGGCGCGAAAGCGTCGAGGCCCTGCTGGTGGTGGGCATTCTCTACGCCTGGCTGCGGGCCACGCCCGCCGGGCGGCGCGGCATGCCCTACCTGTGGGGCGGCGTGGCGGCGGGCCTGGCGCTGGCGTTCCTGCTGGCGCTGGTGCTGCTGGGCGTCTCGTCGTGGTTGAGCGACGAAGGCCAGGAATGGTTCCAGGCCGGCATGTCGCTGGTGGCCTGCGCGCTGGTGGTCCAGATGGTGATCTGGATGAAGCGCCACGGCCGCACGCTCAAGCGCGAGCTCGAAGGCGGGGCGCGCGCTTCCATCGAGCGCGACAACTGGTGGGGCCTGCTGGTGCTGGTCATGATCGCCGTGGCGCGCGAAGGCAGCGAGACGGTGGTGTTCCTGTACGGCACCGTGGCCGCCGCGGCAGGCCAGGCGGGGGACGCCGCGATGCTGGTGCTGGCCGGCGCGGCGGGCTTCCTGATCGCACTGCTGACGTTCTGGCTGCTGCAGCTGGGCGGCAAGCTGATTACCTGGCGGCGCTTCTTCCGCGTTACCGAAATCCTGCTGCTCCTGCTGGCCGGCTCCCTGCTGGTGGGCGGCCTGGATCACCTGATTTCGCTGGATGTGCTGCCCACGCTCATCGATCCGGTCTGGGACAGCTCATGGCTGCTCGACGACAGCAGCGGGGTGGGCAAGATCCTGGCCGATTTCGCCGGCTATCGCGCCTATCCGGCATTGATCTCGGTCTTGCTGTGGCTGGCCTATTGGCTGGTGGTGTGGCTGCTGCTGCGCCGCGCCGATGGCGCGGCGGCGGTTTCGGCGCGCTCGGCCGCCTGAGGATACCCAGGTGCCGCGCGCCACGACATGAAGGTTTGACATGGCATCTGTACTCGGGCGGGCAACCTCCCGCCTTGCCGACGGGCTTCGCGACCATGCCCCTTTGCTGCGCAAGCTGCAATGGGGCATCGTCGCTGTGTATGCGTTCCTGTTGGTCGTGCCCGCGTTCCTGCCCTTGCCGGACAACGCCGCATCGGTGTTCGACAACCTGACCGTGCTGGCGCAATTCGCATTCTGGGGCGTGTGGTGGCCGTTCGTCCTGGTTTCCATGCCGCTGTTGGGCCGCGCCTGGTGCGGCTGGTTCTGTCCCGAGGGCATGCTCAGCGAGTGGGCCAGCGAGCGCGGCCAGGGCAGGGCCATCCCGCGCTGGATGCGCTGGGGCGGCTGGCCGTTCGTGGCCTTTGCCCTGACGACGATCTATGGCCAGTTGGTCAGTGTCTATCAGTACCCGCTGGCGGCGCTGGCGGTGCTGGGCGGCTCGACCGTGGCGGCGATGATCGTCGGCTGGCGCTATGGCCGCAGCAAGCGCGTCTGGTGCAAGTACCTGTGTCCGGTCAACGGCGTCTTTACCTTGCTGGCCAAGCTGGCACCCTGGCATTTCAAGGTGGACGAGGAAAAATGGCGCCACCCGGTCATTCGCATCGAGGCGGTCAACTGTGCGCCGCTGGTGCCGCTGCGCCACATGAAGGGCGCCGGCGATTGCCACGTCTGTGGCCGATGTAGCGGTTATCGCGGGGCGATTGCCCTGACGCTGCGCTCTCCCGAGGCCGAGATCGTGGAGGTCGCCGACGGCGACGGCTGGCAGACCGCGCTGATCTGCTTCGGGCTGATGGGCGTGGCGGTGGGAGCCTTCCTGTGGAGCGCCAGCCCCTGGTATGTGACCGTCAAGCAGTGGGTGGCCACGTGGCTGGTCGAGCACGACATCATCTGGCCGCTGCTGGACAATGCGCCCTGGTTCGTGCTGACGCACTACCCGGATGTCAACGACAGTTTCTCCTGGCTGGACGGCGCGGGCATCCTGCTGTTCGTGGCCGGGGCGACCCTGGCCGTGGGCCTGCCGGCATTCGCCGCATTGTGGCTGGCCGACCGCGTCGCGCCGCTGGCCGCGCGCACGGGCCGGCTGGCCGGTGTGCACAAGCTGGCGCAGGGGTTGATTCCCTGTGCCGGAATCGGCGTGTTTCTCGGTCTGTCCGCCACCACGCTGACCCTGTTGCGGCACGAAGGGGTAGGCACCGGCTGGGCCAACCCCGTGCGCTTTACCTTGTTGACGCTTGCCGTGCTGTGGTCGTTGCGCCTGGTGTGGCGCCTGCTGGCGCGCCGTCCGGGCGGTGTCGCGCGGCGCGGGGTGGCCTGGCTGGTCGCGGCGGCGGGGCTGGCGCCGTTCTGCCTTTCCTGGGTGCTGTTCTTCGCTATCTGGTAGCGCGGTCCCGCGTGGCGCGGTATGGTGGCGATCCCGCCACCTCTTTCGGGCGCCGACCGCGCCTGGGTCCGTCCGCCATGACGTCCTACGCTTTCCGCCTGCTCAATGTCTTCGCCGAATCCTGTTTCGGCGGCAACCCGCTGTGCGTGTTCGAGGACGCGCGCGGGCTGCGCGACGAAGAGATGCAGGCCCTGGCCCTGCAGTTCAATCTGTCCGAGACCACCTTCATCCTGCCCGGCGGCGATGGCGCCGACGCGCGGGTACGGGTCTTCACCCCCGACGCCGAGATGCGCTTCGCGGGCCATCCCGCCCTGGGCACGGCCCGAGTGGTCAGCGACCTCCTGGGGCTGGGAGCGTCGGTGCGCCTGGGCTTTGCGGCCGGCGTCGTCACGGTGCGCGAGCGCGAAGGCGCGTGGACTTTCACGGCGCCGTCGTCCGGCATGCCCAGGACGGCGCGTGCGGCTTTGGCCGCGGACGAGATCGCCGGCCTGCTGGGCCTGGACCCTGCGGATCTGCATGACGAGCCGCTATGGGTGGACACCGGTTCCGACCAGCTGCTGGTGCCGCTCAGGACGCCGGAGGCGGTGATGCGCGCCGCGCCCGACGGCGCCTGGGCGGCGCGCTGGCCGGCCAGCAGCCTGGGCCGCAAGACTGCGTATGTATTTGCGTTCGGCCCGCGGACCGCGGCGGACGCGCGGCAGGTCGTGCACGCGCGTTATTTCCATGCGCGCACCGGCGGCGGGGTGGCGGAAGACCCCGGCACCGGTTCGGCCTGTGCCAACCTGGGCGGCTGGCTGCTGGCGCGCGGCGCGCCCATGCCTGCCCATATCCTGGTCGAGCAGGGAGACCTGGTGCGCCGGCCGTGCCGGCTGCGGCTGGACGTGGATGACGCCGGCGCCATCCAGGTGGGCGGCGGCGTGATCGAGATCGGACGCGGCGAGATCCGCCTGCCGCGCTAGGCCGCGGCGGACGCGGCAGGTGCCGGTTCCGTCCCGATGCGCGCCGGGACAGGCACCAAAAAAAAACCTTCGGGGCGAACCCGAAGGCTGTACACGTACGGCGCGCCGGACCACCCGGCGGCCCCGCGTCATGACTTATTTTGCGGCCTTGGCCGGGTCGACCTTGATGTTGTTCATGACCTGCTTGACTCCCTCGACGTCGCGCGCCACGGTCGCCGCTTGATCCGCCTCGGTGGCGGTGCCGACCGTACCGGTCAGTGTCACCACGCCGTTGTTCGTTTCGACGGCGATGTCCAGCGCGCTCAGGGACTTGTCGGCGACGAAGGCAGCCTTGACCTTGGTGGTTACCGTGGCATCGGAGGCGTACTCGCCCACGGACTGCTTGGGCTTGTCTTCACCCGCGGCGTGGGCCAGCGAACCGATGGCGGCGGTGGCGCCGATGAGGGTGGCAACGAACAGTTTGCGAACTTGCATGGTTATTCTCCTTTATCGATGAAGCCCAGGATCAGGAGCGGGGATTGGCGCAGCCCGTCATTTCCTGAAGACGCCGCCCAGGATGGACAGCAGCGCCAGCACCAGGAACACGAAGAACAGGATCTTGGCGATGCCGGCCGCCCCGGCGGCGATGCCGCCGAAGCCCAGCACGGCTGCAATGATGGCGATGACGAAAAACACGACCGCGTAGTGCAGCATGATGTTTCTCCTTGGTTCGCGAAGCAGTCAGTCAGGGATTGCGATCGAAGAACTCGCGTACCTCCCGCTGGGCCTGTTCCTTGGTCTTGCCGTAACGTTCCTGGATCAGGCCGGCCAGCCGTTCGGCGTTGCCTTCGGTGCGAGTGAGCTCGTCGTCGGTCAGCTCGCCCCAGGCCGCCTTGGCCTTGCCCGTCAATTGCTTCCACTTGCCTGCAACAATATCGTTGTTCATGGTTGTCCTCTTCTAAGTCGTTGCGGCGCGGGATCCGTGGCTGCCGAATGCCTTGCCGCGAGTGAGTGTGGACACTGATCAGCGTACGGTTCTACCGTAAGCGGGGGCGGTGGCGGTGTCAAACCGGCGTGTGGAAAAATGTAAATGGCCCCGCGTGGGCGGCGATGCGGTTCTCGCAGGGAGAAAAAAGGCCGGCTTGCGCCGGCCCTAGTTACAATTGAGCAAAGAATTGACCCGCTTTGACGGAGTCAGGTAACCGCACTTGTCATGGTTGCCCGGCGACGCGGCTGGCGATATGGGCCAGGGCTTCTTCCACCTGGTCCACCAGGATCAGGCAGAGATCGCCGGGGGCCAGCCGTGCCAGGGCGGCGTCGATGGCGACGAATTCGCCCTGGATTTCGTCGATGTGGCGCGTGCGCGTCGCCTGTTGCAGGCCCTGGCGCAGCAATGCCACCACTTCGCCGTCGGCGCGGCCGCGCTGGCATTGGTCCTGGTACAGGATCACGTCGTCGAACGCGCTGCCCAGGATTTCGGTCTGCTGGCGCAAGTCTTGGTCGCGCCGGTCTCCCGCGCCGCTGATGACCACGCTGCGGCGGCGTGCCGGCATGGTGTCGATGGCGCGCACCAGCGCCTGGATGGCGTCGGGGTTGTGGCCGTAGTCGGCGATCAGGGTCGCGCCGCGGAAATCGAAGACGTTGAAGCGTCCCGGCGCCGTCTGGGCGTCGTTGACGAAGATGGCAAGCGCATGCCGGATGGTGCCCCAGTCGATGCCCAGCGCCCAGGCCGCCGCCAGCGCCGCCATGGTGTTCTCCACCTGGAAGGCGATCGCGCCGCCGCGCGTCAGCGGGATGTCGGCCAGCGCGAAGACGGTTTCGGCGCCGCCTTGCGCGGCGACGAGGTTGTCGCCGTCGCGGTAGACCACGCGATGGCCCTGGGCGCGATGGGTGGCCATGACGGGATGGTTGCGGTCTTCGGCGAAATACGTGATCGAACCGGGGCAGGCGCTGGCCATTTCGGCGACCATGGGATCGGCGGCGTTGAGCACGGCCATGCCGTCGGGCTGCACGTATTGCACGATCACGCGCTTGACGACCGCCAGGTCCTCGACGGTGCTGATATAGCCCAGTCCGAGGTGGTCGCCCATGCCGATGTTGGTGACGATGGCGACGTTGCAGCGATCGAAGGCCAGGCCCTCGCGCAGCACGCCGCCGCGCGCGGTTTCCAGCACCGCGGCATCCACGTCGGGATGCAGCAGCAGGCGCCGGGCGCTGCGCGGACCGCTGCAGTCGCCGGTGTCGATGCGCTGCTTGCCCACGTAGACGCCGTCCGAGTTGGTCATGCCGACGCGGTGGCCCGCGCAGCCCAGGATATGCGCCGTCAGGCGCACCGTGGTGGTCTTGCCGTTGGTGCCGGCCACCGCCACGACCGGAATGCGGCCGTCATCGCGCTCGGCGAACATGTGGGAGATGATGGCCTCGCCTACCGCGCGGCCTTTGCCGAACGACGGGCTCAGGTGCATGCGCAGGCCGGGCGCCGCGTTCACCTCGACCACGCCGCCGTGCTGGTCCTCCAGCGGCAGGTGCACGGTCTCGGCGACGACGTCGACGCCGCAGATGTCCAGGCCTATCATGCGCGCGGCGGTGACGGCGCGCGCGGCGAGTTCGGGATGGACTTCGTCGGTGACATCGGTGGCCGTGCCGCCGGTACTGAGATTGGCGTTGTTGCGCAGCACGACCAGGGCGCCCGCGGCCGGCACGGAGTCGGCCTCGTATCCCTGCTTGCGCAGGGTGGCGATGGCGATGTCGTCGAAGCGGATCTTGGTCAGCGATGTCGCATGGCCGTCGCCGCGCAGCGGATCCGCGTTGACCTGGGCCACCAGCTCGGCGATGGTGTGCGCGCCGTCGCCGGTCACCTGCGGCGGATCGCGGCGCGCCGCCGCCACCAGGGCGTCGCCCACCACCAGCAGGCGGAAGTCATGGCCGGGAATGTAGCGCTCGACGATGACCTCCGAACTGATTTCCGCGGCGGCCTCGAAGGCGCTTTCGATGCGGTCGCGCGCTTCGATATTGACCGCCACGCCGCGTCCCTGGCTGCCGTCGCGGGGCTTGACCACGACGGGGCCGCCGAGCGCCTGCGCCGCCTGCCAGGCCGCGGCGGCGCTGTCGACCGAGTTGCCCATCGGCACCGGGACGCCGGCGGCGTCCAGCAGCATCTTGGTCAGGTCCTTGTCCTGGGCGATCGACTCCGAGATCGCGCTGGTCATGTCGGTTTCGGCGGCCTGGATGCGGCGCTGCTTGCTGCCCCAGCCGAATTGCACCATGCTGCCCTGGGTCAGCCGGTGATAGGGGATATTGCGCGCCACGGCGGCGTTGACGATGGAGCCGGTGCTCGGGCCCAGGCGCATGTCCTCGTCGAGATCGCGCAGGCGCTGCAGGCCCTGGGGCAGGTCGAAGGGCGTATCGTCCTGGGCCGAGCGGATGAGGGCTTCGGCCAGTTCGAATGCCAGCCTTCCGACTTCCTCCTCGCTGTACTCGACCACGACCTGGAACACGCCGGGTTCGATGGTGGGAGACGTACGCCCGAAGGTGACCGGGCAGCCTGCGTGGGCCTGCAGGCCGAGCGCGGTAGCCTGCAGCACGTGGGCCATCGAAATGGCGTCGCGCTGGCCTTCCGGCTGCAGCACGCCCAGCTGCGGGAACCGGGCGCGCAGGCGCGCCTCGAAGTCCGGCATGCCGCTGATCGCGCATTCGGCATCGGAGCAGGCGGCGATGGCCTCGATGGCGGTGTTGCGGCTCCAGAGGTTGGGGCCGCGCAGGGCGCGGATTCGGGAAACTTCCATGGCAGGGGTTCCTGTCGTCGAAGAAGCGCCGCCGTTCGGGCGGCGCGGCAATAGGGGCGAAGTCGCGGGTTCAGCCTTGTTCTATCCAGCGCCGCACCAGGTCTATGGTGGGTCCGGAGAATGCCTCATCGGATTGCAGCAGCGCGAAGTCGCCCTCGCGCAGGCCGTCGAGCACGCGGGCGATGGCGCGCGCGTGGTCGGCCTCTTCGGCGATGGCCGTGGCGCGCGCCGATTGCTGCAATCCCTGGCGCAGCAGGCCGCGCGCCTGCCCGGCGGGACGCTTGCTGGCAACCGTGGCGTCGTCGTAGAGCACGACCTGGTCGAATGCGGCGCCCAGCAGGCGGCCCTGTTCGATCAGGGCGTCGTCGTTGCGGTCGGCGCCGGCCGAGTACACGGCGGCGCGCCGCCTGGCGGGGAATTGCTCGATGGCGGCCAGCAGCGCGCGCAGCGCCGAAGGGTTGTGCACGTCGTCGACCACCACGCAGGCGCCGTTGCGCTCGAACAGTGTGAACTGCCACGGCGCGTCGGCCTGGTCGATGTCGAAGGTTTCGATGCCGGCGCGTATCAGCTCGACCGGAATGTCCAGCGCCCAGGCGGCCGCGACCGCGGCCAGCACGTTCTCGACCTGGAAGGCGACGCGGCCGCCATGTGTCAGCGGGACCGCGGCGATGTCGGCCAACGCCTCTTCGTCGCGGCCATGCGCCAGCACGATGCGTCCGGCGCGCAGGTAGACGGCGCGCCTGCCGTCGGCCAGGTGGGCGGCCAGCGTCGGCAGGGCCGGGTCCAGGCCGAAGTACAGCACCTCGCCGTCGCACAGCTCGGCCATGCGGACCACGCGCGGGTCGCGCGCATTGAGCACGGCCGCGCCGCCGGGCAGCACGACGTCGATCTGGGTGCGGAACACGTCGACCAGGCGGTCGGTGTCGTTGATATCGAAATCGCCCAGATGATCGCCGTCGTCGATGTTGGTGACCACGCCGACCTGGCAGCGGTCATAGGCCAGCCCCTGGCCCAGGATGACGCCGCTGTCGTTCTCGATCACCGCCGCGTCGACCGAACGGTTCATCAGCACGCGCCGTCCCGCGGCCCAATTGGCGCAGTCGCCTTTCTGAACCAGGCGCTTGTTCAGGTACAGGCCTTCGCTGCAGGCCAGGCCGGTCTGCCTGCCGGACAGGTGCAGCAGGCGCGCGACCAGGCGCGCGACCACGGTCTTGCCGTTGGTGCCGGTCACGCCCACGATGGGGATGCGGCCGTCGTCGTCGGCCGGGAACAGGTGGTCGACGATGGCGCGGCCTACCGGGCGCGGCGGGCCGTCGGCGGGCTTCAGGTGCATCAGCAACCCCGGCCCGGCGTTGACTTCGACGATGGCGCCGCGCGTTTCGTCCAGCGGACGCGAGATGTCATCGGTGACGAGGTCGACGCCGGCGACGTCCAGGCCGACCACGCGGGCGGCCAGCGCCACCGTGGCCGCCACGCTGGGATGCACGCGGTCGGTGACGTCGAACGCCACGTTGCCGCTGCGCTGGATCAGCACATTGCGGCCCGCCGCGGGCACGCTGGTGGCCGTCATGCCCTGGCGGGCGATCTCCAGGCGCGCCGCCGAATCCAGCCGCACCGGGTTGAGCGGATGGTTCTCGGTGCGGCCGCGCCGCGGGTCGGTATTGATCTGGCTGCCGATCAGGTCTTCGATGGTGGAAACGCCGTCGCCGGTGACCCAGGCGGGTTCGCCCGCCGCCGCCGCCACCATGCGGTCGCCCACCACCAGCAGGCGGTGTTCGTTGCCGGTGATGAAGCGCTCGACGATGACGCCGCTGCCTTCATCCACCGCCACGGCATAGGCCGATTCGATTTCGTCGCGCGTCAGCAGGTTGGTGAAGACACCGCGTCCGTGGTTGCCGTCGTAGGGCTTGACGACCACCGGCAGGCCGATGTCCTGCGCGGCCTCCCAGGCGTCGGCCGCGCTTCGTACCAGCCGTCCCTCGGGGACCGGCACGCCGCAGGTCGACAGCAATTCCTTGGTCAGGTCCTTGTCGCGCGATATGCCTTCGGCGATGGCGCTGGTGCGGTCGGTTTCGGCGGTCCAGATGCGGCGTTGCCGCGATCCGTAGCCGAACTGCACCAGGTTGCCTTCGAACAGGCGGATATAGGGAATGTCGCGATCGTCGGCCGCGTCCACGATACAGGCGGTGCTGGGGCCCAGGCACAGCGAGTCGACCAGGGCGCGCAGCCGCGCGACGGCCGCCGGCACGTCGAACGGGCGATCCTCGATGGCCGCCATCACCAGGTCGCGTCCTTCCTGTAGGGCGGCGCGCGTGACCTGTTCGTGCCAGGCGCGCACCACCACCTTGTAGACGCCGCGCCGCGAGGTTTCGCGCGCCTTGCCGAAACCGCCGGGCAGGCCGGCCAGGTTCTGCAGTTCGAGCGTGACGTGCTCGAGTATGTGGCCTGGCCAGGTTCCTTCGCGCAGGCGCTGCAGGAAGCCGCCGCGCACGCCCGGGCTGCAGCGGTGCTCGATCAGCGTGGGCAGCCAGCCTGACAGGCGTTCGTAGAACCCGGGTATCGTGTTGGAGGGGAAATCCTCCAACTCGCCGATGTCCACCCACGCTTCCAGCACCGGACGGTACGTCCAGATGTTGGGGCCGCGCAAAGTCACGACATCGAGAAATTCAATGTCTTTCTTTTTCATGGTTATGGAGGAGTGATTGCGCATTGGCAGGCCGAAGTCACCCCGTGCAAAGTCGAGGGGCGAAGGGCCGGTTGGGAAGTGCCAACACGTGGATGGGCGGAAGAATTCCTAAGTATGGAAATTGTGAAAATCGGCTGCTACTATACGCCGCCTTTTTGCCCATATAAACTCGCGCTGTTGTAAGGAACGGACAGGCTTCAGGTCCGAGGCCGGAAGCCGGAGAATCGCCTTTTTGGGCCGGGCCGTGGCTCGAAACGCGTTCTAATGAAAAAACCACAAAATCTTGCTGGCACGGGCCGGCGCGAGGTACCGGCCGAGTGGAGGGATGCGATTCATTCGCATCTTGACGCAGGTGAAACCGTGCTGGCCTGGCTGGAAACCGATCTTGACGCGCGGCTGCGCTTCGAGACGGGAATGGTGTTGGCGACCGACCGGCGCATCCTGGCCTGCGCGCCGGGCCGGCGCGAGTGGTCGAGCTGGCCGTATTCCCCTGATTTGCGCTTGAGCCTGCACGACCACGCCGGCGCCGCCAGCCTGGATCTCGATGCCGGCGCGCGGCGCGTGGCAAGCTGGCGGTTCACCCTGGGCCGCAATCCGGCGGCCTTGCGCCTGCTGGAGCAGTTCGAGAGCCTCCAGGCGCTGCGCCTGGCCGGCGCGGCCCGGGCCGCTGCCGGGTCTCCCCGGCCATGCCCGACCTGCCAGGCGCCGATTCCCGCCGACCGGGAAGACTGCCCGGAATGCAGCCAGGAGCCCGCCGCCCCGCCGGCAACCTGGGCGCTGTTGCGCCTGTGGCGGTTCGCGCGGCCCTATCGCGGCGCGCTGCTGGCCGGGTTCCTGCTGACACTGCTGGGCACCGCGGCCACGCTGGTTCCGCCTTACCTGACCATGCCGCTGATGGACGACGTGCTGATTCCGTTCCAGAACGGTGCGCCCATCGACTACGCCAAAGTCAGGCTGTACCTGGCCGGCCTGCTGGCCTCGGCGGTGCTGGCCTGGGGGTTGGGCTGGGCGCGTACCTATATCCTGGCCTGGGTCAGCGAACGCATCGGGGCGGATCTGCGCACCACCACCTACGAACATTTGCAGCAGCTTTCGCTGGAGTACTTCGGCGGCAAGCGGACCGGCGACCTGATGGCGCGCATCGGCAGCGAAACCGACCGTATCTGCGTATTCCTCTCGCTGCACCTGCTGGACTTCGCCACCGACGTGCTGATGATCGCCATGACAGCGGCGATCCTGGTGTCGATCAACCCGTGGCTGGCGCTGGCCACCCTGGTGCCGCTGCCGTTCATCATGTGGATGATCCATGTCGTGCGCGACAGGCTGCGCCACGGGTTCGAGAAAGTCGACCGGATCTGGTCGGAGATCACCAACGTGCTGGCCGACACCATACCGGGCATTCGCGTGGTCAAGGCGTTTGCCCAGGAGCGACGCGAAGTGCAGCGTTTTCGCGAAGCCAACAACCGCAACCTCGAGGTCAACGACCGCGTCAATACCGTGTGGTCGCTGTTCTCGCCCACGGTGACGCTGCTGACCGAGATCGGCTTGCTCATCGTCTGGATCTTCGGCATCTGGCAGGTGTCGCAGAAGCACATCACGGTTGGCGTGCTGGCGGCGTTCCTGGCCTATATCGGCCGCTTCTACACGCGCCTGGATTCGATGAGCCGCATCGTGTCGGTGACGCAGAAGGCGGCCGCCGGCGCCAAGCGCATTTTCGACATTCTCGATCATGTCTCCAGCGTGCCCGAGCCGCACAAGCCGGTGCGCCTGCCGCGCGTGAACGGCCACATCGAACTGCGCGACGTGGGGTTCCGCTACGGCAACCGTTCGGTGATACGCGGGCTGGACCTGTCGATCGCGCCAGGCGAGATGATCGGCCTGGTCGGGCATAGCGGTTCGGGCAAGAGCACCCTGATCAACCTGATCTGCCGTTTCTACGATGTGTCGGAAGGCGCGGTGCTGGTCGACGGCGTGGACATCCGGTCGCTGCGCATCGCCGATTACCGGCGCAACATCGGGCTGGTGCTGCAGGAGCCTTTCCTCTTTTTCGGCACCATCGCCGACAACATCTCGTATGGCAAGCCCGACGCCACGCGCGCGGAGATCGTCGCCGCCGCGCGCGCCGCGCATGCCCACGAGTTCATCCTGCGCCTGCCGCATGGCTATGACTCGCTGGTGGGAGAGCGCGGCCAGGCGCTGTCCGGCGGCGAACGCCAGCGCATTTCCATTGCCCGGGCGCTGCTGATCGATCCGCGCATCCTCATCATGGACGAGGCGACCTCGTCGGTGGACACCACGACCGAGAAGGAAATCCAGAAAGCGCTCGACAACCTCGTGCGCGGGCGCACCACCATCGCCATCGCGCATCGTCTCAGCACGCTGCGGCGGGCCGACCGGCTGGTCGTGCTGGACCGCGGGCAGATCGTCGAGCAGGGCGCGCACGAGGCGTTGATGGCGCGCGAAGGCGCCTACTATCGGCTGTACCAGGCGCAGCAGACGCGCCAGGCCGAAGGCGGCGACGACGACAGCGACGCCGTTGCCGCCATCGCATGAGAGCGCAGCCCGCCATGAGCCACCCCGCATTCCAGCTGCATCGCAACCAGGCCGGCCGGCTGGTTCTTACCGGCGCCGACGGCCACTCACATGAAGGCGTGGCGCCGGTGCGTGCGTTCCCGATCAGCGCCCCGGCCAGCGGGTTGTCCTTGGTCAGCGCCGACGGACACGAGCTGGCCTGGCTGGACGACCTGGCGCAGTTGCCGCCGGCGCAGCGGCAACTGGTCGAGGAGGAGCTGGCCAGCCGCGAATTCATGCCCGAGATCCGCCGCATTGTCGCGGTGTCCACATTCGCCACGCCATCGTCCTGGCAGGTCGAGACCGACCGTGGCAGCGCCACCTTCGTGTTGCGTGGCGAAGAAGACATCCGCCGGCTGTCCGGCCATACCTTGCTGATCACCGACATGCACGGGATTTTCTTCCTGATCCGCGATGCGCTGGCGTTGGATCGCCATAGCCGCAAGCTGCTGGACCGGTTCCTGTAGCGCAGGGGCCCGGGTGCCCAGGTGCCTGTCCCGGCGGGGACAGGCACCCGGATTCCTGCGGGGACAGGCACCTGGGAAGTTAGCCGGTGCCAGTCCCCATGCGGGGACAGGCGGGAAGTTTGCCGGTGCCAGGCGCCGTGCGGGGACAGGCGGGAAGTTAGCCGGTGCCAGTCCCCATGCGGGGACAGGCGGGAAGTTAGCCGGTGCCAGGCGCCGTGCGGGGACAGGCGGGAAGTTAGCCGGTGCCAGTCCCCATGAGGGGACAGGTGGGAAGTTAGCCGGTGCCAGTCCCCATGCGGGGACAGGCACCGGAAGGTTATGTCAGGTTTTTCGAAACGGGCTGTGCGTGGCCAGTTCGTCGCGATACTCGTCGATGGCGTGGGTTTCGTGGCCGAGGAAGTCGTCGATGGCCGCGGCAAAGCGCGTGTCGGCGATCCAGTGGGCCGACCAGGTCGGCGTGGGCAGCAGGCCGCGCGCCACCTTGTGTTCGCCTTGCGCGCCGCCTTCGAAGCACGTCAGGCCGTGCGCGATGCAGTACTCGATGGACTGCAGGTAGCACGTCTCGAAATGCAGGCCGGGGATGTAGCGCCGTGCGCCCCAGTAGCGGCCGTACAGCACGCCGTCGGCCTGCAGGTTCAGCGCCGCCGCCACCGGCTGTCCGTCCTGTTCGGCGAGGATCAGCACCAGGGCATCGGGCATCTCGGCATGCAACTGCCGGAAGAACGCCGGGTTCAGGTAGGGCGGGTTGCCATGCGCCAGGTAGGTGTGGCGATAGCACTGGTAGAAGAAGTCCAGCGCCGCGGCATCGATGTCGGCGCCGCGCAGCCAGCGGAACGAAACGCGTTCGGCGGCGACCTTCTTGCGGTCCTGGCGGATTTTCTTGCGCTTGTCGTGGCTGAATGCGCCCAGGAAATCGTCGAACCCCGCATAGCCGTCGTTGCGCCAATGGAATTGCACGCCGGCGCGGATCAGGTAGCCGGCCTCGCGCAGGGCGAGCAGGTCGTCATCGCTCGGGAACAGGACATGCAGCGACGATACCTCGAACTGCCGGGCCAGCTGGATCAGTCCGCGCGCCAGCAGCAGCCGGTCGGCATGCGTATGCGCCAGCAGGCGCGCCCCGCCGACCGGCGTGAACGGCACTGCCGACAGCAGCTTGGGATAGTAGGGCAGGCCGTTGCGCGCGTAGGCGTCGGCCCAGGCATGGTCGAACACATACTCGCCGCGCGAGTGGCTTTTGGCATAGAGCGGCACCGCGCCGGCCAGCCGGCCATCGCGGCGCAGGGCCAGGAAGCACGGCGTCCAGCCTGTGCCTGGATGGGCGCATCCGGTATCGTGCAGCGCCCGCAGGAAGGCATGGCGCACGAATGGCTGCGTGCCGGCCAGCGCATCCCATTGGGCCGCATCGAAGTGGTCCAGGCCGGCTTGCACCGAGAGTTCGACAGACGAGGAGGGCATGGCCAATGATAAAGTCGCCATGTGGCCACGCCGCGGCGCCACAGGCCCGGCATGCCTTTCGCAACGAGAAGACAATGGAAGCAGCAAGCATAGCAGCGACCGGCGCCGGGGCCGGCGCCAGTCTGCGCGCCCAGGCGCTGGACGCCCTGATGACGCCTGCCTGGGCCGACAAGCTGGCGGCCGTGGCGGCCATCGACGATGACGCGCCGGCGGGCGCGCGACAGGACCTTGCCGAGCCGGCTGGCCTGCCGGGGCGGCCGGCCGCCCCGCAACTGGTGCCGCCGTCGCAGGTGCGGCAGCGCTCGGTGCAGTCGCCCGAAGGGCGCGCCGCCTTGCTGCACGCCCTGGCGCACATCGAGTTCAACGCCATCAACCTGGCGCTGGATGCCGTGTGGCGCTATGGCGGCCTGCCGCACGCCTACTATCGCGACTGGCTGAAGGTGGCGCGCGAGGAGGCCTATCACTTCGACCTGCTCAACCGTCACCTGGCCGGGTTGGGCCATGCCTATGGCGATTTTCCGGCCCACAACGGCCTGTGGGAGATGGCCGAGAAAACGCGCGCCGACCTGCTGGCCCGCCTGGCGCTGGTGCCGCGCACGCTGGAGGCGCGCGGCCTGGACGCCTCGCCGCTGATCCGCGACAAGCTGGCCGCGGCTGGCGACGCCGATGGCGCCGCCATTCTGGAGATCATCCTGCGCGACGAGATCGGCCATGTCGCTATCGGTAACCACTGGTACAAGGTGTTGTGCGCTCAACGCGGCCTGGATCCGGTGGCGCAGTATGCGCAGCTCGCCGCCCGCTACGGGGCGCCGCGCCTGCGCGGCCCGTTCAACCTCGAGGCGCGCCGCGCGGCCGGTTTCGACGAGGACGAACTGCGAGCCTTGTTGCAGGCGTAACGGCGCGCGCATGCCCGCGGACGGCCGCCCGAATTAGAATGGTGCACATGAAAAAAGCCTACCTACGCCTGTTGTGCGCCACGGCCTTCGCCGCGGCGGCCGTTCCCGCGCTGGCCGCGCCCGCCGCCGCCACCCCGGCCGACCTCGATACGTATCGCGCCTGCCTGAAGCAGCTGCGCGGCGACGCCATCAAGAGCGGCGTGCAGGCCAGCACTTATGACGCGCAGACCGCGTCGCTGGCGCCCGACATGGACGTGCTGGGCTTCCTGGACGCGCAGCCGGAATTCAAGACGCCCATCTGGGATTACATGGCGGGCCTGGTCGACGAGGAGCGCATCGAGGACGGCCGCCAGGCCCTGGCCCAGCATGCCGACGTGCTGGCGCGTGCGCAGGCGGAGTACGGCGTCGATCCCGCTACCGTGGTGGCCGTATGGGGAGTCGAGAGCAATTTCGGCAGGAACCTGGGCGGGCGCTCGTTGCTGACGTCGCTGTCGACGCTGTCGTGCTTCGGACGTCGGCAAAACTATTTCCGCGGCGAATTCTTCGCCACTCTCAAGATCATCCAGGACGAGCACATGCAGCCCGAGCGCCTGGCCGGTTCTTGGGCAGGCGCGTTCGGCCAGACGCAATTCATGCCGTCGACCTACCTGCGCCTGGCGGTCGATTTCGACGGCGACGGGCGGCGCGACCTGGTCGACAGCGTCCCCGACGCCCTGGGCTCCACCGCGAACTTCCTGCGCCGCGCCGGCTGGCAAAGCGGCCAGCCCTGGGGCTTCGAGGTCAAGCTGCCGCCCGGCATGGACCTGGCCGGCACGGGACGCCGCACCAAGCAGCCCATGAGCGCCTGGCAGGTGCGCGGCGTCAAGCGCGTGGATGGCGGCCCGCTGCCGGCGGGCGATACGCCCGCGGCATTGCTGGCGCCGGCCGGGGCGCAAGGCCCGGTGTTCCTGGTGTTGCGCAATTTCGACGCACTGTATTCGTACAACGCGGCCGAGAGCTACGCGCTGGCCATTGCCCACCTGTCGGATCGCCTGCGCGGCGACCTGCCGTTCGCGCGTGCCTGGCCCACCGACGATCCCGGGCTGTCGCGCGCCGAACGCCGCGAGCTGCAGGAGTTGCTGCTTGCCCGCGGCTTCGATATCGGCAAGCCGGATGGCGTGATCGGCGCGCGTACGCGCCAGGCGCTGCAGACCGTGCAGGCCCAGCTTGGCCTGCCGGCCGACGGGCGTGCCGGCCAGAAGACGCTCAAGGCGCTGCGCACGCCGTAGCGTTCGCCCGTGGGTGAGGCACCGTCGGCCAGGCTCACCCCGCAATCGCCAAGGCCCGCCGCGCGCGCGGGGCGCGGAAATGGTTGCAATTTCCGCGCCCCGCGCGCGCAGCGGTGTCGGAGGGATGCGCTAGACTGGCTTCCCCTTCGTTCTCTTGGGAGCCTGTCATGGGTCTTCTCGATTCTCTGACGTCGATCGCCGGCGGCGCCCTGGGTGGCGGCGACGAGCGCCCGGCCAACGGTGGCGTGGCGGCGTTGCTGCCCGTCCTGGTCGCGCAACTGAACAATTACCCTGGCGGCCTGACGGCCTTGATCCAGCGCTTCCAGCAGGGCGGCCTGGGCGAGGTGATCGCCTCGTGGGTAAGCGCCGGGCCCAACCAGCCGGTGACCCCGGCGCAACTGGACTCGGTGCTGGAGCCGGGCATGGTCGACCAGATGGCGCAGCAGTCGGGCCAGGACCGCAACGATGTGCTGGCCAACCTGAGCCGCCTGCTGCCGGGCCTGGTGGACAGCGCCACGCCGGGCGGCCAGGCCGAGGCGGGCCAATCCTTCGACGCCGGCAGCCTGCTGGCTTCGCTGTCGGGGTTGCTCGACGGCAAGCGCGGCTGAGGCGCGCCGCCTAGCGCAGGATCAGCACCGCCAGCGAGACCCGGCTCAGGATTTCGGTGGTGGTGCTGCCCAGCACCAGTTGGCGGATGCGCGAATGCCCGTAGGCGCCCATCACCAGCATATCGATGCCGTGCTGCCCGGCATAGGCGGCCAGCGCGTCGGCGGGCCGTTCGGTGGCGTGATGCGTAATGGCGTCGAAGCCGCCCTGGAGCAGTTGTTCGCGCGCCCATTGCAGCGCCTGGCGCGCCTCGCCGGCGTCCGAGCCGGCCGTCAGGACATGGGCCTGCATGCCTTGCAGCAATGGGCTGCGGCTGACCATCTCCACGGTCTTGCGGGAGGTGGCGCTGCCGTCGAAGGCGACCAGGAAGCGGGTCGGCGCCACGAAACTGGGGCCGGCCACCAGGACGGGCCGGTGCAGCGCGCGCACCGCCGCTTCCAGGTGCTGGTCGGGCAGCAGGCGCGACGGCTTGGTGGGACGGTCGTGCTGCCCCATCACGAACAGGCGCGCGTCGTCTTCCAGCTCCAGCAGCACATCGACCAGGTAGCCCTGGCGTGCCAGCCCGGCCAGTCCTTGTATGCCGGCTGCGCGCGCCCGTTCGGTGGCTGCCTGCAATAGCTGGCGCCCTTGCTCCTGGGCGAGCTGCTGGCGGCGTTCGTCGAGCTCGGCCAGCTCCTTCAGCAGGGTTTCCTGCGCTCCCATCCAGATCCCGCCGCTCAGGTCCGCGATGGGCACCGCGTCCTGTTCGCGCTCGACGACGTGCAGCAGCTCCAGTTCGCTGCCGAGCCGGCGCACGGCCCAGATCGCATAGTCGCAAATGCTCTGTACGCGCCTGGGGCTGCTGATGCAGGCTATGACGTTCTTCATGACCATCTCCCGGAGTTTGCCGGTTCGTCGTGCGCGCTGCCCGGCTTGCCATACTATCCCGCCTTCGCCTGCAAACCGCAACCGCAACCGTGACGGGGGCGGATGAGGATAAGATGGCGCTTTTGCCCGTTACGTTCCCCGACGATGCGCCAACTCGATCTGCGCCGCCTGATCCTGGGCCTGAGCATGCTGTCATTATTGCTGGCCCTGGCCGGGACGCTCTATGCCAGCGCGGTGGTGCAGCGCGACATCCTGCTGTCTTCCACCCTGGAGGACAACCGTGTCTATGCGCGCAAGCTGGCGCTGGCGGCCGATGACCTGCTGGCCAACGCCATGCGCGACCTGGCCTATGGCGCCCAGAAGATCGGCGAGCGGCCCGACAGCCGCGTCATCGCCCAGGAGGTCGAGCGCCTGCAGGCGCAGACCAATCGCTTCAATGCCGTCACCTATGTGGACGCGCACGGCGTGTTCCGGGCGGTCGCCCCGCATGCCAGCAACATCGTCGGGCGGCCGGTCGCCACGGCCGAGATGCGCCAGGCGCTGGAGCATCGCGGCGCGCTGATTTCCGATCCGTTCGTCGCGCCCACCGGGCGCTGGCTGATCGCCATGTCCCAGCCGGTCTTCGGGCCGGACGGCGCCTTTGCCGGCGTGCTCTCGGGGCTGTTCTACCTGCATGAGGGCAATGCCCTGAAAGCGCTGCTGGGCGAGCGCGACCATCGCAACGGCAGCTACCAGTACGCCGTCGACCGCCAGGGCGTGCTGCTGTACCACCCGCAGGCCGCCCGCATCGGCGAGAGCCAGACCGGCAATCCGCTGCTTGCCGAAGTGCGCGCCGGGCGCGGCGGAGCCCAGCGGCTCGTCAACACCCTGGGCACCGAAATGCTGGCAGGCTATGCGGTGGTGCCGGCCACCGGCTGGGGCGTGGTGGCCCAGCGGCCGGTCAGCAGCGTGGTGGCCGCCACCCAATTGCTGGTGCGCCGCACGGTCTATGCGCTGGCGATATGGGTAGCACTGGGCGTATTGTGCGTGTGGTGGCTGGCCGACCGCATTTCGCGTCCGCTGTCGCAACTGGCGCGGGCGGCCGCCGACCTCGACAACCCGCGCGCCGCCGACGGCGCGCTCAGCGTGCGCGCCTGGTATCGCGAAGCGCTGCAGATCAAGAATGCGCTCATGCTGGTGCGCCGCAAGATCGGCACCAAGTTCGAACAGTTGCGCCAGGACAGCCTGACCGACCCGCTGACCGGCCTGCTCAACCGCCGGGGCCTGGAGGAATACCTGCGCAATACCCCGTGGCAGGACGGCGCGATGACGGTGCTGGCCCTGGATATCGATCGTTTCAAGACCATCAACGACAACCACGGCCACGCCGCCGGGGACGAGGTCATCCAGTCCCTGGCGGCGATCCTGCGTTCCAGCGCGCGCACCAAGGACGTGCTGGCGCGCCTGGGCGGCGAAGAGTTCGCCGTGCTGCTGCCCGACGTGGACGTGCCGCAGGCGCCCCAGCTGGCCGAGCGCATACGCCGTTCGATCGAGGCCGCGCCCACCGCGGCCGGCGTGTCTTACACCGTATCCATCGGCGTGGCCTGTTATCCCGCGCATGGCGCCTCGCTGGAGGCCGTCATGCGCTGCGCGGACGAGGCCCTGTACGCCGCCAAGGCGGGCGGCCGCAACCGCACGCATTTGTATCGCGTCGGTATGCCTCTTCCTGCCGGTGCAACGGAAGCCGCCGCCGGCCCGGAATCAAGCCGGGACGCGCGTTCCTAACTGAATTGGCCGGCCTAGCGGCGCCCCAGCCGCGCCAGGCTGATCACGCCGGCCACCCCCGCGCACACCGCGCCCGCGTACAGGCACTGCACGGCGCCTTGCGGGCCGGCCCGGCCCAGCAGATAAGCCACCAGGGCGGCGCCCGCCGCCTGCCCCAGCAGGCGCGCCGTGCCCAGCATGCCGCTGGCCGCGCCGCTGCGCGAAGGCGGGGCCGCGCCCATGATCGCGCGGTTGTTGGCCGGCTGGAACAGACCGAAGCCGGCGCCGCAGATGGCCATGCGCAGCAGGACGTCGGTGATGGCCGGCTCGCGCGGCAGCGCGGCCAGCAGCAGCAGTCCGGTGGCCAGCAGCGCCATGCCGACCGAGCCCAGCACCGCCGCGCTCCAGCGGTCGGCCAGCCTGCCCGAGCTGCTGGCGATGGCGGCCAGCGCCAGTGGCCAGGGAGCCAGCAGGATGCCGGTGTCGACGGCATTGAAGCCCAGCACCAGTTGGTAATAGAACGGCAGTCCGACGTAGGCCAGCGTCTGCGCCGCGAACGAGCAGATCGACGTACAGAGCGAAAGGCTGAAAGCCGCCTTGCGCAGCAGGTCCAGCGGCAGCAGCGGGGCTTCCACGGCGCGCTGGCGCCGCACCAGGAACCACCCCGTGGCGATCGCCATGGCCAGCAGCCCCAGCACCAGCAAGGCGGGCAGGCGGTGGGAGAATGTGACCACGGCAAGCAGCGCCAGGCCGAACGCCGTGGCGCTCAGGATGGCGCTGCGCCAGTCGTAGCCGCCTTCGCGGCGGTGGCTTTCGGGCAGGGAGCGCGAACCGGTGAGGATGGCGGCGATGCCCGCCGGCACGCCGATGGCGAACAGCCAGGGCCAGCTGCCGATGGACAGCACCACGCTGGCAAGAACCGGGCCGGCCGTGGAAGCGATGGCGGCCACCGTCGCGTTCATGCCGATCGCCCGTCCCAGGCGGTCGCGCGGCACGATATAGCGGATCAGCGCCAGATTGACGCTGAGAATGCCGGCGGTGCCCAGGCCCTGCATCACCCGCGCCAGCACCAGCGCGGTCAGGCTGCCGGCCAGCGCGCTCATGAGCGAGGCGCCCGTGAACACATACAGGCCGACGAGATAGACGCGCCGGTACCCCAGCGATTCGCCCAGCACCGCCAGGGGCAGCAGCGCCATGAACAGGGCGATCTGGTAGGCGTTGACGATCCAGATCGACGTGGCGGCGGGCGCCGCCAGGTCCTGCGCGATGAGCGGCAGGGCGGTATTGGCGATGACGCCGTCCATCACCGCCATCGTGACGCCCAGCGTCACGGTAACGAGGGCCCGTTGCTGGCGTGGGCCGCTCAGGCCGTTTTCTTCCACAGACTGCTGGGCCAAGTTCTTCAAGCGAGGGTGTCCGGCTGTTTTGCTGGAATCATAAAGTAATTCCGATTCCGTTTCGCCCGGCCGGCGGCGGGGTGCGCAAGCCGCGGCAGGCGGCGCCGGCTCATCCTCTCCCACTTTGTAACGGCCGCTTGCTGCGCGCCGGAAACTTCGCTAGACTCTTTTCACAAAGGTAGTATCAATTGATACTGCTAAAGGCGGATCGATAACAAGCCAAGGAGACTGACCATGAAGTCACGCATTTGCCGCCGGCTGGCCGGCGCGTTGCTCGGTGTGGTTGCGGCTTGCGCCAGCCAGGCGCAAGACACCATACGCCTGGGGTTGCAGGCGGTCCCCACCGACGAGCTGTACCAGGCCCGGGACTGGGCCCAGCCCTACGGGCTGAAAACGGAAATCTCGACCTACAGTTCGGCGGGTGATTCCCTCAAGGCATTTCTGGCACGCCGCGTGGACGTCGTGTCCGGCGGCGCGGCGCGGTTGGTCACCATGGCGGCCAAGCAGCCCGAGGTGTTCTACATCGTGGCCGCCAACCAGTACGGCGGCGACCGCTACGGCATCATTGTCGGGCCCGACGCCCCGTATAAATCCATCGCCGACCTCAAAGGCAAGAAGATCGGGGTGGTCAGCGGTTCGGGCGCGCACGGCACCTTGATGCTGTATCTCGAGAAGAACCAGCTCAGTCCCAAGGATTTCCGCTTCGTCAACATGAAGGTGGAGGACATCGCCGCTGCGGTGAACCGCGGCGTGGTCGATGCCGGCCTGGCCTGGGAGCCGCATGTCGCGCTGGCGGAAGTCAACGGCGCGGTCAAGCGCATCCAGTCGATGAAGGGCGTCAACGAAAGCCCGAACTTCATCCTCGTCAATCGCGAGTATGCGGGCAAGCACCCCGAAGCGGTCGCCAAGTACATCGCGTCCATGATCGACATGTCGCAGCTGACCGTGAACGATCCCAGGAAGGCCGGCGAGATGATCGCGGCCCAGCTGGGCAAGTCCGGCGTCAGCATCCCGCCCAAGGCGATGGAGCTGGCCGTCTCGCGCATCGTGGTGGACCCCCGGATCGAGGACCGCCTGCTCGACGAGCTGCCCGCCATAGCCGAGCCTATGATCGCCGCCGGACGCATCAACGCCATGCCGGAGTTCGGCAAGCTGGTTCAGAAGTCGTACTACGAGCGGGCTGCCGAACTCGCCAAGGCCAGGCAGTGAACCGGGAGACCCCATGAAGCCGCTTGCCGCAACCACCGCCCATACGGCAATGATCAGGCCTGCCCCGCGGCGTGCTCCCGGCGCTTGCGCCGCGTACGCCGAGTTCGGCCGGTTCATGCTGCCCATCGTCGCCTTGCTCGTGTTCTGGGAGTTCGCCGTCCGGGCGGGCTGGATCGCCTCGAACATCTTTCCCTCGCCGTCGATGATCTTCGCTCGGGCCAGCGAGCAGCTCTTTTCCACCGGGCCCGAGCAGGGCATGCTGTTCAAGCACATCGGCGCCAGCCTGTACCGCGCGATCAGCGCCTTCGTGCTGAGCGTGCTCATCGGGATACCGCTGGGCTTCTGCCTGGGCCTGATGCCGGCTGTCCACAGGTGGACCAGCCCGATCCTGAGCGTCATGCTGCCGTTGCCCGCCGTCGCGTGGACGCCCATCCTGCTGGTCGCGTTCGGCCAGGGCGACCGGACCATCATCACGGTATGTTTCCTGGGCGCGTTCTTTCCTGTGCTCTACAGCACGATCCAGGGCGTCAAGGCTGTGGGAAAACAGTCGATCTGGGTGGTGCGCAGCATGGGCGGCAAGCGCCGGCACGTGCTGCTGAATGTCCTGCTGCCATCGTGCCTGCCGGCGCTGATATCCGGCCTGAAGCTGGGCATGGCCCACTCGTGGCGCACGCTGGTCGCCGCCGAGATGCTGGCGGCCATCAGCACGGGCCTGGGCTACATGATCTTCGCCGCCCGCAGCTATATGGATGTCTCGACCATGTTCGTGGGCATCGCGCTGCTGGCCCTGATCGGCATGGCGATCGAATACGGGATATTCGGCGTGCTGGAGCAGCGCACCATCAGGAAGTGGCATGGCGCCTCGCGCATAGGAGGATCGAAATGAGCAGCGCAATGGCTTCCCGCATGCCCGGCGGCGAAGGGGGCAGGGCTTTCGACCGGCTTCTCGTGCCCCTGGTTTCGCTGGGCGTGCCGCTGTTGGCCTGGGAGTTCCTGGCGCGTTCCGGCCTGGTCAGCGACTTCCTGTTCCCGCCGCCCTCCAGCATTTTCTCCACGCTCTGGTCGGACTCCGGGGCCGACGTGCATGGCGGGCAGCTATACCGCCACGTGTACTACAGCATGATGCGCCTGCTGGCCGGCCTTGCGCTGGCGGCGGCCGTCGGCACCCTGATCGGCATCCTGATCGGCCTGACCCGATGGGGGCGGTTCGTCTTCAAGCCCTTGTTGAGCCTGTTCATGCCGGTGCCCACGCTGGCCTGGACGCCGATCCTGCTGTTGCTGATCGGTGTCGACAACAAGACCACGATCCTGATCGTGTTCATCGCGGCCAGCTTCGAGGTGATCCTCAACGTCGTGGCCGGCATCGAGAACATGAACGTCAAGGTGTTCTGGGTCGCGCGCTCGATGGGGGCCAGCCGCCTGCAGATCTTCTTCAAGGTGATCGTTCCCGGCATCCTGCCGTACCTGATCACCGGGGTGCGGCTGGGCAGCGGCTATGCGTGGCGGGCGTTGATCGCCGCGGAAATGCTGGCGGCCAGCTCCTACGGGCTGGGCTTCATGATCTACGAGGCCTCCGAGTTCATGGACATGACCACCATTTACGGCGGGCTGATCATGATCGCGCTGCTCGGCTATCTCATCGAGAACGTCCTGATGGGCGCGTTCGAGGAGCGTACGGTCGGCAGATGGGGCGTCCAGGTCGAACGCTGACAACAACCAAACGGGAGACGGAGATGGCAAGGGACAAGATCGTGGCCAGGAACGTGAGCATGCGGTTCGGCGACGTACTGGCGATCAAGGATGCGACCTGCAGCATCGGGGAACGGGAGTTTGTCGCGATCATCGGCCCCAGCGGCTGTGGCAAATCGACCTTTCTGTATGTGATCGCGGGCTTCGAAGGGATTTCGGGCGGCGCCATCGAACTGGACGGCGAGCCGATACGCGGACCGGGGCCGGACCGAGGCATCGTTTTTCAGGAGTTCGTCCTGTACCCCTGGCGCACCGTCATGGAAAACGTCACGCTGGGCCTGGACATCAAGAAGACGCCGCCGCAGGAAGCGCGGCGGCGCGCCCAGAAGTGGATCACCCTGGCAGGGCTGGACGGATTCGAGGATGCGTATCCGTCCACGCTGTCCGGAGGCATGAAGCAACGGGTGGCGATCGCCCGGGCGCTGACCTACGACCCCGAGGTGATCCTGCTGGACGAACCGTTCGGGGCGCTGGATGTGCAGACCAAGAACTACATGATCCATGACCTGCAGAACCTCTGGACGGAGGCGAACAAGACCATCGTCATGGTGACGCACAGTGTGTCGGAGGCGGTGTTGCTGGCCGACCGCGTGCTGATCTTCAGCGCACGGCCGTCCTCCATCATTGCCGACATCAGGATCGACCTGCCGCATCCCAGGGGCGCCGGCGACGACAGCGTCAAGGCGTACGAGAACGAGGTGACGCGCATCCTGTCGGCCGAAGTCGACAAATCCATGAGCATGGAGCGGCGCGTGGCGGCGTGACGCGCGGCGGGCCGGCCATGCCGGCCGCATTCCGTATTGGCGTGCCGAATTTAAAGTAGTAGCATTAAATACTCCTAAATTGATCCCAACCACACCGAGGTGAGAGAAATGAGCATGAACGAGGAAACCGCCGCCAAACTCCAGGGCCTGACCCGGCGTTTCGCCAAGCTGGTGCACGACCTGAAATTCGAGGACCTGCCCGAGGAGGTGCTGCACAAGGCCAAGCTGATCATTCGCGACGGGTTGGGCAACCAGATCGCGGCATCGGCCATCAGCGAGCCGGCGCGGCGCGTGGTCGAGATCGTGCGCGAATGGGGAGGCAAGCCCGAGGCCACCGTCGTCGGCTACGGGTTCAAGGTGCCCGCGCCGCTGGCGGCCATGTGCAATGCCATGCTGGGCCACGGCGTGGAGCTGGATGACGCGCATGGGTCGGGACTGATAAAGGGCGGTTCGGTCATGATTCCCTCGATCATGGCGCTGGCCGAGGCCAATGGCAAAAGCGGCCGCGACGTCATCACGGCCATCGTCGCCGGCTATGAAGTGGCGGTCCGCATCGCCAAGGCGATCAACCCCGGACATCGCCAGCGCGGCTTCCACACCACCGGCACGGTGTCCCTGTTCGGCGCGGCCGCTGGCGGAGCCAAGCTGCTGGGCTGCGACGAAGAAGGCATTGCGGCGGCGATCGGCCTGGCCGCCATGCAGTCGGCGGGCATCCAGTCCTACCTGGACGATCCGTGCATGGCCAAGCCTTTCAGTCCCGGCAAATCGGCCTTCAACGGCACCATGGCGGCCGTCATGGCCAGCCGCGGTTTCGCCGGCCCCCGCAAGGCCCTGGAATGCAAGGAGGGTTTCTTCAACGCATACTGCGAAGACATCCGCGTCGAGGACCTGCTCGACGGACTGGGCGAGCGCTTCGTCATCATGGAAGTCGGCTTCAAACCGCATGCCGCCTGCCGCTACGCCCACGGGCCCATCGACCTCGCCCAGCAATTCTTCGAGGAAGGTGTGCGCCTGGAGGACGTCGAGAAGATCGACGTGCGCATGTGCGAACTGTCGATCCGCCAGGCGTCCAAACCCAAGGCGCCCAACCTGAACGCCGCCATGGGCAGTACCGAGTTCGGTGTCGCGCTGGCATTGGCGGGCGGCCGCAACGGTCTGCGGGAGTACTGGGACGGTTTCAACGACCAGCGCGTCCACGAGGCCGCGGCGGACCGCACGCGTCTCATCATGGAGCCTGCCTATGGCGTCACCGGCCGTCAGGCGGCGATGGCGGTTACGCTCAAGGACGGGCGCGTGCTGCAGCGCGACCAGGCCGAGCCCAAGGGCGAGCCCAGCAATCCGCTGACCGACCAGGAGCTGACCGACAAGTTCACCGGCCTGGTGGACATGGTCGAAACGTCCAGCCAGGTCAGCGACGAGTTTTCGCGGCGCCTGATGCACCTGGAGGACGAGAAGGCGATCGCGGACCTGATCGGGCCCTTGAAGGCGGCGGGCCAGACTCCCGCGCTGCGCGCCGCTTGACGCAGCCGCGCCGGGATGGGCGACAATGAAGCGCGGGGGCGCCGGCCGTCCCCGCGGCACCAGGCCCAAGGGCGTGGGCATGTCGTCCGGCGTGTCGCGGCTTGCGGATGCGGACGTTCTGGCAAAGCCGTCCAGGCATACGCATCGATTCAACGGCGGTACGTCAGCGCCGCGCGTCAGAGATGACCGAAGAGCGCCTGATCGTCTTCAACCAGTAACCCGCCTTGCGCAGCTTCGGAAAACGGCCCGCCGCAAGGCGGGCCGTTGCGTTCAGGCGGCCTGGCGGCATCCGGCCACGGCATGCCGCGCCGCGCCCGCGCCCGCGATGCGGCCGAAGGCGGTGCCGATGGCCATGCCGATGCCCCCGGTGTAGCCCTTGCCGAGGATGTTGCCCGCCATCATTTCGCCCGCCACGAACAGATTCGGGCTGGGCCGGTCATTGAAGCGGACCGCCGCCGTTTCGTCGGTCTTCAGGCCCAGGTAGGTGAAGGTGATGCCGGGCTTGAGCGGAAAGCCCTGGAAGGGCGGTTCGACGATGGGGCTGGCCCAGTGGGTCTTGGCTGGCGTCAGCCCCTGCGTGCGGCAATCATCCAGCACGCTGTGGTCGAACGTGCCGGATATACACGCGGCGTTGTATTCGGCGATGGTCCGGCTCGTCTGCTCCACGGGCAGGCCCAGTTTGCGCGCCAACGCCTCGATGCTGTCGGCCTGCGTGCCTGGAAACACCGGCGGCATGAAGCGGCCGATCGACTTGCGGTCGATGATGGACCAGGCGATCTGGCCGGGTTGCCGGGCCACCAGCCGGCCCCAGATGGCATACCGCTTGGGCCAGAAGTCTTCGCCCTCGTCGTAGAAGCGCTGGCCCGCGCGGTTGACCACGATGCCCAGCGGTACGCAGTCGATGCGGGTGCAGATGCCGCCGTCGTACAGCGGGGAGCGCGCGTCGATGGCCACCATATGGGCCTGGGTGGGGTCGCCGATGGCGTCGGCCCCGCTGTCGAGCATGTGCCGCAACAGCACGCCCCGGTTATAACGGGTGCCGCGGATGAGGAATTGCAGCGCGGGCCTCTCGCCGTTCTCGTTGGTGCCCCAGGCCTGGTCGAGCCACTCCAGGTTGGACTCGAAGCCGCCGGCGGCCAGTACGCAACTGCCGGCCTCGATGCGGGAGCCGTCCTCCAGAAGGGCCGCCACGAAGCGGTCGCCGTCGCGTTCGATCGCCGCCACCGGGGCGTTGTAGCGCACCTGTATGCCGAGGGCGGCGGCACTGCGGTAGTAAGCGTTGATCAGTGCCTTGCCGCCGCCCATGAAGAATGCATTGGTGCGGGCCAGGTGCAAGGTTCCCGACAGCGAGTTCTGGAACCGTACGCCGTGGCTGCGCATCCATGGCCGGCAGTTGGACGAACGGCGGATGACGAGCCGGGCCAGGTGCTCGTTGGTGATGCCGCCCGTGACCTTCAGCAGGTCCTGCCAGTACTCTTCTTCCGGGTAGCTTTCCACCAGCACGTCCTGCGGCGCGTCGTGCATGCAGCGCAGGTTGCGCGTGTGCTGCGAGTTCCCGCCGCGCCATTCGCGCGGCGCGGCTTCGAGCAGCAGGACGCTCGCGCCCGCTTCGCGCGCGGACAGGGCCGCGCACAATGCGGCGTTGCCTCCGCCAATCACCAGTACGTCTATCATCCGTTCCTCCATGGGTTGGTTCAGTCAGCGCCTGCGTTGAGCGTGCCGGGCGTGCGTTTCTCGATGGCGTTCTTGAGCAGCGCGGCGCTGCGATAAATGCCGTGGGCGAACTTGCCGTACGGCATGGTGAGGAAAAAAGCCATTACGAAGCCCAGGTGCACCGCCAGCAGGGCCGCCATCCACGAGGTGTCGCGCAGCGCCAGCAGCAGCAGGCCGGTCAGGCTTGCGAAGAACAGCAGGGCCATGAATCCGCGGTCCATCGCATGCTGGGCGGGATCGCCATGGTCGGCGTGGCGCCTGCGGTTGAGCAGGTAGAGTCCGGCGGGGCCGATCAGCAGGCCGATGCCGCCGGCCGTGCCCAGCAGTACGGGCAGGCTGAGCACGGGGTAGGGCGCCTGCCAGCCCAGCGCGTAGTGATAGATCGTGGCTACGCCGGTGGCCGCAAAGCACAGCATGAAGCCGTAGAACGTCAGGTGATGAAAACGGCGCCGCCACAGGGTGAAGCGCGCGCTTTCTTCGTTGCAGCCTTCCCCGTGTCCGCCGCCCAGGTAGCGCAGCGTCAGCACGTCGAACGACGCCTCCGCGGCCGCGCCGGCGGCCGAGGGCGGCGGCGCGCCTTCCTGGCGGGTGCCGCGCCAGAAACGGGTTGCGCCGATTCCCAGCGCCAGTACCGCATACAGGAATACCAGGCCGAACATGGCCACCAGCACGTTGTGGGGAAAGATGGCGTAGAAATTTCCTTGCAGCGGGGCGTGCCACAGGGCGCCGTTGAGCCAGACGAGCAGCCCCAGAAATAACGAGAGCGCCGCGGCCGTCGCCAGCGACAACGCCAGGCCGTTTCGGTCGTAGAGGCGCCCCAGCGCCTTCGGCCACGCATACTCGGAATAGGTTTTCAGGCGCACCTTGGCCAGGGTGCGAGGGATGTTGACGTCGAACTCATGCGGCGCCGCGTATTGGCAGGCATGCAGGCATGCGCCGCAGTTGTGGCAAAGATTGGCGAGATAGTGCACATCCTCTTTCAGGAAATCGAGGCGCCGCGTCATCGCCGGGAACACCGCGCAGTATCCCTCGCAGTACCGGCACGCATTGCAGATCGTCAGGACGCGCCGCGCCTGCGCCTCGTCGTGGTCGATGCCGGCGTCTTCCACGGCGATCGGCACCGTCGCGCGAGCCATGGCCTGGCTTTCGGTATAGGGTGTGCTCATCTGTCTCCTCTTCTTGGCTGAATGTCCGCCGCGGATGCGGCCTTACCGCATCCGTTGCACGAGTTGGCGGATCTTCGCTCGGGCGATATACAACTGGCCCGCCATGATCAGGCGCGCCGTGCGGTTCAGGGCGGCCTTGCGGACCCGCGGCCCGGCCGGCGTCTGGTCCACCTGCGCGTCGACCGAAAGCACGCCGGAGGGATGGCCAAGCCGGATCTCGCGCCCGGTATCGCCGCGCAGCTGCTCCTGCACCACCGAACCCGGGATGCGGCAGGCGATGGCGGTGCATACCGCGCCGGTCACCGCCAGGGCCTTGTGCGGCTTCTGCATCGCCAGCTGGCGTACGCACAGATTGATCTCGGCGGCCTTGATGGGCGTGTCGCCCGCCACGTAGTCGCGCGGCGCCGATATCATCATCACGCGCGGCACGTTGGGACTGGTCTCGCGCGCCTTGCCGGGGTCGTCGACCAGGCCCAGCATCACGGCGGCCCAGCCGCGCGCCTGCTCCAGGCGGTCCATGAGCGCACTGTCGTTCTGGATGTCCTGCGGGGTGGCGGTGGCGTCGCCGCCTATGTCCTCGGCCGCCACGTAGACGAACGGCGTGGCCGCATCGACCAGCGAGACGCGGATGGGACGCCCGTCGATCCGGATGGTGTCGGCGGCCTGGCCGGTAGGCAGCAAGGCCCCGGATACCGAGCCTGCGCAGTCGCCGAAGTCGATGGCCACCGTCGCGCCGCTGCCCGGCACCCCCGGGACTACCGTCGGCCCCTCGACGCAAGGCACGCCCGCCCGCACCGCAAAACTGGCCTCTACCACCTGCCTGGTGTTGGTGGTGTAGATGCGCACACGATTCTCTCCCTCCCGGGCCGCGATCAGGCCGCGCAGGACCGCGTATGGCCCGACCGCGGCAAGCATGTTGCCGCAGTTGCCGCCGGTCGATACCTGGGCGCGCGTGAGATCGACCTGGCAGAAGGTGTATTCGACGTCCGCGTCGGGGCGTTCGGATCGCGCGACGATGGCCGCCTTGCTGGTCAGGGGATCGGCGCCGCCGATGCCGTCGATCTGCCGGGCGTCCGGCGAGCCGTATGCCGCCAATAGCGTCGCGTCCCGCTCCAATGGATCGGCCGGAAGCTCGGCCGCGAGAAAGAAGCCGCCCTTGCTGGAGCCGCCCCGCATGTACAGGCAGGGCAGGCTGAGTTGTTCCGGGTCGGCCGTCATGCAAAGCGGTGAGGGGGCGGCCTGCGTGCGTTGCGGTTCTCGGGCGGGTGCGTCCATGGGCGTCTCCTTGCGGTTCCTGGCGGGACGGCGGCGGGCGCCTGCGTCTTTACAGGATATTGGAAGTAGTGAATAATACTACTACCGTCAAAACCGTTGTCAAGGCTGGATCATGGACAAGCCGCGTACCGCACCTGCTGCCTCGTTGCCGCCGTTGAGTTTCGATCAGGACCATCGTTCGATGAAGCCGCGGGCCGTCGGGCTTACCTCGGTCATCGATTTCGGCCCGGACGGCTTCGGCTGGACCGGGCCTGCCAGCCTGCGCGATTACTTGCGCTGTGTGGCCGACTACATCGATTACGCCAAGATCTACGCCATGAATGCCCTGATCCTGCCCGAGGAGATCGTGCGCGAGACCGTGCGGATCTACCGGGATGCGGACATCAAGCCGTACGCCGGCGGCATATTGTTCGAGTACGCATACTTGAAGAACGAGCTGGACGGCTACATCCGGCATCTGAAGAAGCTGGGCATGCCCAGGATCGAAGTCTCGGAAAACTATCTGGACTTCAGCGAGGACGAGCGCACGCGCCATATAGAGACGATGCAAAAGCATGGCTTCGAGGTGATATACGAGTTCGGCAGGAAGAACCCGACCGAGCCGTTCAGCCTGGCGCAACTGGAGCATGTCATCCGCAGCAATGTCGCCATGGGCGTGCATCACACCATCATCGAGCAGTCCGAGATCGACTGCGTCAGCGCCAGCAATCCGGCTATACTCAAGGACATTGCCGCCCGGGACTGGTTTCGCAATATATTCATCGAGGCGGATCCGTACGCCTTCCCCAAGGGCCACGTGACGCTGCTCGAGAAGTTCGGTGATGGCGCCAATCTCGCCAACATTACCGCGGACCAGGTGCTGCGCCTGCAAGGATTCCGCTACGGCGTGGGCCGTGCGGTCAACTACTCCATCTTGTCCCGCATCTGAGGCAGGCCCCGGCAAGGTCACGACAGCAAGGCAGTTTGCAGATGAACAATACGAGATCGGCGTACGAGAAGATAATCAAGGATCTGCAGGGCGTGGGCTTCAGCGATTACGAAGCCAAAACCTATATCGCGCTTCTGCTTACTCCCAACGCAACCGCCTACGAAATCAGCAAGGAAGCCGGCATTCCCAAGGCCAATTGCTACTCCGTGCTCGAGGCGCTGCGCAAGAATGGCGCCGTGCAGGCGGTTTCGGAGAATCCGGTCAAGTACGTCGCCGTCGATCCCAACCGCTATTTCAACCAGATGGTCGAGCTCACCCAGCTGCGCTGTGAAGACCTGAAGGAGAGCCTGAAGAATATCGGTCACCTGCCGCAGGAAGACCTGGTCTGGTCGCTCAACGACGCGGCGGCGGTCGGCCTGCATATCGAGAAGATGATCGGCTCGGCGCGCGACACGATTCGCATCAAGGCCGCTGACACCACGCTGGAACCGCATCTGCCCAGCTTGAAGAAGGCCGCCCGGCGCGGCGTCAAGGTGCTGATCATCCTGTTCGGCGAGGATGTCCGGCCGTTCGAGCTGGGCAAGAACTGCAAGGTCTATCTGCACGAAGGCAACGGCATACGCGTGGGCATCTCGCACAAGCTGATTACCGTCACGCGCGACTATAAAGAGGCCCTGGTCGCCGAGGTTGGCCGGGACGCATATGGTTCCTACACGGAAAACAAGCCCATCGTCACCCTGGCCGACTCGCTGCTGCGCCACGAGATCTACTTTGCCGAGATATTCAGCTGTTTCGGCGACGAGATCCAGGAGAAGTTCGGTCCGGCGCTGGTCAAGCTGCGCGAGAGCTACCTGCCCGCCGACCAGGCGGATGCATTGAAGGTATTCCTGGAAACCGCCGACCCTGCCCGGCTGACCGGCAAGGCCACGGTGGCGTGAGCCGGCCGGGCCAGGCCGGGCAAGGCGATCCTTGCCCGGCCTGCGCGCCGCGTCAAGGCTCGGCCATGATGGGATTGCACAGGCGGCCTACGCGCTCGATCTCCACTTCGACCGTGTCGTCCGGCTTGAGCCAGAGTGGGGGCGTGCGCGCCATGCCGACGCCGGCAGGCGTTCCCATCACCAGGACATCCCCGGGCTCCAGGGTCATGCATTCGGTAATGATCCTGATCGACTCGGCGACGTCGAAGATCATGTCCGCCGTGTTGGCTTCCTGCACCGTCTTTCCGTTCACCCGGCATGATATCGCAAGGCCGCGCCCGCCCGGCGGAAGGTCTGCGGCCAGGACAAGCGCCGGGCCGAAGCCGCCGGTACGGTCGAAATTCTTGCCCACGGTCCACTGCGGCGTTTTCTTCTGGTAGTCGCGCACGGACATGTCGTTGAAGCAGGCGTAGCCCAGCACCATGTCCAGCGCCCGCTCCGGCGTGACGTGCCTGGCGGGCTTGCCGATGATGACCGCCAGCTCCGCCTCGTAGTCGAAATGGCCCGAGGCCCGGGGCGCCCATGCGGCTTGCTCGTGGGCCGCCAGCGAGCTGGGCGCGCGCAGAAAGAACCAGGGATACGTCGGCTTGTCGCGGCCGCCCTCCCTGGCGTGGTCGTAGTAGTTCAGGCCCAGGCAGATGACCTTGCCGGGCCGGGTCAGCAGGGGGGCGAACACGGCGGCCGCGCCGGCCACCAGCGGCGTGCCGGCGGCAAGCGCCTGTTTGCCGAGCGCGGGCAGGTCTTCCTCCCGGCGTATGCGCTCGCCCAGCTCCGGCGAGTCGCCGTTTTCCGGGTTCGGCAGCAGGACATATCCATGGGGGTGCGCCACGGCGGCCATCGCGCGCCCGGCCTGGTCTAGGTTCACGAATTGCATGTCTTTCTTCATCTGTGGTGAGGGCGGGGCGTGCTTGTGCGCGCCATCCTATTGGGGCACCAGGGGCGCGTTGGGCTTGACGCCGGGAACCTCGATGCCGTTGGGCCGGCCGTTGCTGGCCAGGCCATTGCGCCGCAGCAGCGGCTCCGGGATGGGCGGGCCGCCTTCGCAGGCCAGCCAGAGGCGCAGCAAATGCCGGCGTCGTTCGGTTTCGGGCCAGTCTTCATACGCCGTGCGGGAGTGGAGGATGGTGAAGTTGGACAAGAACTGCACGTCGCCGGGCTTGAAATCCATGTCGAGGTAGAGCGCCGGATCGCAGGCCAACGCATCCAGGCAGTCGAGCGCTTCGTTCTGCTGCGGGGTAAGGCGTGGAACCGACGGCAGCGCCTGCGCCTTGCGGATGGCGCTGCGCACGTAGTTGGCGTACATACGCCCCTGCCAGGGCGCGAAGATGGGGCTCGACGAGTAGGGCTTCTGTCCTTGCGGAATCTCGCCCCAGCGCGTGCGATGGAAACTGTCGAGCAGCGTGCGCGCGTGTTCGGGGTGGCGGGCGGCCAGTTCGTTCCAGACGGTCGTGGAGCTGACGACCGACGACAGCCCGCCGGATTTTGCCGGCCTGACGCACAGCAGGCCCACGATGTCCGACGAGTCCGTATGGTAGGGAAGCCGGTTGGAGGTCTGATAACCGCGTACGGCGGCGTCCGCATAGTCCAGCCCCAGGTTGGCGACATGGCCCAGCACATGCCCTTTGCCGTTTTGCGAGACGGGCAGGCCGAGGCTCGTCCCGAGCGCCCAGAATGCGATGGCGGACTGCCGCATGGTGTACTGCTCGACCGGCACGCCGCGGATCAGGTACAGGCCGCGCCCGTGCAGCACTTCGTGCTTGATGTGCTGCAGGCGTTGGCCGAGTCCGCCCAGTTCGAAATCGTCCCGGGTCAGTTCCGTGATGTCCTTGCCGCCGGCATCGGCGCGCCGCACCGCCTGGTCCAGTTGCGCCAGCTCCGGGCCGGTCAGTTGATGAACCCAGTATTCCGGGTGTTTGTCCAGTTGCGGACCATACCAGGCCTGTGCGTTCCGGTATGAGTCCAATGACGCTTGGGTCGGGGTGCATGCTTCGTTCATGGCGTTCTCCCTGCGGGATGGCCTGCCGGTTGCGCAGCCGGCGGGCGAGTTTGACCCTGCCGCGCGCGCGGCGGGATTGCGGTTCAAAAGAGTGTTGGTCGGACCCGGCGCCGCGGCCGCGTCAGATGGGTTGCAGATTCAGGCGGTCGATCAGGTCGCCCCATTTGGCCATTTCCGACTGCAGCGATGCGGATGCCTCGGCGGGCGTATTGCCGATCGGGACCGCTCCTTCTTCGGCCAGCTTGCGGACGAAATCCGCGTCCTGCATCGCCGACTTCAGATCGTGATTGATCTTGTCGACGATGCGATCGGGGGTGTTCCTGGGCACCATGACGGTGAACCAGGCGCCGCTCTCGAAGCCTGCCACGCCCGCCTCGGACACCGTCGGCACTTCCGGGAGCACCTGGGTGCGGGTCGTGCCGGAGACGGCCAGCGCGCGCAGCTTGCCGGCCTGGATCTGCGGCAGCACGAGCGGAATCGGCGCGAACGCGAAGTCGATGCGGCCAGCCACCACGTCATTGAGGGCGGGGCCCATGCCCTTGTATGCGACGTGCGTGAACTTGACGTGCTTCATCAAGGCCAGCAGCTCGCCGGACAGATGATTGGCCGACCCGATGCCGGCCGAGCCGAAGGTGATCTGCTCGGGCCGTTGGCCGGCGTCCGCGACCAGGCTGGCGACGTCCTGGTACCTCGATTGCTGGGCCGTGACCAGGACGAAGGGCGGGGTGGCAATCACCGAAACCGCCTTCAGGTCTTCGACGGGGTCGTACGGCAGGCCCTTGATCAGCTTGTTCGCGACGACCAGGTTGCCCGCCGCGCCCAGGACCAGGGTGTGCCCGTCCGGTTCGGCCTTGGCCACGGTGTTGACCGCGATGGTGCCGGACGCGCCCGGCTTGTTTTCGACCACCACCGGCTTGTCCCAATACTCGGTCAGCTTGAGCGACAGCAGCCTGACGAGCATATCGGCATTGCCGCCAGGGGTGTAGGGCACCAGAAAGCGGACCGCGCGCTCCGGATAGGCCGGGGCGGGGGCTTGCGCGCAGGCGGCTGTGTGCGCCGCGGCGGCCAGCAATACTGCGAAAAGCCGTTGCAACATCGTTCTGTCTCCAGGTTTTTCGGTCGGCCGGTGTGCCCCGGCGCGAGGAGTGGCGTACTCCGTTTGGGTGGAAAGCAGTCTATCCGGGCCAGTGATAAATTAATAATAGGAGTAACTTATCAAGTGATCGGAAAAACAAAATGCAGAAATCAACGGTCAGGGGGCTGGGGCATATCCGGATCAAGCACTTGCGCTTGCTCGAACTGGTGGTGCAGTACGGCTCCCTGCGCAAGGCGGCCGAGGGCCTGCACCTGAGCGAGCCGGCCGCCAGCCAGATGCTGCGCGAAGTCGAATCCACGTTCGGGGTGGCGCTGTTCGAGCGGGGCAGGCGGGGGATGCGGCCGAATCCGTTCGCCGATGTGCTGGTCGGCCGCGTGCGGGTCATCCTGCGCGAGCTGCACGAGATGCAGGCCGACGTGGCCGACCTGGAGAATCGCCAGGGCGTATCGATCGATCTCGGCGCGCTGCCGCGTTGCCTGCATACCCTCGTGCCCACGACGCTGGTGCGCTTGTTCGGCGCCAGCTTCAAGTCGCGCGTGCGGATTACCGAGGGCACGTCGCGGCAGCTGCTCGACGCGCTGGACCAGGGCGCGATCGATATCGCGGTTACCCGTGTGCTGGAAAGCCACGCGGGCCTGGCCGGCGCGCGCAATTTCGACAGCGCGGTCCTCTATGAGGAAGCCATCGCCATCGTGTGCAGCACGGACCACCCGCTGTGCGCGGCGGACACGGTCGCGCTGGACATGCTGACGCAGTATGACTGGGTGCTGCCGCCATCGACGTCCATTACCGGAAAACTGATCGAAGAGGAGTTCGTCGGCGCGGGACTGCGGCCGCCCGTGCCCAAAGTGGAATGGCTTACCTCGGCCTCGCGCCTGACCCTGGTGCAGAAAAGCAATTTCCTCGGCATATGCCCTGCCTCGGTGGCGGCCGAATTGCAGCAGGGCGGCCGCCTGCATGTGCTGCCCATCGATCTGCGGGTTCCGCTGCCGCCGATTTCGGTGGTGTGGCGGCGCACCAAGGGCGACATCGCGGAAATCATGGACATGAAGAACGCACTGATCGAGTGCGCGGCCGCCATGCCGGGCGCACGGGAAATAGGGGCGGCCGCCCGGGCCGGCGAATACTGACCCGGCCCGCGTTCCAGCGGCGCGTTACGTCGACAGCCGCGGCAACAGGCGCGTCAATTCGGACTCGGCCATGAACTGGATCTGGTTGGCCTTCGCGTACGCCAGCGCCGGCGCGCTGATCTCGCCGATGGTGACGTAGATGGCGTCGTGCGCGCCGTGGGTCTGGCGGACGGCGTTCAATTCCTGCAGCGCCTGCACGCCGACGCGCGAGGCTTTCCAGCGTTTCGCGCTGACCACGGCCATCCGGTTCTTGCGCCGCAGCACATAATCGGCAGGCCCGCCCCGCAGCGCGGTGACCTCGCAGCCGTCCTGGCGCAAGCCCTCTTGCAGCACGTTCGAGAAGGTTTCCCAGGACATGGCGCGCACCGCGTTCGTGGCGCGTTCGACGCGGGCGGCCGAAGGGACGTTGCGCTGCTTCCAGGCCGCCATGGCCGCGATGACCAAGAAGGGCAGCGCGGCGAAGAACAGGATCGCGGTGAACGTTGGCCGGGTGGATGCCAGCGCGCTGGCGATCAGGGCGAGCGCGATGGCGGCGCTGATCCACCATGAGGAACGCAGGAGGATGGCGAATATCGAGTTGGGGGCTGGCTTGAGTTTCACGCCGGAGCTGTCGGGTCTGGTGGGCAGGCGCCAGTATAGGGCAGGCGGGCCGGCCCCCGTCCGCCCGGTCCACCGGCCTGGCCCATCCGCGTTACGCCCGGGGCCGCGCGCCCGGGGCGCCTTCGCGGTCCCATAGCCGCGAGCGGTCCGCTTGCGCGCGCTCCTTGATCTTGTACTTCTCGATCTTGTTGGTGGGCGTCAGCGGCATCGCGTCCACGAATTCGACGAAGCGCGGCACCATGTGCGCCGCCATCTGCTGCTGGCAGAACGCGACCAGCTCACCCGGATCCAGGGCCTGGCCATCCTTGAGCATGACCGTGGCCGCCACTTCGTCCTCGCTGTGCTCCGATTGCAGCGGGTAGACCGCCACCTGCAGCACGGCGGGATGCAGGGCAATGACGGACTCGACTTCGTACGACGAGATGTTCTCGCCGCGGCGGCGGATCATGTCCTTCTTGCGGTCGGTCAGGTACAGATAGCCGTCGGCGTCGAAATAGCCGCGATCCCCGGTATGGAACCAGAGATTGCGCCAGGCCGCCAGCGTGGCTTCCGGCATCTTGTAGTAGCCCAGCGGCGCGGCGCCCGGCTGTTCGATGCGCATCACGATCTCGCCGACCTGGCCGGCCGGAAGGGTGAGGTCGTCGTCGTCCACCACCCGGATCGCGACGCCTTCGCAGGTCCTGCCCAGGCTGAGCGACTTGTCGGGCGGCGCATCGGGCGAAAGCGACGCCCCGAAGCCGTAATCGCTCAAGGCGTAGCCCGCGATCACCCGCAGGCCGAAACGGCGCTCGAAATCGTGCACGAAGGGCGGCGGGGGCGCCAGCGAGCAAATGCGCACCTTGTGGTCGCGATCGGCCGGCGAGGCCGGCTGCGACCAAAGAAAATTGCCGATGGCGCCGATGGCGTTGAAACGTGTCACGCCAAAGGCGCGTATGCGGTCCCAGAAGCGCGAGACGGAGAAACGCTCGTCCAGCACCACCGCCGTGCCGGCCACGATCGCGGTCGTGCAGCTGAGCAGCAGCGCATTGGCGTGAAACAGCGGCATGCAGACGTAGTCGACGTCTTCGGGCAGGAAGTAGCGATAGTGCACGCTGTGCTTGCCCCAGTGCCAGGCTGCCCCGTGCGGGATCATGATGGCCTTCGAAGGCCCCGTGGTGCCCGAGGTGAACATCAGGTAGGCCAGGTCGGTGAAGCGCACCTCATTGCCAACCGTCTCGTCGCTCGCGGCGTCCGCGGGAAAGGGCTCGACCGCCAGCGGCAGGCCTGCGAGCATCCGGCGAGCATTGGCGGCATCGCCGATGACCAGCACGCGCCGCAGTCGCGCCAGGCGCGGGGCCACCGCCGCGAAGGCTTCCATGCAGGCGTCGGCCACGATCGCGGTCACGCAATCCGCATGCGCGAGGTAGTACTCCAGCAGCGACGCTTTGGCATTGGTGTTGATCGGTACCGATACCGCGCCCACCTTGCCGAGCGCCAGATTGCCGAGCAGGCATTCGGGGCAGTTCGGCGACAGCATGGCGACGTGCTCGCCCTGGGCGACGCCATAGCCGATCATCGCGCGGGCGATACCGTTGGTGCGGCGGTGCAGGTCTGCGTAGGTATAGCTGCGGCCGTCCGGCGCAAAGCGCAGGAAAACCCGCTCCGGACTGCGTTCGGCGCGGCGCGCCAGTACCGCGCCGGTGGTCCATTGCCGGATGTCGCCGATTTCAGCCTCGGCGTCGATGGCCGGCCAGATGTTCGCTGCTTGCATGGATGCCGTTCTCACTTTGCCGCCAGCAGGCCGCTTTGGCGCAGCAGCCCGTTCAGATAGGTGCGTTCGGCCGGCAAGGCCTTGAGCCACGCTTTGCCGTCTTCGAACGCGGGCTCCAGGCCCTGGGCGCGGCAGAACTCGATGAAGTCCGGCCCCAGTGTCGCCTTGTGGATGGCTTGGGCAATGGCGTCCACGGCCGCGTCCGGGGTGCCGGTGCGTACGAATGCGCCATTCCAGGAGACCACCGAGAAATCCTTCGCCCCGGCCTCCATGGCGGTGGGGACCTCGGGCGCGATGATCGATCGCTGCGGTCCGCTGACGGCCAGGGCCTTGAGCGAACCGTTGTGCGTCAGCGCGTTCAGCGACCCCAGCGCGGACAGGACCATGGGAACGTGCCCGGCGATGCTGTCGCTGATCAACTGCGCCGTGGTCTTGTAGTTGATGATGTTGACATCGACGCCGGCCGCCCTGGCCATCCCCGCGGCCGTGGCGGTGCCGTGCGCGCCGGCGGTGCCGATATCCAGCTGCCCGCCGGTGCGCCGTGCCGTTTCGACCATTTCCTGAAAAGTGCTGTAGGGCGCGTTCCTGGTTGCCGCCAGCATGTAGACGGGCGCGGTCACGCGTGCCACCGGCCGGAAATCCTTCAGCGGATCGTAGTCCGCCTGCGGGTTGAGATCCGGCACGAAGAGAAAGGGCGGGCCGCTGTACAGGATGGTGTGGCCGTCGGCGGGCGCCATCTTGGCGGCCACCGTGCCGATCAGGCCATCGGCGCCCACGCGGTTTTCCACGTATACCGGTTGTTTCCATTGCCGCGTCAGCCGGGTCGCCAGAAATCGGGCCACCACGTCGACGGCCGTTCCGGCCGGGAAGGGCACGATCATCGCGACGGGGCGCTGCGGGAACGCGGCCGCCTGGGCGGTGCCCGCGAGGGCCAGGCCCAAGGCGCCCGCGGCCAGCATGAAACTGCGGCGGGTGATGCGGTTTCCGGAATGCATATCTCTAGTCCTTGTCGTTATCGTGCGCCGGCGCGAACACCGGCAGCAGCCTGCCTTGTTGCGTGGGACGGAAGCGGGCGCTGACGCGCTGGCCGATGCGCACGCTGTCGGGATCGCAGTCGACGATATTGGTCAGCATCAACGGGCCTTCGGCCAGTCTGACGTAGGCCACGACGTAGGGTGTCGCGGTACGCGCCACGCTGAAGCTGAAGATCTCGCCCTGGCCGCGCGATGCGGTCCAGCTAGGGTCCGGGGCCTTGCAGAAAGGGCAGAACGCGCGGGGATGCCAATGGAAGCATTCGCACAGGACGCACTGGGGCAACAGCAGCGTGCCGGTTTCGGCCGCCTGCCAGAACGGCGTGGACTCCGGATACGCAAGGGCGTAGGGATCGGTCTGCCAGCCGCCCGCCTGTTCGCTGGTCTGCATCGTCAGTCCTCCCGTTCGAAAATGACGGTCGTGTGCGAATGGCCGATGCCATACACCCCGCCTGGGCCGGCCGCCAGGGCCAGGTCGCAGTTCTTTACCTGCACGGCGGGATGCGCCTCGCCGCGCAACTGGCGCACGGCCTCGATCGCCTTGGTCATGCCGCCGCGATTGGCCGGATGGTTGTTGCACAGCCCGCCGCCGTCGGTATTGAAAGGCAGCCGTCCCACGCCGGATATCAGATTGCCGTCGGCCACGAAGCGCCCCCCTTCGCCCTTGGGGCAGAAGCCGAGGTCTTCCAGTTGCATGATGACCATGATGGTGAAGTTGTCGTAGATGGACGCATATTTGATGTCCGTCGGCGTCACGCCGGCCTGGGCGAATGCCGCGCCTCCCGAGCGGGCGGCGCCCGTCACCAGCAGGTCCTCATGGTGGCCGCCGTTGTTGGTGCGGATGGTCTCGCCGTGGCCCACCACCTTGATGCGCGGCCGGTTCAGGCTGCGCGCGACTTCGGGCGCCACGATGACCAATGCGCCGCCGCCGTCGGTGATGACGCAGCAGTCCAGCCGGCGCAGCGGGTCGGCCACCATGGGCGAGTTCAGCACGTCGTCCACCGTGTAGACCTTGCGCAGGAGCGCGTTGGGGTTGTGCTGCGCGTGGTGCGAGGCGGCTACCTTGACCCATGCCATCTGTTCGCTGGTCGTGCCGTACTCGTGCATGTGGCGGCGAGCGAAATTCCCGTATAGGGTGCCGATCGTCCAGCGGTATGCGGCATCCCACGGCGCCGAGGGGCGGTCCGGGCCCGGAACGCGCGGCTCTGTGCCCGTGGCCTGGCCGTCGCTGCGCGGGCGTCCGGCCAGGGTGATCAACGCCACCGAGCACTTGCCGGCGGCGATGGCATGGGCGGCGTGGCCGATCTGCGCAAGATAGGAGCCGCCCCCTATCTCGGTGCCATCCACGTGCCGCAGCGTCAGGTTCAGGTAGTCCACCATATAGGCGGGCCCCAGGCCGGCGTCGCCCGCGCAGAAATACCCATCCACGTCGGCGAAACTCAGGCCGGCATCGTCCAGCGCGCCGCGCGCGCTTTCCGCATGCAATTGCGCCACGGACTTGTCCGGCGCGTGGCGCAGTGGATGTTCATAGGCGCCCGCCACATAGGCCAGAGCGTGTCTCGTCATGTCTGTCTCCGTCGTCCGGCCGGTCCCCGCGCCGCGCGATCGGGGGGCGAGGCGGGGCCGGAACCCGTTATTGCGGCTGCTGTCAGCGTGTCGTCGCCGCCTGCACCTTGGGCGTCACGGCCCTGTAGGCATAGGCAATCCGATGTTCCGAGATCGAGGGAGACATGGGCATCAAGGGGGTGTCGACGCGGCTGATCAGGGTGTCGAACGTGTGGCGCAGGTCATCGGTTTCGATATCGAACACCGTCATGAAACGCCATGGATGCGGGCCGGCCTTGAGCTGTTCGCGCTCCAGTTCGAAACGCTGCCCCGCCTTGAACCCCGGCACGGCCAGCACGTCGGGAAGATGCTGGTTCACATACCACTCATCGAACTGATCCTCCATGCCCTCGGTCGGGTTGGTAAAAACCACCAAGCGATATTCCTGCATGCTGTTGCCCCTCCTGTTGAATATGGCCGAGCCTCATGGCGCGGCGCCGTTCGCCCGGGCGCGGTCGTCCCGCCCCGCTAGATGCGGATGCCGGAGCGGCGGACCACCTCTCCCCACCGGCGGTACTCGGCCGCTAGAAAGTCCTTCGCTTCCTGCGGACTTGTCGGCATGGCATCGATGGCGAAGTTGGCCAGCGCCTTGCGCACCTCGTCCGTGGCGAGGGACGCGTGCAGCGCGGCGGCCAGCCGGTCGATGACGTCCGCGGGCGTTCCCGCCGGAGCGTAGGCAGCCATCCATCCGAGGACCTCGAATCCCGGCAGCGTTTCGGCGATCGCCGGAACGTCGGGCAACGCCGGCGAGCGCTTGCGGCTGGTGACGGCGAGCGCGCGCAGGTCGCCGTTCCTGATCAGCGGCAGGGAGGGCCCGATGTTGTTGCAAAGGAACTGGAACTGCCCGCCCTTGGCATCGGTGAACAACTGCTGCGTTCCCTTGTAAGGAACGTCCACGAAGTCGATGCCTGCCTGCTGCTTCAAGGCCTCGAGCACCAGATGCGGCGAGGTGCCGATGCCCGTGTGGCCGAACGCCGGCTTGCGCGCCGTCCCGCGGCCGGCGTCGAGCAGTTGCGCCAGCGTCGTGGCGTCCGACGCCTGCGTTGCCATCACCACCGAGGCGACGCCGCCCAGCATGGAAATGGGCTCGAAGTCCGTCAGGGGCTGGTAGGGAATGTCGGCGATCAGATGCGGGTTGACCGCCAGCGCACCCGACGTGGCGAGCAGGATGGTGTATCCATCCGGGGCCGCCTTGGCGACATAGTTCGTCGCGATGGTCTGGTTGCCGCCCGTGCGGTTCTCGATCACGACCGGTTGGCCCAGGATCTTGCCCATCTCCTGGCCCAGCAGGCGCGGCAGGAAGTCCGTCACGCCGCCGGGCGGGCTGGGCGAAATGAACCGGATGGGCTTTTGCGGAAACTCGCCGGCCATGGCGCTCATCGGCCATCCCAGCGCGGGCAGGGCTGCCGCCCCCAGGACTTTCAACGCATGTCTTCGATTCATGTCTCCCCCTGTCGTTATCGATATCGGATCCGGACGGGCCGGTTCGGTGGATCAACGAGAGCTTAGAGAGACAGCCATAATGCGTAAAATACTATTTTTAGTTGTTTTGATAATAAAAACGATATGGCTGATTTCCTGGCAACCGTGAACCTGAAGAGCCTGCGCCACTTCTGCGTCGTCGCCACCGAATTGAACCTGCGCCGCGCCGCCGAGCAGCTGCACATCGCGCAGCCGGCCCTGTCGGTCTCCATCGCGCAGCTGGAATCGAGGCTGGGCGCCAGACTGTTCGTGCGCGGACGGCGAGGCGTCACGCTGACCGAGGCCGGCGCGCTGCTGCTGCCCGAAGCCATGCAGATACTGCGGCACGCCGAAAGGTTGCCGTTCCTGGCCCGGGATGCCGCCAGCGGCGACGTCGGCACCCTGCGGCTGGCCTTTGTCGGCAGCGCACCCTATCGCCTGCTGCCGCAGGCATTGCCGCAACTGCAGCGCGCCCACCCGGGCGTTCACGTCGAGCTGTACGAGGCCACCACCGATCGCATTGTCGAGGGCCTGCACAATCGCACGTTCGACCTGGGCATCGTGCGCTATCCGCTGGACGCGTTTCCGGGCCTGGAGCTCGAACTGGTGGACGAGGATGGTTTCTGCGTGGCGCTGCCGCACGACCATGCCCTGGTCGCGGCCGGGGAGATTTCGCTGCGCGACCTGGCCGACGAGCCGCTGCTGCTGCCGCCCCGCGAACATTCGCCGCCATTGCGCGCGCTGATGCTCGAGGGTTTCCAGGCCCAGGGCATCATGCCCCGCATCGCCAATCACATGGCCACCCAGACCGCGACCGTGCTGGCGCTGGTGGAAATGGGCGCCGGCATCGCGTTGGTTCCGCAATCCATCGTGGGCCGCGTCGGCTACCGCGTGGCGTTCCGACCGCTCGCGCCAGGCTCGCGATTCCGCACCGGCCTGGCGCTGCTGAGCAGTCCGGACCATCACACCACGCTGGCGGATCATTTCCGGCGCGCGATCCGGCAGAGCCTGGGATAGGGCAGGATCCGGTCTTGCGCGGCTGTCCGGCGTGCCTGCAAAGAAAAAGGGCTCGGAGATTATCCGAGCCCTTGAAATTGGTGGAGCCGGGGGGAATTGAACCCCCGTCCGCAAGCCCTCCGCAACCAGTTCTACATGCTTAGTCGATCTATTTGGATTTAACCCTGGACTTAGCCGATCGACGGGCCGGACCAGGGCGATTCACGTAATTTAAACCAACGCCGTGTGACCCCAGCGGTGGCCGATTCCTTGTGAATGTCGCTGCTGCGGTTCGGGGTTGCCCCCTGGGAAGTTGCCTTCCCCCGCCTGACCCAAGGACAGATCAGTGCAGCGGCTCACCGCTTAAGCGGCGAGAGCGAAACGCTCGTCGTTGGCGTTTGTAGTGTTCCAGTGGATTAACGAGCTTACTGGTGCTCGGCATGCCCTGAGCTGTTTCATGACCCACGTCGAATCCGGATCGGCCCCAAGGTTGACACTCATTGTACCGTCAATTCGGCCCGCGCGTCTTCATGGTTCGACGCCCGGCGCGGGCGTGGCCGGGTGGGGCGTGGACGGGCGCGGCGCCAGCGCCAGCGCGATGGCCAGTCCCACCGCCGCGAGCACGATGGCGGCGGCGGCCATGCCCAGGGTCGCCAGGCCGTAGCTGTCGATGAAGTGGCCGCCCACGGCGGCGCCCAGGCCGATGCCGATGTTGGCGCCCGAGATGTTCAGCGACGCGGCAAAGGCCGGCGCCTGCGGGGCGGCCTTGATGACGCGCACGTGGCAGACGGTCAGCAGCGCGGCCTGGGCGATGCCCCACAGCGCCAGCGCGAGCGCCAGCCAGTAGGGCGCCTGCATGACCTGGGCGACGAACAGCAGGCCGGCGGTCATGATCAGGCTGAACAGGATGGTGGCGCCCAGGGGGCTGCGGTCGACCAGGCGCCCGCCGAGCCAGTTGCCCAATATGCCGACGCCGCCGAAGGCCATCATGGTCCAGCCCACCACCTTGCCGTCGAAGCCGGCCAGGCGTTCGAGCATGTCGGCCAGATAGGTGTAGGCGGTGAACATGCCGGTGAAGACCAGCAGGGACAGCATCACGTGGCCCAGCAGCCAGGGATCGCGCAGGATGCGCAGCTGGGCGCTCAGCCGCTGGCTCGGGCGTCCCGTCCTGGGCTTGGGAAAGTAGGCCAGCAGCAGCAAGGCCTTGGCCCAGGCCACGGCGGTCAGCACCGCGAAGGCGGCGCGCCAGCCGAAGGCGTCGGAAATCAGCACGCCGATGGGAATGCCCAGGACGGTGGCGGCGACGATGCCGAAGCCGATGATGGAAATGGCGCGCCCGGCATAGGCGGGGCCGACCAGTTCGACGGCGGTGGCGCTGGCCAGCGACCAGAACACGGGCAGCGCCAGGGCGGGCACGAAGCGGGCGAACGCCATGACCCAGATGTTGGGCGAGACGGCGGCCAGGGCGTTGGCCAGGCCGAACAGCACCAGCACCCAGACGAACAGGCGCTTGCGTTCGATATTGGCGAGCAGGGCGGTCAGCACCGGGCCGGCGGCGGCCACGGTGAAGGCGAACAGCGATACCAGCAGGCCGGCCTGCGGCACGGTGACCTGCAGGTCGCGCGCCAGGGGCGGCAGCAGGCCGACGATCAGGAATTCCGTGGTCAGAATGGTAAAGCCTGCCGCGGACAGCAGAATGATGGGCAACAACATAGGATTCTCCGCGCACCGGCGAGGCGGGCGCGTTGGGGAAGGAACGGTTGGACGCGCCGGCGGCTTGGCGGCGCCGGCGCAGGAACGTTACGCTAGAGGAACGCGATGACAGGATAAAGAGGGAAAACTCGGCAGGACTGTTCGCATGGAGGGAACAATCCGTGACCGGGGATGGCGCCGACGCGGGAGTGGGACCCGCGCCAGCCGTCGCCGCGGGTCAGGCCGTGGCGCGCGTGGGCAGCAAGGGTTCGATGGCGGACCACAGTTCGCGCGGCGACGTGGCGCACGCCTCGGCCTGCCAGGTGGAGACGTCCTCTTCCATGCCGACGTAGCCATAGGCCGCCGCCACCGCCGGCATGCCGGCCGCATGGGCCGCCTGGATATCGCGCAGGTCGTCGCCCACGTAGACGCATCGCCCGGCCTGGAAGCCGGCCTGCTCGGCCGCGTGCAGCAGGGGCAGGGGATGCGGCTTGGCGTGGGCGGTGGTGTCGCCGCAGACCAGCACGGCGCTGTCGCGCGTCAGGCCCAGGTGCTCCACGATGGGCAGCGTCAGGTAGGTGACCTTGTTGGTGACGATGCCCCAGGACAGCCCGCGCCGGGCGATATCCTGCAGCAGATCGGCGATGCCCGGGAACAGGCGGCTGTGCACGGTGGACTCGGCCGCGTAGTCTTGCAGGAACTGCAGCCGCGTCGGCTCGTAGTCGGGATGGTCGGGCAGCAGGCCCAGCGCGGCGCGCAGCAGGCCGCGCGCGCCCTGCGAAGCCATCGGCCGCAGCGCTTCGTAGGGCATGGGCTCCAGGCCCTTGCGGGTACGTTGCCGGTTGGCGGCGGCGGCCAGGTCGGGGGCCGTATCGGCCAGGGTGCCGTCGAAATCGAACAGGATCAGGGCGCTCATTTGCGGGTGGACATCAGGTAGTTGACCGAGGTGTTTGCCGACAGCGAATACACCTGGGTAATGGGGTTGTACTCCATGCCGCGCATGCCCGTGGGTTCCAGGCCGGCCTGGCGCGCGCTGGCGGCCAGCTCGCTGGGCTTGATGAAGCTGTCGTAGCTGTGGGTGCCGCGCGGCAGCAGGCGCAGAACGTATTCGGCCCCGACGATGGCGAACAGGAACGACTTGGGGTTGCGGTTCAGGGTGGAGAAGAACACCCACCCGCCGGGCTTGGCCAGCGCGGCGCAGGCCCGCACGACGGAGGCCGGGTCCGGCACGTGCTCGAGCATTTCCATGCAGGTCACCACGTCGTATTGGCCCGGCTGCTCGGTCGCCAGCTCCTCGACGGGCACGGCGCGGTAATCGACGCTGACCCCGGACTCCAGCCCGTGCAGCCGGGCGATCTTGAGCGATTTCTCGGCCAGGTCGATGCCGGTGACCTGCGCGCCGGCCACGGCCATGCTCTCGGACAGGATGCCACCGCCGCAGCCCACGTCCAGCACGCGCTTGCCGCTCAGGCTGCCGGCGGTCTCCTGGATCCAGCCCAGACGCAGCGGGTTGATGGCGTGCAGCGGCTTGAATTCGCTTTCCGGGTCCCACCAGCGGGCGGCCAGCGCGCTGAATTTCTCGACTTCGGCTTGGTCGACGTTGACGCCGGGGGCGCTGGATTGGGTGGCTGTCGTCATGGGCGCGGGGGTCGGCGGGCCGACCGGCTCTATATATAAGGGTGCGGCATGCCGCGCCGGGAGGCGCGGCAAGAAAAAAGGGCCTCGCTATGCGAGGCCCCCTCATTGTAGCGGCTAGCGCTGCAATTAGTTCTTGCGGCTACCGACGATCTCGATTTCCACGCGACGGTTCTGGGCACGGCCTTCACGCGTCTTGTTCGAAGCGATCGGTTGCAGTTCGCCCTTGCCTTCCGTGTAGATACGGTTGGGGTCGATACCCTTGCTGACCAGGTAGGCCTTGACCGAAGCGGCACGGCGCTCGGACAGCTTCTGGTTGTAGGCTTCGGTGCCGATCGAGTCGGTGTGGCCAACGGCGATGATCGTTTCCAGATCGATCGTGCCGGCTTGCTGGGCGACTTGATCCAGCAGCTGGCGGCCTTCCGGCTTCAGCGTCGACTTGTCGAAGTCGAAGAAGGTGTCAGCATTGAACACGACCTTGGCGGCCATGGGAGCGGGCTTTTCCTTCTGGGCGACCGGAACGCCGTCGCAACCGGGGATACCGGTAGCCGGGGTCCAGAACGCATCGCGCCAGCACAGTTCATTGGTGCCGTTCTTCCAAACGTCGCCAAACGGATTGCGCCAGTTGTCCACGGTTTGCGCGGAAGCTGCACCAGAGGCCGTAACAGCGGCGAAGGCGAGCGCCAGAGCGAATTTGGAGGGTTTGTTCATGTTTCTCCTCGTTGAGCTTGAAGCTGGATAAGTGACTCGCAGCGAACCCCCGCCGCATATCAGGAAAACGGGGCCAGTATAGCAACGCCAAGAACAGGTTCAAAGGATCGCTACTGGGTCTCCTGCGTGCTGGAAACAATCTTAAGGCATTTGGGTGGCTTTGGCTGCCCTAGACCGTTGCATTGACCGTGGATATTGAGCATTTCAGGGCTCGCCGCCTTGATCATGTTGGTTTTTGGCAACAAGGCGGCAAAGCGCGGAAGGATGCCCGCCGGGGCCGCCTCCAAGGAGGCAAAAAGGATCGAATGATAGAATTTCCTGTTTACCCGGCTCGGGTTCATCCTTACATACGATTCTGTCGCCTATATATATGGATTCCTTCGCCAAGGAGACGCTTCCGGTATCGCTGGAAGAAGAGATGCGCCGTAGCTATCTTGATTACGCGATGAGCGTGATCGTGGGGCGCGCGCTGCCAGACGTGCGTGACGGTCTCAAGCCAGTGCATCGCCGCGTGCTGTACGCGATGCACGAACTGAACAACGATTGGAACCGTGCCTATAAGAAGTCCGCGCGTATCGTCGGGGACGTCATCGGTAAGTACCACCCGCACGGTGACCAGTCGGTATACGACACCATCGTCCGGATGGCGCAGGATTTCTCCATGCGCTACATGCTGGTCGATGGCCAGGGCAACTTCGGCTCCATCGACGGCGACAACGCCGCGGCGATGCGTTACACCGAAATCCGCCTGGCCAAGATCGCGCATGAGCTGCTGGCCGATATCGACCAGGAAACGGTCGATTTCGGGCCCAACTACGACGGCAGCGAGCAGGAGCCCCTGCTGCTGCCTTCGCGCCTGCCCAACCTGCTGGTCAACGGCAGCTCGGGTATCGCCGTGGGCATGGCCACCAACATTCCGCCGCACAACCTGCAGGAAGTGGTCGACGGCTGCCTGTATTGCCTGCGCAACCCGGAGTGCTCGATCGACGAGCTGATCGAACTGATCCCGGCGCCGGACTTCCCCACGGGCGGGGTGATCTACGGCATCACGGGCGTTCGCGAGGGCTACCGCACCGGGCGCGGGCGCGTCATCATGCGCGCCAAGACCCACTTCGAGGACATGGAAAAGGGCAACCGCCAGGCCATCGTGGTCGACGCGATCCCCTACCAGGTCAACAAGAAGACGCTGCAGGAGCGCATCGCCGAGCTGGTCAACGACAAGAAGATCGAGGGCATTTCGGACATCCGCGACGAGTCGGACAAGGACGGCATGCGCCTGGTCATCGAGCTCAAGCGTGGCGAAGTGCCCGAGGTGGTGCTGAACAACCTGTACAAGAATACCCAGCTGCAGGACACCTTCGGCATGAACCTGGTGGCGCTGGTCGACGGCCAGCCGCGCCTGCTGAACCTCAAGCAGCTGATCGAGTACTTCCTGCAGCACCGCCGCGAAGTGGTGACGCGCCGCACCGTGTTCCAGCTGCGCAAGGCGCGCGAACGCGGCCACGTGCTGGAAGGCCTGGCGGTGGCGCTGGCCAACATCGACGATTTCATCGCCATCATCAAGGCGGCGCCCACCCCGCCGGTGGCGCGCCAGGAATTGATGGCGCGTTCCTGGGATTCGTCGCTGGTGCGTGAAATGCTGGCCCGCGTCGACGGCGACGCCGCCGGCGGCGTCGCGGCGTTCCGCCCCGACGACCTGGCGCCCGAGTACGGCCTGCAGGGCGATGGCAACTACCGGCTGAGCGAGACCCAGGCGCAGGAAATCCTGAACATGCGCCTGCAACGCCTGACCGGCCTGGAGCAGGACAAGATCATCGGCGAGTACAAGGACGTGATGGCCACCATTGCCGACCTGCTCGACATCCTGGCCCGTCCCGAGCGCATCACCACGATCATCGGCGAAGAGCTGCAGGCCATCAAGGCCGAGTTCTCGACCTCGACCAAGGATACGCGCCGCGCCGAAATCGAGGTCAACGCCACCGAGCTGGATACCGAAGACCTGATCACGCCGATGGACATGGTGGTGACCCTGTCGCATGGCGGATACATCAAGAGCCAGCCGCTGTCCGAGTACCGTTCGCAAAAGCGCGGCGGACGCGGCAAGCAGGCCACCGCCATGAAGGAGAACGACTGGGTCGACCAGCTGTTCATCGCCAATACGCACGACTACCTGCTGTGCTTCTCCGACCGGGGGCGGGTGTACTGGCTGAAGGTGTGGGAGGTGCCGCAGGGCACGCGCAACTCGCGCGGCAAGCCCATCGTCAACATGTTCCCGCTGGCCGACGGCGAGAAGGTGACCGTGGTGCTGCCGGTCAAGGAATTCAGCGAAGACCACTACGTCTTCATGGCGACTTCGCGCGGCACGGTCAAGAAGACCCCGCTGTCCGATTTCTCGAACCCGCGCAAGGCCGGCATCATCGCTGTCGACCTGGACGACGGCGATTACCTGATCGGCGCCGACCTGACCGATGGCAAGCACGACGTGATGCTGTTCTCCGACGCCGGCAAGGCGGTGCGCTTCGACGAGAACGACGTGCGTCCGATGGGCCGCAATGCGCGCGGCGTGCGGGGCATGATGCTCGAGGAGGGCCAGACCGTCATCGCGCTGCTGGTGGCTGGCGACGAAACCCAGAGCGTGCTGACCGCCACCGAGAACGGCTACGGCAAGCGCACCCCGATCACCGAGTACACCCGCCATGGCCGCGGTACCAAGGGCATGATCGCCATTCAGACCAGTTCGCGCAACGGCCGCGTGGTCGGCGCCGTGCTGGTGATGCCGTCCGACGAGATCATGCTGATCACCACCGGCGGCGTGCTGGTGCGCACCCGCGTGGCCGAGATCCGCGAGATGGGCCGCGCCACGCAGGGCGTCACGCTGATCAACGTCGATGACGGCAGCAGCCTGTCGGGCGTGCGGCGCGTGGTCGAAAGCGACGCCGACGCCGATGACGAGGATGGCGGCGAAGACCCCGGCGAAGGGGGCGACGGCCACGGCGGCGACGATGCCGGCGCCCAGGGCAAGGATTCTGAACCGACTGAACCTACGGAGTAATGATGGCTCGCCCCTGGAATTTCTCGGCAGGCCCTTCGGCCTTGCCCGAGGCGGTGCTGCAGCAAGCCGCCGCCGAAATGCTGGACTGGCACGGCAGCGGTATGTCCGTGATGGAAATGAGCCACCGCGGCAAGCACTTCGTGCAGATCTGCGATGAGGCCGAGGCCGACCTGCGCGACCTGCTGGGACTGCCGGCCGACTACGCCGTGATGTTCATGCAGGGCGGCGGGCTGGGCGAAAACGCCATCGTGCCCATGAACCTGATGGGCCGGCGCAGCACGCCGGCGGCCGATTTCGTGGTGACCGGCCACTGGTCGACCCGTTCGCACAAGGAGGCGGGCCGCTACGGCGACGCGCAGATCGCGGCCAGCGCCGCCGAGGCCACCGAGATCGATGGCCGGGCCCAGGCTCCCTGGACCTGGCTGCCGCCGGTGGATACCTGGCGCGTGCGCAAGGATGCGGCCTATCTGCACCTGTGCAGCAACGAAACCATCGGCGGCGTCGAGTTCACCGAATGGCCCGATCCGGCCAGCCTGGGCGCGCCCGACGTGCCGCTGGTGGTCGATGCGTCCTCGCATTTCCTGTCGCGTCCGCTGGACATCGCGCGCGCGGGGCTGGTGTTCGCCGGCGCCCAGAAGAACGCCGGTCCGGCCGGCGTCACCGTGGTCATCGCGCGCCGCGACCTGCTGGGCCATGCGCTGCCGATCTGCCCGTCGGCGTTCGACTATGCCAACGTGGCGGCCGATCACTCGCGCTACAACACGCCGCCCACCTTCGCCATCTACGTGATGGGCCTGGTGTTCAAGTGGATCAAGGCGCACGGGGGCGTGCGCGGCATGGAAGAAGCCAACCGCGCCAAGGCCGAACTGCTGTATGGCTACCTGGACGGCTCCTCGTTCTATCGCAACCCGATCCAGGCCTCGGTGCGTTCGCGCATGAACGTGCCGTTCGTATTGCGCGATGAATCGCTCAACGACGCCTTCCTGCAAGGCGCGGAAGCAGCCGGCCTGATGCAGCTCAAGGGCCACAAGAGCGTCGGCGGCATGCGGGCCTCGATTTACAACGCCATGCCGCTGGCCGGCGTGCAGGCCCTGATCGATTACCTCAAGGAGTTCGAGCGCCGCCATGGATGATTCCCTGCAGGACAAGCTGCGGCCGCTGCGCGACCGCATCGACGCCATCGACGCCCAGATCCTCGAGCTCTTGTCGCAGCGCGCGCGCACCGCGCAGGAGGTGGGTTCGGTCAAGCATGCCGCGCACGCGGATGGTCCGGTGCTGCGCCCCGAGCGCGAAGCCGAGGTGATCCGCCGGTTGCAGCAGAACAACCCGGGGCCGTTCCCCAAGGCCGCCGTGGCCGCCGTCTGGACCGAGATCATGTCGGCGTGCCGCGGCCTGGAGCGCGGCATGACGGTGGCCTATCTCGGGCCGCAGGGCTCGTTCTCCGAACAGGCCGCGCTCGAGCATTTCGGCCATTCGGTGCAGCAGCTGCCGTGCCCCTCGTTCGACGAGGTGTTCCGCGCCGTCGAGGCCGGACAGGCCGACGTGGGCATGGTGCCGGTGGAAAACTCCACCGAGGGCGCGGTCAATCGCAGCCTGGACCTGCTGCTGAACACGCCGCTGACCATCCTGGGCGAGCGCTCGCTGGTGATCCGCCACTGCCTGATGAGCCAGTCCGGCACGATGGACGGCATCAAGACGATCTCGGCGCATCCCCAGGCGCTGGCGCAGTGCCAGGGCTGGCTGACGCGCCATTACCCGGACCTCAATCGCGTGGCGGCGGCCAGCAATTCCGAGGCGGCCCGCGTGGCCGCCGAGGATCCGACGGTCGCGGCCATCGCCGGCGAAGTCGCCGCGCCGGCCTGGAACCTGCGCGTCGTGGCGGCCGGCATCCAGGACGATCCGCAGAACCGTACGCGTTTCCTGGCCGTCGGCCATATCGAGCCATTGAGCAGCGGCAAGGACAAGACCAGCCTGATCCTGGCCGTGCCCAATCGCGCCGGCGCCGTCTACGACATGCTGGCGCCGATGGCGGCCAACGGCGTTTCCATGACGCGCTTCGAGTCGCGCCCGGCGCGCACGGGCCAGTGGGAATACTATTTCTACGTCGACGTGCTGGGCCATCGCGATGACGCGAATGTGGCCCGCGCACTGGCGGCATTGCAGGCGCAGGTGGCCTTCTTCAAGGTGCTGGGTTCGTATCCGGCGCAATAGGGCCACGGCGTGGTTGACGTACAGCAGGCAGTCGCCGTGACGGAGCGTATGTCCGTCCGGCGCCGCCGTATCGTTTTTCTGCAGGTATGAGCGCGAACAATTCGGCAAACGGGCAGGGGCCCCTGGTCCCCGTGCTGGCCGTGGTCGGCGTAGGCTTGATCGGTGGCTCGTTCGCCGCCGCGTTGCGCCACGCCGGGCAGGTTGGCACCATTCTCGGCGTGGGCCGCAACCCGGCCTCGCTGGCGCGCGCGCGCGAGCTGGGCCTGATCGACGAGGCCGTCTCTCCCGAGGAAGCGGCGGCGCACGCCGACCTGGTGCTGCTGTCCACCCCGGTGGGCGGGCTGGGCGCGATGCTGGCGCGCATGCGCGGCCATCTGCGGCCGGGCTGTCTGCTGACCGACGCCGGCAGCACCAAGTCGCAGGTCGTCATGGCGGCGCGCCAGGCGCTGGGCGAGCAGGTCGCCTGCTTCGTGCCCGGGCATCCGATAGCCGGGGGCGAGCGTACCGGGCCCGAGGCGGCCGACGCGGGCCTGTACGTGCGGCGCGCGGTGGTGCTTACGCCCTTGCCGGAGAACGCCGCCGCGTCGGTGGCGCGCGTGCGCGCCTGCTGGCACGCCTGCGGCGCGCATGTGGTCGAGATGGACGACGCGGCGCACGACCGGCTGCTGGCTTCGGTCAGCCACATGCCGCATTTCCTGGCCGCCGTCTACATGGCCCAGGTGGCCGGCTCCGACGACGCCCAGGCGCGCATGGACCTGGCCGGCAGCGGTTTTCGGGATTTCACGCGCATCGCGGCCGGTTCGCCGGAAATGTGGCGCGATATCTTTTTGTCCAACCAGGCCGCCATGCAGTCCGAGCTGGCGGCCCTGCGACGAGTGCTCGACGAGGCCGAGCAGGCATTGGGCGCCGGTGACGGCGCGGGCCTGCAAGCCTTGCTGGAGCGCGCGGCGCACGCGCGGCGCAATTGGCGCAAGGATTCCAAATGAGCGGATTGGCATATCTCGACCTGCCCGCGGCGCGCCTGGCGCGCGGCGAGGTGGCCCTGCCGGGTTCCAAGAGCATCTCCAACCGGGTGTTGCTGCTGGCCGCGCTGGCCGAAGGCAGCACCGAAATCACGGGCCTGCTCGCTTCCGATGACACCCGCGTCATGCTGGCCGCGTTGCGCCAGCTGGGCGTGTCGGTGGGCGAGGTGGCCGACGGCTGCGTGACCATCGAGGGCGTGGCGCGCTTCCCGACCGAACGGGCCGAGCTGTTCCTGGGCAACGCCGGCACCGCGTTCCGGCCGCTGACCGCGGCGCTGGCCTTGATGGGCGGCGATTACCGCCTGTCCGGGGTGCCGCGCATGCACGAGCGGCCTATCGGCGACCTGGTCGACGCCCTGCGCCAGTTCGGCGCCGAGATCGAATATCTGGGGCAGGCGGGCTATCCGCCGCTGCGCATCGGCGGCGGCAGCATTCGCGTCGACGGGCCGGTGCGCGTGGAGGGCTCGGTGTCCAGCCAGTTCCTGACCGCCTTGCTGATGGCCGCCCCCGTGCTGGCGCGGCGCAGCGGCCGGGACATCACCATCGAGGTGGTGGGCGAGCTGATTTCCAAGCCCTATATCGAGATCACGCTCAATCTGATGGCGCGCTTCGGCGTGTCGGTGCAGCGCGACGGCTGGCGCGCCTTCACGATCGCGCGCGATGCCGCCTACCGCGGGCCGGGCCGCATGGCGATCGAGGGCGATGCGTCGACGGCGTCGTACTTCCTGGCTCTGGGCGCCATCGGCGGCGGGCCGGTGCGCGTCACCGGCGTGGGCGAGGACAGCATCCAGGGCGACGTGGCGTTCGCCGCGACGCTGGCGACGATGGGCGCCGACGTGCGCCATGGCCCGGGCTGGATCGAGACGCGCGGCGTGCGGGTGGCCGAAGGCGGGCGCCTGAAGGCGTTCGACGCCGACTTCAACCTGATTCCCGACGCCGCCATGACGGCCGCGACGCTGGCACTGTACGCCGACGGCCCATGCCGCCTGCGCAATATCGGCAGCTGGCGCGTCAAGGAGACCGACCGCATCCATGCCATGCATACCGAGCTGGAGAAGCTGGGGGCGAACGTGCAAAGCGGGGCGGACTGGCTGGAAGTGGCGCCGCCGGCGCCCGGCGGCTGGCGCGATGCCCATATCGGCACCTGGGACGACCACCGCATGGCCATGTGCTTCTCGCTGGCCGCGTTCGGCCCGGCGGCGGTGCGCATCCTGGATCCGGGCTGCGTCAGCAAGACTTTCCCCGATTATTTCGACGTGTACGCGGGCCTGCTGGCCGCGCGGGACTGAACGGCGCCTGCCCATGGCTATCTCCGCATCCTCCGGCGCCGCGCCGGTCATCACCATCGACGGCCCGACGGCCTCCGGCAAGGGCACCATCGCGCACCGGGTGGCCAAGCAACTGGGCTGGGACGTGCTCGACAGCGGCGCCCTGTACCGGCTGACCGCCCTGGCCGCGTTGCGGCGCGGCCTGCCCGCCACCGACGAGCCGGCGGTGGCCGCCGTGGCCCAGGCGCTGGACGTACGGTTCGACGGGCCGCATGTCTATCTGGAAGGGCGGGACGCCGGGCACGAAATCCGCCAGGAAGAGGTCGGAAACTACGCCTCGCGCATCGCGGCCTATCCTGGGGTGCGTCAGGCCCTGCTGGAGCGCCAGCGGGCTTTCCGGCGGCCGCCCGGCCTGGTCGCCGACGGCCGCGACATGGGGACAGTTGTGTTTCCTGATGCGTCCCTTAAGATATTTCTGGTGGCCGATGTCGAGGCGCGTGCGCAAAGGCGTTGTAAGCAGTTGATCGAAAAGGGAATTTCTGCTAATCTAGATGACCTGCTACGCGATATGCGCGAGCGCGATGCGCGCGACACGCAGCGTGCGGTGGCGCCGCTTGCCCCGGCTGCCGATGCGCATGTGCTGGATTCTTCTGGCCTGACCATCGAACAGACCGTGCAGGCCGTGCTGGATTTCTGGCGCGCCTAGCACGGCGCGTGTTTGGCAGTACCTCAGTACCTGTTTGAGGCCCTGACGGCCAATCTCCAGCCCCCACGGGACACCCCGCAAGGGCCGGCGAAGCCGGCAGGTTTTACCACTCCACTGCTGCGGGCAATCCGTTGCGGTGTGTTTTGACTGGCCAATCCCGGCCAAATGGATTCCAACCTAATGTCTTCCGTTTCCACCTCCGCCATCGTTGGCGGCGAAAACTTCGCCGACCTGTTCGCAGAAAGCCTCAAGAGCCAGGACATGAAGTCCGGCGAGGTCATCAGCGCAGAAGTCGTGCGCGTCGACCACAACTTCGTGGTCGTCAACGCCGGCCTGAAGTCCGAAGCGCTGATTCCCCTGGAAGAGTTCCTCAATGACCAGGGCGAACTCGAAGTTCAACCCGGCGACTTCGTCTCGGTGGCGATCGATTCGCTGGAGAACGGCTACGGCGACACCATCCTGTCGCGCGACCGCGCCAAGCGTCTGTCGGCCTGGCTGCAACTGGAGCAGGCCCTCGAGAACGGCGAACTGGTCACCGGCACGATCACCGGCAAGGTCAAGGGCGGCCTGACCGTCATGACCAACGGCATCCGCGCGTTCCTGCCCGGCTCGCTGGTCGACCTGCGCCCGGTCAAGGACACCACGCCGTACGAAGGCAAGACCCTCGAATTCAAGGTCATCAAGCTGGACCGCAAGCGCAACAACGTCGTGCTGTCGCGCCGCCAGGTGCTGGAAGCCAGCATGGGCGAAGAGCGCCAGAAGCTGCTCGAGACGCTGCACGAAGGCGCGGTGGTCAAGGGCGTGGTCAAGAACATCACCGACTACGGCGCGTTCGTCGACCTGGGCGGCATCGATGGCCTGCTGCACATCACCGACATGGCCTGGCGCCGTGTGCGTCACCCGTCCGAAGTCCTGCAAGTGGGTCAGGAAGTCGAAGCCAAGGTGCTCAAGTTCGACCAGGAAAAGAGCCGTGTCTCCCTGGGCGTCAAGCAGCTGGGCGAAGATCCGTGGGTGGGCCTGGCTCGCCGCTACCCGCAGGGCACCCGCCTGTTCGGCAAGGTCACCAACCTGACCGACTACGGCGCGTTCGTCGAAGTCGAGGCCGGCATCGAAGGCCTGGTGCACGTGTCCGAAATGGACTGGACCAACAAGAACGTCGATCCGCGCAAGGTCGTGACCCTGGGCGAAGAAGTCGAAGTCATGGTCCTGGAAATCGACGAAGACCGTCGCCGCATTTCGCTGGGCATGAAGCAGTGCCGCCAGAACCCGTGGGAAGAGTTCGCCACCAACTTCAAGCGTGGTGACAAGGTCCGCGGCGCCATCAAGTCGATCACCGACTTCGGCGTGTTCGTCGGCCTGCCTGGCGGCATCGACGGCCTGGTCCATCTGTCCGATCTGTCGTGGACGGAATCGGGCGAGGAAGCCGTGCGCAACTTCAAGAAGGGCGACGAGCTGGAAGCCGTGGTGCTGGGCATCGATACCGAGAAAGAGCGCATCTCGCTGGGTATCAAGCAGCTCGAAGGCGACCCGTTCAACAACTTCGTTGCCACGCACGACAAGGGCGCCGTTGTTCCGGGCACCATCAAGTCGGTCGAGCCCAAGGGCGCCGTGATCACCCTGTCGGTGGACGTGGAAGGCTACCTGCGCGCTTCCGAGATCTCCTCGGGCCGCGTCGAGGACGCCACCACCGTGCTGAAGGCTGGCGAGAACATCGAAGCTATGATCGTCAACATCGACCGCAAGGCGCGTTCGATCCAGCTGTCGATCAAGGCCCGCGATAACGCCGAGACGGCCGAAACCATCCAGCGCATGTCCGAGGCGAGCGCTTCGTCGGGTACGACGAACCTGGGCGCGCTGCTCAAGGCCAAGCTGGACCAACAGCGCAACGACGGTTGACGTGACCAAGTCGGAGCTGATCGCCGCGTTGGCGGCCCGCTATCCTCAGCTGGCCGCCCGCGACACCGATTACGCTGTCAAGACCATGCTCGATGCAATGACCCAGGCCCTGGCCTCGGGTCAGCGCATCGAAATCCGCGGGTTTGGCAGCTTCTCGCTGTCGCAGCGCTCCCCCCGTATCGGGCGCAATCCGAAGTCGGGCGAACAAGTGCTGGTGCCTGGCAAGCAGGTGCCGCACTTCAAGGCCGGCAAGGAGCTGCGCGAGCGGGTCGATCTGGTTGGCAACGATCAGGGCGACGACTCGTCCAACGGGTCGTCCGACCCGCTGCAATCGGTCATGGATATGCATGCCATGCACTGATGCGCCGCGCAGGGCGTCCCGCGTGGTTGGTGTTGTACCGGCAAAGCCCCTTGCTTGTTCAAGGGGCTTTGTTTTTTCGGGCCGACGGCGCGCCGCTTCCGCTTACAATTACTCGTCTTGAATTCTTTGGAGCATGCGTCATGCGCTACCTGGTCTGGGCCCTGCGATTGCTCGTGTTTGTGGCGGTTCTGATGTTCGCGCTCAAGAACACCAATCCCGTCGCCGTGACTTTCTACGCCGATTACGTGGTGCACGACGTGCCGCTGATCGTCGTCATGCTGGTCGTGTTCGTCGTCGGGGCCCTGTTCGGGCTGCTGCTGACCGTGCCGGCCGCCATGCGCCGCCGCCGCGAGGCCCTGCGCCTGCGCCGCGAAGTCGAGCGCCTGCAGGCGGCCGCCAGCGGCACGCCGCCGGTCGTCACGCCGGAAGCCGTCGCGCCGATGTCGCCGCTGTAACCCGGGGCGCCGTGTCCCTTCTTCCTACCGAGAGCCCGCGCTGTGGATTTTGAACCCTGGTGGCTGATATTCGTGCCGGTGCTGTTTGCGCTGGGATGGCTGGCGGCGCGCTTTGACTTCCGGCAGATGCTGCGCGAGACGCGCACGCTGCCCGATTCCTACTTCCGCGGCCTGAACTTCCTGCTCAACGAGCAGCCCGACCGGGCGATCGACGCGTTCGTCGAGGTCGCCAAGCTGGATCCCGAAACCACCGAGCTGCACTTCGCCCTGGGCAGCCTGTTTCGCCGGCGCGGCGAAATGGAGCGTGCCATCCGCGTGCACCAGAGTCTGCTGAGCCGCTCCGACCTGCCGGTGGCCGAGCGCGAACACGCGCAGCACGAGCTGGCGCAGGATTTCCTGAAGGCCGGCATGCTGGATCGCGCCGAAGGGGCGTTCGAGCAGCTCAAGGACACCCGCTACGCGCTGCCCGCGCTGCGTTCGTTGATCCGCATCTACGAATCCGAGCACGACTGGCCGCGCGCCATCGAGGCGGTCAAGACCTTGCACGGGCTGGTCGACGAACCCGTGCCGCAGATCGTGCACTACTACTGCGAGCAGGCGCAGGCCGCGCTGGCCGCCAAGCCGGTGGACTTCGACGCCGCCCATGCCGCGCTGGACGCGGCCGACCACGCCGCCGGCATGGTCGAGCGCGGCAACGTGCCGGCCAAGGCTTCGCTGGTGCGCACCGCCATGCTGCGCGCGCGCCTTGCCGCCCTCGAGAGCGATCCCAAGCGCGAGCGCCTGTATCTCGAATCCATTCTCACGCAGGCGCCCGAATTCGCCGGGCTGGTGGCCGAGGCCCTGCTGACGAACTACCGGCAGGCCGAGCAGGCCGCCGCCGGGTTGGCGATGCTGCAGCAGCAGTACCAGCGGCACGCTTCGCTGGACCTCTTCAACGTGGTGTTCCGCGAGCTGCGCGTGCAGCAAGGCGCGGCGCCCGCCTGGGCGTTCGCGCGCGAGGCGCTGCGCCATCATCCGTCCCTGCTGGGCCTGGACCGCCTGCTCGAGGCCGAACTGGCCTCGCCCGGCGCGCCCGCCGACGCCGGACCCGTGACGGGGGCCGACCTGACCCTGTTGCGCAGCCTCATCCATAAACATACCCAGCGCCTGGACCGCTATGCGTGCCGCAGTTGCGGCTTCCAGGCGCGCCGCTTTTACTGGCAGTGCCCCGGTTGCAATTCCTGGGAAACCTACGCGCCGCGCCGCCTGGAAGAACTCGAATGAATCAATACCCCGCTGAACGCATCGCCCGCGCCCGCGTGCTGGTCGTGGGCGATGTCATGCTCGACCGCTACTGGTTCGGCGAAGTCGACCGGATCTCGCCGGAAGCCCCGGTGCCCGTGGTGCGCGTGGCGCGGCGCGAAGACCGCCTGGGCGGCGCCGCCAACGTGGCGCGCAACGTGGCCGCGCTGGGCGCCCAGGTGACGCTGGTCGGGGTGGTGGGCGCCGACGAGGTCGGCCACCGCATCGAACGCATGGCCGCCGAAGAGGGCGTGCGCACCGACCTGGTATCCGACACCGAACACCCGACCACGCTGAAGATGCGCGTGCTCGGCCGCCAGCAGCAGCTGCTGCGGGTGGATTTCGAGCAGCACCCCGAGCCGGCCGCGCTCGAGGGCGTCAGCGCCGCCGTGGCGCGCCAACTGGCGCAGCACGATATCGTGGTGCTGTCGGACTACGCCAAGGGCGTGCTGGACCGGGTCGAGTCCATCATCGCCGCCGCTGTGGGCCATGGCCTGCCGGTGCTGGTCGACCCCAAGGGCGACCACTACGAGCGCTATCGCGGCGCCACGCTGGTCACGCCCAACCGGGCCGAAATGCGCGAGGCGGTCGGGCGCTGGAAAACCGAGGACGAACTGGCCGAGCGCGCCCAGCGGCTGCGCCTCGACCTGGCCCTGGAGGCCTTGCTCGTGACGCGGTCCGAGCAGGGCATGACCCTCTTTACCGACGCCGGGCGCGACCATGCCGACGCCGCCGCGCACGAGGTCTATGATGTATCGGGCGCCGGCGATACCGTGCTGGCGACCCTGGCCGTCATGCGCGCGGTGGGGCTGTCCTGGGGCGACGCGATGCGCTGGGCCAACCGGGCCGGCGGCATCGTGGTCGGCAAGCTGGGCACGTCGGTGGTGACCGCCGCGGAACTTGCAGGAGAATCAACATGATCGTGGTGACCGGCGCGGCCGGCTTTATCGGCAGCAACCTGGTGCGCGGCCTGAACCGGCGCGGCATCCAGGACATCATCGCCGTCGACGACCTGACCGACGGCGACAAATTCCGCAACCTGGTCGATTGCAGCATCGCCGACTATCTCGACAAGGACGAGTTCCGCGAGCGCGTGCGCAGCGGCAACCTGCCGGCCTTGCGTGCCGTGCTGCACCAGGGCGCCTGCTCGGACACCACCGAGCGCAACGGCCGCTACATGCTGGACAACAACTACCGCGTCACGCTGGAGCTGTTCGAGTACTGCCAGGCCGAGCGCGTGCCGTTCCTGTACGCCTCGTCGGCCGCCGTCTACGGCGGCTCGTCGGTGTATGTGGAAGACCCCGCCAACGAGCACCCGCTCAACGTGTACGGCTATTCCAAGCTGCTGTTCGACCAGGTGCTGCGCACGCGCATGGACAGCCTGACCGCCCAGGTGGTGGGGTTGCGCTATTTCAACGTGTACGGGCCGCACGAGCAGCACAAGGGCCGCATGGCGTCGGTGGCCTTCCACAACATGAACCAGTTCCTGGCCGAAGGCCATGTGCGCCTGTTCGCCGGCTGGGATGGCTACGAGGACGGCGGGCAGAGCCGCGATTTCATTTCGGTGGAAGACGTGGTGGCGGTCAATCTGCATTTCCTCGACAACCCCGACCAGTCGGGCGTCTTCAACTGCGGCACCGGACGCGCCCAGCCGTTCAACGACGTGGCCGCGGCGGTGGTCAATACCCTGCGCGCCGAGCGCGGCGAGGCGGCGCTGCCGCTGGCAGAACTGGTCAGCCAGGGCCTGCTGCGCTATATCCCGTTCCCGGACGATCTGAAGGGGCGCTACCAGAGCTACACGCAGGCCGATGTCAGCCGGCTGCGCGCGGCCGGCTTCAGCGCGCCGATGCGCGATGTACAGACCGGCGTATCGGAATACGTGCGCTATTGGCGCGCCCTGAAGTAGCGGATTGGCCCCGGGTAATTGCCCGGGTGGATGTTTGCGTGCACCGCCGGCCCCGGCGTTCGCCAGGGCGGGCAAGATGGCTGCGGGGCGGATCGACCGGTTCGTCCGACAGGCATCCAAGGAGCACAGCATGAATCCGTTTTTGCACGATCCCGTCGCGCGTTGCGCCAGCGCTCCCGCTTGGCCGCTGGTGGGCCGCGGCCGGCCATGGCGGGCGCGCCTGCCCGGCGCCGCGGCGCGCGCACCGGCAGGCCAGGCGCCAGCCGGGCGCAAGCCGGCCCGAGAGCCGCTGGCGCGCTGGCTGGTGATGGCCGGTTGCGCGCTGGCCGCCGCGCCGGCCCATGCGCTGGACGTCAACACCGCCACCGTCGACCAACTCGAAACCGTGCGCGGCCTGGGGCCGCGCACGGCCCGGGTCATCATCGAAGAGCGCCAGCGGGGAGGCCGCTACCTGTCGCTCGACGACCTGTCCGAGCGCGTGAGCGGCATCGGCCACAAGAAAATACAGTCCTTGCAGGCGGCCGGCCTGACGGCCGGCCCGGCCGCGTCGGTCGCGGGCGCCCGGCCCGAGGCCAGGCCGGCGGGCGGAGCGCGCGCCAAGGCGGCCTCCGGTCGCTAGCCTGGCCGGCGGGGCGGGAGCCCCTGGCGCCAGCGCGGCTAAACCGCCCCGGCCGATCCGGGGCGGTTATTATCGGCGGCATGAGCACTCCTACCTACCCCACTATCGAGCAAACCGTCGGCAATACGCCGCTCGTGCGCCTGCAGCGCATTCCCGGCGCGGCCGGGCAGGCGCGCGGCAACGTGATCCTGGCCAAGCTGGAGGGCAACAACCCCGCCGGCTCGGTCAAGGACCGTCCGGCCCTGTCCATGATCCTGCGCGCCGAAGAGCGCGGCGAAATCCATCCGGGCGATACCCTGATCGAGGCCACCAGCGGCAATACCGGCATCGCGCTGGCCATGACGGCGGCCATGCGCGGGTACCGGATGGTCCTCATCATGCCCGACAACCTGTCGCTCGAGCGGCGCGCCGCCATGACCGCCTATGGCGCCGAGCTGATCCTCACGCCCGCCGCCAAGGGCGGCATGGAGTACGCCCGCGACCTGGCCACGGCCATGCAGGCCGAAGGCAAGGGCAAGGTGCTGGACCAATTCGGCAACCCGGACAACCCGCGCGCCCACATCGAGGGCACCGGTCCGGAAATCTGGAACCAGACGGATGGCCGCGTCACGCATTTCGTCAGCGCGATGGGTACCACCGGCACCATCATGGGCGTGTCCACCTACCTGAAGTCGCGCAACGCGGCGGTGCAGGTGGTCGGCGCGCAGCCGGCCGAAGGCTCGCAGATCCCGGGCATCCGCAAATGGCCCGAAGCCTACATGCCGAAGATCTTCGACCGTTCGCTGGTCGATGCCTACGAGTCCATCGCGCAGGCCGAGGCGGAAGCCATGGCGCGCCGGCTGGCCGCCGAAGAGGGCATATTCGCCGGCATTTCGTCGGCGGGCGCCCTGGTGGCGGCGTTGCGCGTGGCCGAGCGGGTCGAGAACGCCACCATCGTGTTCATCGTCTGCGACCGCGGCGACCGCTACCTGTCGACCGGCGTCTTCAACTGACGCGCGTCCGGGCGCGGCGTCCGCCCGCGTGGCGGGCCGAGCCGCGGCAGGACGGCGTCAATAGCCTGTGCGGGCCTGCAGTTCGGCCGCCAGGTCGGCCACGGTCGTGGCATAGAAGTAGCTGCGGTTGTAGTGCGTCAGGGCAAAGAAATTGGGCGTGGCGGTACGGTACTGCGCGGTGCCGCGCGCTTCCTCGACCAGGTCCACGATGCCCATGGGGTGTTCCTGCCAGGCGCCGCGTGCGGCGCCCGGTGCCGCACGCGCGCCGGCGGCCTGCAGGCTGCTCCAGTCCAGCGTCGGCGTAAGGCCGCCGGCCACCAGCGGCGCCGGATCGGCCGGCAACGCGACCGGCGCGAACACCGGCAGGCCGCGCTGCCAGCCATGTTCGACCAGGAAGTTGCCCACCGACATGACCGCGTCCGCGACGCTGTTGGTCAGGTCGATGTGGCCGTCGTCATCGCCGTCGACCGCATAGCGCATGATGCTGCCGGGCATGAACTGAGGCATGCCGATGGCGCCGGCGTACGAGCCGCGCGTCTCGGGGTCCAGCTTGCCCTGCAGCGCCAGGGTGATGAAATCGCCGAGCTGCCCGCGGAACATGTCGGCGCGCTCGGGCTTGGCGGGATCGGGGTAGTCGAACGCCAGCGTCGCCAGGGCGTCGACCACGCGGAAGTTGCCCACGTTGCGGCCATACAGGGTTTCCACGCCGATGATGGAGGCGATGATCGAGGCCGGCACGCCGTAGCGCTGGGCGGCGCGGTTGAGCAGGTCCTGGTTGGCGCTCCAGAATTCCACGCCCCAGGCGATGCGCTTGGGTTCGACGAAACGCCCGCGATAGGTCAGCCAGCTGCGCCAGATCTTCTTGCCCGAGGCGCCGGACGGCGCGATGAGGCGGGCGACGGTCGCGTTGTAGCGCGTGCTTTCCAGGCTGGCCAGCACTTGCGGCAGCGGCAGCTCGCGCTGCGTCGCCAGCTGTTCGGCGAAGACCCGGACTTCGGGCCGCAGTTCGCCGGCCGGCGTCAGCGTGGCGGGGCCTTCGTCGCTCAAGACGGGTTTGTCCGGGCCGATGCGGACGCGGTCGGCCTGGCCTGTGGCGGCCTGCGGGGGGATATGCTGGGCTTGGGGTGTTTGGCTGGAGGTGGCGCAGCCGGCCAGCAGGGCCGACAGCGCGCCGATTTGCAGGAATCGCCGACAGTTGAACATAATCTTCCTTATGGAGACTATGTATCTTACCCACCCGTCATGCCGCTTGCATGAAATGGGCGACTGGCATCCCGAGAGCCCGCAGAGGCTCGATGCCATTTCCGATCAATTGCTGGCCAGCGGCCTGCTGCCCTACCTGCAGGAGCGGCAGGCTCCGGAAGCCTCGCGCGCCGACATCCTGCGGGTGCATACGCCGGCCTACCTGGACAGCCTGCGCGCGCACCAGCCGGAGCAAGGCTATTACGCCATAGACGCTGACACGTCGATGAACCGCCACACCTACGAGGCGGCCCTGTACGCCGCCGGCGCGGGGGTGGCCGCGGTCGACGCGGTGCTGGGCGGCGAGGCCATCACGGCATTCTGTTCGGTGCGTCCGCCTGGCCACCATGCCGAGCGCGACCATGCCATGGGATTCTGCTTTCTGAACAATATCGCGATCGCGGCCCGCCACGCGCTGGACTTCCATGGCCTGCAACGGGTGGCGCTGGTGGATTTCGACGTCCACCATGGCAATGGCACCGAACATGCCTTCGCGGGCGATCCGCGGGCGCTGATGTGCGGCTTCTTCCAGCATCCGTTCTTCCCCAACAGCGGCGCCGACGATCCGGCGCCCAATATGCTCAATGTGCCGGTGGCCGCCTATACCGGCGGCGCGGCGATACGGACGATCGTGCGCGACCAGTGGCTGCCGCGGCTGCACGCGCATCGCCCCGAACTGATCCTGATCTCGGCCGGTTTCGACGCCCATCGCGAGGACGATATGGCCCAGATGGGCCTGGTCGAGGCCGACTACGCCTGGATTACCGATCGTCTGGTCGAGGTTGCCGATCAGCATTGCCAGGGGCGTATCGTCAGCACCCTGGAGGGAGGTTACAACCTGTCAGCTTTGGGTCGCAGCGTGGTCGCGCACATACGATCCCTGTCGAAGCTGTAGAATCGGGAAAAAATTGTGCAATGCGGTCCCGGGTTTCGCCGGGTAATTATTGTTATTTTGGAGACTGCTGGATGAAGGTGCTGGTACCAGTCAAGCGCGTGGTCGACTACAACGTCAAGGTGCGCGTCAAATCGGATCAAACGGGGGTGGATATCGCCAACGTGAAGATGTCCATGAACCCGTTCGACGAGATAGCGGTCGAGGAGGCCACGCGGCTGAAGGAGAAGGGCGCGGTGTCGGAGGTGGTGGCGGTTTCTTGCGGCGTTGCACAATGCCAGGAGACGCTGCGCACGGCGATGGCGATCGGGGCGGACCGCGGGGTGCTGGTGCAGACCGACGCGGAGCTGCAGCCGCTGGCGGTGGCCAAGCTGCTCAAGGCGCTGGTGGACAAGGAGCAGCCGCAGCTGGTGATCCTGGGCAAGCAGGCGATCGACGACGACGCGAACCAGACGGGGCAGATGCTGGCGGCGCTGCTGGATTGGCCGCAGGCGACGTTTGCGAGCAAGGTGGAGCTGGGCGATGGGCAGGCGACGGTGACGCGCGAGGTCGATGGGGGGCTGGAGACGGTGTCGCTGCGGCTGCCGGCGATCGTGACCACGGACCTGCGCCTGAACGAGCCGCGCTACGTGACGCTGCCCAACATCATGAAGGCCAAGAAGAAGCCGCTGGAGACGGTGAGCCCGCAGGACCTGGGGGTGGATGTGGCGCCGCGGCTGAAGACGCTGAAGGTGAGCGAGCCGCCGGCGCGCCAGGCGGGCATCAAGGTGCCTGATGTGGCCACGCTGGTGGACAAACTGAAGAACGAAGCGAAGGTGGTGTGATGACGACGCTGGTAATTGCCGAACACGATAACGCGCAGTTGAAGGGCGCGACGCTGAACACGATCGCCGCGGCGTCCCGGCTGGGCGGCGAGGTGCACGTGCTGGTGGCGGGCTCGGGCGCGCAGGCGGTGGCCGAGCAGGCCGGGCAGGCGGCCGGTGTGTCCAAGGTGCTGCTGGCCGATGCGCCGCAGCTGGCCGAAGGGCTGGCCGAGAACCTGGCCGCGCAGGTGCTGGCGGTGGCCGGCGGGTACAGCCACATTCTGTTCGCGGCCACGGCCTCGGGCAAGAACGTGGCGCCGCGGGTAGCGGCCAAGCTGGATGTGGCGCAGATCTCGGACATCATCGGTGTGGAGTCGGCCGATACGTTCCAGCGGCCGATCTACGCGGGCAACGCGATCGCCACGGTGCAATCGGGCGATGCGGTCAAGGTGATCACGGTGCGCACGACGGGCTTTGACGCGGTGGCCGCGCAGGGCGGGTCGGCGGTGGTCGAGGCGCTGGAGGCGGTGGCCGATTCGGGGCTGTCGCGCTTTGTGGGCCGGGAGGTGGCCAAGAGCGACCGTCCGGAGCTGGCCGGCGCGCGGGTGGTGGTCTCGGGCGGGCGCGGGCTGGGCAGCGCGGAGAACTTCAAGATCCTGGATCCGCTGGCCGACAAGCTGGGCGCGGCGCTGGGGGCATCGCGCGCGGCGGTGGACGCCGGTTACGCGCCCAACGACTGGCAGGTGGGGCAGACGGGCAAGATCGTCGCGCCGCAGCTGTACGTGGCGGTGGGCATCTCCGGGGCGATCCAGCACCTGGCGGGCATGAAGGACTCCAAGGTCATCGTGGCCATCAACAAGGATCCGGAGGCGCCGATCTTCGGGGTGGCCGACTACGGCCTGGTGGGCGACCTGTTCCA
>Ga0180218_1000144_pt1 | contig 107749 bp, 109 predicted proteins | sample eDN3rd37CKraftBY_FD_151334 | JGI IMG/M metagenome (GOLD analysis project Ga0180218, IMG submission 151334) | Enriched backyard soil microbial communities from Emeryville, California, USA - eDNA 3rd pass 37_C Kraft BY (version 2) (version 2) | ecosystem: Environmental > Terrestrial > Soil >... | reverse complement strand
TGTGTCGATGGACGTCGAGCTGATCGCGCCGATCGCCATGGACGAGGGCCTGCGCTTCGCCATCCGCGAGGGCGGCCGCACCGTCGGCGCCGGCGTCGTCGCCTCCATCAGCGCGTAATCGGACGCGGACAGAGAGCAGGCGCCAGACCATGGACAGCCAGAACATCCGCATCCGCCTCAAGGCGTTCGATCACCGCGTGCTGGATGGCAGCACGCGGGAGATCGTGAACACCGCGAAGCGGACCGGCGCGCGCGTGCGGGGCCCGATCCCGCTGCCGACCGAAATCGAGCGGTTCACCGTGAACCGCTCCCCGCATGTCGACAAGAAGAGCCGTGAGCAGTTCGAGATCCGGACGCACCGGCGGCTGCTTGATATCGTCGATCCCACTCCGCAGACCGTGGACGCGCTGATGAAGCTCGACCTGGCCGCCGGCGTGGATGTCGAGATCAAGCTCTAAGGCCCGGGGGAGCAATCTGCCATGGCCGCGAAGAATGGTCGCACCGGCCTGATCGCGAAGAAGCTGGGTATGACCCGGCTGTTCAACGACGACGGCTCGACCGTGCCCGTCACCGTGCTGCACCTCGACCAGGTGCGCGTGGTGGCGACCCGCACGGACGAGAAGGACGGTTATAATGCGGTGCAGCTGGGCATTGGCCTGGCGAAGCCGAAGAACGTCTCGAAGCCCAACAAGGGTCATTTCGCCAAGGCGGGCGTCGAGGCTCCGAAGAAGGTCGTGGAGTTCCGCGTGGCAGCTGATGCCGCGCTGGAGCCGGGCGCCAAGCTGACCGCGAATCATTTCGTGAAGGGTCAGCTGGTCGACGTGACCGGACAGTCGAAGGGCAAGGGCTTCGCGGGTGCGATGAAGCGCTGGAACTTCGGCGGCCTGGAAGCGACGCACGGCGTCTCGATCAGCCACCGTAGCCACGGTTCGACGGGTAACCGTCAGGATCCGGGCAAGACCTTCAAGAACAAGAAGATGGCTGGCCATCTGGGTGTTGAGCGCGTGACCACGCAGAACCTGGAGGTCGCTGGTTTCGACCTCGAGAAGGGTCTGCTGATGGTCAAGGGCGCGGTGCCTGGTGCGAAGGGCGGGTATGTGCTGGTGCGCGACGCGGTGAAGTCCGCGCGCCATGCCGATGCGCCGTTCCCCGCGGCCGTGGCCTGAGGGTATCGACATGCAGGTTCCTGTCATCACCCTGGATAACGGCCAGGCCGGCGAGATCGATCTCCCGGATGCGCTGTTCGCCGCTACTCCTCGCGCCGACATCATGGCGCGCGTGGTGCACTGGCAGCTCGCCAAGCGCCGCGCCGGCACCCACAAGGTGAAGGGGATGGCCGAGGTTTCCGGGACGACCAAGAAGCCGTATCGGCAGAAGGGCACCGGTAACGCGCGCCAGGGCTCGCTCCGTGCGCCGCAGTTCCGCACGGGTGGCGTGGTGCACGGCCCCGTCGTGCGCGACCACGGCTATTCGCTGAACAAGAAGGTCCGCCGCCTGGGCCTGATCAGCGCACTGAGCCAGAAGGCCGCCGAGGGCAAGCTGATCGTCCTCGACACCGTCGCGCTGGGCGCCGAGGCCAAGACCTCCGCCATGGCCTCCAAGGTCAAGGCGCTGGGCTGGAAGAGCGCGCTGGTGGTGGACGCCACGGTCGAGGACGGCTTCGGCCGCGCCGTGCGCAACCTCCCGCACGTGAACGTTCTGCCGACGCTCGGCGCGAATGTTTACGACATCCTGAACCATGACGTGCTGGCGGTGACCCGTCAGGCCGTCGAGGCTCTGAAGGAGCGGCTGGCATGAGCGAGACCGCGACCAAGAAGCCCGCGATCGTGATCTCGCGCGAGAAGATGTATCAGACCATCCTCGCGCCGGTCATCACCGAGAAGGCCACCGCGCTGGCGGAGCAGAACCAGGTCACCTTCAAGGTGCCGCTGTCTGCCACGAAGCCGGAGATCAAGGCCTCGGTGGAGGGTCTGTTCGGCGTGAAGGTTCTCGCCGTCAACACGATCCTGACCAAGGGCAAGACCAAGCGGGTGCGTGGCCGTGAGGGCCGCCGCTCCGACTGGAAGAAGGCGATCGTGCGCCTGGCCGAGGGCCAGAGCATCGATCTGACGACGGGGCTCGCTTAACGCCATGGCGCTGAAGCACTTTAACCCGGTCACCCCGAGCCAGCGCGGCACGATCCTCATCGATCGTTCCGAGCTGTACAAGGGCAAGCCGGTCAAGCAGCTGACGGAGGGCAAGAGCCACTCCGGCGGCCGCAACAATCATGGCCGCATCACCGTCCGGTTCCGGGGCGGCGGGCACAAGCAGAGCTACCGCATCGTCGATTTCAAGCGGCGGAAGTTCGATGTGCCGGCCACCGTGGAGCGGCTGGAATACGACCCGAACCGCACGGCCTTCATCGCGCTGGTGAAGTACGAGGATGGCGAGCTCGCCTATATCCTCGCGCCGCAGCGCCTGAAGGTGGGCGACACGGTCGTGGCCGGTGAGCGTGTGGACATCAAGCCGGGCAATGCGATGCCGCTCGGCGCGATCCCGGTCGGCACGATCATCCATAACATCGAGATGAAGCCTGGCGCCGGCGCCAAGATCGCCCGCTCGGCCGGCACCTATGCGCAGCTGGTCGGCAAGGATGCCGGCTACGCGCAGGTGAAGCTAATGTCCGGCGAGCTGCGCCTGGTGCGTGGCGAGTGCATGGCCTCCATCGGTGCGGTGTCCAACCCGGACAACCAGAACCAGGAGATCGGCAAGGCCGGCCGCAGCCGTTGGCTGGGCCGTCGCCCGCACAACCGCGGTGTCGTGATGAACCCGGTCGATCACCCGCATGGTGGTGGTGAAGGCCGTACCTCGGGCGGCCGCCACCCGGTCACCCCGTGGGGCAAGCCGACCAAGGGCTACAAGACCCGCACCAACAAGCGCACGGACAAGCTGATCGTCCGTCGCCGCAACGTGACGAAGGGCTGACCGCGATGGCGCGCAGTGTCTGGAAAGGCCCGTTCGTCGACGGTTACCTGCTGAACAAGGCGGAAGCGGCGCGTGCCTCCACCCGCAACGAGATCATCAAGATCTGGTCGCGGCGGAGCACGATCCTGCCGCAGTTCGTGGGTCTGACCTTCGGCGTGTACAACGGGAAGAAGTTCATCCCCGTGCAGGTGTCCGAGAACATGGTGGGGCACAAGTTCGGCGAGTTCTCGCCGACCCGCACCTTCACCGGCCACTCGTCGGACAAGAAGGCGAAGCGAGGCTGATGCGATGAGCAAGCCGAAGCACGAGCGCACGCTCGCCGAGACCGCGGCGCAGGCCGTCACCCGGAACATCCGGGTGTCGCCCTACAAGCTGAACCTGGCCGCCGGCCTGATTCGCGGCAAGAAGGCGCAGGACGCGGTCGCGATCCTGACCTTCTCCAAGCGCCGGATCGCCAAGACCGTGAAGGCGACGCTGGAGAGCGCCATCGCGAATGCGGAGAACAACCACCAGCTCGATGTCGACCGCCTGGTCGTCGAGCGGGTGGAGGTGGGCCGCGCCATCGTGATGAAGCGCTTCCATGCGCGTGGCCGCGGCAAGGCGGCGCGGGTCGAGAAGTGGTTCAGCCACCTGTCGATCACCGTTGCCGAGCAGCCGGTGGAAGCCGAGCCGGCGCAGCAGGAGGCCGCGTAACATGGGCCACAAAGTCAATCCGATCGGGCTGCGGCTCGGCATCAATCGCACCTGGGACTCCCGCTGGTTCGCCGGCGAGGACTATTCCCGGCTGCTGCATGATGACCTGAAGCTGCGCAAGACCCTGAAGGACCGCCTGAAGGGCGCCGGCGTCAGCCGCGTGGTCATCGAGCGGCCCGCGAAGAAGCCGCGCGTGACGATCCACGCCGCCCGCCCGGGTGTCGTGATCGGCAAGAAGGGCGCCGATATCGAGGTGCTGCGCAAGGACCTGGCGAAGCTCGCCGGGGCCGAGGTGGCGCTGAACATCGTCGAGATCCGCAAGCCGGAGATCGAGGCGCAGCTGGTGGCCGAGAGCATCGCGCAACAGCTGGAGCGCCGCGTGGCCTTCCGCCGTGCGATGAAGCGCGCCGTGCAGTCCGCCATGCGCCTGGGCGCCGGCGGCATCCGGATCAATTGCGGCGGCCGCCTGGGCGGGGCCGAGATCGCCCGGATGGAGTGGTATCGCGAGGGGCGGGTGCCGCTGCACACGCTGCGCGCCGATATCGACTACGGCACGGCGACCGCGAAGACCACCTACGGCACCTGCGGTGTCAAGGTGTGGATCTTCAAGGGCGAGATCCTGGCTCATGATCCGCTGGCGCAGGACAAGCGCGCCGCGGAGCAGGCGCCGCAGCGCTGAGGGTATAGGAAATGCTGAGTCCCAAGCGCACGAAGTTCCGCAAGGCGCACAAGGGCCGGATCAAGGGCGTGGCGAAGGGCGGCTTCTCGCTGTCCTTCGGCGGCTTCGGCCTGAAGGCGCTCGAGCCGGAGCGGGTCACCGCCCGGCAGATCGAGGCCGCGCGCCGCGCCATTACCCGCGCCATGAAGCGTCAGGGCCGGGTGTGGATCCGCATCTTCCCGGACGTCCCCGTCTCCAGCAAGCCGGCGGAAGTCCGCATGGGTTCTGGTAAGGGCGCGCCCGAATTCTGGGCGGCGCGCGTGAAGCCGGGCCGCATCATGTTCGAGATTGACGGCGTGTCGGTCGAGACAGCGCGTGAGGCGCTGACCCTCGGCGCGGCCAAGCTGCCGATCAAGACCAAGCTCGTGACCCGCCTGGGCGCGGCGGAGGCCTGAGCCGATGACCAAGATCGTGGACATCCGCACCAAGACGGCGGACGAGTTGAAGGCGATGCTGCTGGACCTCCGCAAGGAGCAGTTCAACCTGCGCTTCCAGCGCGCGACAGGTCAGCTTGAGGCGGTTTCCCGCATCAAGGTGGTGCGCCGCGACATCGCCCGTGTTAAGACGGTGCTGGCCGAGCAGTCCCGCTCGGCCGCCAAGGCCTGATTGAGGAGACCCCGGCTATGCCGAAGCGCGTCCTCACCGGGCGGGTCGTCAGCGACAAGATGGACAAGACCGTCACGGTGCTTGTCGAGCGTCGCGTGATGCATCCGCTCTACAAGAAGTTCATCCGGCGCTCCAAGAAGTACGCCGCGCATGACGACGCCAACTTGTGCAAGGAAGGCGACGTCGTGGCGATCGAGGAGTGCCGTCCGATCAGCAAGCGGAAGACCTGGCTGGTTGTCGAGCGCAATGGTGAGGCGGTCGTCACCCCCGGCTTCGGCGCGGGCGCTGCTGCCCCTGCCGCGCAGGCCTGAGGACGAGACTGACCGATGATTATCGTTGAGTCCAACCTCGACGTCGCCGACAACTCCGGCGCGCGCCGCGTCCAGTGCATCAAGGTGCTGGGCGGCTCGAAGCGCCGCACTGCCTCGGTGGGCGACATTATCGTGGTGTCCGTGAAGGAAGCGATTCCCCGCGGCAAGGTGAAGAAGGGCGACGTGCAGCGCGCCGTGATCGTGCGCACCGCCTATTCCGTGCGCCGGCCGGACGGCACCGCCATCCGCTTCGACCGCAATGCGGCCGTTCTGATCAACAAGCAGAACGAGCCGATCGGCACCCGTATCTTCGGCCCCGTCGTGCGCGAGCTGCGCGCGCGGAAGTTCATGAAGATCATCTCGCTGGCGCCGGAGGTTCTGTAACCATGGCCGCGAAGATCAAGAAGGGCGACCGCGTCCAGATCCTGACGGGGAAGGACAAGGGCAAGCGGGGCGAGGTGCTGCGCGTGCTGCCCGAGGACGGGCGCGCGGTGGTGCAGGGCGCCAATGTGGTGAAGCGCCACATGAAGCCCCGCGGCATGGGTCAGCAGGGCGGCATCGTGGAGAAGGAGGCGCCGATCCACCTCTCCAACCTGGCGCTGATCGACCCGCAGTCGGACAAGCCGACCCGCGTCGGCTTCAAGGTGCTTGAGGACGGCAAGAAGGTCCGGGTGGCCAAGGCCTCGGGCGAGGTGATCGACGCATGAGCGAGGCGAAGGAACTGCCGCGCCTGCAGCAGCATTACGCTGAGGCGGTGCGCAAGGCGCTGGTCGAGGAGTTCGGCTACAAGAACCCGATGGAGGTTCCGAAGCTCTCCAAGATCGTCATCAACATGGGCGTGGGCGAGGCCGCGGGCGACCAGAAGAAGCTGGACGCCGCCCTGGCCGACCTCACCCTCATCGCCGGCCAGAAGCCGGTGAAGACGCTGGCCAAGAAGGCGATCGCCGGCTTCAAGATCCGCGAGGGTCAGGCGATCGGCTGCAAGGTGACGCTGCGTCGTGCCCGGATGTTCGAGTTCCTCGACCGTCTGGTGACGATCGCGCTGCCCCGCATGCGTGACTTCCGCGGAATTCCTGGTAACAGGGGCTTCGACGGCCGTGGCAACTACTCGCTCGGCCTGAAGGAGCAGATCGTGTTCCCCGAAATCAGCTACGATAAGGTGGATGCGGTCCGCGGCATGGACATCGTGTTCGTCACCACGGCGAAGACGGACAAGGAAGCCAAGGCCCTGCTGAAGGGCTTCGATCTTCCCTTCGTCAACTGAGTTTGGAAAACCGCTCCGACCGCCTTCGCGGCGGATCGGGCAGGTTCCGGAGGATTTAGACCGCATGGCCAAAACCTCGGCTGTCGAGAAGAACCAGCGCCGCGAGCGCCTCTCGAAGCTGCATGCCGCCAAGCGCGCCGCCCTGAAGAGCGTGGTGATGAACCGCGAGCTCCCCGTCGAGGAGCGCTTCGAGGCGACGCTGAAGCTGGCCGAGCTGCCGCGCAATGGTGCCAAGGTGCGGGTTCGCCTGCGCTGCGAGCTGACCGGCCGCCCGCGCGGCAATTACCGTAAGTTCAAGCTGAGCCGTAACGCGCTCCGTGACCTGGCCTCGAATGGCCAGATCCCGGGTCTCGTCAAGGCGAGCTGGTAAGGGGGCCGCATGTCGCTGTCCGATCCACTGGGCGATATGCTGACGCGCATTCGCAATGCGCATCGCGCCCGTCAGTCCCGCTGCACCTCGCCCGCCAGCCGCCTGCGCGCTGACGTGCTCGAGGTGCTGAAGCGCGAGGGCTATATCCGCGCCTGGCGTTCCGAGCAGGTCCGCCCGGGCGTCAGCATGCTCGATATCGAGCTGAAGTATTCCGAGGGCGAGCCGGCCATCAAGGAGATCATGCGTGTCTCCAAGCCGGGCCGGCGCGTTTACTCGAAGATCAGGGAACTGCCGAAGTTCTACAACGGCCTCGGCATTTCCATTCTCTCCACGCCGCGTGGCGTGATGAGCGACAACGAGGCCCGCGCTGCCAATGTTGGCGGCGAGGTCCTCTGCCGCGTGTTCTGAGGGAGGGAGAGGCATGTCGCGCGTCGGCAAGTATCCCGTTCCCGTCCCTGCGGGCGTGACGGTCGCGCTGAAGGATGGCGTGGTCTCGGCCAAGGGCAAGCTCGGCGAGCTGTCCATGCCGCTGGTCACGGACGCCGTCTCGGTGAGCGTCGAGGACAACCAGGTCACGGTGAAGCCGCTCGGCTCCGACCGCCGTTCCCGCACGCTGTGGGGTACTACCCGCAGCCTGATCAACGGCATGGTCACCGGCGTCTCCACCGGCTTCTCTAAGTCCATGGAGATCACCGGCACGGGTTACCGTGCGGCGGTCCAGGGCAAGGAGCTGGTGCTGAACCTCGGCTACAGCCACGAGATCCGGTACCCGATCCCGGAGGGCATCAAGATCACCACCGAGCGCCCGACCGCCATCAAGGTCGAGGGCGTGAACAAGCAGGTGGTCGGCCAGGTGGCTGCCGAGATCCGCGGCTTCCGTGGCCCCGAGCCCTATAAGGGCAAGGGCGTGCGCTACGCGGATGAGGTGATCCTCCGGAAGGAGGGGAAGAAGAAGTAAGATGGCGAACAAGCTCAATCTGCAGGAGCGGCGGCGTGCCCGTCTGCGCTACCAGCTCCGGCTCAAGAGCGGTGGTCGGCCCCGTCTTTCGGTCTTCCGCTCCGGCAAGCACATCTATGCCCAGGTCATCGACGACAAGGCCGGGCGGACCCTGGCTGCGGCGTCCACGCTGGAGAAGGCGCAGCGCGAGAGCCTGCGCACCGGCGCCGACAAGGACGCTGCCTCCGTGGTCGGCAAGCTGCTGGCCGAGCGGGCCAAGGCGGCGGGCGTGACCGAGGTCGTGTTCGACCGTGGGCCTTACCTGTATCACGGCCGGGTGAAAGCCCTGGCGGACGGCGCCCGCGAGGGCGGGCTGTCGTTCTAAGGAGCACAGAATATGGCACGTGAACCGAGGAGCGGCGGTGGTGACCGCGATCGTCGGGGCCGCGGCCCCGACCGCAATGCCGAGCGCGATCAGGGCGACGAGCTGAAGGACAAGCTGGTCACCATCAACCGCGTGGCCAAGGTGGTGAAGGGTGGCCGTCGCTTCTCCTTCGCCGCGCTGGTCGTCGTGGGCGATGAGAAGGGCCGGGTTGGCTGGGGCGCCGGCAAGGCGCGCGAGGTGCCGGAGGCGATCCGCAAGGCGACCGAGCGCGCCAAGCGGACCATGATCCGGGTGCCGATGCGCGAGGGTCGCACCCTGCATCATGACGTCATCGGCGAGTTCGGCGCCGGCCGCGTGATCCTGCGCGCGGCCCCGGCGGGGACCGGCATCATCGCCGGTGGCCCGATGCGCGCGGTGTTCGAGACGCTGGGCATCGGCGACGTCGTCGCCAAGTGCACCGGCACGACGAACCCGCACAACATGGTCAAGGCGACCTTCGCGGCGCTGACGCGGGTCACCAGCCCGCGCGCTGTGGCCTCGCGCCGTGGCAAGAAGGTTTCCGACCTGCTTGGCCCCCGCAAGGATGCCGAGCCGGCGCAGGAGGCGGTGGCCAGTGTCTGATCAGCCGAAGAAGACGGTGCGGGTGACGCAGATCGCGTCCCCCATCGGCCGCAAGCCGGGCCAGCGCGAGACGCTGATCGGGCTGGGGCTCAACAAGATCCGCCGTACGCGCGAGCTGGAGGATACTCCGGCCGTGCGCGGCATGATCCGCAAGGTCGCGCACCTGATCCAGGTGGGCGAGACCACGGAGAAGTGACATGAAGCTGAACGAGCTTCGCGACAACGAGGGCGCGCGGCCCAAGTTCAAGCGCATCGGTCGCGGCATCGGCTCCGGCAAGGGCAAGACCGGCGGTCGCGGCGTGAAGGGCCAGAAGGCGCGCACCGGCGTGTCGCTGAATGGGTTCGAGGGCGGTCAGCTCCCGATCTACCGGCGCCTGCCGAAGCGCGGCTTCGTCAATCCGTTCCGCAAGGAATACGCGCCGATCAACCTGAACACCCTCGATGCCGCCATCGAGTCGGGCCGCCTGCCGGAAGGCCAGGCGATCGACGAGGCGGCGCTTGAGGCGGCCGGGCTGGTCCGTACCGGGGCGAAGATCGCCGGCGTGCGCCTGCTGGCGCGCGGCGAGATCAAGCGGGCGGTGAACATCACCGTCTCCGGTGCTTCGGCGGCGGCGATCGCGGCGGTCCAGGCGGCGGGCGGCACCGTTACGGTGCTGGCTCCGGCGAAGGAAGAAGCGCCCGCGGCGTAAACCTTGCGCCCCCCGCCTCCGGGGGGCTAGGTGATGCAGCATCAGGGCTGGCAGCGGCGCCGCGGGAGAGCCCCCCGGCGCCGCAGTCATGTTGAAGGGGCGAAATCATGGCGTCCGCCGCCGAACAGCTCGCGGCCAACCTCAATCTCGGCGTGCTCTCCAAGGCCACCGAGCTCAAGAAGCGCATCTGGTTCACGCTGGCCGCGCTGATCGTCTACCGAATCGGCACCTATATCCCCGTCCCAGGCGTGGACGCGGGCGTGATGGCCGAGATCCTGCGCCAGCACGGCGGTGGCATCCTGGGCATGTTCGACATGTTCACGGGTGGCGCGCTGGGCCGCATGACGGTCTTCGCGCTGAACATCATGCCCTACATCTCGGCCAGCATTATCATCCAGCTGATGTCCTCGGCCCTGCCGAGCCTGGAGACCCTCAAGAAGGAGGGCGAGGCCGGGCGCAAGAAGCTCAACCAGTACACCCGTTATCTGACGGTGCTCATCGCCATCTTCCAGGCCTATGGCATCGCGGTCGGGCTGGAGAGCATGCAGGGCAGCTTCGGCCCGGCGGTGTACAATGCGGGGCTGTTCTTCCGCATTTCCTGCGTCGCTACCCTGGTCGGCGGCACGCTGTTCCTGATGTGGCTGGGCGAGCAGATCACCGCCCGCGGTGTCGGCAACGGCATCAGCCTGATCATCTTCGCCGGCATCGTGGCCAATCTGCCCTCGGCCTTGGTGGCTACGCTGGAGCTGGGCCGGACCGGCGCGCTCTCCACCGTCTTCATCATTGCCTTCCTGCTGATCGCCCTCGCGGTCATCGCCTTCGTGGTCTTCATGGAGCGCGCCCAGCGGCGCATCCCGATCCAGTACCCGAAGCGCCAGGTCGGCAACCGGATGTTCGGCGGCGAGAGCACCCACCTGCCGCTGAAGCTGAACACCGCCGGCGTCATCCCGCCGATCTTCGCCTCCTCCTTGCTGCTGCTGCCGGCCACCTTCGCCGGCTTCGCGGGCGGGCAGGCCGGTGACGGCTGGATCAGCCGCATCACTGCGGCCCTGGCCCATGGTCAGCCGCTCTACATGGCGCTCTATGTGGCGCTGATCATCTTCTTCGCCTTCTTCTATACAGCCGTGGTGTTCAATCCCACGGAAACGGCCGACAACCTGAAGAAGCATGGCGGCTTCGTCCCGGGCATCCGGCCCGGCCAGGCCACCGCCGACTACCTGGACCGCGTGCTGACCCGCCTGACCGGGGTGGGCGCCATCTATCTCTGCATCGTCTGCCTGCTGCCTGAGATCCTGATCAGCCAGTACGGAGTGCCTTTCTATTTCGGCGGCACTTCCCTTCTGATCATTGTTTCGGTCACGATGGACACGGTGGCGCAGGTGCAGTCGCATCTGTTCGCGCACCAGTATGAGGGGCTGATCCGCAAGGCCCGCCTGGGTGGTCGTGGCGCCCCCCGGGTGCGGTGACGGGAGCGGGGAATGACGTGCAGGAAGGTGGGAAGGCCGGGATGAACCTGATTCTGCTGGGGCCGCCGGGGGCCGGCAAGGGCACCCAGGCCAAGCGCCTTGAGGAGCGCCATGGGATCGCGCAGATCTCCACCGGCGACATGCTGCGCGCCGAAGTGAAGAGCGGCAGCGAGATCGGCCGGCAGGCCAAGGCGATCATGGAGCAGGGGGCGCTGGTCCCCGATGCCATCATCACCGCCATGCTGGCGAACCGGGTCTCGCAGCCGGACTGTGCCAAGGGCTTCATCCTGGACGGCTTCCCGCGCACCACGCCGCAGGCCGAGGCGCTGGACGTCATGCTGCGGGAGAAGGGGCTTCAGCTTGACCATGTCATCGAGCTGAAGGTGGACGACGGCGCGCTGGTGGAGCGCATCGCCGGCCGTTTCACCTGTGCTAAGTGCGGCGCGGGCTATCACGATCGGTTCAAGCCGACGGCGGTGGCCGGTGTCTGCGACGCCTGCGGCGGCACGGAGTTCATCCGCCGCGCCGACGACAAGGCCGAGACGGTGGCCGCCCGGCTAGAGGCCTATCATCGCCAGACCGCACCCCTGCTGCCCTATTACGCGGCGCAGGGGAAGCTGAGCGCGGTGGATGGCATGGCCTCGATGGACGAGGTGGCGAGCCAGATCGAGGCCATTCTGGCCAAGCCGAAATAGGTCCGCGGCGGCTGCCAGCGCGCCTTGCGGCACCCGGACCAGAGGACGGGGGAGTTCATCCCTCCGGCCCCTTGACTCTTAAGGCGGGAACTCGTTAAACCCGCGCCTCTCGCGCGGTCGGGGGTTTCCTCGGCCGCGACGATGGTTGCGCTCGGCTTACTTCCAGGCCGGGTTGCGCCGATCACCTTCACCGGCGCCCATGCCGGTACGAACGGGGGCCTGCAGGCCCCGGGAGCAGGGATCAATGGCACGCATTGCAGGCGTGAACATTCCAACCAACAAGCGCGTTCTCATTTCGCTTCGCTACATCTACGGCATCGGTCCGTCGAATGCGAAAGTGATCTGCGAGCAGCTCGGCATCCCCGAGGATCGCCGCGTCAATCAGCTGACGGATGAGGAAGTCCTCAAGATCCGCGAGCTGATCGACCGCGAGTACCGGGTCGAGGGCGACCTGCGCCGCGAGAACGCGATGAACATCAAGCGCCTGATGGACATGGCCTGCTACCGCGGCCTGCGTCACCGGAAGGGCCTGCCCGTTCGTGGCCAGCGTACCCATACCAACGCCCGCACCCGCAAGGGCAAGGCCGTGGCGATTGCCGGCAAGAAGAAGGTGACGAAGTAAGATGGCCCGCCAGCCCACCTCCCGCGCGCCGCGCAAGAAGGAGCGCAAGAACATCGCCACCGGCGTGGCGCATGTGCTCGCGAGCTTCAACAACACCATCGTCACCATCACGGACAGCCAGGGCAACGCCATCGCGTGGTCCTCGGCCGGCAGCCAGGGCTTCAAGGGCAGCCGCAAGTCCACCCCCTATGCCGCGCAGGTCGCCGCCGAGGATGCCGGCCGCAAGGCCCGCGAGCACGGCATGGAGACGCTGGAGATCATGGTCTCCGGCCCTGGCTCGGGGCGTGAATCCGCGCTGCGCGCGCTGCAGGCCGTGGGTTTCTACGTCACCGCCATCAAGGACGTGACCCCCATCCCGCACAACGGCTGCCGTCCGCGCAAGCGGCGTCGGGTCTGAGGCGAGGCTGCAGGAGAAACCATAGTGCTCGAGCGCAACTGGCGTTCCCTGATCCGCCCCGAAAAGCTCGACGTCGAGCCGGGGGGTGACCCCTCGCGCATTGCGACGATCGTGGCGGAGCCGCTCGAGCGCGGCTTCGGCATGACGCTGGGCAATGCGCTGCGGCGCGTGCTGCTGTCCTCGCTGCAGGGCGCGGCCGTGACCGCCATCCGCATTGACGGCGCGCTGCACGAGTTCAGCAGCCTGCAGGGTGTCCGGGAGGATGTCACGGACATCGTCCTGAACATCAAGCGCCTCGCCATCCGTATGCAGGGCGAGGGCGCGAAGCGCCTGCAGCTCATCGCCACCGGCCCGGGCGAGGTTACCGCGGGGCAGATCCAGACCACCGGCGACATCGAGATCGCCAATCCGGAGCTGGTCATCTGCACCCTCGATGACGGCGCCCGGCTGGCGATGGAACTGACCGTCGATGTCGGCAAGGGCTATGTGCCGGCCAGCGAGAACCGCCCGGAGGACGCCCCGATTGGGCTGATCCCGGTCGATGCCATCTATTCCCCGGTCCGCCGCGTGGCGTATCAGGTGCAGCCGACCCGCGTCGGCCAGCGCACCGATTACGACAAGCTGGTGATGACCGTGGAGACGGACGGCACGGTGGCGCCGGACGATGCGGTTGCCCTGGCGGCGCGCATCCTGCAGGACCAGCTCCAGCTCTTCATCAATTTCGACGAGCCGCGCGAGCGCAAGGTGGAGGAAGTGCAGGAGGACCTGCCCTTCAACCGCAACCTGCTCCGCAAGGTGGACGAGCTGGAACTGTCGGTCCGCAGTGCGAACTGCCTGAAGAACGACAACATCGTCTATATCGGCGATCTGGTGCAGAAGACTGAGCAGGAAATGCTCCGCACGCCGAACTTCGGCCGCAAGTCGCTGAACGAGATCAAGGAGGTCCTCGCCTCCATGGGGCTGTCCCTCGGCATGACCGTGTCGGGATGGCCGCCGGAGAATATCGAGGACCTCGCCAAGAAGATCGAAGAGCCGTTCTGATTTCGGCGGCGTGAAGGAATAGGACCAATGCGTCACGGGATTGCCGGCCGGAAGCTCGGCGTCACATCCGCCCACCGCATCGCCATGCTCCGCAACATGGCGACCAGCCTGCTCAAGCATGAGCAGATCACCACCACCCTGCCTAAGGCGAAGGAGCTGCGCCCCTACGTGGAGCGCATCATCACCCTGGGCAAGCGCGGTGACCTGCATGCGCGCCGTCAGGCCTATGCGCAGATCATGGACAAGAAGGTGGTGGACAAGCTCTTCACCACCATCGCGGAGCGCTACAAGGCGCGTCAGGGTGGCTATACCCGCGTGCTGAAGGCGGGCATCCGCTATGGCGACGCTGCCGACATGGCGGTGATCGAGCTTGTCGAGCGCGACGTCGCGGCCAAGGGCCTCGACTCCGGCCCGAAGCCGGAGGTGGCCGAGGCCGAGGGCCAGGAAGCGGCGTAAGGCCGCTTTCCGGGTCAGGAATGCCGGGCGGGGCGGATGGGCAACCATTCGCCCCGTTCGCATTTTCGGATGTGCCGCTCCTGCCCTGTGCGACAGCCTCTTGCGGCAGGGTCTCGGGCGGGGCTTGATGCCGGAGGATGCGGAAGAGAGGTCCCACCATGCCTGTCCTGACCGCGCCACGCGGCCGCACCCACGGCTGCCGGCCATGACCGCGGCCTTGCTCGGCCCCGGCAGCTACTGCGAGGCGCCGGACCTGCCGGCCGACCTGCATGGCCGGATTGCCTTCCTCGCGGCACCGACCGACGTGGCCGAGAATGCCCGGGCCCGCTTCGTCGCGCTCTATGGGGACACCGCGCCGGAGCAGGCGGCCATCCTGGTGGCGCTGGGCGGCGACGGCTTCATGCTGGAGGTGCAGCACCGTTTCCTCGGCCGCAACCTGCCGGTCTATGGCATGAACTGCGGCAGCGTGGGCTTCCTGATGAATGCTTTCCACGAGGACGATCTGCTGCCGCGCCTGCGCGCGGCCCAGGCTGCCATCCTGCACCCGCTGCGGATGCGGGCGCTGCGCTCCGATGGGCAGATGCAGGAGGCGCTGGCGATTAACGAGGTCTCGCTGCTGCGAGAGACGCGCCAGGCGGCCAAGATCCGCATCCTGGTGGATGGCAAGGAGCGCCTGGCCGAGCTGATCTGCGACGGCATCCTGGTCTCCACGCCGGCGGGCAGCACGGCCTACAACCTTTCCGCGCATGGGCCGATTGTCCCGCTGGGCGCCAACCTGCTGCCGATGACACCGATTTCCGCCTTCCGGCCACGGCGCTGGCGCGGCGCCCTGCTGCCCGGCGAGGCGGTGGTGATGTTCCAGGTCCTGGAACCAGCGAAGCGCCCGGTGGCGGCCGTGGCCGATTATGTCGAGGTGCGCGACATCCGCTCGGTCGAGGTGCGGGAGGACCGCAGCGTGCGCCTGACCCTGCTCTTCGACCCCGACCACGGCCTTTCGGAACGCATCATCGCCGAGCAGTTCACCGTCTGAACGGCGGGCTGAAGCGCAGGCCGGGGGAGGGGGCGTCACTACCTTCGGTTGCGCGGCCGATGGTGCATCAGCATTCTTCCGCAGTGCAGCAGGAGAATTGCGAAGGCTTGGAAAAATCCTTTCGCAGGCGCGGGAAGACGAGGTCGCCGCGCGGCAACGCTGAAGGCGACGCAGGGGGTTTCATTGCCGCTGCGTTTGGAAAAGCCTGAAACCTAGCGGCCCTTCCAGCGTTCTGCTAAACCGTCCCAATTGAGAGGTGTTTGCCTCCGGGGGGCAGGAATCATGACAATCCGCAAGAAGGTGGCCGTTCTGGCCGCCGTTTCGGCGCTGGCGCTGGGTATGACGCAGGCCGCCCGGGCGCAGAACCTCACCATGGCGGTGGGCGCCCAGGTGACATCGCTGGACCCGCACTACCATGCGCTGTCGCCGAACTTCGCCGTGGCGACCATGCTGTTCGACACGCTGACGCAGTTCGACGCCGATGCGCGGCTGCAGCCGGCCCTCGCGGAGTCCTGGAAGGTGGTGGAGCCGACCGTCTGGGAGTTCAAGCTGCGCGAGGGCGTGCGCTTCCACAACGGCAATCCGCTGACGGCCGATGACGTGGCCTTCACCATCAGCCGCGTGCCGAACGTGCCCAACAGCCCCTCCTCCTACGCGATCTACACCCGCGCCATCGAGCGGGTGGAGGTGGTGGACCCGACCACCGTGCGCTTCCACACCCGCACGCCCTATCCGCTGCTGCCGAACGACATGTCGCAGGTCGCCATCCTCGACCGCGAGACGCATGAGGGCGCCGGCACGGAAGACTTCAACTCCGGCAAGGTTGCGATCGGCACCGGCCCCTATCGCTACGTGAACTTCCGCAACGGCGAGCGGCTCGAGCTGGAGCGCAACGACGCCTACTGGGGCCCGAAGCCGGACTGGGCGCATGTGAACTACCGCATTGTCGTCAATGATTCCGCGCGCACCGCCGGGCTGCTGGCGGGCGATGTGGACTTCATCGACCAGGTGCCGACCAGCGACATCGCCGGGCTGCGCCGCGACAACCGCGTGCGTCTGGTCGAGAAGGACGGGCTGCGCATCATCTTCCTGGCGCTCGACCACCTGCACAAGGACGGCTCGCCCTTCATCACCGACAATGACGGCAAGCCGCTTTCCAAGAACCCGCTGCAGGATGTGCGCGTGCGCCGGGCGCTCTCCATGGCGATCGACCGCCCCGCCATCGCCAGCCGGGTGATGGAAGGCGCCGCGCAGCCCTCCGGCCAGTTCCTGCCCAAGGGCGCCTTCGGCTATGTGCCGGGGCTGGAGCCGCCGAAGGCCGATCCGGATGCCGCGCGCAAGCTGCTGGCCGAGGCCGGCTACCCCGACGGCTTCCGCATCACCCTGCACGGGCCGAACGACCGCTACATCAACGACGGCCGCATCGTGCAGGCCATCGGCCAGTTCTGGACCCGCATGGGCGTGCGTACCGCGGTGGACGCGCAGCCCTGGACGACCTTCGTCTCGCGCGCCGGCAAACAGGAATTCAGCGCCTTCCTGGTGGGCTGGGGCACCTCCTCGGGCGAGGCCTCCTCGCCGCTGCGCTCGCTCGTGGCCACCTATAACCGCGACAAGGGCTACGGCACCTCCAACCGCGGCCGCTACTCCAACCCGGAGATGGACGCCAAGCTGGAGGCCGCGCTGCGCGAGATGGACGACGAGAAGCGCGAGAAGCTGCTGCAGGAGGCGACCCGGATCGCCATGGAGGATGTCGGCATCATCCCGATCCACATCCAGAAGAACCTCTGGGCGATGCGCCCGACCCTGGTGCACGATTCCCGGGCGGATGAGCTGACCCGCGCGCAGGACGTGCATCCCGCGGGCAACAAGCCGGCGGCGCGCTGATCGATGGCGGTCTATCTCCTCCGCCGGCTGCTGCAGTCGGCCCTCGTGATGCTGGCGATGTCGATCATCGTCTTCATCGGCGTCTTCGCGATCGGCGACCCGGTCGAGATCCTGATCAGCCCCGAGGCGGACCAGATCGAGCGTGAGCGCGCCATCCACGCGCTCGGCCTCGATCTGCCGCTCTGGCTGCAATATCTCTCCTTCCTGAAGAACGCGCTGCAGGGCGATCTCGGCCGCAGCTTCGTGTTCAACGAGCCGGCGCTGCAGCTGATCCTGCAGCGCATGCCGGCGACGCTGGAATTGGCGCTCGGCGCCACCTTCCTGGCGCTGCTGATCGGCCTGCCGCTTGGCCTCTATGCCGGGCTGAAGCCGAATTCCTTCGGCGCCAAGACCATCATGGCCGGCTCCATCCTTGGCTTCTCCCTGCCGACCTTCTGGGTCGGGCTGATGCTGATCATGGTCTTCGCCGTGCAGCTCGGCTGGTTGCCCTCCACCGGGCGCGGCCAGACGGTCGAGGTGCTGGGGCTGCGCTGGTCCTTCCTGACCTGGGACGGGCTGCAGCATCTGGCGATGCCGGCGCTCAATCTCGCCCTGTTCAAGATCAGCCTGGTGATCCGCCTGACCCGCGCCGGCGTGCGCGAGACCATGCTGATGGACTATGTGAAGTTCGCCCGCGCCAAGGGGCTCTCCCCCCGGCGCGTGACCTATGTCCATGTGTTCAAGAACATCCTGATCCCGGTGGTCACGGTTGTCGGGCTGGAGCTGGGCTCCACCATCGCCTTCTCGGTGGTGACGGAGAGCGTCTTCGCCTGGCCGGGCATGGGCAAGCTGATCATCGACAGCATCAACGTGCTCGACCGCCCGGTCATCGTCGCCTACCTGATGATGATCGTGCTGATGTTCATCACCATCAATCTGCTGGTCGATCTCGCCTATTCGGCGCTCGATCCGCGGGTGCGGCTGGAAGGTAAGTGAGATGAGCACGACCACCGCAAATGCCACCGCGCCGGCGCCCGCCTCCGCGCCGGCGCCGAAAGTCGAGACGCCGTTCCGCCGCTTCGTCTCCGAATTCGCCGAGAGCAAGCTTGCCCTCCTCGGCCTCGTCGTCATCCTGCTGATCGCGCTGATCGCCATCTTCGCGCCCTGGCTGGCGCCGCAGAACCCCTACGACCTGGCGCAGCTCGACATCCTGGACGGCCGGCTGGAGCCGGGCACCCGCAACGGGCTGGACACCTTCACCTATTGGCTGGGCACCGATGACCAGGGGCGCGACATGCTCTCCGGCATCATGTACGGCCTACGCATCTCGCTGACGGTGGGCGGCGGCTCGGCGATCATCGCCTGCGCCATCGGCGCCACGCTCGGTCTGCTCGCCGCCTATGCCGGCGGCAAGACCGACACGGTGATCATGCGTCTTGTCGACCTGCAGCTCTCCTTCCCCTCGATCCTGGCCGCGCTGATGATCCTGGCCTTCCTGGGCAAGGGCGTGCTGAACGTCGTGCTGGCGCTGGTGATTGTCGAGTGGGCCTATTACGCCCGCACCGTGCGCGGCACCGCGCTGGTCGAGCGCGGGCGCGAGTATATCGAGGCGGCGCAGTGCCTGGCGCTGCCGACGCGCCGCATCATCTTCCGCCACCTGCTGCCGAACTGCCTGCCGCCGCTGATCGTGGTGGCGACCATGCAGGTGGCGCGTGCCATCGCCCTGGAAGCGACGCTCTCCTTCCTCGGCCTCGGCGTGCCCATCACCGAGCCCTCGCTCGGCCTGCTGATCTCGAACGGCTATGAGTACATGCTCTCCGGCAAGTACTGGATCAGCTTCTATCCGGGCATCGCGCTCCTCGTCACCATCGTCTCCATCAATCTGGTGGGCGACCAGCTGCGCGACGTGCTCAACCCGCGACTCAAGAAGTAAGGGGGAGGGCATGGCACAGACCCCGACCGCCAACGCCGCGTCACCCGTTCTGGAGGTGCGCGACCTCCAGACCCATTTCTTCACCCGCGCCGGGGTGGTCAAGGCGGTGGACGGCGTCTCCTTCACCGTCAGGCGCGGCAAGGTGCTGGGACTGGTGGGCGAATCCGGCTCCGGCAAGACCGTCACCGGCTTCTCGATCCTGGGGCTGGTGGATGCGCCGGGCCGCATTACCGGCGGCTCCATCCTGTTCCATGGGCAGGATCTGGCGAAGCTCTCCGACGAGCAGATGCGGCAGCTGCGCGGCAACCGCATCGCGATGATCTTCCAGGACCCGATGATGACGTTGAATCCGGTTCTCCGGATCGACACGCAGATGATCGAGACGGTCCAGGCGCATGCCAAGGTTAGCCGCGAGGAGGCTCGCCAGCGCGCCCGCGACACGCTGGGCATGGTCGGCATCCCTTCCCCGGATGAGCGGCTGAAGGCCTATCCGCACCAGTTCTCCGGCGGTATGCGCCAGCGCGTGGCCATCGCCATCGCGCTGCTGCACCGCCCCGAGCTGATCGTGGCGGACGAGCCGACCACCGCGCTCGACGTCACCATCCAGGCGCAGATCCTGGCCGAGGTGCAGAAGCTTTGCGCCCAGACCGGCACAGCGATGATCTGGATCACGCACGACCTCTCAGTGGTTGCCGGCCTCGCCGACGACCTGGCGGTGATGTATGCCGGCCGCGTGGTCGAGCGCGGCCCGGTGAGCGAGACGCTTGACGCGCCGCTGCACCCCTATACCGCCGGCTTGATCGGCAGCGTGCCGAGCCGCAACAAGCGCGGCGAGCCGCTGCGCCAGATTCCTGGCATGACGCCCTCCCTGCTGAACCTGCCGGGCGGCTGCGCCTTCCGCACCCGCTGCCCGCGGGCGCAGGAGAAGTGCAAGCAGGATCCGCCGCTCGGCGAACTGCTGCCGGGGCGCGAGGCGCGCTGCTTCTTCCCTTACAATATGCCTGCCGGAGAGGCCGCCGCATGAGCACGCCGATCATCGAGCTGAAGGGGGTCTCCAAGCGCTTCTCCAAGAAGCTGGACTTCGCCGGCAAGCTGGCGAAGAAGCTCGGTGCCCCGGTGAGGGAGGAGACAGTCCACGCGGTGGATGACGTCAGCCTCACCGTCAACAAGGGTGAGGTGGTCGGGCTGGTCGGCGAGTCCGGCTGCGGCAAGTCCACCCTCGGCCGCATGGTAGCGGGAATCATGCCGGCCACGGCGGGCGAGATCCGCTGGCATGGCCGCAAGCTCGACGACCTGTCGGGCGCCGAGGCACGGAATGCCAAGCTGCAGACGCAGATGATCTTCCAGAACCCCTATGCCAGCCTGAACCCGCGCATGCGGGTGGCTGACATCGTGGGCGAGGCGCCGCTGGTGCATGGCCTGACCAAGCGCGGCGAGTACGACACCTATGTCGATAACCAGCTTCGCCGCGCCGGGCTCGATCCCTCGCTGAAGCGGCGCTACCCGCACCAGTTCTCCGGCGGCCAGCGGCAGCGCATCGGCATCGCCCGCGCGCTGGCGGTGCAGCCGGAGTTCATCGTCTGCGACGAGGCGGTGGCGGCGCTGGACGTCTCGATCCAGGCGCAGATCCTGAACCTGTTCCTGGATCTGCGGCGCGAGCTGAACCTCACCTATCTCTTCATCAGCCATGACCTCGGCGTGGTGGAGCACCTCTCCGACCGCGTCGTCATCATGTATCTGGGACGGGTGGTCGAGGAGGCGCCGGCGGAGGAGGTCTTCCGCAACCCCAACCACCCCTACACCCAGGCGCTGCTCGACGAGGTGCCCCGCATCGAGGTGCGCAAGAAAAGCTTCGCCGGCATCAAGGGCGAGATCCCCTCGCCGTTGCATCCGCCCTCCGGCTGCCACTTCCATCCGCGCTGCCCGCATGCCTTCGAGCGCTGCAAGGTGGAGCGGCCGGCGCTGAAGGAGATCGCGCCCGGCCACCGGTCGGCCTGCCACCTGAACGACAAGACCTGAACCCGGGCCGGGGAGCCTTTCCCCGGCCCGACGCTTCCACGCGCGCACATGGTGGGGCGCGGCTCCGGCGATGGAAGGAAAAATGGGGGACCGGGGATGTCCGTGCCCCGGTCTTCAGCCGGTCGCGATATCTGGCGGCGCGGCCAGCAGGATCCGCGTCAGCACCGCTTCCAGCTCGCCCCGTCGCAGCGGCTTGCGCAGCAGCACGGTCCGGCCGTCACCCGCCTGCCCCTCGGGAAGATCGCCATAGCCGGTGGCGAAGACCACCGGAACGCCCTGTCCGGCCAGGATATCGGCGGCCGGGAAGGAAGGGCGGCCGGCGAGATTGACATCGAGCACCGCGGCATCGATGGTCCCCGCTTCCGCCTGGGCCAGGCGCAGCGCCTCCTCGACCGTCGCGGCGGGACCCAGGACCTCGCAGCCGAGGTCGCGCAAGGTCTGCGCGACTTCCATGGCGACGAGCAACTCGTCTTCGGCGATCAGCACGCGGCGGCCGGCCAATCCGCGGAACGGCCTGCGGTCACGCGGCGTGGCCAGCGGCAGCGCATCGGACTCCGTTCTGCCCGGCGGCTGCAGATTCTTCGCGCTCACCGTGATCTCGACCTGCAGGCCGCCCGGCTCCCAGCGTCGCCGGACCTCGCCTCCGAGCTGGCCGGGAACAGTGGCGTCGATCAGTTGCGATCCGAAGCTGCGCCGCTCTGGCGGCCCCGCGAGCGCCGGGCCGCCGCTTTCCCGCCAGTGCAGTTCCAGCGTGCCGCTGGCCGGGGAAGTGCTCCATTCCACGACGACGCGCCCGCCCGGCGCGGACAGCGCACCATATTTGAGGGCATTGGTCGCCAGCTCGTGCAGGACCATGGAAACTGGCTGCACCGCTGTCGGCATCAGCCAGGCCGCCGGACCGCGCAACTCGACACGCCCGGTCGCGCCGCAGGAGCCGAGCTCCGCCTGCGCGACGGCTCGCAACTCGGCGCCGCTCCAACCTTCCTTGGCCAGGAGGTCGTGCGCATTGGCCAGGGCGGCGATGCGCCCCTCCACCGCCTCGGCGAAGCTGGTAGGGTCCTCGGCGCGCGTCAGGCGGAGCAGGGAGAGCGCCACCGCCAGGGCATTCTTGGCGCGATGATCCACCTCGCGCATCAACAGCCTCTGGCGCTCCTCGGCTTGCTTGCGCGCGGTGACGTCGCGGGTGATCGCCAGTTGCGCGACCTGCCCGTCCGGCAGGTGCAGGGGCGTCGCGTGGGTTTCCATGCGGCGCCGGGCACCCTGCAGGCCGATGATGTCAAACTCCCAGCTCAGGGCCTCGCCACGGCAGACGCGCTCATGATTGGCGCGCCATGCCACCCGATGCTCCGGGGCGATGAGGTTCAGGACCGAGCCACCCTCCACCTGCTGGTGCGTTCCCGCCTGGATCATGCCAAGCCCGGCGGAGTTCATCTGCAGCAGCGTGCCGTCCTGCGCGACCAGCTTGATGCATTCCGGTGTCGTCTCGAAAACGGCCCGCAGCCGTGCGGCGCTCGCCGCCAGGGCCGCCTCGGTGCCGCGCCGGTCGGAGATGTCGACCAGCACATTGATCGCCCCGACGATCGCGCCATCGGCATCGCGCAGGGGCGCCGGGTAGGCCATGAAGGGAATGCGCGTGCCATCGGGGCGCTCCGCCACGGCCTCCGCGCCATGTAGGGGCCGCCCCTCGCGCAGCGCCACGGCCATGGGGCATTGCTCATGCGGCAGCGGTGCCCCATCCGGGCGGTAGAGACGCCAGGAGCCGCACCAGCATGCTTCGCGCAGCGGTGGCCGCTGGCCCCAGAGCGCCACGGCGGCCTCGTTATAGGCGGTGAGTCGTCCTTCCGCATCGGTCGTGTAGACCGCCACGCCCATGGCCTGCAGCAAGCCAGGCTGATTCCCGCCGGCGACTGTCGCCACGGTATTCTCCGGGCAGGGCATCTCGTCAGCAGCCAAGGATAGTACACCTTCCAACACAGCCAGTGACGCGTGAGGACCCGCTATAAGGCGCCTGTTGCGGTCTGCGTCCAGTCGAAACATCGCAAGTCTTCGCGAAGCGCGCTGCAATCCGCAGCAAAGGTGGCGCCCGCGCGCTTGACGGCCGCGGCGACACAAAGGGATGAAGGCAGCGCCAGGGTTGTTCGCGACGGATGGCCGCAGCAGGAGGGTGCCGATGCAGGATCCGATTCTGGTGGAGGTGACGCGGGGCGCGCGGATGGAATCCCGCCATGCCGGCGCCTTCGCGGTCGTTGACGCCGAAGGCACCGTTCTGCATGCGGCGGGGGATATCGACCGGCCGGTCTATCCACGCTCTGCGGTGAAAGTGATCCAGGCGCTTCCCTTGGTGGAAAGCGGCGCGGCCGACCGCTTCGGGCTGGACGATGAAGCGCTGGCCCTGGCCTGCGCCTCGCATGGCGGGGAGGCGCGGCATGTCGCGGTGGCCGCGCGCATGCTGGCTGCGGCGGGGCAGGATGCCGGGCGCCTCGAATGCGGTGCCCATTGGCCGAGCTTCGCGCCGGCCGCGCGCGCTCTTGCCTGCGAGGGTGCCGAGCCCGGGCCGCTGCACAACAACTGCTCGGGCAAGCACGCCGGCTTCATCTGTCTGGCCTGTGGCCTCGGCGAGGATCCGCGCGGCTATGTGGCCCCCTCCCACCGCGTGCAGCGGGAGGTGCGTGCCGCGCTGGCGGCGGTGACTGGAACGCCCTTGCGCGAGGGCGACCACGGGACGGATGGCTGCTCCATCCCTACCTATGCCATTCCGCTGCGCGCGCTGGCGCATGGCTTCGCGCGCATCGGCAGCGGGGTGGGCCTGGCGCCGGAGAGGGCGGCGGCGGCCCGGCGGCTGCGCCGGGCGGTGGCGCGGCATCCCTTCCTGGTCGCCGGCACCGGCCGCTTCGACACGGCGGTGATGGAAGCCCTGCGAGAGCGGGCCTTCGTGAAGGTGGGCGCGGAAGGCGTGTTCTGCGCCGCGCTGCCGGAGCGCGGCCTGGGGATTGCCATCAAGTGCGACGACGGCGCGGTGCGTGCCGCCGAGGTGGCGATGGCCACCCTGTTACGCCGCCTGCTGGCCTTGGGCGAGGCGGAGGAGGCGGTGCTCGCGCCGCTCGCGGCGCCGGTGTTGAAGAACTGGAACGGCCTCACGGTTGGTGAAATGCGCCCGGCCGCCGCCCTGCTGGGCTGACGAGGAAAAGACCGGGGAAGGAAATCCCCCGGACCCTCGTCTTCTTTCCGCGAGTTCCCGCACCGACCCGCACCGCAGGTTCCAACTGACAAAAAGAAGAAGGGGGCTCGGGGGAATTCTTTCCCCCGACCTTCTCCCTTTTTCTTGGCGATCCGCCGCGTCCCATTCTGATCCATGTCATGGCGGCGAGCCCTTGCAGGCCATTAGCGATGCCCGTGGGAGCGAATCGCGCGCAGTGGCGTGCCTTCCGAGTCGCTTGCAAGCTATGCGCGTGATGAATTGGGAAGACGCGAGAGTTTTGTGGAAAAGGCACGCTCCGCGTGTATAGGGCCGTCCGTATTTGCCGTGCCGATTTTCAATTGGGCTCGCTTTCCCGTGAAGTTCTTCATCACGGCCGTCAAGGTCTTCGCAATCGCGCGAGGCCGGGTTCCGGCGCGTGTCGTTGGCGCTTACCAATGCGCACATGCGCCGCCGAATCTTTTTTTTGGCAACCGCCGCGACCGGATTGCTGGCCGCCCCGGGTGCCGTTCACGCTGCGACCCGACGCCGCTTTCCTGAACTTCCCGCCGCGCGGCGGCTGACGATCCGGCATGCCGCATCGGGTGAACGCTTCTCCGGCATTTATCACAACGGCCGCTCTCCCGATCCGGTTGCCATGACCGAAATCTCCGAAGTCCTGGCTGATAGCCGCACGGGTGCCGTACGGGCCTTCGATCCGGAGGCCATCGACATTCTCTGGCAGCTTGGTCAGCAGCAGAAATTCTCCGAATTCGTCATTCTCTCTGGCTATCGCACGCCGGCGACGAACCGTGCCGTGCATGGCGCCGGCGATAGCCAGCACCTGCGGGCCGCGGCGCTCGATGTGGAAATGCCGGCGGCGAAGTTCGAGGCCTTCGGCGAGGCCGCGCTGCGCTTGGCGCGCGGCGGTGTGGGCCTCTACCCGCAGCATGGCTTCATCCATGTCGATTCCGGTCCGGTCCGGCACTGGGGCAGCGGTGCCCCCACCACCACCGCGGCGGCGCGTGCGCCGCGGCGGCCTTCCCCGGCCGAGGAGCGGATGAACCGCATCGCCGAGGCCTGGGCCGCCACGCGGCGCTGAGCGGCCTTCAGCCCTCCAGCGACAGCCGCGCCGCCCGGCAGGCCGCAAGGTCCCAGGCGGCGCAACCGACGCTCTTGAGGAAGATCGGCCGGCTGAAGTCCGGCGGCGTTTCCAGGGCGGCGGCAAGCGGACGAACCTCGGCCCAATCCGTACCCGCCGCCACGACGTCCCCGGCCTCGACCGGGGCGCCCACCGGGTCGTCCACATAGACTTGGCTGCCCGTGATCGTGCGGGCCCCGATCTCCACCATGTCGAGCCGGTAGGCACCCACGCCGATCACCAGGCACTCCGCCCGGGCCGGCGCGTCATAGACCGGCTGCTTGCTGCTGGTGGCGGCGATCACCACATCGGCGGCTTCCGCGCTGCCGTCCGCAGGATGCACGGCCTTGCCGAAAGCATCGCAGAAGCGGCGCACCACCTCGGCGCGTCGCCCCTGCACAGCGATCCGCACGCCCGGGAAAAGCTCCAGCAACGCCTCCGCATGCGCCCGGGCCTGTGCGCCGGCACCGATCAGCAGCACGCTCCGTGGCGGAGCGGAGCGCAGGCGGTGAATGCCGAGCATGGAAATGGCGGCGGTGCGCCGGGCGGTAACGGTCGGGCCGTCCAGCACGAAGAGCGCGCGGCCGTTGGTGGCATCGAGGCAGGTGACCTGCCCCTGCAGCGCGGGCAGGCCGGCCGCCGGATTGCCGTTATAGATGGTGATCAGCTTGTGCGCGATCAGGTCCGGCGCGCTGCAGGGCATGGACAGCAGCATCCCCGCACCACCGCCGACGGGGACGACCAGCCGTTCCGGACTGACGATCTCGCCGCGCTGATAGGCGGGCAGAATGTCTTCCAGGGCCGCGATCAGGCGCGGATAAGGGAGCAGGCGGGCGGTCGCCGTGGCGTCATGAATCTGCATGGCGGCAGGGCATCAGGAAATTCGCGGTGTTGCAATCCCGAGGCTGGGGGAAAGAATTCCCCCAGACCCCCCTCTTTTTTCTGTCCGTTCCCGCGCTGGCGGCCCGCACAGCGCCAAACTGGCAAAAAGAAGATGGGGGTTCGGGGGAATTCCTTCCCCCGACCTTTTCTTACGCTCCCAACTGGAGATCCGCGCACAGGAAGGGCGCGACCCTTTCCTCTACGAGATCCACGCCCAGCCCCGGCCGCTCGGGGATGGTCAGCCGGCCGTTCTTCACCTGCGGCTCCAGCGGCGCGTCCACCAGGGCGAAATGCTCCGGCACGCGGAAGGGGTAAAGCTCCTGGATCAGGAAGTTCGGGATGCAGGCATCGAGCTGCAGGGCCGCGGCGGTGGCGACCGGTCCGGCGCAGAGATGCGGCTGCACCCGCATGTTGTACATCTCGGCGATGGCGGCGATCTTCTTCGTTTCCATGATGCCGCCGACCGTACCGATATCAGGCTGCACGATGGCTGCGGCGCGCAGCTCGAACAGGCGCCGGAAGCCGTAGCGCGTGTAGAGCCGCTCGCCCGCCGCGATCGGCACGCTCAGCCGCTCGGCGACCAGCTTCATCGCATCCGGGTCGAAGGGATCGACCGGCTCCTCCAGGAAGAGGAGGTCGAATTCCTGCAGCTTCTCCCCGAGGCGGATGATGGCGTCGGTGGTCAGTTCGGCGCTCATGTCCACCATCAAGTCCACATCCGGCCCGACGGCATCGCGCACGGCGCGGACGCGCGCCACCGCCAGCCGCTCGAAGTCACGGTCGAACTCGCGGCGGGAGACATGCGCGAAGATACCGTTGGGGTGGTTCCTGATCGGCGTCGCCAGCGGATAGAATTTCAGCGCGTCATAGCCCTTGGCCACGGCCTGCTCGGCGGCGCGCGCCGTTTCGTCGGGCGTGACGGCGCGGAAGGACCAGCCATTGGCATAGCACCGCACCTCCTGACGGTAGCGGCCGCCCAGCAATTCATAGACCGGCACGCCGAGGGCACGGCCCTTGATGTCCCACAGCGCCGTCTCGATGGCGCTGACCGCGGCATAGAGGATCGGGCCGCCACCCTTGGCCCAGAAGGTATGGTCGTAAAGGTCGCTCCAGATCGCCTCGATCTGCCGGGCATCGCGCCCCAGCACGATCCGGCGCAGCATCTCCTCGATGAGGGAGGCCGCGCCTGTCGCGCCGATGCCATAGGCGAGTGCCGCCTCGCCGAGGCCGCTGATCCCCTCATCCGTCCAGAGCCGCAGGATCAGCGGGGTGCGGCCGTCGATCCTGGTGAAGTAGATCTGCGCGCGGGTGATCTTCATCCTGTCCTCCCTCTCAGGCAGCGGCCTGGAAGCGGTCGATGCGGAAGGCTTCGAGTGGGGTATCGGTGCGGCCATCCAGCACCAGCTCGCTCAGGATGGCGCCGATGGCGGGGCCCAGTTGGAAGCCGTGCCCCGAGAAGCCGAAGGCGTGGAAGAGGCCCGGCGTGGTGCGGCTCGGCCCGATGACGGGAATGCCATCGGGCATCTTGCCGTCGATCCCGGTCCAGGAGCGGATCACCTGCACGCCCGCCAGCGCCGGCACCAGCCGCACGGCATGCTCCATCGCCTCCAGCGCGACCTCCGGCAGGGGCCGCGACCACGGCACGGCGGGGTCGGACTCGCCGTGCCCGCCACCGAGGATGACGTTGCCGCGCGGGATCTGCCGCAGATAGACATTACCGCCGACGACACCGAGATTGGGCTCGATGAAATAGGGGACCGGCTCCGTCACCATCATGTTCGGGCTGAGCGGTCGGACCGGCACCGGCTCGCCGAAAGCCTCGGCCACCGCGCCGCCCCAGAAGCCGGCCATGTTCAGCAGCACCGGCGCGCGGAAACTCTCGCCGGCCTCGCTGGTCAGTTCGAAGCGCCCGGCCGTATAGCGATGGGAAACGACCTTGGTGTGCTCGCGGATCTCGGCGCCGGCCGCGCCCGCCGCCCGGGCCAGGGCGGGCGCGAGCAGGCGCGGATTGGCCGAGCCGTCCTCCGGCGCGAAGGAGCCGGCCACCACCGCCGGCCCGAGCCAGGGATACTCACGATGGATGGCGTTGCGCCCGACCATGCGCAGCGGCAGGCCGTGCTGCTTCGCCACGTCGAGATAGGCGATCAGCTCGGCCTCCTCCGCATCACTGCGCGCCAGCTTGAGGTGGCCGGTGACGGTGAATTCCGACTCGGTGCCGGTAATCTCCTTCAGCCGCCCCCAGATCTCGCGCGAGCGCCGGGCGATGGGCAGTTCTGCCGGATGGCGCCCCTGCTGGCGCACCCCGCCATAATTCACCCCGGACGCCTGCGAACCGACCAGGCCACGCTCCAGCAGCACCACCTTCACCCCGCGCTGCGCCAGATGCAGTGCCGCCGAGCAGCCGGCACCGCCACCGCCGAGAACCAGAACCTCGCATTCTCTGGTCATGGCACGGCCTCCGGCGCGAGGCGCGGAGCCGGGATGGGCATCGGCTTCACCGGCGGCTGGCCGCGCAGCCGGCCGATGGTCTCGACCGGCTGGCCCAGTTCGGCGGCCAGGATCTCCGCGGCGGCCGCGCCGCAGACGCGCCCCTGGCAGCGGCCCATGCCGGTGCGGCTGAAAGCCTTGGCGCGGTTCATCTCCGGCGCCGGGCCGGCGGCATTGTCGGCGCGGGCGGCGGCCCTGAGCTCACCCGCGCGCAGCCCCTCGCAGCGGCAGAGGATGGCGTCGTCCGGCAGGGCGGCGGCGAGATGCGCGGGGAAGGGGAAGGCGCGATCCAGCGCGGCGCGGAAACGCTGCTGCTGCGCGAGGGCCGCATCCAGCCGCGCGACGGTCGTGGCATCCACCGCCTGCCCGGCATCCTGCAACAGGGCCAGGGCGGCGCGGGCGCCGGCCAGCTCGGCCACCTCGGCGCCGCCGATGCCGGCGCCATCCCCGGCGAGATAGTGCCCCGCGATGGGCGTGCGCCCGGCGGCGTCGCGCTGCGGTACCCAGTTGTGCTGGAGCGCGTCGAAGCGGAAGGGAATGCCGGCGAGATCGGCGAGCTGCGCTTCCGGCTTCAGCCCCCAGCCCATGCCGACCGCATCGCAGGCCACTTCATGTTCGCGGCCCGCTGCATCGCGCCAGCGCAGGCCCGTGACGCCTTCGCCACCGGTAATGACCAGCGGCGTGACACCCTCGGCCACCCGCACGCGGTGCGCACGCAGCCAGCCAACGTAGAAAAGCCCCTTGGCGAAGGTGGCGCCGCCGCGCAGCAGCCCGGGCGCCGCGGCGGCCTTGGTGGCGAAGGGCGTGGTGTCCAGCACCGCCACCACCTCGGCGCCAGCCTTGGCATACTGATAGGCGACGAGCCAGAGCAGCGGGCCGCTGCCGAGGAAGGCCACGCGCCGGCCGATGCCGCAGCCCTGCGCCTTGAGGGCGATCTGCGCGCCGCCCAGCGTGGTCACGCCCGGCTGCGTCCAGCCCGGCACCGGTATCACGCGGTCCATGGCGCCGGTGCAGAGCAGAGCGGCATCGTAGTCGATGGCGCCCTGCGCGCCGCGATGCAGGATGTGCAGCCGCTTCGCGCTGGAGCGGATGTGCCAGGCCAGCGTCTCCGGGCGCCAGTCGGCGCGTGTCTTCAGCGCATCGAAGGCGGTGTGCAGGGCGGTGGCGCGCTTCGCCTCGAAGCCATAGAGGGTTCTGGCGTCACGTTGGAGGGGAGCGGGCGGGCGCTGGTAGATGCGGCCACCCCCCTCCGTCGCCTCGTCGATCCATACGGGGCGGTGGCCCGCCGCCACCAGCACCTCCACGGCGCGCACCCCGGCGGGGCCGGCGCCCACCACGGCGACCCTCATCCGCGCCGCACCGCCATGCCGGGCTCGGCCAGGGTGGTGCAGGCGCGCACCCGGCCCAGTCCTTCCACCGCCACCCAGCAATCCTGGCAGGCGCCCATCAGGCAGAAGCCGGCGCGCGCGCCATCGCCGAACTCGCTGCGGCGCAGATGGCCGGCGCCGCCGGCGAGCAGGGCGGTCAGCAGCGTATCGCCCTGCTGCGCCTCGATCACCTGCCCCTCCAGTGTCAGGGCGATGCGCAGCCGGCCGGCGTCGCGCAGGCGGTGCAGCCTCACAGCGTATCCTCGTGGCGGCAGTTGACGAGCAGTTCGGCGACACTCGCCGTGTTCGGCAGGTGCAGGAGAACCTCGGCCAGCACGGCGATGTCCTCGGGGCGGGACATCTTCTCGCGCGGCCATTTCGTCACATGCGCGGTCATGTCGGTATCGACGAAACCCGGGCAGAGGGCGCTGGCGCGGATGCCGTGCTCGAAGCCGAGGCGCCGAACCTCCTGCGTCAACGCCATGACGGCGAACTTGCTCATGGCATAGGCGAGATTGTCGTTGCGCACGCGCTTGCCGGAGAGGGAGGCGATGTTCACCACCCGCCCCGTGCCGCCCGCGACCAGATGCGGCCAGGCGGCGCGGATGACGCGCATCGGGCCCTTGGCATTGATGGTCCAGAGCTTGTCGAAGGGCGCCTCGTCGCCGTCCAGCAGCGTGCCACGCGTGTTGCTGCCGGCGGCATTCACCAGGGCGTCGATGCGCCCGTGCCGCTCGACGGTGGCGGCGACCCAGGCCTCGGCGCTGCCCGGCTGCGCCGCCTCGTAGCGATGGTGGGTGAGGTTCGGATGCTCCGGCAGGCGGCTGGCATCCCGCACCCCGGCGCTGACCGCGCAGCCGGCGGCCAGCAGCCGCTCCAGGACGGCGCGCCCGATGCCGCGGGTGGCGCCGGAGATCATCACCACGCGGCCCTGCGGCGTCAGCATGGAGGTTTTCCTTCCGAGGAGAGAGAGGGCAGGCGGCGCGTGCTGCGCCGCCTGATGCAGCGGCCTTAGGCCAGCTCGGTGGTCTCGAAGGTGAGGCCGGAATAGAAGGTCAGCGCCCCCGGCAGGTTCTTGAAGCCGGTGACGCCCTTCTGCATGGCGTAGCCCTGATTGCGCCAGTTCAGCCCGACGATCGGCACCTGCTCGATCGCCACCTGCTCCATCTCGCGATAGATCGCCTTCCGCTTGGCAGTGTCGAATTCGGACCGGCCAGCGGCGAGCAACTCGGTGATGCGGTCGATCTTCAGCCCGTAGCTGCGGACATAGGAGGGCGAGAGATTACCATCGAGGAAATTGGCCAGCCCGCTCGGGTCGTTGCTGTCCGCCGCCGTGCCCATCACCGCCATGTCGTATTGGCCGCGATTGCCGAGCGCGACGCGCGTGCCCCAGTCCGGCAGGTTGAGCTGCGCCTGGATGCCGACGGCGGCCAGATGCTGCTGCACCACCTCGGCTGTGTCCTTGTGCATGCCGTATTGCGCTGTCGAGAGCAGGTTGCAGCTGATGCTCGGATGCCCCGCCTCGGCCAGCAGCTTCTTCGACAGCTCCGGGTCGTAGTTCCAGGCGTTCTTGAATTCAGGATTATAGAACTCGCTGGATTCATCGATGGGCAGATGCTCCAGCGGCGAGCCACGGCCGAAGAAGGCGGCCTTCACCAGGTCGGGGCGGCGGATGGCATGCGCCACGGCGCGGCGCACCCGCGCATCGTTGAAGGGCGGCCGCGCGCCGTTGAACACCAGGAACATGAAGGGGCCGTCCACGGCATCCAGCTTCAGCGCCGGGTTCTCCTCGATGCTGCTCATCGACTGCCAGGGGACGTATTCGATCAGGTCCACATCGCCCGCCTGCAGCGCCGCGGTGCGCAGGTTCTCGTCCGGATAGGCGACGGCGCGGATGCCCTTCAGCTTCGGCAGGCCGGGCTTGTAGTAACCTTCGAAGGGCTCCAGTTCGAGCGAGGCGCCGCGCTCCTGCGACTTCAGCACGAAGGGTCCGGCGCCGATGAAGTCATTGCCCGAGGATTTCCGCGAGCAGATTGGCATGTGGTAGCTGGCCAGCCAGCTCAGCAGCGTCACCACCGGCTCCTTGGTGGTCAGCCGCACCGTGCGCGCATCCGGCGTCTCGATGCGCGTGATGTTGCGCATCTCGGTGCGGAAATAGGCGGTGGAGCGCTCGCCGGAGACCTGCTCGATGGTCCACTTCACGTCCTCGGCGGTCACCGGCTCGCCATTCTGGAACTTGGCCTCGCGCAGCTTGAAGATCCAGGTGGTGTCATTGTCGCGCGACCAGGATTCGGCGAGCCCCGGCTGCAGGGACCCATCCTCGCCATAGACCACCAGCCCGCGATGGATCATCAGCTTCACCGTCGCCGCGGCGGTGCCGCTATTGGCCCAGGGCTGGATGGTGGGCGGGAAGCTGGAAAGCCCGAAGCGCAGCACGCCGGAGCTGGCCGCGCGCGCCCCGGGAATGCGCAGGAAGGGCAGCAGGGCGGAGGCGGCGGTGCCGGCCAGGACGGCCCGTCGGGTGGCGGTGATGGCCATGCGGAACTCTCCTTTCCCAGGTGGTCGGTGACGCTTACGGCGCGTGGTGATAGACCCCGCGCGCGGTCTCGGCGCTGATCGCGCCCTCGGCCAGGTCGCGCGCCACGGCTTCGGGCGCGCGCTGCTCGGGCGGCCCGTAGCCGCCGCCGCCGGGGCTGACGATGGCGAACCACTGCCCGGCCTTCAGCACCGCCGTATTGCCGGTGAACCTGACGCCCGGCCCGCATTCCACCCCGCCATGCCCGCCGGGGCCGCCGCCGAACAGGCCCCAGCTCCGCGAGTGCAGGCGCGAGGTGTCGATGCGCACGCGGCAATCCTCGTCGGCGCGATAGACCCGGCGCAGACCCATGCCGCCGCGGAAGCGCCCGACGCCGCCGGAATCCTGCACCAGCTCGTAGCGCAGCAGGGTCAGCGGATACTCGATCTCCAGCGCCTCGACCGGCAGGTTGGAGGTGTTGGTGGTGTGCACATGCACACCGTCCAACCCGTCCTTGCTGGCGCGGGCGCCGTTGCCGCCGCCCATGGTCTCCAGATAGACCCAGAGCGCGCCATCGGCCTTGCGGCTGCCGATGAAGCTGGCGACGGTGCAGGTGGAATTGGTGCAGGCGGTGACGCGCTCCGGCACCGCTTGGGCGAGCGCGCCGAGGATCATGTCGGAAACGCGCTGGCAGGCCTGCAGGCGCCCATTCACGGCGGCGGGATGCTTGCAGTTGAGCATGCTCCCCTCCCGCGCTGTGACGGTGAGCGGTCGTGCGAGGCCAGCATTCGGCAGGATGGTCGGGTCTACCACCGACTTCACCGCATAGTACACGGTGGCGAGCAGCGCCGTGTAGGTCATGTTGAGGCCGGCGCGCATCTGGTCCGGCCCGTCAAAATCCAGCGTCATGGCATCGCCCTGCACGGTGACGCGCAGCGAGAAGGGCAGGGTGCCGTCGATCTCCGGGCTGTCGAACTCGTCCTCGAAGGCATAGGTGCCGTCAGGGATGGCGGCGATGCCGGCGCGCATCTTGCGCTCGGCATAGTCGAGCAACGCGCTGCCGGCGGCCAGCACCGTCTCGGCGCCGTACTTCGTGCAGAGCGCCTGGAAGCGCTGCACACCGACGCGGTTGGCCGCCATCTGCGCCCGCAGGTCCGAGAGGCGCTCATGCGGGACCTGGCAGTTCAGCAGGATCAGGTCCTGCACATCCGTCTGCAGCACGCCAGCGCGGTAGAGCCGCACGGGCGGGATGCGCAGCCCCTCCTGGTAGATATGGGCATGGCCGCGATCGGCGAAGTCGGAGTGGTGCGCCAGGTTCACCGTCCAGGCGGCGATCCGGCCGTCCACGAAGATCGGCTCGGCCAGCACGATGTCGGGCAGGTGCGTGCCGCCGCCCTCGTAGGCGTCGTTGCCGACGAAGACGTCGCCCGGCCGCATCTCCTCGACGGGATGCCGCCGCATGATATGCGGGATGATGCCGATGAAGCTGCCGAGATGGATCGGGATGTGCTCGGCCTGGCAGAGCGTCTCGCCGGCGGCGTTGAACAGCGCCGTGGAGCAGTCGCGCCGCTCCTTGATGTTGGTGGAATAGGAGGCGCGGATCAGCGCCTCGCCGGTCTCCTCGACGATGGAGGAGAGGGCGGCGCCGATCACCTCGACGGTGATCGGGTCCAGCACGGGGGCGGCCGCGGCCTGCAACGCTTGGCTCATGCCGTCACCTCCAGGATCAGGTTGAGATAGGCGTCCACGCGGGCGCTCATGCCCGGCGGCACCACGGTGGTGGTGTCCATCTGCTCGACGATGGCGGGGCCGGCGAAGCGGTTGCCGGGCTGCAGGGCCTCGCGGCTATAGATCGGCGTCGGCACGAAATCGCCCGCCTCGGGGAACCAGACCGGCCGTTGCCCGGTGATGGCGCCGGAAGCGTCCGGCCCCGCCTCGGGGTAGGATTTCAGCTCGGCCTTGCGCACCAGACCGGTGGCCTCCAGCCGCAGCGTGACGATCTGCACCGTCTCGCCCTCGGCGACGAAGCCGTAGCGCTGGCGATGCGCCTCGGTGAAGCCATTCACCAGCGCCTGCAGGGTGGCGGCGGTGATCTCGCCTTCCGGCAGCGGTACGGCCAGCTCGTAGTTCTGGCCCTGGTAGCGCATGTCGGCGGTGCGGGTCAGGCGGCGCGCCTCGGGGGCGATGCCCTCATGCCCGAACCATTCGACGGCGCGCGCGCCAAGTTGCGCAAAGCCCGAGGCCACCTCGGGCACCGCCGCCTCGGAGGCCGCCAGCAGCTTGGTCGCGGCGAAATCGGCGCGCAGGTCGGTCAGCAGCAGGCCCATGGCGCAGAGGATGCCGGGATTGCGCGGCACCAGCACGCGCTTCATCTCCAGCTCCTTGGCCAGCCGCGCCGCATGCAGCGGGCCGGCGCCGCCGAAGGCCATCAGCGTGTAGTCGCGCGGATCATGCCCGCGCTGCACGGAAATGACGCGGATCGCCCGCGCCATATTGGCCGTGACGACCGACAGGATACCCTGCGCCGTCTCCATCACGCCGAGGCCGAGTTTTTCCGCCAGTTGCCCGATCGCGGCCTTGGCAAGGTCCTGCCGCACCGCCATCCGGCCGCCGAGCAGGTATTCCGGGTTTAGCGTCTGCAGCACCACATTGGCGTCGGTGGTGGCGGGCTCGGTATTGCCGCGGCCGTAGCAGACCGGGCCGGGATCGGCGCCGCAGGAACGCGGCCCCACCTTGAGCAAGCCCCCGGCATCGACATAGGCGATAGAGCCGCCGCCCGCGCCCACCGTGTGGATGTCGAGCATCGGCGCCTTGATCGGATAGCCGTGCACCACGGCCTCCGAGGTCAGCTTGCACTGGCCGCCCTGCAGCAGCGCCACATCGGTAGAGGTGCCGCCCATGTCAAAGGTGATCAGGTCCTCGAAGCCGGCCAGGGCGCCGATCGCCTGGGCGCCGACCACGCCGGTCGAGGGGCCGGAGAGCACGGTGCGCACCGGCATGTCGGCGGCGGTCGAGAAGCCGATGACGCCGCCATTCGACTGCGTCATATGCGGCGTCGCCGCCATGCCGAGGGATTGCAGCCGCGGCGTCAGCCGCTCGATGTAGCGGCGCATCACCGGGCCGAGATAGGCGTTCAGCACCACCGTGGAGAGCCGCTCGAACTCGCGGAACTCGGGGGCGATCTCGTGCCCGGCGCTGATGAAGGCCTCCGGCATTTCCTCGCGCAGGATTTCGACGGCGCGCTGCTCGTGCTCGGGGCGGACGAAGCCATAGAGGAAGGAGACGGCCACCGCCTTCACCCCGGCCTCGCGCAGGGCGCGCGCGGCGGCGCGCACGCGCCCCTCGTCCAGCGGGGTATCGACCTCGCCGGTGTGGCGCACGCGTTCCGGCACTTCGAGGCGCAGGTCGCGCGGCACCAGGGTCGGCGGCTTGTCGGCCTGCATGTCGTAGAGATCGGGGCGCTTCTGGCGGCCGATCTCCAGCAGGTCGCGGAACCCGTCGGTGGTGACGAGGCCGGTGCGCACGCCGCGATGCTGGATCAGCGCATTGGTGGCGACCGTGGTGCCATGCCCGAAATAGGCGACCGGCGCGCCGGGCCGCTCACCCGCTTCGGGGGCGACGCGGCGCATTCCTTCCTCGACACCTTGGGCGATGCCGCGCGAGGGGTCATCCGGGGTGGAGGAAACCTTCCAGACCTCGACCCGGCCTTCCTCCTCGTCAAAGAGGCAGACATCGGTGAAGGTCCCGCCCGAGTCCACGCCCACACGCCAACGCGCCATGCTGCAGCTTCCTCCACGGATGGATGCAGGGAACGGCGGTTACTATTTCGTTGCAACCCCGAGGCCGGCAAGCAGCTTTTTCTTAGAATGGTAAAAAGGCGATCAGACTTCCATCAGGTGGAATTCCGTGACCCAATAAGGCGGCCATGATGCCGCTGTCCGGAATTTCTCGTGCTTGATCCCACCAGCAGCCTGCACCGCGCCTTCGGCCTGCTGCGTCTGCTGGGCGAGGGCGGCCCGGCCGGGCTGCGCCTGACCGAGCTGGCGGAGGCCGCCGGCCTGCCGCGCCCCACCACCCATCGTCTGCTGCGCAGCATGGTCGCGGCGCGGTTCGTGCAATTCGACCGGCAGAGCAAGCGCTATGCCCTTGGTCTCGACCTGTTCCTGCTCGCCGCCCGCGCGGGAAACCCGCAAGGACTGCGCGAGATCGCCCGGCCCGCCCTGCTGCGGCTGACGGCCTCGCTCGGCGAGACGCTGTTCCTGCTGGTGCACAACGGCTACGACGCCGTCTGCATCGACCGCTCCGCCGGCCCGCTGCCGATCCGCTCCTTCACCGGTGATATCGGCGGGCGGGTCCCGCTCGGGGTGGGGCAGGGCTCGGTCGCCATCCTCGCCTTCCTGCCGCCGGAGGAGCAGGACGAGATCATCCGCCACAACCTGCCGCGCATGCAGCAGCTCGGCCTGTTCGACGAGGCCTCGATACGGGCGGAGCTGGCCGTGGTGCGGAAGGTGGGACATGCGGGTGGCGCCACCGGGCTGATCCCTGGCATGGGCGGCCTTGGCGTGCCGATCCTGGACCGCGAGGGCCGTGCCGTCGCCGCGCTCAGCGTCGGCAGCACCGAGGACCGGCTGACGCCGGAGCGGCGGACCGTCATCGCGCATCTGCTGAAGCAGGAGGCGGCAGGCATTGCCGCCCGGCTCAACCCCTTCGATCCGGTGCTGCGCCGGGCCGGGGCGGCGATGGAAGCGGTGCCGGCCGTCCAGGGCGCCGGCTGAACCGGTGTCGCGCTACCGCACCATCAGGCTGTCATGCATCCAGCCCCAAGGCTCGCTGTCGCCCACCTGGAGCCAGCCGCCCGGCGCCTCGCCGAAGACGCGCAGCGTGGTGCCCTGCGGCACGATGCGCAGCACCGCGCCGCCGCCATGGGGATGCACGCGCAGGTTGCCGTTCTGTCGCAGGGTGACCTGCCGCCCACCCGTCTCCGGAGCATGGGCCGCTGGCGCGAGGGCCGGGGCCCCATCCGGGGCAGCTTGGGCTTCGGGCGCGGCCATGCCGGGCGTGGGGAGGCGGTCCGGCACCGGCGGCATCGGCGGTGGCGCGCCGGGGCGCTGGCCGGGCTGCGGCCCGCCGCCCTCATAGCAGCGCGAGACCATCTCGACGAAGACCCGTGAGGCCGTGGTGCTGGAGGTCGCGACATGCTGCTCCACCATGTAGCGCCCGGCCTGCTCCGCCCCGCCCTCTGGCGTGACGATGGCGACGAAGAGCGTGAACAGGCCGGCGCCGCTGGCCGGCTGCAGGTTCACCTGGCCGCAGACGGCGCTGCTCCCCTCGGCCGCCTGGGCATAGACCTGCACGCCGCGCGTTACGATACGGCCGCCGGCCGTCTCGCGCAGCGCACCCTCCGCCATGCGGCGCGCGGCTTGCGCGCGCGCCGCCTCCGGCCCCTCGGTGCCCGACTTCTCGTCGCAGGCAAGGAGGGAGAGCAGGACGAAGGCCAGCCCGGCGCGCCGTAGCATGAAGATCCTCTTCCGTCCGGCGCGCCGCCCCGTGTCGCTCCGCCCTCCTGCGCCGGCTTCACTTCAGGTGGTTGGACAGATGCTTGTTCATCTCGAACATGGTGACACGGTCCTTCCCGAAGACCTTGCGGAGCTTGTCGTCGGCGATGATCTCGCGGCGGTTCTCAGCGTTCTGCAGGTTATTGGCTTTGATGTAGTCCCAGACCTTGCTGACCACCTCGCCCCGCGAGAGCGGTTCGGAGCCGACGATGCCGGCCAGTTCGGGCGAGGGCTTCAGGGGTTGCTGCAGCGCGTTCGGCTTCTTTCCCGCTTTCGGCTTCTGGTCAGCCTCGTTGTCCTTGCGCTTGGTGGCCATTTCCAACCTCCGGAATGGTGACGGCAGGGGTGGAACGCGGGCGGGGCGGCTCGGATGCAGTGTTCCCTGATCTTCCGGGCCGGGCGGCCACCTTCCTCGTCTTGTCCTGCAGGCTATGATATCCGCAGCCTGATGCCCATCCGTCCCGAGTTGCGCTGGCTCTATCCGATCGACTGGACCCAGCTCAGCCATGCCATCCGCTTCGGCCGCGCCGCGGGCCGCTGTGAACGCTGCCGCCGGCCACACGGCGCCGCGGTGCGATGCCTGCCGGATGGGCGCTGGCAGGAGGCGGAGGGCGGCCCCTGGCGGGACGGCGATGGCCGGCGCTGCGCGGCCGTGCGGCCGGAGGAACTGGCGGCCGCCCGCACCACCCGGGTGGTGCTGGCCGCCGCCCATCTGGACCACGACCCGACGAACAACCACCCGCGCAACCTGCGCAGCCTCTGCCAGCGCTGCCACATGCTGCACGACCGACCCTACCATCTGGCGCAGCGCCGCATCACGCACCGCCTGCGCTGGGCGCTCGGGGATCTTTTCACCGGCCCCTACCGGCGGCCCTGACGGGGCGGAATCTCCCGCCCTTTCGCCTTGCCTCTTTGCTCAGTCGCTTGCCCCCCGCCCCGCGTTCCAACTGGCAAAAGAAAATGAGGGTTCGGGGAAATTCGGGGCCGTCCTCAAATTGGGCAGGGGACGGAACCGGGGGAGAAAGAATTCTCCCCCGGACCCCCTCTTCTTCTTTTCTGTCAGTTTTTGTCGCGCGGGCGGGGAGCGCTTGCGCCGGGAGGAGCTGTCCTTACCACCGGCGTGACCGGAAACTTGCAGAAGAACTTGCAGAAGAAGGAGGGGGTTTGGGGGAGTTCACTCCCCCAACCTTCTCTCTCCCCGTCATTTGCGGGCAGGCCGGAATTTCCCCGACCCGCTCCACCGCCTCTCCGACTCCAGCATCCAGTTCCCCGCCGTGCTGCCGGGTGGACAGGGCGGGGCTCCGCAGCGATCCTCTCCGCAACGAAACACGGAGGACGCCCATGACACGCGCAGTCGCGGCCGGTACCGCGCTCGGCCGACGCGCCCTGCTGCTCGCCGCGCCGGCGGTGCTTTCCGCCCCCGCCCTGGCGCAGAAGGCGGCCGCCTGGCCGGACCGCCCCGTGCGGGTCATCGTGCCCTGGCCACCGGGTGGCGGCGCCGACACGGTGGGGCGCATCCTGTTCGCTCATCTCTCGGAGGCAATGGGGGCCTCCTTCATCATCGAGAACCGGCCGGGCGCGGCCGGGGCGGTGGGCGCGGCGGTGGCGGCGCGGGCGGAGCCGGACGGCTATACCGTGCTCTACGACTCGACGCCGCAGACGATCAACCCGGCGCTGCGCTCCGACATGCCCTTCGACCTCTGGCGCGACCTGCGCCCGGTCTTCCTGGCCGCCGTGGTGCCCAACCTGCTGATCGCCACCAACTCCGCGCCGGCGAAGACCCTGCCGGATCTGATCGCCGCGGCGAAGGCGACGCCGGGCGGACTGAACATCGGCTCCTCCGGCACCGGCTCGGCGCAGCACATGGCGCTGGAACTGTTCCGGCTGGCGGCCGGCATCCCAGTGAACCACGTGCCTTATCGGGGCGGCGGACCGCTGACGAACGACGTGATCGGCGGCCAGATTCTCTACGGCTTCGCCAATGCCTCGGGGGCCGTGGGCCATGTGAAGGGCGGCTCGGTGCGCGCGCTCTGCCACACCGGGAGCGGCCGCCTCGCCTCCCTGCCGGACGTGCCGCCGATGTCCGACACGCTGCCGGGCACGGTGGCCTATGAATGGAACGGCACCTTCGTGCCGGCCGGCACGCCGGACGCCATCGTCGCCCGGCTGAACGAGGCGCTGAACGCCGCCATCCGCGCGCCGGCGGTCGCCGCCCGGCTGGCCGAGCTGAATGTCGGCACCCGGGCCAATACGCCGGAGGAGTTCACCGCCTTCCTGCACACCGAGTGGGACAAGTGGCACCGCGTCGTGCGCGACGGCAACATCAAGGTCGAATGAGGCATCCGTGACCATTCCTACCCCCGGACCCAACCCGCATCCTGAACCCGTCTCCCCCGCGCCGCCGCCCGGTGGCTGGGACTGCCACGCCCATATCTTCGGCCCTTCCGACCGCTTTCCCTATGCCGAAGGGCGCGGCTACACGCCGCCCGACGCGCCGCCGGCCCACTTCCTGCGCCACCTGGACGCGCTGGGCCTGGAAAGGGGCGTCGTGGTGCAGGCCAATGCGCATGGGCTCGACAACCGCGCCATGCTGGCGGCGCTGGCGGCGGCGCCGGAACGGCTGCGCGGCGTCGCCATCACCCCGGCGGGCACCGATGCCGCGACCCTGCGCGACTGGCACCGCGCCGGGGTGCGCGGGTTGCGCTTCCACCTGTTCCACCCCGAGCACCGGCCGAATTACCGGCGCGGCATCGGCTGGGACGCGGTGGAGGCGCTGCTGCCCACCATGCTTGAACTCGGCTGGCACGCGCAGTTCTGGGCCGATGCGCGGGCCCTGCCGGCGGAAGCGGCGCGGCTGGCGCGGCTCGCCGCCCGCCTGCCAGTGGTGCTGGACCATTTCGGCGAGGCCGATGCCACTGAGGGCACGGAGGCGCCGGGCTTCCAGGCGCTGCTGCAGCTGGTCGGCGAGCATGGCGCTTGGGCCAAGCTCTCCGCGCCTTACCGTGTTTCGCTGCGGGGGCCGGACTACCCGGATGCCCGGCCGCTGCACGAGGCGGTGCTGCGCGCCGCGCCGGACCGTGTGGTCTGGGGCAGCGACTGGCCGCATCCGCAGATCCCGGCCGAGCGGATGCCCAATGATGGCCGGCTGCTGAACCTGCTGCTCGCCTGGACGCCCGATCCCGTCGAACGCGAGCGCGTGCTGGTGCGCAATCCGCTGCGCCTCTACGGGGGCTGACCGCCGCGCCGGAGGAGGAGGGCGGCTTCCCCGCCGCCCCCTCCCGCCCGCCCAGACCGCCGGGCAGGATGGCGGGCCAAATCCCCGGGAGTCCGCATGTCCGCGAAGGCCACCCATGTCGCCCTGATCACGGTGGCGCAGGTTCTTGCCCTGTCGCTCTGGTTCGCCGGCACCGCCGCGGGCCCGGGCATGGCGCGCGAGGCGCCGATGCTGGACGCCGGTTTCCAGGCGCTGCTCACCAGTTCCGTGCAGGCGGGCTTCGTCTGCGGCACGCTGGTCAGCGCGGCGCTGGCCCTGGCCGACCGGATCGACCCGCGCCGCCTCTTCGCCCTCGCGGCGCTGCTGGGTGCCCTGGCCAATGCGGCGATCCTGGCGCTGCCGATCGGCGCGCCCTCGGCCGTGGTGGCGCGCTTCGTCACGGGGGCCGCGCTGGCGGGGGTCTATCCGGTCGGGATGAAGCTGGCGGCGGGCTGGGCCGACCGCGACGACACCGGGCTGATCGTCGGGCTGCTGGTGGGCGGGCTGACCCTGGGCTCGGCCTCGCCGCATCTGGTGAACGCCTTTGGCGGGCTGGACTGGCGGCTGACGCTGGGCAGCGCCTCGCTCGCCGCGCTCGGCGGCGCCGCGCTGATGGGATGGGTGCGGCTCGGCCCGCGCCACGCGCCGGCCCCGCCCTTCCGGCCCTCGGCGGCCCTGCAGATCTGGCGCAACCGCGGCACCCGCCTCGCCACCCTCGGCTATCTCGGCCACATGTGGGAGCTCTACGCCATGTGGACCTGGGTCGGGCTCTACCTCGCCGCCAGCTTCGCGGCCTGGCGCGGCGACACGCAGGTGGAGCCGGCGCAGGCCGCGCTGGCCACCTTCGGCGTGATCGCGGCGGGGGCGGCGGGCAGCGTCGCGGCGGGCCTGCTGGCCGATCGCATCGGCCGGGTGCGCGTCACCGTGGTCTCGATGGCTGTCTCGGGCACCTGCTGCCTGGTGGCGGGGGCCTTCTTCGGCGCGCCGCCGCTGGCCACCACGCTGCTCTGCCTGCTCTGGGGTGTCGCCGTGGTCGCTGATTCCGCGCAGTTCTCGGCCGGGGTGGCGGAGCTGTCGGAGCCCGGGCTGACGGGCACGATGCTGACTGTACAGACCAGCCTCGGCTTCGCGCTCACCCTGATCACCATCCACCTGATGCCCCTTCTCGTCGGGGCGGCCGGCTGGGGCGGCGCCTTCGCGGTGCTGGCGATCGGCCCCGCGCTCGGCTGCGTGGCGATGCTGTACCTCGGCCGCAGCCCGGCGGCCGCGCGGCTGGCGGGCGGCCGCGGGTGAGGCTCCGCAGCGCGCCCAGCCCGTCCGTTGCGCGATGGAAACCGCAGAGCTTTGACTTTCCTGACCGCCGGGCAGGACCTAGGTCGGAACGGCAAGAACCGTGATGGAGCGTGGAGCAGCAATGACGTCTCGGGAAGCCAAGCCGTGAGCGAAGCGGCTGCGACGGTTCGGACGATGCAGGCGGCCGCCCTGGCGGGGCCGGGGCAGGTGCAGTTGCAGGCGGTGCCCCTGCCCGAGCCCGGCCCAGGGCAGGTGCGCATCCGGCTGGAGGGATGTGGGGTCTGCGCCTCCAACCTGACGCCCTGGGAAGGGCCGGAATGGATGCAGTTTCCGACCGAGCCGGGCGCCCTCGGCCATGAGGGCTGGGGCGTGGTGGACGCGCTGGGCGAGGGGGTCGAGGGCCTGAGCCCCGGCGACCGCGTCGCCGCGCTCTCGTACAAGAGCTACGCCGAATACGACCTGGCGGATGCGGAGTCTGTGGTGCGGCTGCCGGAGTCGCTGGCCGGCCAGCCCTTCCCGGGCGAGCCGCTGGGCTGCGCCATGAACATCTTCCGCCGCAGCGGCATCGAGGCGGGGCAGACCGTCGCCATCATCGGCATCGGCTTTCTCGGCGCCATCCTGACGAAGCTAGCCACCGATGCGGGCGCGCGGGTCATCGCCATCTCGCGCCGGCCCTTCTCGCTGGATCTCGCGCGGCGCATGGGCGCGGCGGAGGTGATCCCGATGGAGGACCACCACGCCATCATCGCCCGTGTGAAGGAACTGACCGGCGGCACCTTCTGCGACCGCGTGATCGAGGCGGTGGGCAAGCAATGGCCGCTCGATCTCGCCGCCGAACTGACGAGGGAGCGCGGCCGGCTGATCGTCGCCGGCTACCATCAGGACGGGCCGCGGCAGGTCAATATGTGGCTGTGGAACTGGCGTGGGCTCGATGTCATCAACGCGCATGAGCGCGACCCGAAGGTCTACATGCAGGGCATCCGCGAGGCGGTGGAGGCCGTCGCCTCCGGCCGCCTCGATCCGAGCGGGCTCTACACGCACCGCTTCCCGCTGGCACGGCTGGACGAGGCGCTGAACGCCACGCGCGACCGGCCCGACGGCTTCCTCAAAGCGCTGGTGACCTTCCCATGAGCGAGGCCGTGACCGAAGCGCCGCGGGCGGCGCAGCTTCGCCGCCCGCGGCTCGGCTTCCTCGGTGTCGGCTGGATCGGCCGCCACCGCATGCAGGCGATCCTGGAGACGGGCATGGCGGAGGCTGCCGCCATCGCCGATCCCTCGCCGGAAATGATGGCCGAGGCGGAGAAGCTGGCGCCCCGCGCGCGGCGCGTCGGTGGACTGGACGAGATGCTGGCGCTGGACCTCGATGGCGTGGTGATCGCCACGCCCAGCGCGCTGCATGCCGAGCAGTCGATCCGCGCGCTGGAGCAGGGTGCCGCGGTGTTCTGCCAGAAGCCGCTCGGCCGCACGGCGGCGGAAGCGCGCGCGGTGGTCGAGGCGGCGCGGAAGGCGGACCGGCTGCTGGCGGTGGATCTCTCCTACCGCTTCACCGAGGGAATGCGGCACATCCGCGATCTCGTGCAGTCCGGCGAACTGGGCCGCATCTATGCGGTGGATCTCGTCTTCCACAACGCCTATGGGCCGGACAAGCGCTGGTTCTATGACCCCGCCTTGTCGGGGGGCGGCTGCGTGATGGATCTCGGCGTGCATCTGGTGGATCTCGCCCTCTGGGTGCTGGATTTCCCGGGCGTCGCCAGCGCTTCGGGCCGGCTTTTCGCCGAGGGCGAGCCGCTCGGCGGGCGGCCGGACCGGGTGGAGGACTATGCCGTCGCGACACTGGGGCTGGAGACCGGCGCGGCGGTGCAACTTGCCTGCTCCTGGCGCTTGCAGGCCGGTTGCGACGCCATCATCTCCGCCGCCTTCTACGGCACGCAGGGCGGTGCCGCGCTGCGCAACGTCAATGGCTCCTTCTACGACTTCACCGCCGAGCGCTATCGCGGCACGGCGCGCGAGACGCTGGCCACGCCGCCCGATGCCTGGGGCGGCCGTGCCGCCGCCGACTGGGCGCGGCGCCTCGCGGCGGGCGAGCGCTTCGACGCAGGCGCCGAGCGGCTGGTGGCGGTTTCCGAAGTGCTGGACCGCATCTACGGGCGGTAAGCGGGTTCCTGGGAGGCGCTGCCTCCCAGAACACCGCCCAAGAAGGGAGGTCCAGGAACCTCAGGTTCCTGGCGGTGGGTCCGGGAGGCAGAGCCTCCCGGGATTCCGGGCTACTTCTTCTCGATGTTCCAGAACACCATGACCGGCGCATTCAGCACGCCGGAGATATTGGCGCGCCGCGCATAGGGCTGTGTGTACTGCCCGAGCACGCGATAGGGCTGCACTTCCGCGAGCCGGCGGTGCAGCGCCTCGGTGGCGGCGCGGCGGCTCTCATCGTCCACCGCCTCCACCACGGCGTTGCGCAGCTTCTCCGCTTCGGCGTCGCAGGGCCAGCCGGCCCAGGCGCGCTCGCAGGCCATGTTGGTGCCGATATTCGTCACCGGCGACTGCATGGTGGCGCCCGAGGCGGTGGTGACGAAAAGGTTCCAGCCACCCTGGTCCGGCGTCGCGCGGTTCTGTTGCCGTGTCGTCACCGTGCCCCAGTCGGAGAATTGCAGATCGACCTTCATGCCGACCTTCTTCAGCGCCTCGGCCGCCACCTCTGCCATGCGGCCGATCGGCGCGATGTCATAGGAGGAGGTGATCACCACCGTCTCGCCCTTGTAGCCGCTCTCGGCCAGCAGCTTGCGGGCGGTTTCCAGGTTCGGCTTCGCATAGGCCTCCGTGCCGGCCTCGGTGCCGTTCGGGCTGCCACAGACGAAGTAGGAAGCGCAGCGCTTCCACCACTGCTCGTCACCGAAGCCGGCGGCGAGGAAGTCGGCCTGGTCCGTCGCATAGGCGAGCGCCAGCCGCGCGCGCGGATCGTTGAAGGGCGGGTGCAGGTGGTTGGGCCGCAGCATCACCTGATTGTCGAGACTGGTGTAGCGCTCCACCTTGATGCCGCGGCTGCCGCTGATGACGGGAACGAGGTCCTGACTCGGCTGCTCCCAGATGTCGATCTCGCCGGCCTGCAGCGCCGCCGCCGCGGTGGCCGGGTCGGGCATGATGGTCCACTCGACGCGGTCGAGCTTCACCACGCGGCCGCCGGCGAGGCCATCCGCGGGTTCCTTGCGCGGCACGTAATCCGGATTGCGGTCATAGACGACGCGCGCGCCGCTGCGCCATTCGGCGCGGTTGAACAGGAAGGGGCCGCTGCCGATGGTGTTCATCACCGGCTGCATCGGATCGGTCGTCGCATCGCTCTCGCGCATGATGGCCGGGATCTGGCCGACCGCCGAGCCGAGCGCAAAGGGTACCATGCCCGTGGGCTTCTTCAGCCGCAGGGTGAAGCTGCGGTCGTCCTGCGCCTCCAGCGCGGCGGTGTATTCGGCCAGCTTGCCGCCCACCGTGTCGCGCGCCATCCAGCGCTTCAGCGAGGCGATGACGTCCTTGCTGGTGACGGGCTGGCCATCATGGAAGCGCAGCCCCTCGCGCAGACGGAAGTTCCAGGAAAGGTTGTCCGGCGAGGTCGAGAAGCTCTCCACCATCTGAGGATGCGGCTGCAGCTTCGAATCCCAGGCGAAGAGCGTCTCGTAGATCATCAGCCCGTGCATGCGGGTGATGACGATGGAGGCGAAGACCGGGTCGAGCGTCTTGAGATCCGCATGCGGCGCCACGCGCAGCACGCGGTTCGGCGCCAGCTGCGCCATGGCCGGGCGCGCCGGGGCGAGGGTCAGGGCGAGGGGCGCGGCGGCCAGCAGCAGCGCGAGGCGTGAGCGGATCAAGCGACATCTCCCAGTTCGTTGCAGCGATGGAAGTGCAACACCCGGGCGCGATGGCTGGCAACCCGCAGCGAGCCATCGGGCTCCAGATAAAGGCAAGGGCGGTGGCGCCAGGGGCCATGCGCCAGATCGGCCAGCGCCCGCCCGCCCGGCAGCGGGGTAAGGCGGGTTTCCGCGCCTAGGTCGCCGGCCCAGGGGAAATGAGCTGTGGGAAAGCGCGCGGTGCCATCGGCGCGTAGCGTCAGGCGCAGGCCGAAGCGCGGCTCGCGCCATTCGCCGGCCAGGCGGGGATCGAGCGTCTGGTCCGGCGGCACGCGCAGCAGCCGGCGCGCGGCGCCGCCGACATGACCTGCCAGTGTCCCGGCGCCTTCGGGCCGCAGGCGGATATCGAGATAGGCGGGCAGGCTGCGCCAACCGCCTTCTGGCGCCGCGACCAGTTGCTCATGGGCGCCCATGTAGCTGATCGCCCCGGCGCCGGTTTCGGCCCAGAAGGGCCCCTCCGCAGTGGCGAAGAGCCCGCTGGGGAGGTCGCGCGGTGGCGGAGGCAGTTCCTCCCCCACCAGTGCCGCCGTCACCCGCAGGGCGGGCCAGAGCGCATCCTCCTCACGGTTGGTCAGCACCACGACGCCGACGCCCTGCTCGGGCGCCATCAGGACGTGGTTGCGGTAGCCGGGCAGCGAGCCGCCATGGCCGAGCAACGTCACGCGGCCCAGGGCGCTGCGCACGAGGCCAAGGCGATAGAGGCTTTCCGTGCCATCAGCGAAGAAACGCGGCGCGGCGAGGCGCTCCAGCATTCCCGCCAGCGGGCCACGCCCGGCCAGCAGCGCGGCGGCCCAGCGCGCCAGCGCCGCCGCGCTGCCCGCCAGCCCACCCGAGGCGGAGAAATGTATTCCGTAGCGCCCGCGCCGCCAGGATGCGCCCTCCCGCCAATAGCCGGTCGCGAGGCCGGGCACGATCTCCGCCTCGTCTTCCGGAAAGGCGACCGGCAGGTCCAGTGGCGCCAGCAGGCGGCGGCGCAGGGCTTCGGCGTAAGTCACGCCGCGCTGCGCCGGGAAAACACCCTGCGCCAGTCGGCAGCCGGTGTTGGAATAGGCCATTTCGCTGCCCGGAACGGCGTTCAGGCCCGGCAGGCGCTGCACCAGGGCGAGAATCTCGCTGGCCTTCAGGCTCGCCGTGAAGGGCACGCCCTGCTGCCAGAGCAGTTCCATCGTGTCCGGCAGGGCGGCGGTCATGTCCAGCGCGCGGCCGAGCGGCACCGGCCCCAGCGCTTCCGGCAGACCCGGCAGCAGCGCGCCCAGCGGGGCTTCCAGCGGGATATCCTCCAGCAGCAGGGTCGCGGCCAGGAACTGCTTGCTAATCGAGGCGTAGCGGCTCGGCGTCTCCGCCGTGAAGGGAAGGGCGTGCTCGATGCTGGCGAAGCCGCCTGAGGCGCTGCCACGGATGCCACCGCTGTCGAAGAGCAGGATGGCGCCGCCCGGCCCACCCCCGGCGGACCAGGTGCCGGCAAGGGCTTCGGCTTCGGCGGTGGCGCGGGTCCAGTCCGGCATGCGGCGTGTTCCTGGCAGGCGCGGGGCGGCATGGCCACGCCCCGGCGCTGCCCTGCCGCGCCGATTGGGAGAAGTGCTCGGGAGAAGTTCCGGGGCGGTCAGGTCATTCCCACAGCCTTCCGCCCCGCCGTCAACACCGGTCTGGGCCTGGCGCTCGCCTATGCGCTCAGTAGGGCTCCCATTCCTCCGCATCCTCCGGCTCCGGCGTGGAGCGGAGGGTGAGTTCGGCGAGCGTGCCGAGCGTCCAGTACATGCAGGTGCGCAGCAGTTCCATCGTGGCGGCGTTTCCGACGGCCTGGGGCCGTAGTCCTCATCAGGTAAAACTCTGCCGGAGAAATGTCGCCAGCGGCCAATGGCTGCATCATGACAGCTGCGTGTCAGCTTTTTGTGTCCATGCGGCAGGGCCTGACGCCGGCACATGCGGGGTACTCCCTCCGGGCTGACGGCCGCAGGCGCTCCGTGCTTGAGGCGGCGTGGGGAAGAGAGGGAAGCTGACCGTCTCTTCCGCAGAGGGACAGGCCGTCGGACATGACCGGGAGCCGACCAGTCCCACTCGTTTTCCTCGACCACCGGCTGGTGGTCCGGAGCTTCACGCCAGGCGCGGCGAGGGTGCTTGGCCTCGCCACGAGCGATGTCGGGCGGCCGGTCATGGCCGCCCTGGAGAGGGCCCGCCTGTTCGGCCTGCCGGAACTGGTCCGTGCCGCGCAGGCGAAGGGCCGGCCCATGCTGGGGTGGCTGGCCCGGCTTGGCACTGTACGGCATCTCTGGGTCCTGGTGCTGCCGGGGCGCACCGTGCGGCGGACGGGTTCACGGCGCGGCCTGCTCCTCCTCCTCCTCGGCCGTGGCAGGGCGGAACCGGTCTCGTCGCGCGGGATGGCGAGGATGCTGGACGCTCTTCCGGTCGCCGCCGCGCTGCTCGATGGCTGTGGCGTGGTCCGCGCCCTCAATACAGCCTGGCGGCGGCTGGCGGCGGATCTGGCCGGCTGCCCCATTTTCCGGTCCGGCGTGGGGGAGAATTTCGTGCCGGCCTATGTGGCGGCGGAGCCGGGTGGCGATACGGGAGCCGCCCGTCGGGCCGGGGAGGGGCTGCGCGACATTCTGGCCGGCGGGCAGAAGCGGTTCGAGACGGAATGCGCCTGCTTCACCGGAGACCGGCAACACCGGCTGCGGATCTCCGCGATGCCTCGCCGGAGCGGGCGGGCCGGGGGCGCGGTGGTGCTGCTGTGGGAGGTGGCGGCGGCGCAACTTGCCCGCGGCAGCTTCGAGGCGCGCGAAGCGCATCTGCAATCCATCCTCGACACCGTGCCGGACGCGATGATCGTCATCGACGAGCGCGGCATCATCCTCTCCTTCAGCAGCGCCGCCGAGCGGCTGTTCGGTTTCACCGCCGCGGAGGTCTATGGCCGCGACGTGAGCATCCTGATGCCCTCGCCCTATCGCGAGGCGCATGGCGAGTATCTGCGGCGCTACCTGCGCACCGGCGAGCGGCGGATCATCGGTATCGGCCGGCTGGTGGTCGGGCAGCGCAAGGACGGCAGCACCTTCCCGATGGAGCTCTCGGTCGGCGAGGTCAATCGCGGCGGCCCGCGCCTGTTCACCGGCTTCGTGCGCGACGTCACCGAACGGCAGCAGACCGAGGCGCGGCTGCAGGAGCTGCAATCGGAGTTGCTGCACGTCTCGCGACTGAACGCGATGGGGCAGATGGCGGCCACCCTGGCGCACGAACTGAACCAGCCGCTGACCGCGACGGCCAACTATCTCCGCGCCTGTGAACGACTGCTCGATATTCCCTCGGGCGCGGCGCCTGACTTGGCGCGGCTGCGCGAAGCGGTGGTACTGGCCAGCGAGCAGACGCTGCGCAGTGCCCGGATCATCCGCCGCCTGCGCGACTTCGTGGCGCGCGGCGAGACGGAGAAGCAGCCGGAAAGTGCCGTCAAGCTGGTGGAGGAGGCGAGCGCGCTGGCGTTGGTCGGCGCCAAGGAACACGGGGTCAAGGTGCGGCTGCGGATCGCGCCGGACCTGCCGCGCGTCCTGGGCGATCGTGTCCAGCTGGAGCAGGTGCTGCTAAACCTGATCCGCAACGCCATCGAGGCCATGGGCGCGGCGGCGCGGCGCGAACTCACCCTGGCCCTCTCCGCCGGGGAGGGGGAGATCCTTTTCGAGGTGGCAGACACCGGCCCGGGGCTGGCGCCGGAGATCGCGGCGCAACTGTTCTCGCCCTTCGTGACGACCAAGCCGAACGGCATGGGGGTGGGGCTGTCGATCTGTCGCTCGATCGTCGAGGCGCATGGCGGGCGCATCTGGGCGGAGCCAAATCCGGGCGGCGGCACCGTGTTCCGCTTCACCATCCCCACCGTGCCCGGGGAGCCAGAGGACGTCGGCTGAGCCGGCCGCCGCCGGGCCTTGGACCCGCCTGCTGCCCTGGGCTGGCGCAGCCGGCGGGTCAGTGCGACATCAGCACCGGGGCCGTCATCCGCCGTAACAGCGTGCGCGTCACGCCGCCCAGCACCACCTCGCGCAGCCGCGAATGGCCATAGCCGCCGATCACCAGCAGGTCGGCCGAGAGTTCCGCGGCGCGGTTCAGCAGGACGTCGCCGTCGCTGAGTTCCGGAGCGACGGTGTGTTCGACCTGCACTGTCAGCCCATGGCGCGCGAGATGCAGGGCGATGTCCGCGCCCGGTTCCTCACCATGCCCACCGAGCCCGCCGCGCGGGTTGACGGCGAGCACGGTGACGCTGTCCGCCTGGGCGAGCAGCGGCAGCGCGTCATGCACCGCGCGTGCCGCCTCGCGGCTGGCGTTCCAGCCGATCAGCGCGGCGCGGCCGAGGCTCTCGAAGCGCCCGGCATAGGGCACCACCAGAACCGGCCGCCCGGAGCCGAACAGCACCGCCTCGATCAGCGCCTCTGCCGCCGAGCCGCCGCTTTCCGGGTCGTCCTGGCCGAGCAGGGTGAGATCGGCATAGCGGGCGTGCAGTGCCAGGAGCTCCGGCGCCATGCCCTCGGCCAGGCGCCATTCCCCGGAAAGCCCGTCGCGCCGCAATTGCTCGCGAAACGCTGCCTCCACCTCGGCCGCCTCTGCCAGCCTGTCCTGCCGCATGCTCTGGAAGAGGTCGGCCAGCACCGCCGCGCCGCCCGCCTCCGGCGCCGCGATGGCGGGCACCGGGATATCAACCGTGAACAGGCCGACAAGATGCGCCGCGTGCCGGCGCGCGAGGTCGGCCGCGAGCTGCAGGCGCAGCTTTCCCTGCTCCGTCGCGTCGAGGTGCACGAGAATATCCTTGAGCTGCATCCGATCCTCCTGCCCGCTGCGGGGAATTGCCGGGGGCCATCCGAGGGGCACCGCCGGGCTTCTGGCGCAGCTTAGCCCCGGCCCGCCCTAGGGCCTTGATCAACATCAAGCGGCAGCACGACCCGGTCTGTCTGAAGGAGTTCCCCTGCTTCCGCCCGCGCCGCCCTGCGGAACGGGCCTTAGCCTGCCGCCTCGCCCTCCAGCAGTGCAGTGATCGAACCGCCCTCGTGCAGCCGCCGGATCGCCTCGGCGAAGAGTGGCGCGGCGCTCACCACCTCCACACGCGGTCCGTGCAGCATGGGGGGCAGGCGGAACAGCGGCACGCTGTCCGTCACCAGCGTGCGGGAGAGGGCGGGCGAGCTCATCGCCGCGGCGGCGCTGTCCGTGAACAGGCCATGCGCGGCGACGGCGAAGACCCGCGCCGCGCCCTGCGCCAGGCAGGCCTCGGCCGCGCGGCGCATGGTGCCGCCCGTGCTGATGAGGTCGTCGATGATCAGCACCGTCGCGCCGCGCACCTCGCCGACCAGCTGTTCGCCGCTTACCACCCCGTCCCGGCGCCGCTTCTCCATGAAAGCCTCGCCGACCTCGCGACCGAGCCGCCGCTCGAAGCTCTCGCGGAACAGCTGCGCGCGCTTCACCCCGCCCGGGTCGGGCGAGGCCACCACCACCGGGCCGGTGCCGACCAGCACCTGCAGGCGGGGCGCGAAGAGGCTGCGGGTGTCCAGATGCTCGGTGCGGCAGCGGAAGGCGTTCTGGAAGGCGGCGAGATTGTGCACCTCGAGCGTCAGCACGGCATCGACGCCCATGGCCTCGAAGAGCTGCGCGACATAGCGGGTGGTGACCGGGTCCTGCGGCTTGGTGCGGCGGTCCTTGCGGGCATAGGCGAGATAGGGGACCACCGCTGTCACCCGCGCCGCGCCGGCGTCGCGCACCGCGCCGAGGAAGAAGAGCAGGCGGCAGAGCTTGTCGTTGGGACTTTCCTGCGGCCCGTCATGCAGGCTGTGCAGGACATAGACGTCGTCGCCGCGCAGGTTGATGAGCGGCCGCGCCTTGTGCTCCCCGTCCTCGTAGCTGCGCTCCTCATGGGCGGCGAGCGGGCTGCCCAGCGCGGCGGCGACCCGCTGGCCGAACTCGCGGCTGGCTTCGAGTGCGAACAGGTGCATGACGGCCTCCTCGCCCTGAAACCTTCCGGGCCGCTCGAGGTCGGGCTCAAACCCGGCCCGCAGCTCATGGCCTTCCGGGGTTCCTGGCCCTGCGGGCCGCCGCGCCATCGCTGGCGGAACGCCCAGCAGGAGAGGGAAGAGGCTATGCCGCCGGGCCGGCTCAAAGCAATGCCGCCGGAGGCCGCGGCGCGACAGGGCGGCGGGGCAGGGTGCCCGCGCCCCTGCGGGACACGGGCGCCGGGTCAGGCGCCGGGGCGAAAGGCCCCGGCTCGGCAGGTCACTGGTCGCGCATCTCGAGCTGGCGGTTGGTCATCAGCGCCAGCAGGGTGCAGATCACGCCCGAGAGCAGATAGGCGCCGACGGCAGCCAGCCCGAACCACTGGGACAGCGCCAGCACGACCAACGGCGCGAAGCCGGCGCCGATCAGCCAGGCGATGTCCGAGGTCATGGCCGCGCCGGTGTAGCGGAGCCGGCGGCTGAAGTTCGAGGCCACGGCGCCGCTGGCCTGCCCGAAGGAGAAGCCGAGCAGCGCGAAGCCGATCAGGACGAAGCTCTGGCCCGCGTTGGAGCCGCTCAGCAGGAAGGGGCCGACGAAGCTGAAGATGCCGATCAGCAGGGCGCCGATGCCCAACAGCCGGCGCCGGCCGATGCGGTCGGCGACCCAGCCGGACAGCACCACCGTCACGATCATGATCGCGGCGCCGGCCATCTGCGTCAGCAGGAAGTCGGCAACGCCGGTATCGGCCCGCAGCACGACCCAGGCGAGGGGAAAGACGGTGACCAGATGGAAGAGCGCGAAGCAGGCCAGCGGCACGAAGGCGCCGATCACCAGGTTGCGGCCGTTCGTCGCCACCACTTCGGAGATGCGCGCCGGCTGCAGCTCCTGGCGCTCCAGCAGGTTGGCGAACTCGTTCGAGCCCACCAGGCGCAGCCGCGCGAAGAGGGCGACGACATTCACGGTGAAGGCGACGAAGAAGGGATAGCGCCAGCCCCATTCCTGGAAATCCGCCTCCGGCAGGGAGGCGACCAGGAAGGTGAAGAGGCCGGCGGCCAGCAGGAAGCCAAGCGGCGCGCCGAGCTGCGGCATCATGGCATACCAGCCCCGCCGGTTCTGCGGGGCATTGAGGGCGAGCAGCGAAGCCAGCCCGTCCCAGGCGCCGCCCAGGGCCAGGCCCTGCGCGAAGCGGGCCAGGCCGAGCAGCACGACCGAGGCGGCGCCGATGCTCTCTGGCGAGGGCAGCATGCTGATGGCGGCGGTGGAGCCGCCGAGCAGGAACAGCGCCACAGTCAGCTTGACGCCACGCCCGTGCCGGCGGTCAAGCGCCATGAAGATGACGGAGCCGAGCGGGCGGGCCACGAAGGCGAGCGCGAACAGGGCAAAGGAGTAGAGCATTGCCGTGGTCGCGTCGGTGTCGGGAAACAGGAAGCGCGGGAAGACCAGCACCGCGGCGATGGCATAGACGAAGAAGTCGAAGAACTCCGACATGCGCCCGATCACGACGCCGATCGTGATCTCGCCCGGCGAAACCGCCCCATGGCCGGCATTCGCCAGCCGTGCGTCCCGCTCGAGCTCCGCCGAGTTCGGCAATCCCTGCATTTGGCTGCTCGTGATCAAGTCCAACCCTCACTTCGACCCGCTGCGGCGGCGCCGGCCCCCTGGCCGATCCCCTGGGTGGCTGCCCCGCATCGTGCTTGCCCCTGCCGCGCCCATTGTCCCGCCGCGGTACGGCCGCCGCAAGCGAAAGCCGCCGGGCCACAGGGCGCGAGGGTGGGCGTCTAGCATGGCCGTTCCGGCGCCGCCGATAGGACAAAGTGTCCAATCCCCGGCCGCGCCCAGGCCGCCTATGTACCGCCGCACCGCACCATGACTTCATGATTGAACGGCATGTCCTGCAAGATCCTGCGCATCCTGCCCCTGATGGCCCTCGCGGCCATCCTCTCCGGCTGCAAGATGACGGTGCTCAACCCCTCGGGCGACGTGGCCGCGCAGCAGCGCGACCTGATCATCGCCTCGACGGTGCTGATGCTCGTCATCATCGTGCCGGTCATCGTGCTGACCCTGTTCTTCGCCTGGCGCTACCGGGCCTCGAACAGCAAGGCCAAGTACGATCCCGAGTGGTCCCATTCCACGACGCTGGAGGTCGTCATCTGGGCGGCCCCGCTGACCATCATCGTGGCGCTGGGCGCGCTGACCTGGGTCAGCACCCATCTGCTCGACCCTTACCGGCCGCTGGCGCGCATCGACGCCAACACGCCCGTTCAGGACGAGGTGCGGCCGCTCGAGGTGGATGTCGTGGCGCTCGACTGGAAGTGGCTATTCATCTATCCCGAGCAGGGGATCGCGACGATCAACGAGATGGCGGCGCCGGTGGATGCGCCGATCAACTTCCGCCTGACCTCCTCGACGATGATGAACTCCTTCGCCATCCCCGCGCTGGCCGGCCAGGTCTATGCCATGCCGGGCATGGTGACGAAGCTGCATGCGGTGATCAACCAGCCCGGCGTCTATGACGGTTTCTCCGCCAACTACAGCGGGGCCGGCTTCTCGGACATGAACTTCAAGTTCCACGGTCTGAGCCAGGGGGATTTCAACCGCTGGGTGGCCGAGGCCAAGGCAGCCGGCGGGCGGCTGGGCCGGCAGGAATACCTCAAGCTGGCCGAGCCGAGCGTCAAGGAGCCGGTGCGCCGCTTCGGCAGCATCGATCCGGGGCTCTATCAGGCCGTCATCGAGCGCTGCGTGGAGCCTGACAAGATGTGCATGAGCGAGATGGCCCGCATTGACGCGCAGGGCGGCGCCGGCATGGCGGGCACCCTGAACGTGGTGGCCAGCCGGGTGCGGCAGGGCGGTGTCGCCCAGCGGGGCCAGGTGGGCCAGGAGGTGGAGCGCCGCTACGTGCTCGCCTTCTGCACCCTCGACCAGCCCTATGGCGACCAGCCCTATGGCGCGAGCGCCACGGAGCCCGCCGGCGCCCCGCGCCCCTCGTCCCCTGGAACGACAGAGTAACGCCATGTCCCCCAATTCGGACTTCTGGAGCTTCGTGTTCGGGCGGCTCTCGTGGGAATCCATCCCGCTGCATGAGCCGATCCTGGTGGTCACCTTCATCGCGGTGGCGCTGGGCGGCGCCGCGGTGGTGGGTGCCATGACCTATTTCCGTGTCTGGGGCTACCTGTGGAAGGAGTGGCTCACCAGCATCGATCACAAGCGCATCGGCATCATGTACATCGTGCTGGCGCTGATCATGCTGCTGCGCGGCTTCTCCGACGCCATCATGATGCGCGCCCAGCAGGCGATCGCCTTCGGCGGTTCCGAGGGCTACCTGCCGCCGCACCACTACGACCAGATCTTCACCGCCCACGGCGTGATCATGATCTTCTTCGTCGCCATGCCGCTGGTGACGGGGCTGATGAACTTCGTAGTGCCGCTGCAGATCGGCGCGCGGGACGTGGCCTTCCCCTTCCTAAACAACTTCAGCTTCTGGATGACGACCGCGGGCGCCGTGATCGTCATGATGTCGCTGTTCGTGGGTGAGTTCGCGCAGACCGGCTGGCTGGCCTATCCGCCGCTCTCCGGCATCGAGGGCAGCCCAGGGGTCGGGGTGGACTATTATATCTGGGCCTTGCAGGTGGCCGGCATCGGCACATTGCTGTCCGGCGTCAACCTGATCGCCACCATCGTCAAGATGCGGGCGCCGGGCATGACCATGATGAAGCTGCCGGTCTTCACCTGGACCGCGCTCTGCACCAACGTGCTGATCGTGGCCTCCTTCCCGGTGCTGACCGCCGTGCTGGCGCTGCTGTCGCTCGACCGTTACGTGGGGACGAACTTCTTCACGAACGACCTTGGCGGCAATCCGATGATGTACATCAACCTCATCTGGATCTGGGGCCACCCGGAGGTCTACATCCTGATCCTGCCGGCCTTCGGCGTCTTCTCCGAGGTCACCTCGACCTTCTGCTCGAAGCGCCTCTTCGGCTACACCTCGATGGTCTATGCGACGGTGGTGATCACCATCCTGTCCTACCTGGTGTGGCTGCACCACTTCTTCACCATGGGCTCGGGGGCCAGCGTCAATTCCTTCTTCGGCATCACGACGATGATCATCTCGATCCCGACGGGTGCGAAGATCTTCAACTGGCTCTTCACCATGTTCCGCGGCCGCATCCGGTTCGAGGTGCCGATGATGTGGACGGTGGGCTTCATGGTCACCTTCGTGGTCGGTGGCATGACCGGCGTCATGCTGGCGGTGCCCCCGGCCGACTTCCAGTTCCACAACAGCCTGTTCCTGATCGCCCACTTCCACAACGTCATCATCGGTGGCGTGGTGTTCGGGATGTTCGCGGGCATCGCCTACTGGTTCCCGAAGGCCTTCGGCTTCAAGCTGGATCCGTTCTGGGGCAAGATGTCCTTCTGGTTCTGGCTGATCGGCTTCTGGGTCGCCTTCATGCCGCTCTACGTCCTCGGGCTGATGGGCGTGACCCGCCGCGTCAACCACTTCGACGACCCCTCGCTGCAGATCTGGTTCGTCATCGCCGCCTTCGGCGCGGTGCTGATCGCCATCGGCATCGCCAGCTTCCTGATCCAGCTGGTGGTGAGCTTCATGCGCCGCGAGCAGCTGCGCGACGTGACCGGCGACCCCTGGGACGGCCGCACGCTGGAGTGGTCCACTTCCTCGCCGCCGCCGGTCTACAATTTCGCCTTCACGCCAATCATCCATGACCACGACGCCTGGTGGGACATGAAGCAGCGTGGCTACACGCGGCCGCTGCACGGCTTCCGCCCCATCCACATGCCGAAGAACACCGGCACCGGCATCATCCTGGCCGGACTCTCGATCGCCTTCTCCTTCGGGATGATCTGGTACATGTGGTGGCTGGCAGCCCTGACCTTCGCGGCGATGATCGTCCTCTCCATCGCCCACACCTTCAACTACGACCGGGACTACTTCATCCCGGCGGACGAGGTGAACCGCACCGAGCAGAGCCGCACGGCCCTGCTGGCGGGGGAGTAAGCTGATGTCCGCACACAGCCTGCAGGCCGCCACGCCCGCCGAGGAGTTGGCCTTCCATGTGACGGAGGAGGAGCACGCGCATCCCGGGGCCAGCACCATGCTGGGCTTCTGGATCTACCTGATGAGCGACTGCCTCATCTTCGCGGTGCTCTTCGCGACCTATGGCGTGCTGGGCCGCAGCTATGCGGCCGGCCCCTCCGGCGCGGACCTCTTCGATCTGCCGCTGGTGGCGCTCAACACCGCCATGCTGCTGTTCTCCTCCATCACCTATGGCTTCGCCATGCTGGAGATGGAGCGCAACCGGAAGAGCATGACGCTGCTCTGGCTGGCCATTACCGGCCTGTTCGGTGCCGCCTTCATCTACTTCGAGCTCTATGAGTTCGCCCACCTGATCGCCGAGGGCGCCGGGCCGCAGCGCAGCGCCTTCCTGTCCTCCTTCTTCGCCCTGGTCGGCACCCACGGGCTGCACGTGACGGTCGGCATCGTCTGGCTGGTCACGCTGATGGTGCAGGTCGCGCAGCGCGGGCTGGTCGAGGACAACAAGCGGCGCCTGATGTGCCTCAGCCTGTTCTGGCACTTCCTCGACGTCGTCTGGATCGGTGTCTTCACCTTCGTTTATCTGATGGGAGTGCTGCAATGAGCCCGGACGCCCTGGCGCAGCATCAAGGCCACGGAAACGGCCATGGCCACGCGCATGACGATGGCGCCGGCCATGGCACGCTGAAAGGCTATCTGACCGGCTTCATCCTCTCCGTCATCCTGACCGCCATTCCCTTCTGGCTGGTCATGGACGACGTCTTCGCCGACCAGCGGCTGACGGCCTTCGTCATCATGGCCTTCGCCGCGGTGCAGATCGTGGTCCACATGATCTACTTCCTGCACATGAACACGCGGTCGGAAGGCGGCTGGACCATGCTGGCGCTGATCTTCACCATCGTGATGGTGGTGATCGTGCTCGTCGGATCGCTCTGGGTCATGTACCACCTCAACATCAACATGATGCCCATGGCGCCCCACGACATGCGCACCATGCCCTGAGCATGGTCGCGCCACGTCCCCAGGCGGAGGCCGGAGAGGCGAGGCGGCCCCGCTCGCCGCGTCTCCTCGCCCTGCTGGGGACGCTGGCGGTGCTGGCCGTCATCGGCTTGGTGGCGCTCGGCAACTGGCAAGTCGCGCGCCGCGCCTGGAAGCTCGACCTGATCGCCCGGGTGGATGCCCGGGTCCATGCGGCGCCCGTGCCGGCGCCCGGGCCGGAGGAATGGCCGGCGGTTTCCGCCGCCCGTGACGAGTACCGGCACGTCCGGGTCCAGGGCCGCTTCCTGCCCGGGCCGAACACCCTGGTGCAGGCCAGCACGGCGCTCGGCGCCGGCTTCTGGGTGCTGACCCCCCTGCAGACGGAGCGCGGCTTCCCCGTGCTGGTGAACCGCGGCTTCGTGCCGGGCGGGCGGGCTGAGGCCGCCGGGCACGCCGGCAACCCGCCGGAGGGCCCCGTCACCGTCACCGGTCTGTTGCGCCTGACCGAACCCGGCGGCGGCTTCCTGCGCAGCAACGTGCCGGCGGAGGAACGCTGGTATTCGCGCGATGTCGCCGCCATCGCCGCCGCGCGCGGGCTGACGGAGGTGGCGCCCTATTTCATCGACGCCGATGCCGGACCCGATCCGCGGGCCTATCCGGTGGGCGGCCTGACCGTCATCCGGTTCCCGAGCAACCATCTGGTTTATGCGCTGACCTGGTATGCCTTGGCGCTCCTGCTCGCCGGCACCACTCTCTATGTCGCGCGCGAGGAATGGCGGGCGCGGCGGCAACCCCACGGCTCCTGAGCGGGGCGGCCTGCTCCGCCGGCAATGGAGACACGGTATGGCACTGACGGAGATGGCCGCTCCGGCCTGGTCTCGCCTGGCCGCCGCCTGGCGGTGGCTGCGGCCGGGCGCCAGCCGCCGGGCCGAGGACCGGGGGGCGCCGGGGGTGCGGGCGGAGGGCGCGGCGCAGCCTTCCGACGCGACCGGTAGCAAGAACATGCAGCAGTTGGTCCATCTGCGCTGGCTGGCCGTGGGCGGGCAGGTGCTGACCATCGGCTTCGTCCAGTTCGGGCTCGGGGTCGATCTTCCGCTGGAGCCGATGGCGGTCGTGGTGGCGGCGCTGGCCATGCTGAACCTGCTCAGCCTGATGCGCCTGCGCCTGCGCTTCGCCATCCGGCAGGGCGAGCTTTTCCTGGCCCTGGTGCTGGACGTGGCGGCGCTGACGGCGCAGCTCTATCTCAGCGGCGGCGTCACCAACCCCTTCATCTCGCTCTATCTGCTGCAGGTCACGCTGGCGGCAGTGCTGCTGCGGATCGGCTGGGCCTGGACCATGGTGGTGGTCACCAGCCTCTGCTTCTTCGGCCTTTCCGTGGCACACCGCCCGCTGGTGCTGCCTTCCTCGCTGAGCGCCGACCCCTTCCGGCTGCACCTCCAGGGGCTGCTGATCTGCTTCATCCTGGATGCCATGCTGCTGGTGGTCTTCGTCACCCGGATCAGCGGCAATCTGCGCGCACGCGATGCGCGCCTGGCCGATCTGCGGCAGCAGGCGGCGGAGGAGGAGCATATCGTCCGCATGGGCCTGCTGGCCTCGGGCGCCGCGCATGAGCTCGGCACTCCCCTGGCTACCATGTCGGTCATCCTTGGCGACTGGAAGCGGATGCCGGCGCTGCGCGACATGCCCGACCTCCAGCAGGAGATCGAGGAGATGCAAGCCGAGCTGAAGCGCTGCAAGGCGATCATCAGTGGTATCCTGCTCTCGGCGGGCGAGGCGCGGGGCGAGGCGGCCGACGTGACCACCCTGGGCGCCTTCCTCGGCGGGCTGGTGCGCGAATGGAACGCCATGCGCCCCGGCACCACGCTGGTGCTGGAGAACGGCCTCAGCCAGGAGGTGCCGATCGTCGCCGACCCCACGCTGAAGCAGGTGCTCTTCAACCTCTTCAACAATGCGCAGGAGGCGCAGGCATCCCGGATCGCCCTGTCCGCCTCGCGGAAGGGCGGGGAGCTGACGCTCGCCGTGCGGGATGACGGCCAGGGCTTCACGCCGGAGATGCTGGCGCAGTTCGGCAATCCCTACCGTTCCACCAAGGGCCAGCAGGGGCGCGGGCTCGGACTGTTCCTCGTGGTCAATGTCGTGCGCAAGCTGGGCGGGCGCGTCACGGCCCGCAGCCGGCCGGGGGGCGGGGCCGTGGTGGCGCTCTCCTTCCCCCTGGCCGCCATCGCGATCGAAAGGGAGCGTGCCGATGCCGCCTGACCGTCTGCTGCTGATCGTCGAGGATGACGTCAATCTGTCCCGCACGCTGCGCCGGTCCTTCGAGCGGCGCGGCTATGAGGTGATGGTGGCGGCCAGGCCGGAGGAGATGGAGGCGCTGCTGCAGGAGCGCACGCCGCACTACGCGGTGGTGGACCTGAAGCTGGAAGGCGCCTCCGGCCTCTCCTGCGTACAGGCGCTGCATGCGCATGACCCGGAGATGCTGATCGTCGTGCTGACCGGCTTCGCCAGCATCGCCACCGCGGTGGAGGCGATCAAGCTGGGCGCCTGCCACTACCTGGCCAAGCCGTCCAACACGGATGACATCGAGGCCGCCTTCGGCAAGGCGCAGGGCGACGTGGACACGCCGCTCAGCCAGCGGCCGACCTCGATCAAGACGCTGGAATGGGAGCGCATCCACCAGACCCTGGCGGAGACCGGCTTCAACGTCTCGGAATCGGCGCGGCGCCTCGGCCTGCACCGGCGCACCCTGGCGCGGAAGCTGGAGAAGCGGCAGGTGGACTGATCGCTCGATGAGGGGCGGGCCGCGGAGGCATCTCCACGGCCCTGGCCGCGTTCAGGCGCGCTTCACGTTCCAGAAGATCGGGAAGGAGGCGGGCACGATATCCACGATATCGGTGCGGAAGGCGGTGGGATAATAGATCTGCCCCAGGGGGATGAAGGGCACCTCCTCAAAGGCGATGCGCTGCATCTCCTCGGCGATCTTCTTCTGCGCGGCCACATCCGGCGCGTCCATCCACTGGTCCCGCAGCGCTTCCAGCCGGGGGCTGGTGGGCCAGCCGAACCAGCCCTGCGGCCCGTTGCCACGCAGCGGCGGATGGCTGGAGGGGTCCGCCACCGTCAGCCCCTCATAGGTGGTGGGGAAGAGGTTCCAGCCGCCCTGGTCCGGCGGCTCCTTGCTGGTGCGGCGCTGCACCAGCGTGCCCCAGTCCATGCTGGCGAAGTTCACGTTCAGGCCGAGTTGCCGGAACAGGTCGGCCGTGACCTGGGCGAAGGCCGCCTGCACCGGGTAGTCGGAGGGCGACATCAGCAGGATCGGCTCGCCCTTGTAGCCGCTCTCCTCCACCATCTTGCGGCTCTTGGCGATGTCGCGCGGGCTGGTCAGGATTTCCATGCCGGCGTCGTTCGCCATCGGCAGGCCGGGGGTGAAGACGCCGGCGGGGACGTGGAACAGCTCCGGCTCCGCCCCCACGGCGGCCACCATATAGTCCTCCTGCTTCACCGCCGAGAGGATGGCGCGCAGCAGCTTTGGATTGTCGAAGGGTGGCTGGACGTGGTTGACGGCGAGCATCGCCAGCACCCCCACCTTGTCGTTCACCGCCACCTTCACGTTGCGCATGTCACGCAGCAGGGAAATCAGGTCGAAATCCGGGCGCTGCAGCCAGTCCACCTCGCCATTCTGCAGCGCACCGGTGGCGGTGGCGGCATCCGGCATGACGATCCACTCGACGCGGTCGAAATGCGCCACCTTGCCGCCCGCGAGGAAGCTCGGCGGCTCCTGCCGCGGCACATATTTGTCGAAGCGCGCATAGACCGCCTTGGAGCCGGAGACCCATTCGTCGCGAAGGAAGCGGAAGGGGCCGCTGCCGACATACTCGCTGATCTGCTGAAAGGGGTCGGTGCGCGCCATGCGCTCGGGCATGACGAAGCAGTTGTCGGCGAAGGCACGCGTGGTCAGGCTGTAGGGCTTGTTGAGGTGGATCTCGAAGCGCCGGTCGTCCAGCGCCTTCATCTCATCCGTGCGCGCCAGCAGCGTCTGCCCCAGCGGGCGGCGCTTGGCCCAGCGCTGAATACTGGTGATGCAGTCGATGGGCCGCACCGGCTCGCCGTCGTGGAACACCAGCCCCTCGCGCAGGGTGAAGCGCCAGGTCAGCTTGTCGTCGGACAGTTCATGCCCCGCCACCATCTGCGGCTGCGGTTCGAAATTCGCGTCGAGCCCGTAGAGCATGTCCCAGATCATCGCGCCGTGGTTGCGGGCGATGGTGGTGGTGGTCCAGACCGGGTCCGGATTGGCGAGGTTGCCCTCGGGAACGAAGCGCAGCACCCGGGCCTTGCCCTGGGCGAGCGCTGGCCGGGCCAGGGCGGCGGCGGTGACGCCGCCTGCGGCGGCGAGCAGGGTTCTGCGCTTCATGATCGCGTCCTCCGATAGGTCCAGCTAACTGCGCCGCCGGGGCGCTGGCAAGGTGGCTGCGTCGGACGCTGTCCCGGCCGTCAGGGGGAGGCCGGCGCATCTGGAGGCGCGGGGAAGGGCAGCCCTACCGAAGCCGGGTGCAGGCTTCGCCACCGGGGAGGCGGAAGCGAGATCCGGCCCGACGTTTCCCCCTCAGCCCTCCTTCGCGACCTGCCGCAGCGTGACGAGATGGTGGTAGGCACGGCGGAAATAGACCAGCCCGTCCGGCTCGCCTTCCGTCATCCGCAGCCCGACCACCTCCCCGAGGAAGATGGTATGGGTGCCCGCCTCCACCACCTGGGTTACGCGGCAGTCGCAGCAGACCGGGGCCTCCTCCAGCGCCGGCGCGCCGGTGACGAGCCGACCCCAGTGCCCCATGGCGAAGCGCGCCTCCATCTCCTCCCGGTTGTTGCTGAACAGGCCGGAGAGTTCCTGGTGCGCAGCCGCCAGGATGTTCACGCAGAACACGCCATTGATCTTGACCAGGGCATTCAGCCGGGCGGACTGGTTGATGCAGGTCAGCAGGGTCGGCGGCGTGTCGGTCACGCTGCACACGGCGCTCGCCGTCATGCCCGCGCGGCCGCCCGGCCCATCGGTGGTGATCAGGTTCACCGCCGCCGCCAGATGCGACATCGCCGCGCGGAACGACTGCTGGGTCACGCTCATGCTGCTGCCTTCCATTGCCTGCCGCCTTCCTTGCGGCACCTTCGTCATTATGCTGGCCCTGGCCGTGCCAGGTTCCAAGCCGCCCGCGACCGGGGTTACCCCTGCCCGGCCATCATGGCGGCGCGGGCCATGGCGAGCGCCGCCTCGCGCGTGCGCGCGCTGCCGATGAAGCGGCGCGCATGCACGAAGACGGCCTCCGGGATGCCGCAGACCGCGACCAGGGGCTCGCCCTGCAGCCCCGCCCAGGCTTCAGGCAGCGGCAAGCGCTGGGCGAAGCTGCCGCGCTCGGGCGGCATGGCCTCGACCATCCAGTTGCCGTTGGGCACCGGATAAACCGCGTAGAGGACTGGCCAGCCGTGCCGGAACACGGAATCCTGCCAGGGCAGCTTGCGGTCCAGAACCAGCAGGCGCGGATCCTCTCCCGCCGCCTGGGCCCTGGTCACCTCCGCCTCCGCCGCCAGGCGGGCGCGGATAGCTGCGACGCGGCGGCGCAGCACGCCTTCCACCAGCTCCGAAGCCTGCCGGAAGGCGGCATCCTCGGCGGCGGCGTCGCCCAGCAGCGGGGAATCCCAGGCGGGATTGAAGTCGGCCACCAGCCCGGCCAGGCCAAGCACGCCCTCGCGCGGGCCGATGCCATTGTCGAGGGCATCCACCTTGCGGATCATCGTGGCGTCGATCTCGGCCGCCACGGCGGCGGCCATGGCCTCCGCCCCGAGCGGCGCCAGCAGGGCGCGGATGGCGGCCTCGCCATGACGCTGCCAAACCAGCCCGGCGGCGCTGAAGGGCAGCCCGTCCGGCCGTTGCGGGGCGCCGCGCTGGTGGTGATCGAAGCGTCCGGCTCCGGGGTCGTAGGTGCCGCCGACATCCCAGGCGATCATCGCACGCGCGATCACCTCCGGGTCGCGCGTGCGAACCAGCTGGTGGTCCTCCCCGGCTCGGCCGAGGCCCAGCGCCAGGCGGAGCACCGCATAGGCCAGGGCGTCGTCGCAATGGAAGCTGCCGCTATGCGTCACCAGCAGGGGCGCGGGGCCAGAGGTCATCGTCTCGCTTTCGTGGAGGGAAAGAAGCATCAGGTGCTGGCGGGCGGTGCCGCCTCCTCGGCGGCCTGCGCGGCGGCGAACTGGGCCACGCTCATGGTCGGCAGGTCGAAGCGGTCGCGGGTGCGAGCATAGCCATGCCCGCCCATGCGGCCCACAGCGTCGAGGACCGCCGGATCGACATGCAGCCGCGCATCCACCGCATCGGCGCGCAGATGCGCATGCACCACCTCGCCCAGCACGATCTCGCGCGAGGCGCCGATCTCCAGGAAAGAATGCAGCCGGCATTCCAGCGCGGCCGGGGCGGCGGCGATGCGCGGGCTGGCCACCGCCGTGCCGGGCAGGAGGGCGAGGCCGGCCTGCTCCAGCTCGTCCACCTCCGGCGGGAAGGGCACGGCGCAGACATTCATCGCCTCCACTAGCGCGTCGGAGACGATGTTGACGGTGAAACAGCCGCTTTCGCGGATGTTGCGCCCGGTGTCCTTCGGTGACCCGTCCGGACGGAACTCGATGCCGAGCGCGACGATGGGCGGGTCGGCGGAGAGGCAGTTGAAGAAGCTGTAGGGCGCCGCATTAGGCCGGCCCTCCGGCCCGAGGGTGGTGACCCAGGCGATCGGGCGCGGCACCACCGTGCCGATCAGCAGCTTATAGCGGTCCCGCGGCGAAAGGCGGGTGAAGTCGAAGCCGACGCTGTCCGTCATATCCTGCCTTTGCCTTCCCGGCGGCGGCCCTGTCCAGAAGGCCGGGGGAAAGAATTCCCCCGGGGCCACCCTTTGGCCCCATCTCCTTTTTGCCAGCTTGGCGTTGCGCTGGCCGCAGGTGCCGGAAATTCCAAGAAAAAAAAGAAGGGGTCGAACGCACTGCATTCGATGGGAGGTCGGGTTTGTCCGCAAATCCGGTAGGGCGGAGCCGGGGGAGAAAGAATTCTCCCCCGGGCCCCCTCTTCTTCTTTTCTGTCAGTTTGGACGCGCTGGCGGGGAACGCTCACGCCGGGGCTGAAGCAGCCCCGGGGACTGGGCGGGAGGCGCCGCCGGTGCCGCCGGTGCGACCGGAAACTGACAGAAAAAGGAGGGGGTTTGGGGGAGTTCGCTCCCCCAACTTTTTTCTCCCCTGGCCTTCTCAGCGGCGCAATGGATCATAGGGGGCCAGGGAGATCTCCGCCTCGCCCCGCAGCAGGTGCTGAGCCAGCAGCCGCCCGGCATAGGGGCCGATGGTCAGGCCACTGGCGCCGAGGCCGTTGCCGATCACCAGGCCTTCGATCCCCGGCACCGGGCCGAGCAGCGGCTTCAGGTCCGGCGACATCGGCCGCATGCCGATGCGCATCTCGTGCAGCGTCGCCGAGGCCAGGCCGGGTGCCGCGGCGAGGGCCTGCTGCAGCACCTGCAGCACACCGCCGGCGGTGAAGCGATGGTCGAAGCCGGAGCCGGTCTCCCGCGTCGCGCCCACCACGACGCGGGAATCGTCGAAGGCCAGGAGATAGTGGCTGGTCATCGGCAGCAGCACCGGCCAGTCGCGCGTCTGCTGGCCGGGCAGGACCAGGTGCAGGATCTGCCCGCGCTGGGGCACCACGGCGAGGTCCAGGCCGAGCGGCGCCAGCAGCGGCGGCGCCCAGGCGCCGGCGGCCAGCAGCACGGCATCGGCATGGAACTCGCGCCGCCCGGCGCGCACGCCCTGCACCCGGGAGACGGTGCCGATGAGGCCGGTGACGGCATCGCGGTGTACCTCCGCCCCGCGCCGGATGGCGGCGCGCAGCAGGGCGGCGGCGAGCAGGCGGCCATCCACCCGCGCGGCGCCGCTCAGGTGCAGGGCCGGCTCATCCGGGCGCAGCGGCGGGAAGAGCTGGCGAGCCTCCGTGGGCGAGAGGTGATGCAGCGTGCCGGCCTGCGGCGCGGCCGGCAGGCGGGCGCGGATGCGCCGCTCGGCCTCGTCCAGCCCGCCATCCTCGCCGGCGATGATCAGCGCGCCGACGCGGCGATAGCCCAGCTCGGCTTCGCCCTCCTCGGCGAGTTGCGCCACCAGGGTGGGGTAGTCATGCGCGCCGCCGTTGGAAAGCCGGTACCAGTCGGGATCGGCCACCGCCGAGCGCCAGGGGCAGACGATGCCGGCGCCGGCGGCGGTGGCGCGGCCTTCCACCATGGGGTCGAGGATCACCACCTCGGCACCGCCCGCCGCAAGATGATAGGCCGCGCTGGCGCCCAGCACACCCGCGCCCACAACGATCACCCGCATTCCATCCCCTCCTGCCTGCTGCATGGTCCGGCGCAATCCTGCGCTGCGCCGCCCGCGCTGCAAACCCGGCTTGCAAGCGGCAGGCCGGCGCGGGCCGGAAACCCGGGGCGGGCCCTCCGGTTAGGTTTGCAACCTGGACCGGAGCGACCATGACCCCGCGAAACCTGGACGGCGCGACCGTCGTCATCACCGGCGCTTCCAGCGGCATCGGCCAAGCCACCGCCGAGGCCTTCGCCCGCAACCAGGCCCGGCTGGTGCTGGCGGCGCGGGATGGGGCGGCGCTGGAGCAGGTGGCGGCGCGCTGCCGCGCACTGGGCGCCAATGCCATCGCCGTGCCCACCGATGTGACCGATGCCGAGGCGGTCCAGCGCCTCGCCGCGCGGGCGGTGGAGTTCGGTGGCCGTGTCGATGTCTGGGTGAGCAATGTCGGCGTCGGCGCCGTCGGCCGCTTCCACGAGACGCCGATGGCCGCGCATGAGCAGGTGATCCGCGCCAACCTGATCGGCCATATGAACGACGCGCATGCAGCGGTGCCGGTCTTCCTGAGGCAGGGGCATGGCGTCTTCATCAACACCATCTCGCTCGGCGGCTTCGCGGCGGCTCCTTTCGCGGTGGCCTACAGCGCCAGCAAGTTCGGGCTGAAGGGCTTCTCCGAGGCACTGCGGGCCGAGCTGGCCTCCGAGCCGGAGATCCATGTCTGCGACGTCTATCCCGCCTTCATCGACACGCCGGGCCTGGTGCATGGCGCCAACTACACCGGCCGCGCCCTTTCGGCGCCGCCGCCGGTCTATGACGCGCGCCGTGTCGCCGAGGCGATTGTCGGGCTGGCGCGCCACCCGCGCGACTCGGTGGTCGTCGGTTCCGTGGTGCATCTCGTGCGGCTCGGGCATGCCCTGGCGCCCAGCTGGATGGCCCGTGCCATGGCGCGCTTCATGGAGGCCTACTTCCGTCGTGCTCCGGCCGCGCCGGTTACGGATGGCAATCTGTTCGCCCCGCCGGCGGTGGCGGGCGGCATCGATGGCGGGTTGCGGGCGCCGCGCCAGCGGGCGGCGGGGCGCTTCCTGGCCGGAGCGGCGCTGGTGGTGGGGGTAGCCGCTGCCGTTGCGCTGCTTGACCGGCGTGGCTCGGGAGGGCTGCGGCTGGGATAAGGGCGGGAGAACAGGGTTCCCCCGCACCCCCTTCCTTTTCTTCAGGTCCTCGGGCGCCGCTGGCGCCCTCCGTGGCGGCGGCGACCCCGTCGCTCCCGGACCGCGGCAGCCTTGCAGAAAAAAGAAGGGGGTTTGGGGGAATTCATTCCCCCAAACTTTCTTCCTATGCTGCGGCCGGCATGGTGTCCTGCTCATCGCGCAGGCGCCAGAGCAGGCTCTCCGCGGGTGCCTCCACCATGTCGCGGGTCAGCACTGTGCCGGCCGGCACGGCGCGCCGCAGCCGCCGCCCGACGGCCATGTAGTAGGGCAGCGGCGCGTCCGGACCGGGCGCGGCGGTCGGGCGCAGCAGCGGGTCGAGGCCCGGCACGGCGTGGCGGCTGCCCTCGATGCGCAGCTCGTGCCCGGCGGGCAGGTCCTGCGAGGCGCGGGCCAGCAGATCCACGCGCTGGGCATAGTCCGGCCCCAGGACGGAATGCTTTAGCCGCCCGCCGGCCAGGATGGAGATGGGCGCCTCGACGCCCAGCAGATGGGAGGGGTTGTAGATCAGGGCCCGCCGCCGGTCGGCGGAAACGGGGATGCCCTTGCCGGCGAAAAGCGCCCCGGTGCGCGTATCGGCCAGTTCCACCACGACGAAGACGCCGCCAGCGAAGCTGGCCTCGTCCGGCCGGCGGAGCACGTTGAACACATCCAGCTTGCCGGGGCCAGAGAGCAGGCCGCCGGCCTCGCGTGGGCCGTAAAGATCCGGCAGTTCGACGGTCCGGGCGAGGGGCGCGTGGAAATCCTCACGGTCGGGCAGGATGCCGGTGGCATTGGCGACCAGCGTCATCTCGCAGAAGTCCGGCACGGTGCGCAGCGGCAGGCTGGCGAGGCGTTCCGCCCGCGCCGCCACGGTGGCGGCCCGGTCGGCGCCGAGCTGCCAGTGGCGCATCATGCCGGATGCCGCCGCCCGGCGCTCCAGCCAGGAGACTTCCTCGGTCGCCGGGTCGATGATGAAGTCGTACTCGCTGCTCTTGCCGGCGGCGACGATCGGCAGGCCGAGCAGCCGGGCCCAGGAGACGAGGCCGATCAGCAGCGCCGGCTGGTCGCCATCCACCAGGGTATAGGGCACGCCGGCGGCGGCGGCGCGGCGCGCCAGCACGGGGCCAACCACGCATTCGGCCTCCTTGCTCACCATGGCGACGCCGATGCCGGCCTCAATGGCGGCCAGCGCATGGGCGGCGCCAGCCTCGGCATGGCCAGTGGCCTCCACCACCATGTCGAGCGGCAGGGCCAGCAGGTCGTCCATCCGCTCGCACAGGGCGAAGGCGCCGGCGGCATGGGCCGCCTCGGCCTCGGCGCGGCTGGCGCAGCGGCGGTGCGGCACGTCCATCTCGGTCAGTGCGGCGGAGACGCGCCCCAGATCAAGGTCGAAGGCGGCGATGATGTTGAGCCCGCGCATCCGCCGCGCCTGGGCGATCAGCGACAGGCCGAACTCGCCCGCCCCGAGCAGGGCGGCCGTGACGGGCCGCTCAAGGGCGGGCTGGAAGAGGGTCTGGAACTGCATGGCGTTTCTCCCCGGCGCCGTGGAGCCGGCGTCCCGTATTCTGCATACAGGATGCAGTATTGCCAGGGTGCCGGCCCGCGTCCAGCCGGGGCCGCGCTCATATCAACGGTCATTTTCGACGGCCGTTGATATGTCGTTTTGGGCCCTCAAGCGCCGGGCGGCCGCTGCGCGGCCTTGGCTTGTCGCATTGGCGGCGACGCCCATCCGGGCGCTCGGCCGGCTGCGCCGGCCGCAGGTCGTCGAACTTCGCCGCGCGTATCAGCGCGCGTATCAGTAAGCCTCGCGAATACGCACCAGGCCGAGGTCGTGGTGGCGGCCGATCACCTCGGCCAGCGCCTCTCCGTCGCGCCGCGCCAGGGCTGCCGCCATCTCCTCGTGCTCGGCCATGGCGGCGGCCCATTTTTCCGTCCCCTCGTGGCCGATAAAGCGGATGCGCTTCATCTGCGCCTGCAGGATCTCGTGCATCCGCAGCAGGGTGGGATTGTCGGCCAAGGTCACGATGGCCGTGTGGATGGCCTGGTTGATCTTGAAATAGGGCAGGCGGTCGCCCGCCGCGTAGCGCTCGCGCAGTTGCTCGTGCAGCGCCAGCACCTCGGCGATACCGGCATCGCTGGCGACGACGCAGGCGCGCCGGCCCGCGAGCTGCTCCAGCGCCTTCAGCACCTCCATGCTGTCGGCGATATCCTTCAGGCTGAAGCTGCGCACCACCGCGCCACGGGTCGGCACCAGCTCGACAAGACCCTCCCCGGCGAGGGTCTTCAGCGCCTCGCGCAGGGGCGTGCGAGAGACGCCGAGCGCCTGGCCGAGCGCCACCTCGTTGATGCGCTGCCCGGGCGCCAGATGACCTTCCGTCACCATGTCGCGCAGGCGCGTCACCACCTGCCCGTGCAGGCTCTGGCGGGGGATGGCGAAATCCTCCGGGACGGGGGCGCTGGCGATGGATGGGGTCGGGGCTATGCTGCTCATGGGGCTCAATCTTGTGATTATTGCAGTATATGCGCGTTGCGCGGCCGGGCTGCGATCCCTCTTGCGGATATTCTGCATACAGTGCACAAAACTCTCAACGCAGACCGGCCTCACAGGCCCGGCTACCTGGGAGAGACAGATGCCGGACGCTCCGCTTCCCACCCTTGCCTTGGCCATGGGCGATCCCGCCGGGATCAGCCCCGAACTCACCGCGCGCGTGCTGGCCGACCCCGCGGTACGGGCCGCGGCCGAGCTGATCGTCATCGGCGACCGCCGCGTGCTGGAAGAGGGTGCCCGGGTGGCCGGAGTTTCTCCTGCCCTCAACATCATCGCCCCCGACGCGCCGCTGCCGCAGCATTCCGCCGAGCCGGTCTTCGTGGACCTCGGCACGCTCGACCCCGCCAGCATCCAGCGCGGCAAGATCAGCGAGGCCGGCGGCCGCTTCGCCGCCGAGAACTTCCGCTACGCCCTGGCGCTGGCCCTGCGTGGCCATGTCGATGCGGTCACCTTCACGCCCTTCAACAAGGCGGCGATGCGGCTGCACGTGCCCGAGTATGACGACGAGATCTCCTTCACCGCCCGCTTCATCGGCTTCGATGGCGTGGCCAAGGAGTTCAACGTGCTGGAAGGGCTGTGGAACGCCCGCGTCACCTCGCATGTACCGCTCTCCGGCGTGGCGCCGCTGATCACCCGCGAGGCGATCCTGAACAACCTGCGCCTCACCGATGCCGCGCTGCGCGATTCCGGCGTGGCGCAGCCACGCATCGCCGTGGCCGGGCTGAACCCGCATGCGGGCGACGGCGGCAATTTCGGCCGCGAGGAAATCGACATCATCGGCCCGGCGGTCGAGGAAGCGAAGCGGCAGGGCATCGGCTGCGACGGCCCTTATCCGTCGGACACGGTCTTCGTCCGCGCCAAGCGCGGCGATTTCGACGCGGTGCTGACCATGTACCACGACCAGGGGCAGATCGCGATGAAGCTGATCGGCTTCGAGCAGGGCGTGACCCTGCTCGGCGGCTTCCCCTTCCCGATCTGCACACCGGCGCATGGCACCGCCTATGACATCGCCGGGAAGGGCATCGCCCATCCCGGTGCTGCCCGCAATGCCTTGCTGCTGGCCGCCCGGATGGGAGCGGCGCAGCGGCGCCGGCGGCCCGATGCCACCGGCTCGCTGCTGGAGGCAAGGGCTGCCATAGCGGCCTGATCCTTCGCGGGTGCCCGGTGCCCGCGCAAGGCCCCGCCAGAGGGCCGCCACAACGTTTCAAGGAGGAACAACGAGATATGCGGATGACTATCGCGGCGCTCGGCGCCGCCCTTGGCCTCGTCGCCACGCTGCCCGCCGCCATCGCGGCCGAATGGAAGCCGACCCGCCCGGTCGAGTTCGTCGTCACCTCCGGCGCCGGCGGCGGCACGGATGTCTTCGCCCGCGCGGTGCAGGCGGCGATTGCCAAGCACGATCTGGTGCCGACCTCGGTCGTCGTCACCAACAAGGGCGGCGGCTCGGGCGTGGAGGGCTACATCTACGGTGCCGCCGCCAAGGCCGACCCGCACAAGGTGATCTTTGGCACCAACAATGCCTGGACCCTGCCGATGGTGGTCAAGACCAGCTGGCAGACGGACAACTTCGTCCCGGTCTCCATCATGGCCTTCGACGAGTTCATGCTCTGGGTGAAGGATGATTCGCCCTTCAAGACCGCCGCCGATTTCGTCGCCGCCGCGAAGGAGAAGCCGGGCACGCTGCGCATGGGCGGCAGCCAGACGCATGATACCGATCAGACCCTGACCGTGCTGATCGAGAAGGCGGCCAATATCCAGCTGAAGTACATCCCCTACCAGGGTGGCGGCACGGTGGGCACGCAGCTGGCCGGCGGGCATATCGAAGCCAACACCAACAACCCCTCCGAAAGCATCGGTGGCTGGCGCGGCGGCCAGGTGCGCCCGCTCTGCGTGTTCCGCAAGACGCCGATGCCGGAAGGCGCCAAGGTGGCGGGGGACAAGGGCTGGGCCGACGTGCCCACCTGCGCCAGCCAGGGGCTGAATATCAGCGAATTCAACATGCCGCGCACCGTCTTCCTGCCGCCCGGCACGCCACCGGAGGCGCAGGCCTTCTGGGTCGATGTGTTCCGCCGTGTCAGCGAGACGCCGGAGTGGAAGGAATACGTCAGCCGCACCAGCCAGAACGGCGAGTTCATGAGCGGCGATGCCATGGTCAAGCGGATCAAGGCGGAGGAAGCCGAGACCCGCAAGATCTTCGAGGAAGCCGGCTGGCTGGTGAAGTAAGCAAGGGCAGGGAAGGCCGCGCCGCATGACACGCTACCACCTCGAACTGGTCTTCGCCGCCGTGGTGTTCCTGGTGGGCGCCATCGGGGTCTATGGCGCGACCGCGCTGGATACCGGCTGGGGCGCGGATGGGCCGCAGGCGGGGTTCTTCCCCTTCCGGGTCGGATTGATCCTGATGGCGGCCTCGGCGCTGGTGATGGCGCAGGCCGTCGCCAGCCGCGCGGCGCTGGGGCGCATCCCCGTCACCGACCACGAGGGGATGAAGCGCATCCTCGGCTTCGGCCTGCCGATCATCGTCATGGTGGCGCTGGCGCAGTGGCTCGGCCTCTACCTCGCCATGGCACTCTACCTGCTCTTCACCATCCGCTTCCGGGGCAAGCGCCCCTGGCATGTCGCGCTCGGCGTCGCGCTGGGCGTGGCCATCGCCACCTTCCTGATCTTCGAGATCTGGTTCCAGGTGCCCCTGCTCAAGGGTCCGCTCGAGATCATGCTGGGCCTGGGCTGAGGAGTCCCCGCCGATGCTCTCCAATATCGACTCGCTGATGCATGGCTTCGGCGTGGCGCTCTCGGGCTACCATATCCTGCTGATGATCGCCGGGGTGCTGCTCGGCATCCTGGTGGGCGTGCTGCCCGGCCTCGGCGCGCCCAATGGCGTGACGCTGCTGCTGCCGCTGACCTTCGGCATGGACCCTGTTTCCGCCATCATCCTGCTGACCAGCCTCTACTGGGGCGCCTTGTTCGGCGGCTCCACCACTTCGATCCTGTTCAACATCCCGGGCGAGCCATCCTCCGTCGCCACGACATTCGACGGCTACCCGATGGCACGGCAGGGCCGCGCCACCGAGGCGCTGACCTGCGCTTTCCTCTCCGCCGGCTTCGGCGCGCTGGTCGGGGTCGTCGTCATCACGCTGCTCTCCACCGCGGTCGCCAGTTTCGCGCTGCGCTTCGGCCCGCCGGAATATTTCGCCGTCTACCTCCTGGCCTTCGCCTCCTTCATCGCCTTCGGTGGCGGCGCGCCGCTGAAGACCATCATCTCGCTCTGTCTGGGCTTCGGCCTCGGCATGGTCGGCACCGACACGGTTTCGGGCAATATGCGCCTGACCTTCGATTTCGATCAGCTGATCCGCGGCATCTCCTTCCTGGTGGTGGTGATCGGGCTGTTCGGCCTGGGCGAGCTGCTGCTGACGATCGAGGAAGGGCCGGAATTCAAGGGCGCCAGCGGCCGCATCGACCCGCGCGAGATGTTCCGCGCCGCAGCGCGGATGCCGCGCTACTGGCTGGCCATGCTGCGCGGCAGCGCCGTCGGCGTCTGGATGGGCATCACCCCGGGTGGGCCCACCGCCGCCTCCTTCATGTCCTACGGTATCGCCCGCCGCGTCTCCCGCAACCGCAACAATTTCGGCAAGGGCGAACCGGAGGGCGTGATCGCGCCCGAGACCGCCGACCACTCCGCCGGCACGGCGGCGATGCTGCCGATGCTCTCGCTGGGCATTCCGGGCTCGGCCACGGCGGCGGTGATGCTGGGCGGCCTGATGATCTGGGGGCTGAACCCCGGGCCGATGCTGTTCATCGAGCAGCATGACTTCGTCTGGGGCATGATCGCCTCGATGTATCTCGGCAACGTCGTCGGCGTCGTGCTGGTGCTGGCCACCGTGCCGCTTTTCGCCGCCATGCTGTCGGTGTCCTTCTCCATCATCGGTCCGATCATCGTCACGGTCTGCATGGTCGGTGCCTATACCGTCGCCAGCTCGCCCTTCGATCTATGGATCGCGCTGGTCTTCGGTGCCGTCGGCTACGCGATGAAGAAGCTCGATTATCCGTTGGCGCCGCTGATCCTGGCCATGGTGATCGGCGACAAGGCGGAGGATGCGTTCCGCCAGTCCATGCTTTCCTCCAGCGGCTCGCTCGGCATCTTCTGGTCGAACTGGCTGGTGGGCGCGATCACCACCCTGGCCATCCTGTTCCTGCTCTGGCCACTGGTGACGCTGCTGCGCCGGCCGACGCAGACGACGGATCCTGATGCGGCGACACATGCGGGCTGATGGAAGGTCGGGGGAAAGAATTCCCCCGAACCCCCTTCTTTTCTCTGCCAATATCAGCACCCGCTGACAGGCTGCGCTTCAAACTTGAAGAAAAAAGATAGGGGTCTGGGGGAATTCATCCCCCAGGCTTTTTTTACTTCGCCGGTGCCAGCCGGATCATGCACCACGAAGCGGGTGGCAGTGACACCTGCAGGTGCCCCGGCCCGCAATCGATACCCCGCAGCGGGGCAGGCGCGACGCGGTCAGGCTGTTCCTTGGTGTTCACCGCCTTCAGGTCGTCATGCCGGAGCTGCGTCGCCTGTTCCACAGCCAGAGGGCCAAAGCTGCGCAGTTCCGCCTGCAATGAGAGCGGCTCCTGCAGGTGGCGGTTCAGTGCGAACAGGGTGAGGTGCCCGCCGCGCGGATCATGCACCGCCGAGAGCTTCAGATAGGGCACGGCGGGCAGGGGGAAATGCAGCTCCTGCGTCCCGCGCGGGTCGTAGTAGTCGGCGGCGTAGGTGGGGGAGTCCACAAGGCCGCGCAGCACCCGACCCCGGCCGAAATTGCTCATCTGCGCGAAGGGATGGAAGATCGTCTGCCGCCAGGCGGGGCCGCCATTCTCGGTCATGATCGGTGCGATGACATTGACGAGCTGGGCCAGGCAGGCGCTCTTCACGCGATCGGCGTGGTTCAGCAGCGAGATGCAGGCGCCGCCGAAGGCCAGCGCGTCCTCCATGTTGTAGATTTCTTCTAGGATCGGCGGCGCCACGGGCCAGCCCGGAATGGTCCGCCCCTCGCGCTTGCCGCGCGTGCGGTACCAGACGTTCCATTCGTCGAAGCTCAGCATCAGCCGCTTGGAGGAGCGCCGCTTGGCCGCGACGGCATCGGCGATGGCGACCACCTCCTCGATGAAGCTGTCCATCAGGTCGGCCGAGGCCAGGAAGGCGGCCGGATCGTCCTTGTAGTTGTTGAGGTAGGTGTGGAGCGAGATGAAATCCACATGGTCGAAGGTGTGCTCCAGCACCTCCTCCTCCCAGGCGCCGAAGGTCGGCATGTTGCGGGCAGAGGAGCCGCAGGCGGCAAGCGTCAGCGTCGGGTCCACCCAGCGCATCATCTTCGCCGCCTCGGTGGCGACGCGGCCATATTCCGTGGCTGTCTTGGTCTCCATCTGCCAGGGGCCGTCCATCTCGTTGCCCAGGCACCAGAACTTGACGCCGTGCGGCTGCTCCCAACCGTGCTGCTTGCGCAGATCGGAGAGGGTGGTGCCGCCGGGATGGTTGCAGTACTCGACGTAGCGCCGCGCCGCATCGGCGCCGCGCGTGCCGAGATTGACCGCCAGCATTGGCTCAATGCTGGTGTGCCGGCACCAGTCGATGAACTCGTTGGTGCCGAAGAGATTGGGCTCCGTAGTCATCCAGGCGAGGTCAAGCCGGCGCGGCCGCTGCTCGACGGGGCCGACACCGTCCTCCCAGTCATAGCCGGAGACGAAATTGCCGCCGGGATAGCGCATGATGGTCGGAGCAAGCTCCTTGACCAACTCCAGCACATCCTGGCGGAAGCCCTTCTCGTTCGCCGTGGGGTGCCCGGGCTCGTAGATGCCGCCATAGACGCAACGGCCGAGATGCTCGATGAAGGCGCCGAAGAGGCGCGGATCGGTCTCGCCGATCGCGAAGTCTCGGTCGAAGAGGGCTTTGGCTTTCAAGGGACGTCTCCGCTTCTTGCTGCCAGGCTTGCGCCGTCGGAAGGCCATGGCTGCGCAGGGGTGCCGGGCTCGGCGGCATCGGCCGCGGGAGGCTCGACGGAGAGCACGGAATCCCTGAGCAGGATGGAATAGGGGTGCTGCGGCGCCATCAGCACGCGGCGCGCATCACCTGCCTCCACCACCTCGCCGCGCTGCATGATGATGATGCGGTCGCTGATGTAATAGGCGGTGGCGAGGTCGTGCGTGATGTAGATGATCGAGACGCCGAGCTCGTCGCGCAAACGACGGAACAAATTCACCACCGTCATGCGCAGCGAGGCGTCGATCATCGAGACCGGCTCGTCGGCGACCAGCAGCGCCGGGCCGGGAATCAGCGCGCGGGCGATGGCCACGCGCTGCAGCTGGCCGCCGGACAGCTCGTGCGGGAAGCGGCCGCGGATCTCGGCGATGGAGAGGCCGACCTTGCGCAGCGCCTCATCCGCCCTGGCTTCCTGCGCCGCGCGGTCCGCCGCGCCGGTGAAGTGGCGTGCGGTGGCGTAGAGATAACGGTCCACCCGCTTCAGCGGGTTGAAGGCCTCGAAGGGGTTCTGAAAGACGGGCTGCACGGCCTGCATGAAGGCGCGGCGGTCGGTGCTGCTGCGGAGGCTGGAAAGATCCCGCCCGCGGAACAGGATGCTGCCTTCGCTGGGTGCGGTGGCATTCAGGATCATGCGCGCCAGCGTGGATTTGCCGCTGCCGGACTCGCCGATGATGGCGAAGACCTCGGGGCGCCCGGTCTCCAGCGTGAAGCTGACGTCGTGCACGGCGCGCGTGCTTTGCCGCAGCCAGCCGCCGCCATAGCGCTTGCTGACGCCGCGCAGCTCCAGAAGGGGAAGGCTCATGACGCCAGCTCCTGGCGCACGGCATGGCAGGCAACGCGATGGCCGGGCAGCAGCTCCTCCATCGGGGGTGCCTCCGTCCGGCAGATCTCCATGGCGAGCGGGCAGCGCGGGTGGAAGCGGCAGCCTGCCGGCGGATTGGCCAGGTTGGGCGGCGTGCCGCTAAGCCCCGCCTTGGGAGCGTCGTCGCCGATGCGCGGCAGGCTGGCGATCAGGTGCCGTGTGTAGGGATGCAGCGGCCGGCGCAGCAGGGTGCGGGTCGGCGCTTCCTCAACCAGACGGCCCGCATACATGATGCCGAGACGGTCGGTGAGGTTCGCGTGCACCGCCATGTCATGCGTGACGAAGAGCACCGAGGAGCCCATCTCCTGCTGGACGCCCCGGATCATCGCCAGCACGTTCTTCTGCACGACGACGTCGAGCGCAGTGGTCGGCTCGTCGGCGATGATGAAGTTCGGCCGGCAGACGGTGGCGAGCGCGATCGTCACCCGCTGCCGCATGCCGCCCGAAAGCTCGTGCGGATAGCTGTCGAGTACGCGCGGCTCCAGGTTCAGCCGCGCCAGATGCGCCTCCACCGCCTGCAGGAAGGCGGGCATGGGCAGGCCCATGTGGCTGAAGGCAAAGTCCACGAAGGAATGCCGGATGCGCCGCACCGGATTCAGCACGTTCATCGAGCCCTGCATGATGTAGGACAGGTTCCGCCAGCGGGTGGCGGCCAGGGCGCGCGGGTCGAGCCGGTAGATGTCGGTGGGGCCCTCGCCGAAATCGAAGCGGACGCTGCCCCCCACCACGTTCAGCGGCGGCCGGATGGCGCGGGCGATGGTCTTGATCAGGCTGCTCTTGCCCGAGCTGGACTCGCCGGCGATGCCGTAGATCTCGTTGCGGCCGATCTGCAGCGTGATGCCGTCCACCGCCCGCACCTCACGTGTCACGCCGAAGAAGCGCATCTGGTAATAGGCTCGCAGATTCTCCACCGAGAGGACCGGGGCGGGTACGGAGGCCGCGGGGCGCGGCGGCGCGAGCATCATGGTCTCCTCCATGATCCGGCGCCTCCGGTTCGTGCCAGGCGGCTGCGCGGATCGATGTACTCGTTCATGGACACGGCAAGCAGGAAGAGGCCGATGAAGAGGCAGACCACCAGCGCTACCGGGAAGGCGACCCACCACCAGATGCCGGAGACCAGCGCGGCGTGCTGGTTGGCCCAGTAGATCATGCCGCCGATGGTCGGCGTGTTGATGTCGGTGAAGCCGAGGACGGAGAGCGTCACCTCCAGGCCGATCGACCAGTTCATGTTATTCATGGTGGTGGAGAAGACGATCGGCAGCACATAGGGCAGGTGCTCGCGCAGCACGACCTCGGGCGCGCGCATGCCGGAGAAGACCGCCTGATGCGTGAACTCTCGCGTACGCAGGCTCATCGTCATCGAGCGGATCAGCCGTGCATCGTAGGACCAGCCGAGGCTGGCGGTGATCACGGCCAGCATCGTCCAGGACATGTTGTCGCGCATGACGAAGTAGAACAGAACCAGGATCGGGAAGAGCGGGATGATGATGAAGGTGTCGTTGATCGACATCAGCACCCGATCCATCGTGCCGCCGAAATAACCGGCGAGCAGGCCGACAGCGAGCGAGATGACGCGGCTGAGGATCGCGACGGTGATGCCGAAGAGCAGCGTGTTCCGGATGGCGGTGGTGAGCTGCCAGAACACGTCCTGCCCGCGCGAGGTGGTGCCGAGAATGAACTCCGCCGAGGGTGGCATGTCCGGCGGCACGACATAGACATCGAGCGGCGGATAGGGCGAGACGGCGGAGAGCGCGGCCATGACGGCTACCACCAGCAGCAGGACGCAGCCCAGGCCGAAGCCCCAGTTGTAGCGCAGCAGGTCCCGCAGGATTCGCAGCATGGCTCAGCGCTCCCGCACGCGAGGGTCGAGCAGTGGATAGGCGAGGTCCACCAGCAGTACGGCGGCCGAGACCGCGATGATGGAGACGGAGGTGACGCCGATCACCAGGCTGTAGTCACCGGCATGCACCGCCGAGATCAGCAGCGTGCCGAGGCCGGGATAACCGAAGACCTGCTCGGTGATGATAGCGCCGTTGAAGATGGCGCCAAGCGACATGGCCAGTCCCGTTACCTGCGGTGTGATGGCGTTGCGCATGACGTAGGAGCGCATGATGCGCGAGCGCTTCACGCCCGCCAGCTCGGCATAGACCGTGTAGTCCTCGGTGACGACGTTGGAAACCAGCGCGCGCATGCCCATGAACCAGCTGCCGATGCCGACCAGGATCAGCGACATCGCCGGCAGGATGGCGTGCTTCAGCACGCTCAGGATGAAGGGCAGGTTCAGGCTGCGCTCTACCCCCAGATCATGCGCGCCGGTGATCGGCAGGACCGGCCAGACGAAGCCGAAGACGATCAGCAGGACGAAGGCGACGATGTAGTAGGGGATCGGGTGCAGCCCCATGGCGACGACGCCCATGGCCTTCAGGACGCGGCTGTCCCGGTAATAGCCGGCCAGCCCGCCCAGCAGGTTGCCCAGCGCCCAGGCCAGCAGGGTGGCGATGGTGAGAAGCCCCGCGGTCCAGGGCACGGCGCGCGCGATCAACGTCGAGACGGGCGTCGGGAAGGCGGAGAGCGAGGGGCCGAAATCAGCCACCAGGATGCGCTTCCAGAAGACGAGATACTGGTCGAGCGCGTTGCCACCGACACCGTAGAGCTCGCGCAGCGATTCCCGCATGGTCTCGATCGCCGCCGGGCTGGTCTGGCCGAAGGAGGTGGCGGCCGAGATGGTCTGCTCCACCGGGTCGATCGGCGTGGCATGGGTGATGAAATAGGTGACGTTGATGCCAATGAAGACGACCAGCACGAACTGCGCCAGCCGCTTCAGCAGATAGGAGCCATAGGAGGTCATGCCGGGCGTCCCTGTCCGATCCGGGGAGGCGCACGGCGCGGGCGCGCCGTGCGGGCTTCGGGTGGTCGATCGCTCAGGCTGCGCGGGGCTTCAGCCGCACCATCATGTAGCGGGAGTTCGACCAGTTCGGCACCGGATTGGCGTAAGGATCCTCCGAGGTCGGGAAGCCGGTCCAGTAGGTCTCGTCCATCACGGTGAAGACGTTGTAGGCCATCAGCGGAATGGTCGGCATCTCGCGCACGGCGAGCTTTACGTATTCGCGCCCCAACTCGACGGTCTGCGGGTTCTCGAAGCCGACCTGGCGGATCTTCTCGATGATCGCGTCCAGCTCCTTGTTCGACCAGCGCTGATAGTTGCGCGGCGGCTGCGGCTTGCCAGGCGGCGAGACGTATTGCGAGTGCCAGCTGTCGAGGAAGTAGGAGAGGTCGGGATGCCCCCCATAGGTCTCGACGCTCCAGAATACCATGGCCTCGTAGTCACCGGCGTTGCGCCGGTCCACCAGGCTGCTCTGCGCGACCTCCGTGCGGGCGTCGATGCCGAACTGGCGCCAGTTCTGCACGATCATGGTGCCGGCGCGGGTCATCACCGGCCGCGCCTCGCCCTCCACCAGCAGGCGGATACTGAAGGGCTGGCCGTCCGGCGTGTGCCAGTTGTTGCCCTGCTTGCGGAAGCCGGCGCTCTCCAGCAGCTCCTGCGCCGCCTGCGGGTTGGCCTTCCACCAGCCCAGCCCGAAGGATTTCGCTACCTCCGCCGGATCGGTCGGCACGTCGTCGTTTGAGCGCCGGACCATGTCGGCGATCTGCTTGCCGAGTGTGGCGTCGTAGGGGCGGATCTTGCGCTTGCCGGTATCCAGCTCGAAGGCTGTAAGCCATTCCTGCAGCGGCTCGTGATAGTCCTTCGGATGTGTCCCGGTCGGCGGAACACCGATGGCCGAGATGGTCGCCGCGCCGCGATAGGAGGCCATAGCCACCGCGCGGATGTCGATCAGCAGCGCCAGCGCCCAGCGCACACGGCGGTCCTGGAACAGAGGGTTCTGATTGTTCAGCAACACCGCCGGCAGGGTCGGATCGGGGTGGGCATAGGGGAAGCGCGGGAACCAGGAATGCGAGGATTTCGACTGCCGTGCGATAGTGAACATCCCCTCCGGCGCGACGTCGTGGATGACGTCCAGCTCGTGGTTGAGCTGGGCGATGACGCGTTTGTCCGGCGGGCCGGGGTCGATGTAGCTGACATAGCGCGGCCCCGGCTGGCCGAAGCGGCCGAGGGTGGTGCGCTGCCAGTCCTCGCGCCGTTCCCAGGTAAAGCGGCGGCCGTCCGGGTCATAGCTGTGCAGCACATAGGCGCCGAGGCTGACCGGCTTGTTGAAGTCGAACCGCATGGGGTCCGGTTGCTTCTCGAAGACGTGCTTCGGCATCATCCAGATGCCGCTGAAGCGCACCGTGAACAGCGAGTGGAAGCGCGAGTTCGCCCGCTTCAGCTTGAAATGCGCGGTGTAGGGGTCGGGGGTCGTTACCTCCGCGACGTTCAGCGCCAGCAACGCGCCCCAGCGCATCGCCGTGTTCTTCATCTGGGTCTCGACGGTGTAGGCGAGGTCGGCGGAGGTGAACTCGACGCCGTCGCTCCAGTAGATGCCCCGCCGCAGCTTCACCGTCATCTCGTTGAAGCCCTCGTCGTAGATGGGCTTCTCGGCGGCGAGGGAATTGTCCCAGGGGCCGTCCAGCCCCTGCTCGGGGTCCATGAACCACAGCGTGTCCAGGGCGAGCTGGTGCAGGCCGGTGTACTGGCCCCCGGCATTGATGGTCCAGATGTTGAACCAGCCGGGATTACGGACCGTGCCTTCGGGATTCTCGAGGATCAGCGTCTCGCGCCGGGGCAGGCCGCCGGCCAGGCCCTGTGCCAGGGCGGGCGCCGCCGTGAGGGCGAACGGGGCCGCCAGCAGGGTTCTGCGTTTGATCTCCATCGGACGTCTCCTTCCGGCCCCTCTGCTGTGGGCTTTGGCAGGGACGCTAGAAGTCGTTGCGCGACAGGGTCAACGAAAAAGGCGATATGGACCCGAAATTCAGGTATGAAACGGCCTCACCGCCGCAGATGCATCCGCAGCAGGATATCCTGATCGTGGTTGCCGAAATGCCGGCCGAAGATGTTGACGCCCCCGGGGTGCCGCGCGCCCTCCTCGATGCCGATGCGCAGCCGGATGGAGTGGTGGCTCTGCAGGTCGAGCTGCGCCAGGTTGACGGAGGACAGCTTCAGCCCGTCGAGATAGGTCCCGCGCTCGGTGATGCGCCAGTGGGTGAGCTTGCCGTATTGCGAGCCCTCCAGCTTCCACCAGCGCGGCGTATAGGTGCCGCGCTTGTCGCCATAGTCGCCGGGCGAGGTCCAGGTGCCGATCTTCACGCCATTCACCCAGAGGCTGATGTCGGAGGGCCAGTTGGCATTGGTGCCCGGCACTTCCGAGGACATCTCCAGGCTGAACTCCAGCGCCTCGATGCTGGCCTTCATGAGCTTGGCATTGTTCGGGAACTTGTACTCGACATAGCCGCGCGAGAACCAGATCAGCATGGCCTGCATCCGCGCGGGATCGAGGAAGAAGTCGGGCACGTCGAGCAGCCCGATCACCCCTTCTTCCGAGCACAGCCCGCAGGGCGCGCTGACGCTGCAGCTCGTGTAGAGGCCGAGCGGCATGGCCACCTCGATCAGGTCCTGCCGGCGCTCCACCGGCGGCCGCGCCAGGCGGATGACGATCTCGTCGAAAGGCGTGCTGCAGATCTTCTGCTGCCCCTTGCTGGCCTTCACCGTCTCCGTGTGCAGCAGCCGACCCTTCTCCAGGATTTGCACATTGGTGGCCACGGTGGATTGCGGCAGGCCGAGCGCTTTGCCGATGTCGTTGACGTTCAGCGGCCCCCGCTCGCGCAGCAGCCGCAGGATATGCAGGCGCACCGGCGAGGCGAGGCTGCGCACGGCCTCCCCGTTCTCCTCGGCCACGACCATGACGAAGCTTCGATTCGAAAGGCTGCTCATCCGCCAGACTGTGTCAGGCGTAGCGGTCCATATCCAGATTTATGATAGTTTGGCTGCGGCCAGCGATTGTTCCGCAGGTGGCCCGGCCGGGGGCCGTCGCGCTGGCATCCCGCAGAACATCCACTCCGCTGGCCTTGTTTCCTGCGAGCGCCAAGCAAGCGCTCGATCCATCTGAGCCGCCTACGGGTTTTCCCAGTTATCCACCGGCTTTCCCACAGGCCTGTCCACGCGCCTTGGGGATAAGTCGGCTCCGTGCGGCCGGTTACTGGGCCAATGTCTGCCGCAGCGCAGTGATGGTGCCCCGCAGGGCCGCGACCTTGGCGGCCACTTCGGGGCGCAGCATGAAGACCTGCAGCCGGGCATGGGTCTCCTGGGCGGCCGCATCCCCGCCGCCCTCCACCAGATGCACCGCCTCGGCCAGGAAGCCCTGCATCGCCTCGGGCGAGGGCGTCGCGCCCTGCGCGCCGGCCTCGTCGATCCGCAGCATCAGGTTGCTGAAGCCACGCAGCCAGGCAAAGGCCGGGTCGTGCATCACCGCCTGCAGCAGGGCATAGGGATTGCTGGCCACCGGGCTGCCGGCCGCCTGCGCATTCAGCAGGATGCGGTGTAGCTCGGCCAGGGCGGCGCTGAGGCGACGGTGCGGCGGCGGGGCCGGGCGGGCGGAAGAGAGGACGGGCATCGGGAAACCTCGTGAGGGAGATGGATCGCCCGGATGCCTAGCGGCATCGGCCCGCGGATGCGAGCGGGCCGCGCGGGTGTCCTGCTTCCGAAGTCCTGCGGACTTCCTCATCTGGGCACTCGCCCTTGTTTCCAGTGGGCTGCTGATCCGCTTCGTCCGCTGCAGATGCAGCGAACTTCGCGGGCAGGACACGAGAGCAGATCCCGGTCAGGTGGAATCACCTGATCGGGTGAAGTTGCTCGTAAAAACAATCTTCTAGAGCCTTTGCCGTGAGCCGAGGCGAGCGGAAAAGGCTCTAGCCGGCCAGCGCGCAAAGCCGCTCCACCGCCTCGGCCCGGCCCAGGATCACCGGGCGCCGCCATTGCCCCGCATCGCCGTTCGGCGCCTCGGCGGCGAAGCTCTCGAAGGGCTTCCATCCCTCGGGTCCCAGCGTGCGGATCTCGCCCCCGGTGGCGCGCACCAGTGCGAAGCCGCCGGCCACGTCCCAGGCATTCGGCCGCTCGAACCGCGCCACCTCCAACAGCCCGGCGGCGATGAAGGCGCATTCGATCGCGGCCGAGCCCGTCCGCCGCGCCTCCCATTCCTCCGGCGAGCGCGGCCCCGCATCGACGAAGCCGGCCAGCCGCCGGCGGACTTCGGGATTGAAGATCGGCCGCACCGGCTCCTCCTCGAAGAAGAGCCCACCGCCGCGCACCGCGTGATAGGTGCCGGCCCGCAAGGCATGGCTGGCCGCGCACCAGACGGCTCCCGCGATCGGCACGCCGTCCAGCAGCACGCCGATCGAGCCGGCGAAGAGCGGGAAGCCGTTGATGTAGTTGGCTGTGCCATCCACCGGGTCCACCGCCCAGAGGAAGCGGCTGCCGCGCGCCGGCCGCTCGCCCGACTCCTCGCCGAGCACGTCATGATCGGGGAAGCGCTCGGCCAGCCGCGCGCGGATCATCGCCTCCACCGCCTGGTCCACCGCCGAGACGGGGTCCTTGAGGCTCTCGCCGCCATGGGCGCCGGGCTTGTAGTGGACCTCCGGCGCCCGCTGCAGGCCGGCGGCCATCTCCCGCCCCGCCATCCGCGCCAGTTCAAGCGCCTCCGCGCCGATCTGCGCCAGGGTTTCCCGTGAAACGGCTTCGCTCATGCCGGCTTCCTCTCCGTGGCGGTGTCGGCGGGCGGTACCAGGACCTGCACCGCCTGCGGCTCGATCCCCAGGGTGGCGCGGATCGGCAGGTCCTGTGGCAGCACGTCGTCATCGAGGCGGAGGGAGCCGCCCGGCCAGTCCACCTGCACCGTCCGGGCGCGCCAGGAATACGTCGGCGGCGGGCCCGCCTCGGGGTCCTCCAGCCAGGCCAGCATGGCCTCCCGGCGCTCCGGCGGCAGGCTGACCACGTCGAGCCAGCCGTCGCCCGGCTGCGCCCCGGGCGCCAGCGGCAGGTTGGGGCCGAACAGGGCGATGTTCATGACCTCTACGAACAGCGTCTCCACCTCGCGCCCCGCCCCGTCGAGCGTCAGGACGACGCGCGCCGGCTCGGCGCGGGCAAGAATGGCGCGGAAGGCGGCACGCCCGGCCTCCACCCCCTTCAGCCCCTTGTGGTCGGCCCGCTCGATGGCGCGGGCGAAAGCGCCGAAGCCCGCCGCCTCGACGAAGCGGCGCCGTCCCCATGGCCCTTCGGCATAGGCCAGATTCAGGCTGCGGCGCTGCGCCTGGCGCCAGCCGGCGGCGAAGGCTTCCGGCGTCTCCCAGGTCTGCAGCGCACGGCCGAGATTGTTGGCGGTGCCCAGCGGCAGAACCGCGAGGGGCACGGGGTGCTCCGTCAGGCGGACCGCGACCTTCGCCACCGTGCCGTCGCCCCCGGCCACCACCAGCAGCCCGGCCTGCGCGACACGCCCTGCGCGGGGCACCGGCTCCCGCGCCGGCAGGGGATGCACCGCCAGCCCGGCGCCGCGCAGCAGGTCGAGCAGCGCATCGAGGGAATGTTCCTCGTCGCCGGCGGAGGGATTGTGAAACAGCAACGCTTCCATGCCGGGATGAACATCCGGCTCGGCCTTGCGTTCCCGGAATGCCGCGGGCACGGGGAGTGACGTGCGCGTTTGTCCTCAAATGCCGCAGGGGAGGAACCGGGGGAGAAGGAATTCTCCCCCGGACCCCCTCTTCTTTTTTCTGTCAGTTCTTGTTGCGCGGGCGGGGAGCGCCCGCGCTGGAGTTGAAACAACTCCGGCGACTGCGACGGGCCGGCCAGCAGGTAAAGGGCAGCCCCTGCCACCTGTGTGATCGGAAACTTGCAGAAAAAGGAGAGGGTTTGGGGGAGTTCACTCCCCCAACTCATTGGAGAACAGGTTTGCCGTTAAGAAATCCTTAACCGCTGGCCGGCAGCCTTCGGACCGCAATCCCCGGAAGCGGTCTCTCCCCGCCATGAAGCAAGACTCCTACCGCGAACCTTCCGCGGAGCTCAGCGCCGCGCTGGCCGCCTCTGCCGAGCGCAACAGCCCCGAGGCCATCGAGCGTGTCGCCTGTTGGATCGCCGATCACGCCCGGCTGGCCATGGAAGGCGAGGTAGTGGTGCTGCCCCAGGATCTCGCGCTGGCGGCCGGGGTCTTGCTGGCCATCACGCAGGAGATGCGCGTCCCGCGTACCGCCAAGCTGCGGCTGGTCGCTTCCCGGACAGTCTGACGCGCGTTTCCGGGCGGCCGGCCGGGGAGCAGGCCAGCGCAGGCCCCGGTCCGAAGGTCAGGCGCCGCCCCAGTTCATCATCAGCCCGCCATCCATCACCCAGGTCTGCCCGGTGACGTAGTCGCCGGCATCGGAAGCCAGGAACACTGCCAGGCGGGCGATCTCCTCCGGCTGGCCGGCACGGTGCCAGGGAATGGCGGCGAAGGAGGACTCGCGCTCCTTGGGGTCGTCGATGCGCGCCTGCGTCATCGGCGTCTGGATCATGCCGGGGGCGATATTGTTGACGTTGATCCGGTCCTCCGCCAGCTCGCGCGCCAGGCTGCGGGTCAGCGAGCCCACCGCGGCCTTGGCCATGCCGTAGGGCGCGCTCTCCGGCGTCGGCAGGTACTGCGCGACCGAGCTGATGTTGACGATGCGGCCCCTGCCGCCATGCTGGCGCCGCAGGCGGATAAAGGCGCGGCAGCAGAACAGCGGCCCTTTCATGTCGGTGCGCAGCACCTGCTCCAGCTTCTCGTCGTCCATCTCGGCGACCGGCATGCCCTGCATGCCCATACCGGCATTGTTGACCAGCAGATCCGCCACGCCGAGGGCCGCCGCCGCCTCGAACAGCGCCGCCACCGAGGCGGGATCGCCGACATCGCATTGCGCCACCACGGCGCGGCGGCCCGCCGCCTGCACCCGCCGCGCCGTTTCTTCGCCGCCCTCGCGGTCGCTGTGATAGCTGAGGCAGATATCCGCGCCTTCGTGCGCGAAGGCCTCGGCGATGGCGCGGCCGATACCGGAATCCGCGCCGGTGATGATGGCGATCCTGTCCTGAAGCTGCATACGGCCCTCCTGCCTTTCCGCGTCAACACATGGCGGTGGCAAGGGTCGCGTCGGCGCGGGTCACATCCGCTGGCGCCCTGGAAGGCAGCGCGCGAGGAATCTCAGCGGTATTCCCAGTCCTGTTCCTCGCTGTCGTCCGGCATGTCACCGACGACGTCCGACACCACCGCCGAAAGCAGCTGGTCCCGCGTGGTGCCGAGTTCACTCGCCCGCCGCTCGATGGCTTCGGCAAGTTCCTCCGGCAATTCGATCCTCACTTCCGTCATGACTCTCACCCCCACTGGATTTACACCATCGGTCACAACGCCGCCGGCGCGCGGTGGATGCGTGGAATCTCGCGCTGGCAGGGCCTTCCGGTGTCCTAGCCGGCACTCAGACGGGGGCGGTAGGCGGCCGCGCCGAGCAGGCCCGTATGCGGCCGCAGGAGCTGCACCACCGGAACGCCCTCCAGGAAGCCGGCGAAGCGCCCCTTGGCGTGGAAGGCCCGCAGCAGAGCTTCCCGGTCGAGCAGCGGCCCCATGTTCCGGCACAATCCGCCGGCGATGAAGACGCCGCCTTCGGCCAGCAGCGTCAGGGCCAGATTACCGGCTGTGGCGCCCAGCATGGCGGAAAAGACGTGCACCGCCTCGGCACAGGCCGGGCACCCTCCCGGCGCGGCGAGCCGGGTCACATCCGCCGGGCTGGCCGCCGGCGTCGGCGTGCCGCGGATCTCGCCCAGGATCTGGGCGATCTGCAGCAGGCCGGGGCCGGAAAGCAGCCGCTCGGCCGAGACATGCCCGCCGTGGAGCGGCCGCATCCGCCGTAGGATCTCCGCCTCCAGCTCATCCTCGGGCGCGAACGAGGCATGGCCCCCCTCGCTCGGCAGGATATGCGTCGCCCCGCCCTCGTGCAGCACGAAGGCGACGCCAAGGCCGGTGCCCGGCCCCAGGACCACCCGCGGCCGGCCCTCCTGCGGCGCTCCCGGCTTCAGCACCGACAGGTCCTCCGCATCGAGCAGGCTGATGGACGCGGCCTGGGCCACGAAGTCATTAATCACCGTCAGCCGCTCCAGGCCGAGCTGCCGCTTTGCTTCAAGGATCGAGAAGCGCCAGGGATTGTTGGTGAAGGCCACCGCGTCGCCGCGCACCGGGGTGGCGACCGCGAAGACCGCTTCCTCCACCGCGCGGCCCGCCAGATAGGCCTGCGCGGCCTCCACCACGCCGGAATAATCGGCCACCGCCAGCTTCCGCTCGGCCTGGGGCAAGCCGCCCCCCTCGCTCAGCGCGAAACGGGCATTGGTGCCGCCGATGTCGGCCAGCAGCCGCCGGGTCACGGCAGCGCTCCGGCCATCTGCGGGACGGTGGTGATGCGCGCCCGCAGCGCCGCCACCTCCTCGCGGGTGGGATGGGCCGTGCCGGCGTTGGAGACCGCCGCAGCGCCGGCGGCAACGCCCCAGGCGAAGGCATCGGTCGGCGCGTCGCCGCGCGCCAGGGCCAGGGTCATGGCGGCCAGGAAGCTGTCGCCGGCGCCGACCGCGCCACGCACCTTCACCGGCAGCGCCGGCAGGCGCAGCGTGCCCTCGGCTGTGGCCAGGAGGGCGCCATCGCCGCCCAGCGTCACCGCGACCATCCGCGTCCCGCCGGCGCGGACCAGCTCCATCGCCGCCGCCTCCTGCGCCGCGGGCTCGCGGAGCGGCCGGCCCATCAGCGCCTCGAACTCGCCCAGGCTCGGCTTCACCAGCTCCAGCCCGCCCTGGCGCACGGCCAGCCCCAGCGCCTCGCCGGAGGTGTCGAGCACGCAACGCAGGCCTTGCCGCGCCGCCTGGGCGGCCAGCCGCGCGTAGAAGTCGGCGGGCACACCGGGCGGCAGGCTGCCGCTGGCCACCAGCCAGCCTTGCCGCAGCTCCGCCACGGCGGCCAGGGCGGCCTGCCATTCCGGCTCGGTCACGGTGGGGCCTTCGGCGACGAAACGGTATTCCAGTCCTGTCTTGCGCTCCAGCACGGTGTGGCTGATGCGGGTGCGGCCGCCGATCGGGATGGAGTGGTGCGGAACCCCGCCCTCCTCCAGCAACTCCTCCAGGAAGCGCCCGGTCACGCCGCCGGCCAGGATGATGGCCTGCGTCTCGCCGCCGAGCTCCCGCACCACCCGTGCCACGTTGACGCCCCCGCCGCCGGGGTCCTGCCGCTCTCCGCTGGTGCGGATCTTGCGGACGGGATGGACCATCTCCGCCTCGCTGGCGAGGTCGATGGTGGGGTTCAAGGTCAGAGTCGTGACGAGAGAGGACATCGTGCCGGCGCTCCTTGCTGGTCCAGATATGGCGTGACAGGGGAAGGCTGTCAGGCCGGAAGCGGCACTGGCCGCGCTTGAGTTGATGCGCGGCGGTGCCATGTCATGTGGAACGGCCTGGCTGCTGTTCGGGTGGCGTGCCCCGCCGCGCCTCCCCGCCTGCGGCACCTGTCATCGGATGTTTACGAGTCCCGGGCGGCCCGGCGATATTGCCGGGCTCCGGACGAGATCGTGAGGAAGGCTTGTTGCGCATTCCCCTGTCCATGATGGTTCTGCGCCGCGCGATGGCCGGGTGGTGTGCGCCGTGAAACGCCAGCGGCGCTTTTCGGGCGTCCTGCAGCCCTGGACCGACATCTGGGTGCGCTCCGGCTGGCGCGTGCAGACGCATTGCGGGAGCGCGCTGGCGCGGGCGCTCGACCCTTTCGGCACCACCGCCCTGACCGGCACGGCCGAGGAGTGCGTGGCGCATGCCGCCCGCGCCGCGCGCCCTGCCGGCTGCCGTCGCGCCGTGGTGCTGCTGCACGGCCTCGGCCACCATCCCGGCGGGATGGCGCGGATGGCCGCAGCCCTGGCCGATACCGGCTGGGCGGTGGCGAATATCGGCTATGCCAGCCTGCGCCTGCCACTAGAGCAGCATGCGCGGGCCGCCAGCGGCGTCGCCGCCGCCTTGGCCGAGGACGGCGCGGCCGAGATCGCCTTTGTGGGGCACAGCCTGGGCGGGCTGGTGGCGCGGGCCGCCATGGCGCGCGCCGCGCAGGATGGCTGGCGCCCCGGCCGGCTCGTCCTCGTCGGGTCGCCGGCGCGCGGGGCGAGCCTGGCGCAGATCGCCGCGCGCATCGCCGCCTACCGGGCGCTGACCGGCAGCTGCGGCCAGACCGTGACGCCCGCCGGCGCGGCCCGCGTGCCCCTGCCCGAATGCCGCGGCGTGGCGGTGATCGCCGGCGGCACCGGTGGGCGTGGCTTCAACCCGCTGCTGCCGGGCGACAATGACGGCATCGTCACGGTGGAGGAAACCCGGCTTCCGGGCCGCGAGGACGCCTTCACCCGCGTGCGCGCCCTGCACACCCCGCTGGCCGCCAGCCCGAGCAGTATCGTCTCCACCATGAGCTTTCTGGAAAGCGGGCGGATGGCGGCCTGAAAGGGCAGAAAAGGCTGGGGGAAGGAATTCCCCCAGGCCCTCATCTTCTTTCTGCGAGTTTGTCGCGCACCCTGTGAAGCTGCGCCGGGACGGGCAGAAAGGAGAAAGGGGTTCGGTGGAAGCCGGACCTCCGGCGGCTGGGCCTTTCGCAAGCGGCCGTCTGCGGAACTGCCCGGTTGCGGGCCGCCGGATCATGCCCCTGCCGAGAAGGCGGCGGTCACGACGCCTGCCGCCGCCGTCAGGGCCACGACCAGCCACGCCGGAACCCTCCACCAGACCAGTGCGGCAAAGGCCAGCAGCGCCACCGCGAAGTCGGCCGGGGCGTGGACGGTGGAGGTCCAGATCGGGTCGAACAGCGCCGCGGCGAGCACGCCGACGACGGCGGCGTTGACGCCCTGCAACGCCGCGCGTGCCGCCGGCCGGTGCCGCAGCGCGTCCCAGAAGGGCAGCATGCCGTAGATCAGCAGGAGGCCCGGCAAGAACACCGCCAGCAGCGCGAGCACTGCCCCGGCGACGCCGTTCGGCGCGAGGTTCTGCACGGCGCCCACGAAGGCTGCGAAGGTAAAGAGCGGTCCCGGTACCGCCTGGGCCATGCCGTAGCCAGCCAGAAACTGGTCGGCGGTGATCCAGCCGGTCGGGACATAGGCCCGTTCCAGAAGCGGTAGCACCACATGGCCGCCGCCGAAGACGAGCGACCCGGCCCGATAGAACGCCTCGACCGTGGCAACCGCGTGTGAGCCGGTCGCCGCGACCAGCAGCGGCAGGCCAAGGAGCAGAAGCAGGAACAGGGCGAGCGCGGCGGTCGCGGCGCCCCGGGGAACGCGAAAGGGCAGCGTGGCGCCCGCCGGCCCCATCTCGCCGCTTCGATAGAGGAGCAGGCCCGCCGCGGCCCCGGCCAGGATCACGCCGACCTGGGTGACCGCGGAGGGCAGCAGCAGTATCGCGACAGTCACCAGGACGGCGACGGTCTGCCGTGGCCGGTCCGGGCAGAGCTTCGCTGCCATGCCCCACACGGCCTGGGCCACTACGGCGACGGCGACGAGCTTGAGGCCGTGCACAATACCCGCCCCGGTGCCGCCCGTCGTCCAATCCACGCCGTAGGCCGCCAGCAGCATCACCAAGGCCGAAGGCATGGTGAAGCCGAGCCAGGCCGCGGCCCCGCCCGGCAGACCGCCGCGCAGCACGCCCAGCGCGAAGCCCACCTGACTGCTGGCAGGGCCAGGAAGGAATTGGGCCAGCGCCACGAGGTCGGCATAGCCCCTCTCGTCCAGCCAGCGGCGGCGCACCACGAATTCGTCCCGGAAGTAGCCGAGGTGGGCGATTGGGCCGCCGAAGGAGGTCAGGCCGAGGCGGAGGAAGACCAGCAGGATCCCAAGGAAGGAACTCCGCGCGGGCAGTGCCTCGGTACTCTCGGGAAGGGTCGCAGGACGAGAGGGGGTATCCATGCGGATTGGTCCTCTGGCGGTTTCGGTAAAGGCCCAGCCGGTCAGGCCGCGCGCATCACTTCCTCGATCTTTTCTGGACGCTCTGCCCCGCCTCCGGCGAAGATTCCCCGATATCCACAGGAAAAGTGGATGAAGCTGTGGAAAAAAGGCGGGGGATCTGTGGATGGCGGCCCGGGCTTCAGGCCCCCACGAAGCTATCCTGTGCCGTGACGGGCCGGTAGCCAGCGCTCGCGGCCAGCAGGGCGCGGCTATAGGGATCGGTGGCTTCGCCTGCCCGTAGGGCCTGCACCGTCATTTCCTCCACAATCCGGCCGCCGTTCATGATGGCCAGCCGCTCGCAGAGATGCGCCACCACGGCGAGGTCGTGGCTGACCATCACATAGGTCAGGCCCCGCTCGGCGCGCAGCCGGTGCAGTAGGTTGAGAATTTCGGCCTGCACCGAGACGTCCAGCGCGCTGGTCGGCTCGTCCAGCAGCAGCACTTTCGGCTCCAGGATCAGGCAGCGAGCGATGGCGACGCGCTGCCGCTGTCCGCCGGAGAGCTGATGCGGGTAGCGGAAGCGGAAGCTGGGGCCGAGCCCCACCGCGCGCAGCACCTCGTCCACCCGCTGCTGCGGCCGGTCCAGCCCATGGATGACCAGCGGCTCCAGCAGCACCTGGTTGACCATCTTGCGCGGGTGCAGCGAGCCATAGGGATCCTGGAATACCATCTGCGTCTGCCGGAAGAAGGCCTTGTCGCGCAGATGCGGCAACTCATGGCCATGCAGCAGGATAGCGCCCTCGTATTCGGTGTTGAGCCCGGAGAGGGCGCGCAGCACGGTGGACTTGCCCGAGCCGGACTCGCCGATCAGCCCGAAGGCCTCGCCGGGAGCGACGTGGAAGGAGACGTCCTGCACGGCGTGATTGGTTTTGGCGCCACGGCCGAAGGTGATGTTGAGGTCGATGACCTCCAGCGCCGGTGGGGTAGGAAACGTCATGCCGCGGGAATCCTGGCAGAAAAGGCTGGGGGAAGGAATTCCCCCAGACCCCCATCTTCTTTCTTCGAATTGGCGCACCCCCAAACCGTCAAAAGGAAGATGGGGGTTCGGGGGAATTCCTTCCCCCGATCTTTTTCCCTCACGCCACATTCTCCAGTCGGTAGGTCGGCCCATCCCACCAGGACGGGTCGCGCGTCGGCACGGCCAGTTCCGCCACCGGCTGGTCGAGCCGCGGCAGGCTGCGCAGCAGCGCCTGGGTATAGGGATGGCGCGCCTTGTACAGGTCGGCCGCGCGCAGCTCCTCGACGATGCGCCCGGCATACATCACCAGCACGCGGTCGCAGAACTCGGCCACCAGGTTGAGATCGTGGCTGATGAAGATCAGCCCCACGCCGCGCCCCGTCACCAGCTCGTCGAGGATGCTCAGCACCTGGCGACGGATGGTGACGTCCAGCGCCGAGGTTGGCTCGTCGGCGATGATGAGATCGGGCTTGGTGACCAGCATCATGGCGATCATGATGCGCTGGCCCATGCCGCCCGAAACCTCGTGCGGATAGAGGTCGAAGACGCGCCTCGGCTCGCGGATATGCACCGCCTCCAGCATGGCCAGCGCCTTGGCATGGGCCTCGGCGCGGCCGACGCGCTGGTGCAGCCGGCAGGTCTCGGCGATCTGCCGGCCGACGCGCATCAGCGGGTTCAGCGAGTATTTCGGGTCCTGCAGGATCATGGAGATGCGGGCGCCGCGGATGGAGCGCATCCGCCGCTCCGAGGCCGCCATCAGGTCGATGCCGGCGAAGTCGAGCCGCTCCGCCGTGACGCGCGCCGCCCTGGGCGAGAGCTTGAGCAGGGCGCGCCCGGTCATCGACTTGCCCGAGCCGCTCTCGCCGACGATGCCGAGCTTCTCGCGCCCGACATCGAAGGAGACGCCGCGCACCGCCTCGATCGGGCCGGCGGGGGAAGGAAAGGTGACGCGCAGGCCGCGCACGCGGAGCAAGGGGGAGGTATTCGGGTCAGCCATGGCGCGGGTCCAGGATGTCGCGCAGCCCGTCGCCGAACAGGTTGAAGGCGAGGCTGGTGAGCAGGATGGCGCAGCCGGGGATGGCGGCGATCCACCAGCTCGTCATGACGAACTGCCGCCCTGTGGAGAGCATCGCCCCCCATTCCGGGCTGGGCGGCTGCGCGCCGAGGCCGAGGAAGCCGAGGCCGGCGGCGGTCAGGATGATGCCTGCCATGTTCAGCGTGATGCGCACCACGACCGAGGGCAGGCACATGGGCATGACGTGGTGCAGGATGATACGCAGGCGCGAGGCGCCCTGCAGCCGCACCGCGGCGATGTAGTCGGACTTGCGCACCGTCAGCGTCTCCGCCCGCGCCAGCCGCGCGATCGGCGGCCAGGCGGCGAGCGAGATGGCGATAATGGCGTTCTCGATGCCCGGCCCCAGCGCGGCGACGAAGGCCAGCGCCAGGATCAGGCTGGGGAAGGAGAGAAAGATGTCCACCAGCCGCATCAGGATGGTGTCAGTCCAGCCGCCGAGGTAGCCCGCGGTGGTGCCGATGACGAGGCCGAGCGGTGCCGCGATCAACGCCGCCAGGAAGGCGATGTAGAGGGTGATGCGCGAGCCGTAGACGAGCCGGCTGAAGATGTCGCGGCCGAGATCGTCGGTGCCGAGCCAGTGCGCCGCCGAGGGCGGCTGCAGCCGCGCGGTCAGGTCCTGCGCGTAGATGTCGTGCGTGGCGAGCAGCGGCGCGAAGGCGGCCACGGCGATCAGCAGCAGCAGGATCACCGCGCCCACCAGCGCCGGTGGATTGCTGCGCAGCCGGCGCCAGCCGAGCCAGAGCGCCTGCATGCGCGCCTGGAGGGGCGAGGCGGGAACCGGCGCCCGCAGCCAGGCGCCGAGCGAGGAGGAGGGGAGGGAGGCGTCGGACATCTCAGCGCGTCCGCGGGTCGAGCAGGCGGTAGAGCAGGTCGGCGATCAGGTTCAGCCCGACGAAGATGACGCCGACCAGCAGCGTGCAGGCCACGACGGCGTTCATGTCGCCGGCCAGCAGGGCATTGGTCAGGTAGCGGCCGAAGCCGGGCCAGGCGAAGACCGTCTCGGTCAGCACCGCGCCCTCCAGCAGGAAGGCATAGGCCAGCGCCACCACGGTGACGACCTGCACCACCACGTTACGAAAGGCATGCGCCCAGACGGTGCGCATCCAGGACAGCCCCTTCACCCGCGCGGCGATGACGTATTCCTGGGCGAGCTGCTCCAGCATGAAGGAGCGTGTCATGCGGCTGATATAGGCCAGCCCGCCAAAGCCCAGGATGCAGGCCGGCAGGATGATGTGGCTGAAGGCGTTCCAGAAGATCTCCCACTGCCCGGCCATGGCGGTGTCGATCAGCAGCAGGTCGGTCACCGGCTCGATGTCCCACTGATAGGCGGTGTCGATCCGCCCGGGGCCGCCGACCCAGCCGAGATTGGCGTAGAACAGCACTAGCCCCATCAGGCCGAGCCAGAAGGTCGGCGTGGAATAGCCGAGCAGGCCGAAGACGCGGACGAAATAGTCGATCGGCGTGTCGCGATAGGCGGCGGCGAAGACGCCGAGCGGAATGCCGAGCCCGGTGGCGATGATGATGGCCAGCGTGGCCAGCTCGATGGTCGCCGGAAAGACGCGCGCGATGTCCTCCAGCACCGGCTTGCCGGTGGTCAGCGCCGTGCCGAAGTCGAGCCGCAGGATGTCGCTGCAATAGCGGATGAACTGGATCCAGAGCGGCTGGTCGAGGCCGAGTTGCGCCCGCATCGCCTCATAGGCTTCCTGGGTGGCGTTGTCACCCAGGATGGCGGCGACGGGATCGAGCGGCAGCAGGCGGCCGATCAGGAAGGTGAGCGCCATCAGACCGAACAGCGTGACGGCGACGGAGACGATCAGCCGCGCCGCAGCGCCGGCCCAGGAGGGCAGGGCGGGGGCGGCGCCGCCCCCGTTCCGCCGGGCGGATCTCGCCGCCGCCTCTGCCATGCTGGGCTTACTCCTTCGAGGCGAGGTCGTAATAAGCGCTGAAGCCGTGCCAGGTCCAATTCTTCAGCGTGTTGCGCACGCCGGCGAGCATGATCGACTGGAACATGATGGCGGTCGGGCCACGCTGCATCATGTCGCGCTGCAGCTCGTGGTACATCTCGACGCGCTTGTCCTCGTCCTGCTCCAGCAGCGCGGCCATGACCATCTTGTTGGCCTTCTCATCCTGGAAGGCGTGGCGCCAGGACGGATACTGCGTCAGCTTTGCCTCCGGGCGGTTGTCCGGGTTGTAGATCTGGCGCGAGGCATTGCCGTGGGCATCGGGCACGCCGGTCTGCCAGGCCAGCATCGCGGTCTCGAATTCGCGGCCACGGTGGCGGGCGAAGAGCTGCGCATTGGCCATCTGTTCCAGCCGGATGCGCACGCCGATCTTGGCGGCGTTCTGCTGGATGTGCTGCGCGATCGGCGCCGCATAGGGCAGGGTGCCGAAGATCATCGTCGTCTCGAAGCCGTCCGGATAGCCGGCCTCGGTCAGCAGTTGCTTGGCCTTCTGCGGGTCGAGCTTGAAGGGCTGGCCTTCCTTCTCGTCCAGCGCGCCGAAGGCGCCGAGCTGGGCGAAGCTGGCGCGTGGCACGCCATTATACGCCATCACCGTCTTACCGAGCCCGTCATAGTCGATCAGGTAGCGCATCGCGAGGCGCACCTTCTCCTTGGCGAAGATCGGGTTGGCGTTGTTGAAACCCCAATAGACGATCTGCGGCTTCAGCGTGCGCGAGAGGGTGATGCCCGGCATTTTTTCGATGGCCTGCATATCCTCCGGCGTCAGGTCGCGCGCCACGTCCACATCACCCTTCTCCAGCAGCAGACGCTGCGTGCCGGCCTCGGCGACATGGCGGATGATGACGCGCTTCAGCTTTGGCGCCGGGCCCCAGTATTTGGGGTTGGTCTCCAGCACCACGCTCTCGCCGGCGTTCCACTGCCGCAGGTGGTAGGGCCCGACGCATTCGGTGTGCGTGGCGAGATACTTGTTGCCGAGATCGCCATTCACCTCGTTCTTCATCACCGTCTGGCGGTCGAGCAGCGTGGAAACGCGGTTGGCGCCGATCGCCTGCAGCACGAGGTTGACCGGATAGGGCTTGTCCAGCTTCATCACCAGCGTGCGCTCGTCCGGCGCGGTGATCCGCTGCTCCACGGTGTCCTTGGTGAAGCCATATTCGGTGAGCGTCGCCGCATTGCCGAAGCCGAGCTTCACCACCCGTGCCATCGACCAGGCGAGGTCCTGCGCCGTGGCCTTGGTGCCGGAGGGGAAGACCAGGTTGTCGCGCAGATGGAAGGTGATCTGCTGCTTGTCCGGCGAGACCTCCCACCGCTCGGCGAGGGCGGGGACGAGCTTCGACTCGTCCTTCGGGTCGAATCCGACCAGGGAATCGCAGGTGTTCTGCAGAAGCTCGCTGGTCACCACCTCGCCGATCTGCGCCGGGTCGAAGGTGCTGATGGCGTCGATGTTCCAGGCCATCACCAGGGCATTGCCCGGCGTCGCCGCCTGCACCCCCGCCGCCATGGCCGTCAGGCCGGTGCCGGCCAGCAGGCCGAGGGCGAGCCGATGCCAGGGCCGCCGGGGGGCGGCGCGGTGGGGGTGGTGTTTCGTCATCCTGAGTTTCCCTCGCATGGCATGAGCGCTTACGCTGCACCCTTCGGCCAGCAAACCATGTGCCAGACGTTTGCCGTCCGTGTGTCCCTGGCGCCATCCTTGCATCGGTCGGCGCCGCTGGAAATGGCCAAAAGGAACCAGAGCCTTGCGCACAGATCCCGGAACTGAGGATGTCGCGGAAGCCGATGCCGGCGCCTGGCCGCGCTGGGACAGCCCCGAGGATGCCGGCTGGTCCTCGGCCGGCCTGCGGGCGGCGCTGAAGGATGCCGCCACCATCGACACCGCCGCCCTGTTGGTGGTGGTGCGCGGGCGGGTGCTGCTCTCCGCCGGCCGGGTCGGCGCGCGGTTCAACACTCATTCCATCCGCAAGAGCCTGCTTTCGGCGCTGATCGGCATCCATGCCGAGGAAGGCCGGATCGACCTCGAAGCGACGCTGGAAAGCCTGGGTATCGATGATCAGCTCGGCCTGACCCCGCGCGAGAAGCTGGCCACGGTGCTCGACCTGCTCTGCGCCCGCTCCGGCGTCTATCACCCGAGCGGCTATGAATCGCCCTGGATGCTCTCCATCAAGCCGGCGCGGCACAGCGCCGGGCCGGGCACGGTCTGGTGCTACAACAACTGGGACTTCAACGCGCTGGGGAGCATCTTCCGGCAGTGCACCGGGGCCGACATCTTCCAGGACTTCGCGGCGCGCATCGGCAGGCCCTGCGGTATGGAGGATTTCCACCCGGAGCAGGACGGCAGCTATGTCCCGCTCCCCGAGTCGCGGCACCCGGCCTATCCCTTCCGCATGACGGCGCGGGACCTCGCCCGCTTCGGCCAGCTCTTCCTCGATGGCGGGCGCGCCGGCGGGCGCCAGGTGGTGCCCGCCGCCTGGGCGCGGCTCAGCGTGCTGCCGATCTCCGAGGCCGGCCATCGCGGCGCCTATGGCTATATGTGGTGGGTGGCGCGGCAGGGCGTGATGTTTCCCCATGCGATCGTGCCGGAAGGCAGCTTCGCCGCGCTCGGCACCCGGGGTCATGTGCTGCTGGTGCTCCCTGCGCTGCAGGCCGTGATCGTGCATCGGGTCGATACCGACCAGCCCGACACCTCCGTCTCCCATGCCCGCTTCGGCCGCCTGCTGGCGCGGCTGCTCGCCGCGGCGCCCTGAACCGGCTTTCATCGGAAACAAGCCTCCATGCCCGACAATCCCCGGATCGCCCTGCTCGGCTTCATGCTGGAGGCGAACGGCTTCGCGCCGGTCGCCGAGGAGGCGGAGTTCCGACAGAAGCTCTGGCTGGAAGGGCCGGCGCTGCTCGAGGATGCGCGCGCCGACCAGTCGCGCGATCCTGGCGGCATCAAGGGCTTCGTGGAGGTGCTGGACGCCGCCGGGCCCTGGCGGCCGGTGCCGCTCGCCATCACCTCTGCCGGCGCCAGCGGCCCCGCCGAGCAGGGCTTCTTCGACCGCTACCTTGCCCGGCTGGCCGAGGGGCTGAAGGCCGCGATGCCGCTCGATGGCGTCTATGTCGAGGCGCATGGCGCTGCCTCCGCCACTGGCGACCCGGACCCGGAGGGCACGCTCTATGCCATGATCCGCGGCATTGTCGGCCCGGATGTGCCCATCGTTTCGACACTGGACCTGCACGCCAATGTCAGCGCCGCGATGGTGCGGCACACCGACCTGCTGATCGCCTTCCTGACCAACCCGCATGTGGACATGCGCGAGCGCGGGCAGGAGGCGGGTCGGGCGATGCTGGAGCTGCTGGGTGGGCTGAAGACCGCCAAGGCCTTCATCAAGCTGCCGATCCTGCCGCCCTCCGTCGCGCTGCTGTCGGATCGCGGCCCCTATGGCGCGGCGATCGCGCGCGGGCAGGAACTATGCCGGGGCAACATTCTCAACGTCTCGGTGCTGGCCAATTTCAGCCTGGGCGACTCGCCGAAGAATGGCATGAGCGTGATCGTCACCGCGCGCGGCGACCAGGCGGCAGCCGATGCGGTGGCGCGCGAACTGGCGGAACTGCTCTGGTCGCGGCGGCAGGAACTGGTCGCCCGCCTGCTGCCGATCGAGGAGGCGGCGCGGCGCCTCAAGGCCGCCTGCGACGATCTCGCCCTGCCGGCCCTGCTCTTCGCCGATGTGGCGGACAATCCCGGTGGTGGCGCGCGCGGCAACACCACGGATGTGCTGCGCGCCTTCCTGGAGGCCGGCGTCACCGGGACCGCCTTCGCCATCCACTACGACCCGGAGCTGGCGGTGGAGGCGCATGCGCGGGGGCGGGGCGCCTGCTTCGGCGCCGTGCTGAACCGCTCGGAGACGCATCCTGAGAGCCGCCGCCTGGAGGCCGAGGCGGAGGTGATGGCGCTGAGCGACGGCCACATCATCGGCCGCCGCGGCACTATCGCCGGCCGGCCCTTCGCCCTCGGCCCCACGGCTTGGTTGCGGCTGGAGGGGAGGGTCGACGTGGTCTTCGTCTCCATCCGCCACCAGTGCCACGATCCGGCGATGCTGGAGCATCTCGGCATCGACCTGCGCCGCCTGCGCGGACTGGTGGTGAAGTCACGCGGGCATTTCCGCGCCGGCTTCGATGATCTCTTTGCCGACTCGCAGATCCTGGAGGTGGATGGGCCGGGACTGGTGACGCCGATGCTGACCCGCGTGCCCTTCCGGCATGTACCCCGCCCGATCTGGCCGCTGGACCCCGGAATGGCCTGGACCCTCCCGGCGCGGTCCGCCGTGGTGACGTCCCCCTCCTGAGCGGCGCACAGGCAGGCTGAGCGGGTGCGGCCGCCTTCCGCGGCGACCGCCTCGGCACTTCTCCCGGAAGCTGGGCGGTGCGCAGGAAGGGGCTGCGTATCGCTCCCTTCCGCGCGCTCTCAGCGGAGGCGCTCTTCTCCACTCCTCTCTGCATGCTGCCGTAGCGGATCATGATTCAGTGGGCGCAATCCCGGCGGATGATGCGTCGCTTCAGCAAGCGAGACGTGTTCGCGCCCTATGAGAATGTCTGGGCGGGCACAAGGCTCAGGTCGTGGTGCGGAAAGAGAGGGGGAATGGAAGCCTGGCAAGTCATTTCGCCTGACCGCATCCCGCGGCCGGTTCGCGCAGGTGGAGGACGACTCGTCTGACGGCCAGAGTGGCACCCCCAGAAAGCACTTCCATTTTCGGCACCTTCCGCCTGCAAAGCTCGCGCTTCAGCTCACAAGGAGATGCATACCTTTCGGAGCATGGCATTTTCCTTTGCGTATGCGTGATGTGATGGGACGAAGCGAAGAGAGGCGGCCCGAAGGGTGGTTTGTTTCTTTCAACTTATAGGCGATATCTCTTCTGTGTTACGTTGGAAGTCATTGATCTTTAGCGAGTTTGTCCAAAAACAGGGACTATGGCCCGCTTCCAGTATCATGGCCGCTTTGGCGCGCCATTTGTTTCAGAAAAAGCAACGGAAGTTTTGAAATAAGACGAATGATTGTGTCTCTCCACTATTCTTTCGCCTATGTGGAGAAAAGCTTGAAGGTCACGTCTGCGTGATGTTAGGTTCTTCTCGCTAACCCGTGAGGCTCTGACCCTCACTCCCAGCGAAAATCGCAAGGACGGGCCATGTACATTCTTCTCGCCAGCCTGTGCGGGAATAACTCTCGGTTGCGGGACAGCCTGCTCCAAAAGGGGCATGGATGCGATCTGGCCGCGCCGTTTAACGAGGTGGCGGCCATCGCGCAGCACAGCGGCCCCTATGATGTGGTGCTGCTCGAAACAGCGGAGATCGGGCCGCAGGTTCTGAGCGTCCTGCGGGACATGCGGTGCCGCGGCCTGCGGGTGCCGGTCATTCTCCTCGCCGCCGCGCTGACGCCCGAAAGGGAGCTGGAAGCCCTCGAACTTGGCGCAGACGACGTGCTGGCCAGCCCGGTGCACCTGCCGCTGCTGCAGGCGCGGATGCAGGCCATTCTGCGCCGCGGCCTCGGGCATGTCACCGCGGAGTTGCGCTGCGGCAATGTGGTGCTCAACCAGGCGCGCCGCACCGTCGCGGTGGATGGCCGTCCGGTGCGGGTCACCTGCCGTGAGTTCGACGTCCTCGAGATGCTGATGCTGCGGCCCGGCACCCTGCTCACCAAGGAGCATTTCATGGCCCGCTCCTACGGCGCGGAAGATGGGCCGGACCAGCGCATTCTCGACGTCTTCGTCTGCAAGCTGCGCCGCAAGCTGGCGGCCGCCGGCTCGGCGGAAATCGTGCGCACCATCTGGGGCCGCGGCTATGCGCTGGAGGAGCCGAGCGAGGAGGTGCTGGAGGAGGCGCGGGCCCGCCAACGCGCGCCCAGGCCGAGCGCCCGGCGCACCCATCTCGGCCTGGGGGCGGAAGGCGGCCTCGCCGCCGCCTTCTGAGGCACCCTACGGAACGCGCCAGCGGGCGGAACCCTTCTCGCCCGCTGCGCCATTGGGCTACGCCCGGAGGCCCGCCGGGCCATGGCGGCCTCACTGCCTTTTGCGGCCCTCGCGCCGCCCTCCCGCACTGTGCCGGTTGAGCGCGGACCCCCTCCTGCCCGAGGCTCCGACGCGGCCCAGGCCGCCACTGGTCGGCCTGGGGAGGGCGCTCTTGCCGCCTCCGGCGAAAGTCTGTCCTATGACGTCAGACAAGTGTGGCGGCGGACCAGTTGCGGCCGGCCGCCCAGCAGTGAGGAACGACCGCATGTCCCTGACCGGCGAAATGCTGATCGGCGCCACGCGCCTGCGGGGCACGGAACGCCCCGTCCGCGCCATCGACCCCTCCACCGGTGAGGCGCTCGATCCGCCCTATGGCGGCGGCACCGCCGCCGAGGTGGAGCGCGCCTGCGCCCTGGCCTGGGCCGCCTTCGACCCTTATCGGGCCACCAGCCTGGAGCAGCGCGCCGCCTTCCTCGACACCATCGCGCAGGAGCTGATGGATCTCGGCGATGCGCTGGTCGAGCGCGCCATGGCGGAGAGCGGCCTGCCGCGCGGCCGCATCGAAGGCGAGCGGGCCCGCACCGTGGGCCAGCTCCGCCTCTTCGCGCAAGTGGTGCGGGACGGGCTCTGGCTCGATGCCCGCATCGACCCGGCCATGCCCGACCGCAAGCCGTTGCCGCGCCCCGATCTGCGCCAGCGACATATCCCGCTCGGGCCGGTCGCGGTGTTCGGCGCCAGCAACTTCCCGCTGGCCTTCTCGGTGGCGGGCGGCGACACCGCCTCGGCCCTGGCCGCCGGCTGCCCGGTGGTGGTGAAGGCGCATTCGGCGCATCCCGGCACCTCGGAACTGGCCGGGCGCGCGGTGCAGGCGGCGGTGCGGAAATGCGGCCTGCCGGAGGGCGTCTTCTCCATGCTGTTCGGCGCCGGCAACGTCATCGGCCAGGGGCTGGTCTCCGATCCGCGCATCAAGGCAGTGGGCTTCACCGGCTCGCGCGCCGGCGGCACGGCACTGATGAAGACGGCGGCCGCGCGCAAGGAGCCGATCCCCGTCTATGCCGAGATGAGCAGCATCAATCCGGTCTTCCTCCTGCCCGCCGCCCTCAAGGCGCGGGCCGAGGCGATCGGCAAGAGCTTCATCGGCTCGCTCACCCTGGGCGCCGGCCAGTTCTGCACCAATCCTGGCCTGGTGCTGGCAGTGGAGGGGCCGGATCTCGACCGCTTCCTGTCCTCCGCCGCCGAGGCGCTGGGCGCCGCCCCCGCCGCCACCATGCTGACGCCGGGCATCCTGAAGGCCTATCAGGAAGGCGTGGCACGCCTCTCCAACACGCCGAAGGTGCAGAAGGTGGCCGAGGGCCTGCTGCATAACGGCCCGACCCAGGGGCAGGCAGCGCTGTTCATGACCGACGCCGCCAGCTTTGCCGCCGATCCGAGCCTGGAGGAGGAGGTCTTCGGCGCCGCCTCGCTGATCATCCGCTGCCCGGAAATGGGCACCATGCGGGAGCTGGCCGAGAAGCTGGAAGGCCAGCTCACCGCCACCCTGCAGATGGAGCGCGAGGATCTAGAGGCGGCGCGGGCGCTGCTGCCCGTGCTGGAGCGCCGCGTCGGCCGCATCCTGGTGAATGGCTATCCGACTGGCGTCGAGGTCAGCCACGCCATGGTGCATGGCGGCCCCTATCCCTCGACGGCGGATGGCCGCAGCACCTCGGTCGGCACGCTGGCCATCCGGCGCTTCCTGCGCCCGGTCTGCTACCAGGATTTCCCGGCGGAACTGCTGCCGGAGGAGCTGCGCGACGACAGCCCGCTGCACCTGCTGCGGCTGGAGGACGGCAAGCCGGTCCAGCACTGACACCAGCCCGCATCAGTCAGGACTTATGCGGGCCGATGTCACGCGCGCAGGGTTGGTGTAGCGGCTGCGCGCCAAAGAACAGCCATACCGGTCAGCATTCATGCTGGCCGGTATGAGGCTGGCCGGGTGGGGGCGGGCCGGTCTCTGTGCCGGCCCGCGCCCCCGGCCCGCAAATTGACCCGGCCTCGCAACGGTGGCGATACTTCCCTGGCCAACAGGGAGGAGCGCCAATGAAGCGCCGAGACATCATTGCGGCATCCGCGGGTCTGCTGCTGAGCCCCTTCGCCGCTCCGCCGCGCCCCGCTGCCGCCCAGTCGGCCGCATCCTGGCCGAACCAGCCCGTCCACATGATCGTGCCCTTCGCCGCTGGCGGCCCGACCGATGTGGCGGCCCGCCTGCTGGCGGACGAACTCAGCAAGATCATGCCGCAGCGGATCGTCGTGGAGAACCGCACCGGCGCCGGGGTGGTGGTTGGCAGCGAATTCGTCGCGAAGGCGCCGAAGGACGGCTACACGCTGCTCTACACGACCATCGCGCATTCAGTGCTACGCCCGCTCTTCCCGCAGCTCTCTTTCGACCCGGTCGCCGATTTCTCGCCCATCGCACTCGTCGGCCAGGTGCCGATGGTGCTCTACATCAATCCGCGCCTGCCGGCGAAAACGCTGCAGGAGCTGATCACCCTGTTCCGCGAGAATCCCGGCCGCTACCACTATGCCTCCTCCGGCATCGGCGGGGCGGTGCATCTCGCCTCCGAGCTGTTCCTGAGCATGGCGGGCGGGCTGAAGGTGCAGCACGTGCCCTATCGCGGCAGTTCCGCCGCCATGCCGGACCTGCTGAGCGGCAATGTGGACATGCTGCTCGATGTCGGCACCGGCGCGATGCCCTATGTCGAGCGCGGCGAATTGCGGGCGCTCGGTGTCGGCTCGCCGCAGCGCTCCCCGGCCGCGCCCGATCTCCCCACCATCAGCGAGGCCGGCGTGCCGGGCTATGAGGCCTATACCTGGCACATGCTGATGGCGCCCGCGGGCACGCCGGCGCCGGTCATCACCGCGATGAACGCCGCCGTGAACCGCATCACCGGGCAGGAGGCCTTCCGCCACCGCCTGCTGGACATGTCCATGCAGGTGCGGCCGAGCAGCAGTCCGGACGAGGCCGCGCGCTTCCTGGCTTCCGAGACGGCGAAGTGGGAGCCGGTCCTGCGGCGCGTCGGCATGGCGGGCTGATCCGGCCGGAGCGGTGCAGGCGGGCAGGGGCATCGTCGCCCCTGCCCGCCCCGCGCCCTCCGCGTCAGGGCGTGCTGCCGGAGGTCCTCAGCTGCGGGCTGGCGGCGGCCTTCCAGAGCGGCGGAGGCCGCACGCCGTTGAACAGGAACAACAGCAGCGGACTGCGTCGGATGACGCGGTGGAAGCCGTAGGACAGCGCCCCCGAAACCGCGACGATCACCAGGATCTCGACCTCCGGTGGCAGCGGGATCGCCAGGAAGGCGACAGCCAGCCAGAGGACGATGACGACATGGACGAGATACATCGTCATCGCCGCATCGACCATGGCGCGGGACAGCGGCGTGGAGCGGTCGAGCCAGCGGCGTGAGGCCGAGAGCAGCAGGTGCGCGAAGAGGATGCCGACGATCGGCATCAGGAAATAGCTGGCGGCACGGCTGGCTGCGCCCTCGGCATCCTGGCAGACGGCCATCGCCGTGGCGGCGAGCAGCGCCAGGAGCCAGACCGGCCAGCGGGGGCGCGTGAAGGCGTCGAGCCAGCTCGGCCGGAAGGCGAGCAGAGCGCCGACCAGGAAGACGAGCCCATTGGCGATGAATTCGGCGGGGACGAAGATGCCGCCGAGCAGGTAGCTGACGCCGGCCTGGCTGCTGACCGCCGCCACCGCGACGGTTCCGGTGCCGAGCACCACCAGCAGCAGCCATCCCACGAGCGGCTGCCGTTCCACGTGGTCCTGAAGGGCGGTGATGGCCACTTCCAGGCGCAGGCCGGCGCGGAGATGCCAGAGCCCGGCCAGGATGGTCACATAGAGCAGCAGGTAAATCAGGAACCACAGATGCACCGTCCAGTTGGCGCCGGGATTCTGCATCTCCCTGAGCAGGCCGGGCACGGCGTTCGGCAGGCCGCCCTGCGCGACGGCGCTCGCCAGCACCAGCAGCGGGCTGACGAGAAGGAGCGAGGTGAGGAGCGGGATGCCGAGGCGCCGCAGCCGCTCCCGCCACCAGACCCCGCTGCCGCGCCGGCGCAGGAGAAGCATGCCGAACAGCCCCGCCAGCAGGAAGAAGGTGGGCATGCGGAAGGTGTGGCTGAACTGGATGAACCAGGTGACAGGCGTGCTGTGGTCCGGCGAGTCCACGATCCATGCCGCGTGCGAGGCATAGACCAGGCCGGCGTGATAGGGGATGCCGGCCAGCATCAGGATGGCGCGCAACTGGTCGAGGTAGTCCCAGCGCTGGCTCCCGCCCTGCGGAAGCGCATTGCTGCCGGGAAAGCCGGGCTGTGCCAGGGCAGGTGCTGCGGAGGGCATGATCGTTCTCCCGCTGAGCCGCCTCTGTCGGGCCGCGCGGAGCCGCCACGCAGGAAGACAGGCGTTGAGGAGATTTGATCTTATTTTGGATTATGATCTCGTTTCTAGATTAACTGGCTGTTTGGATCTCAACCTTTGGTGAGGGTGCCGATTTCGCGCATTTCTCCGGAGGTTGAGGGTGGGATGGCCTTCCCGGCAGGCGTCCAGAAAGAGGGCGGCTCTTTATCGGATACGCCCTCTGGATGCGCATGCCTGCCCAGCATATCGAAAACACACACAGTCCAGCCATTGTTTCTCCTGAACCTGATGGCGAAGGGCTCCTACACGCGCCAAGGCTGCGATGGGCAAAGACGATTCTCACCACTGATTGATGATCATCCCCCAATGATTTTTGTCGCTTTAAGGAGACATTTGCCGAATCATCACTCTGCGACCCGCTAAATCCCGTGGAAGTTGAGGGGAAAATGTCCATGGCCGTGATCCAGGTCCCAAGCTCGTTGCGCCGCTACACGGAGCGCCAGGCCCGCGTCACCGCATCGGGCGAAACGGTTTCCGCCGCGCTCCAGGATCTCACGCGGGCCGCGCCCGAGATGCACAGCCACCTCTTCGTCGGGGGGCAACTCCGGCCCTTCGTCGTGGTGTCCAAGAACGGGACGGACATCCGCCTGCTGCAAGGGCTCGAGACGCCGGTGCGGGACGGCGACGAGATTCGCATTCTCGCCAGTATCGCAGGGGGCTGAGGCGATGCGCGAGATCGCCTGTTGTCCCGAGCTGAGCGATGCGGAGCTGCGCCGGTTCGGGCGGCACCTGATCCTGCCCGAGTTCGGCCTGGAGGGGCAGCGCCGGCTGAAGGCCGGCAGCGTCCTGCTGATCGGCGCCGGCGGCCTCGGCT
>Ga0180218_1000142_pt1 | contig 108446 bp, 113 predicted proteins | sample eDN3rd37CKraftBY_FD_151334 | JGI IMG/M metagenome (GOLD analysis project Ga0180218, IMG submission 151334) | Enriched backyard soil microbial communities from Emeryville, California, USA - eDNA 3rd pass 37_C Kraft BY (version 2) (version 2) | ecosystem: Environmental > Terrestrial > Soil >... | reverse complement strand
GGTGCGGGCGGCAGGCCTCAATCAGCGGCTCCAGCACCGCCCACTGCGCATCCGTCAGCACCATCCCACTCACCCCTCCGCTACCTCCACAGCAGATAGGTGGGCAGTCAGGAGCTAACAGGACCTAAAAGCCTCGCGCTTGCTGCGCGGAGCTGATTCACTGTCTCCGGTCAGCTGACCTTCCCCCGTGAACTCAGCCCACGTGGAGTAAGAGAGTTGGCCTTCTGAGAAGGAGGCTATGGGTATGAAGAAGTGCTACACGGCGGAGCAGATCATTGACCTGCTGCGCCAGGCGGAGGTTGAACTGGCTCAGGGCCGGTCGGTGGGGGAGATCTGCCGCGGGCTTGGGATGTCTGAGGCCAGCTACGACCGCTGGCGGTCGGAATATGGCGGGCTGAAGCTGGATCCGGTGCGTCGGCTGAAAGAACGGGAGCGGGAGAACACGCGGCGGCGCAATGCCGTGGCGGACCTGACGCTGGACAAGCAGATCCTCAAAGAAGCTGCGGAGGGAAACGTCTAAGCCCCGAGCTTCGCCGGGCCGGGGTGCGGCATGTGCGGTCAGTGCTCGGGATCTCCGAGCGTCAGGCGCGCTCCACGCAGCGGCGGGTGCCAAAGCCCCGGCCTGACGAGGCGGCGCTGAGTGACGCGATGGTCAGGCTGGCGCGCGAGTATGGGCGCTATGGCTACCGCCGGATCACGGCACTGCTGCGGGCCGAGGGCTGGCGGGTGAATGCCAAGCGGGTGGAGCGTCTCTGGCGGCGCGAGGGGCTGAAGGTGCCGCAGCGGCAGCCGAAGCGGGCCCGGCTGTGGCTGGAGGACGGTTCTTGTATCCGGCTACGGCCATGCTGGCCTTGGCCTGCGGCACGGAGAGTTCGCGGCGCGGCGGCCTGCGGAACTGAATGCGCTCGCTCAGACCGCGCCGTTCCAGCACGTCCAGATTGCGCTTCGTCCGGTAGGCGGTGTCGGCCCAGACGCGGCTGGCGGTGTTCTCGGGATCGAGCAGGGCAGGGAAGCTGCGGCTGTCATGTTGGGCCGCATCGGTGACCGCCCAGCGGCGGATCAGCCCGTGCCGCCGGTCGATGCCGATGTGGCTCTTGTAGCCGAAGATCGGCACGGCGATCTGGATGGCCTGGCGTTGCGCGCCCTCCGGCTTGGGTTTGCTGCGCCCGCGCTTGAGCGTCCAGCGCGCATCCCGGTCTTTCTGCGCCCGCTTGGCGCGGGACCAGCCCTCAGGCGTGCGGCCGTCCCGGATAGTGGCTTTCTCCTCCAGGGTGAGCTTCTGGCGCGGCGCTGCGATCAGGGTAGCGTCGATGATCTGCCCGCCCATGGCCAGAAAGCCCTTGGCCGCCAGAGCCTTCAAACTGCTGGAACAGCTCCTCGATGGCGCCCGCCTGCTTCAGCTGTTCGCGATAGAGCCAGATCGTCTTGCCGTCCGGCACGGCTTGGTGGAGGCCGAGGCCCGCGAAGCGCATGAAGGACAGCCGGTCCCGCAGTTGGAACTCTGCCTGCTCGTCCGAGAGACTGTAGAGGGCCTGCAGCACCAGGATGCGGAACATGAGCACCGCGTCATAGGGCGGGCGTCCGCCGCGGCTGCGGTCCGACCGCGCCAGGGCCGCATCCAACACGGGGCGGAAGATCTCGAAATCGACTACCCCCGAGAGGCGCTCCAGCGGGTCACCCGATGCAGAGAGTGCCGCGTACCGCGCGTCGACATCAAAGAAGCCGGGCTGATCTGTCATCGCCATTGCCTCTGCTGATCAGAGGCAGTGAATCAGCTCAGCCCAGCAGACGCGAGGTTTTTAGAGGTCTCCAACCGGCGGCCACGCCATCGCATGTCATCCCTCCGCGCTTTCCATCTGCCAGGCGACAAGCCGCGCATAGACGCCCGGGCGCGCCAGCAGCGCGGCATGCGATCCGGCCTCCACCACGCGGCCGCCCTGCATCACCAGGATCATGTCCGCGTTGCGGATGGTGGAGAGGCGGTGCGCGATGACTAGCACGGTGCGGTCATGCATCAGCGTCTCCAGGGCGCTGCGGACCTGCGCCTCGCTGATGGCGTCGAGATGGGAGGTCGCCTCGTCCAGCACCAGCACCGGCGCGTCCTTCAGGAAGGCGCGGGCGATGGCGATGCGCTGCCGCTGCCCGCCGGAGAGCTGCACACCGCGCTCGCCGACCGGCGTCGCCATACCCTCCGGCAGCGTGGCGACGAACCCGGCCAGCGCGGCGCGCTCCACCGCCTGCGACAGCTCCTCCGCCGTTGCCTCCGGGCGGGCCAGGCGGATGTTCGCCTCCAGCGTGTCGTTGAAGAGATACGTGTCCTGCGCCACCAGCGCGACATGGCGGCGCAGGCCGTCCAGCGTCAGCCGGCGCAGATCCACTCCGTCCAGCAGGATGCGGCCGGTATCCGGGTCCCAGAAGCGCAGCAGCAGGCTGGCCACGGTGGATTTGCCGGCACCGGAAGGCCCGACCAGGGCCGCCGTCCGGCCCGCCGCGATGGTGAGGTCCATCCCCGCCAGCGCCGGTCGGCTCCGGCCGGGATAGGTGAAGGTGAGGCCCTCGAACTGGACGGCGGAGCCGCCGGCGGGGGTCGCCGGCTCCAGCTCGCCGCCGGTGATGGCGGGCTCCTCCCGCTCGACGACGCGTAACCGGCGGGTGGAGGCGATGGTATCCGCCAGCTGCCGCCCGACCTGGGCGATTTCCGAGACCGGCAGGAAGGCGGCAATGGCCAGCAGGATCAGCATGGGCAGCATGGGCGCCGACAGCGTGCCCGCGGCGACCAGCACCGCCCCGGTGGCCGCCACGGCGAGGCCGCCGAGGCCGGTCGCCACCTCCAGCCCGGCGGTCGCGCGGGACTGGTCGTGCATCAGCGCCAGCCGCCGCTGCTGATAGGCGGCAACGCGCTGCAGGAAGGCCGCCCGCCGCGTGCCGATGGCCTGAAAGGCCAGCAAGTCGCCCAGCCCCTGGATGCTCTCCGTCACATGCGCGCCGAGATCACCCAGCGCGCCGCGCGCCTCCGCCCCCAGCCGGTCGATCCGCGCGCGGCCGCGCAGCGGGGAAAGGCCGGCATAGAGCAGGAAAGGCAGCAGGGCGACGGCCAGTGGCCATGCGAACCCGATGAGCACCGCCAGCACCGTGGCGGGCACCAGCAGCGCCACCACGGCCGGTGCCACGGTATGGGCATAGAAGTACTCGACCGTCTCGACATCGGTGGTGGCGAGGGAGACGAGATCGCCGGCCCGGCGGCGCAGCAGATAGGCGGGGCCCAGCGCATCCAGCCGGGCGAAAAGGTCGATCCGCATCTCCGCCAGCAGGCGGTAAGCCATGTCATGCGCCAGCCAGGACTCCAGCCAGTGCAGCCCGCCTGCGAGCGGCGCGGCAACCAGCAGGGCGATGGCGAGCCCGAGGGTCGGCTCGCCCGCCCGCAGCGCCGCGATCAGCAGCGCACCCAGCACGCCGACGCCGATGAAGGCCGCCACGCGCCCGATGCCGCAGAGCACCGTGAAGGCCAGCATGCCGCGCCAGGGCCGGATGTAGCGGGCCAGGCTGCCCAGCGTCTCACGCCAGCCGATGCCCGCTGCCTCGGCGGCGAGGTCCGCCGGCGGGATCATCGCCTCGGCCCCGGTCGCCTCCACTGCCGGATCGTCCGTGCCCGCCTGATCCCGTGCCGGCAGGCTCCCGGACCTCCGGTCCTCGGCCTGCGCGCCCATCAGGCGCCGGTAGGTGCCGCCCCGCTGCATCAGCTCGGCATGGGTGCCGCTTTCGGCCACCCGCCCCTCCTCCAGCACCAGGATGCGGTCGGCGCCGATGACGCTGGAGAGGCGATGCGCCAGGATCAGTGTCGTGCGGCCCAGCATCAGCCGGTCCAGCGCCTGCTGGATCAGTGCCTCGTTCTCCGCATCCACGGCGGAGAGCGCCTCGTCCAGGATCAGGATCGGCGCATCCCGCAACAGGGCGCGGGCGATGGCCAGGCGCTGCCGCTGGCCGCCCGAAAGCCGGGCGCCACGCTCGCCGATCAGCGCGTTATAGCCGCCCGGCAGGGCCAGCACGAAGTCATGCGCATTGGCGGCGCGGCAGGCGGCCTCCAGCTCCGCCTGGCTCGCCTCGGGGCGGCCCAGGCGCAGGTTCTCGGCCACCGTGCCGTGGAAGAGCGTCGCATCCTGCGCGACGATGGCCACCTGCGCCGCGATGCTGGCGGGATCGATGCCGCGCAGATCCTGGCCGCCGATCGCGATGCTCCCGTCCTGCGGATCGAATTGCCGCAACAGCAAACGAAGGATGGAGGACTTTCCGGCCCCGCTCGGCCCGACAATGCCGATGCGCTCGCCGCCCGCGATGGTGAAGCTCAGCCCGTCATGCGCCGGCCGCCGCCCGCCGGGATAGGCGAAGCGCACATCGCGGAAGGTGATGGAAGGCGCCTCCCCTTCCTTCAGCCGCAGCGCCGCACCGCCCGGCGCCACGGCCGGCTCGGCTTGCAGCAGCGCGTGCAACCCGCTGGCGGCGGACTGCCCGATCATGCCCTGGTGCAGCACGGAGCGCAGGTCGCGCAGCGGGCGGAAGATCTCGGTGCCGGCCATCAGCACCACCAGCAGCGCCTCCAGGCTCATCGCGCCCGCGCTCACCCGCTGCACGCCGAGGATCAGCGCCAGCGCGGCGCCCAGCGCCATGCCGGTATCGGTGATGCCGCGCGTCATGACGGACAGGCCAAGCACCTTGAAGGTGCTGCGGTAGAGCGCCCGCGCCTTGGCCGCGAGCCTCTGGCCGTAGCTGGCGCTCTGGCCGAAGGCCTGCAGGGTCGGCAGGCCCTGCACGGCGTCGAGGAACTCCGCCCCGAAGGCCTTGAAGGCCTGCTGCCGGGCAATGGCCGCGCGCTTGTCCCAGCCATGCACCAGCGCCGGCAGCACCAGGGTCAGCAGCGCCGCCGCCAGCAGCACGAAGGCCACCGGCACATCCCACCAGGCCATGAAGGCGAAGATGGCCACCGGTGCGCAGGCGGCGATGGCGAGCTGCGGCAGGTACTGGCCGAAGAAGGTCTGCAGTTGCTCGACGCCATCGACCATGGAGAGCATCACGCCGCCGGTGCGCTCGCCCGCGAACCAGGCCGGGCCCAGCGCAGCAATGCGGTCGAACAGCGCGGCGCGCAGTTTCGTCTGCACGGCGGCGGCGGTGCGATGGGCGATAACGGTGCGGGCATGGTCCAGCAGCGCGCGCAGCAGCACCGCCGCGGCCGCCGCGGCCAGCCAGGGCGCGGCGCCGGCCAAGCCCTCACCATGGAAGACGCGCGCCAGGGCGACACCGAGCGCCGCGAAGCGCGTGATGCCGGCCGCCAGGGCCAGCAGCCCGAGCAGGACACCCGCGAGCATGCCCAGGCGCAGGCCCTTGGTCAGGCGCCAGAGGCGAAGGTCGAAGTACATCGGGACACTCCGGGAAACACGGCACGAGGTCCGGCGATGCTGTGGCCAGCCAGTGCGGGCGGCAAACGCAAGCTTCTCATCGGCTGTTGAGCCATATTAAACAGCAAGGATGAACCACCTGCCCTCCCTTGCCGCCTTTCGGGCCTTCGCCACGGTGGCGCGGGAGGGCAGCTTCGCCCGCGCCGCCGCTCTGCTGCATGTCAGCACCAGCGCCGTCAGCCACCAGATCCGCGCGTTGGAGGAGCATCTCGGCACCCCGCTGCTGACCCGCGCCCGCAACGGCGCCGGCCATAGCCGCACCGCGCCGACCGAGGCCGGCACTGCGCTACTGGTGGCAACCGAGGAAGCCCTGGCGCGACTGGCCGGCGCCTGCGAGGCGATCCGGCAGCGCGGCCGGGGGCGCCAGCGCCTTGTGGTCTCGGCCAATGGATCCTTCGCCTCGCTCTGGCTGGCGCCACGGCTGGCGACCTTCGCGGGCCTGCATCCCAGCGTGGAATGGCACATGCTCGCGCTGGAATCGGATACGCCCGATCTGGAAGCGGAAGGCGTTGATGTCGCCATCGTGCGCTGCCGCCCCGGCGAGATCCGCCCGCCGGACCGCCTGCTCTTCGAGGAGGAGGTCTTCCCGGTCTGCACACCCGGGCTCGCCGGGGCGGTCCGCGACGGCCACCTCCTGCATCATGCCCTGCTGGAGGAAGGGCATCGCACCAGCCCGGAGATGAGCTGGACGAACTGGCTGACGCTGCTCGGGCATGAGGCGGCCGAGGCCCGCATCGTGCGCTTCAGCGGCTTCAATCAAGTGATCGGCGCGGCACTGGGCGGCGCGGGAATCGCCCTGGGACGATCGCCGCTGCTGGATACCGAACTGGCGGCGGGGCGGCTTGTCCGCCTGTTCGCGCCGTTGTCTCTGCCTGGCTCCTGGGCCTTCATCCTCAGGGTGCGGCCGGAGCATCGGGATGATCCGCATGTCGTCCAGTTGCGGGACTTCCTGCTGGCTGCCGTGGCACTGCCGGGCTGAGCGCCGGCAGTGCTTCGCCCGCCATCCCCCGCCATCCGGGGCCGCCCCTGCCGCCCTCCTTGCAGCGGAAGGCCTCCCATTTGGCGCGGCTGGCGCCCCTTCGCCGATCATGCCAGGGGAAAGCCCGGCCCAGATGGTGGGCGCCGTGCCGGCGGATCCGCTGCGGCCGCAGCCTTGTGTCCTGGCGGCCGACCTCCGCTCCCTGGCCTGTTTGTTCCAGGTCCTGACGGCGCCGCCATCTTTCCGTTTGCTGCTCAGTGCCGCTCGCCGGAGGCGGCAACCGCCAGCACGTTCAGCGGTGTGCCTTCCAGAGCGATCTCTCGTTTCGGTGCCAGATTCGCGGCGTCGAGCACCAAAAGCCTCGACCGTGCGGGATCGGTTATGGCCACCAGCCCGCCAGCGGCAGAGATGCGTGGCCGCGCGACGGATGAGCCACCTTCCATCGAATAGCGCTGCACCACCCCGACGCTGACCACGATCTTGCCGCTGAGTGTATCGATCCGGTGCAGTTGGCCGTCTTCGGTCAGCACGAACATGCTGTCTGCCCGCTGCGGGTCCAGGGTGAAGGCAACGCGGCGGGCAGACAGCTCCACCACCGCGAACTGTCCGGCATCAGGATCAAGGATGGTGACGGCATCCGGCCCGAAATCTCCGACGAACAGGTGGAAGTCGGCGCCGCCGATCAGGGTGCGCACCATGCGGCTGCTCTCCGTACCGGCTGGATACGGCACCTTGCGGAACTCCTCCGTGCGGGTGTTCAGCAGCAGCACGCCGTCGCCACAGCCCAGGCCGATGACGCGGCCGGAGATGGCCTCGCCGTGCAGCATCGGGCAATCGTCATTACGGACAAGCTCCTTGCCTGCTTCGTCCAGCACCACAACGCCACCGGGCCGCGCACCCGCTGCGGCGGCGTGGCTCACCAGCAGGCGCCGACCGGCGGCGGAGCGGAAGGGATAAGCCAGCCCATGGTGTGGCGCGTTGGCGCGCAGCCTGGCCGCAGATCCCTCGCCGACCACCACCACGGAACCGTCGCCGTCAAAGAAGCTGGCCAGGCGACCATCGCCGCCCAGCACATGGGAAGGCTTCGGGCCCTCCGCGACGCGCGGCACAAGGCGCGGCGCAGACAGCTTCAGGTCGCCGTGGTCGCCATGGTTCTCCAGGGCGATGCCGAGGTCGATCACATCGACGCGGCCGGCCTGCCCCTGGGCCAGGGACAGCTGCCCCGGCGCCGCGCCGTGGCGCAGGCCGCCGGGGGAGCCGGTCTCGAAGCGGCTCAGCACCTCGCCCGTCAGCAGATCCACGACCGAGACAGTGGCGGCCACGTGGTCGGTGACGGCCGCGCGCACCGTATGCTGGGTCTGGGCCTGCGCGGCACCGGTCAGGGTCAGAACCGTCACGGCGATCGGAAGCAGGCTGAAGCAGCGCATCGGCGGGCCCCTTGCGTTATGATATAACATTTCTCTAGAGTGTTTGGGAAGTTGCCGCAAGGGGACATCGCTTTGGCCAGCATCAAGGGGCCGCAGGACAGCCCACGCTCATCCAATCTGTAATGTTATAATATAACTTTCAGCTGTCACAACGGGGAACCTACCGCTTGCCTGAACACACTCGCTCCGGATCGTCAGCCTGGAAGCCGCGACGAGGCGTCGTGGCGCCCGTAGTCCGCAAGCCCTGCCTCCGCTCGCTGCCGTGGTGAGGCCGCATGTCAGGCAATGACATCACCCTGCGCCAGGATCATTGGCGCCGCTGGTCGGGCGACGAGTGGGCCTGCTTCGATGCCTTGCCACCCGCTGTGCGGCAGCGGTTGCAGCAGCATGCCTATGATCCCTGGGCAGTGAACACTCTCAAGCTCTGGCGGATGTTCCTGCGGCAGACCGGCAGTAGCGCGCGGGCTGAGCGCCGCCTGCTGCGCCACCTTGACGCCTGCGAGGCGCAGGAACGCGCCCTATTCGCGCAAGATTACGTCAGCAGACACAGGCAGCCGCTGCCGCACTTGGCCGCTGGGGCCACTGTGCTGCGGAATAACTGGTCCGCCTGGCCGGAACCAGGATGATCGAGACGGTGTTCCGCATAGGGTCGGGTGGCGCAGATTGCGCCGCACGCCCCAGCGCGTTTTGATGTGGAACTGGTGTGCTGGACGAAGGAGAACGCAGTGAAGGATGACGACGAGGTGCTTGACCTGTTGGAGCGCTGGGACCGGCAACAGGAAGGTTATATCGAGCAGCGCGAGGAGCGCTTCGAAGTCATGTTCCAGTTGCTCGCGTCGGTCCTCGGCGACAGCTTCACCGCCATCGACGCCGCCTGCGGCCCGGGTTCACTGAGCCGCCGACTGCTTGACCGGTTCCCTTCCGCCCACGTCGTGGCGGTGGACGCGGATGTGATGCTGCTGGAGATGGCCAGGGTGTCACTGAAGCCTTACGGCAACCGGGTGCAGGTCGTGGAGGCCGACCTCAGTGACCCCTCCTGGGTTCCGGCGGTGATGGAGGCGGTGCAGTCCATGGGCGCAGACCGGCCTGCCGCACTGCTCTCCACCACGGCGCTGCACTGGCTCTCGCCCGGCAGCCTGGCCGAGTTCTACGGTGCGGCCGGGGAAATGCTGAAGCCGGGCGGCATCGTGATGAACGGCGACCACATGCGCTTCGATGCGCGATGGCCGACGCTGGCAAAGGTCGCGAAGGTGGTGCGCCAGGAGGTGGAACGGCGCGCGGTCGCCGAAGGCGAGGACGACTGGGCCGCGTGGTGGGAGCGCGCGGCAAGCAGTCCGCGCCTGGGAGCGCTGAAACAGCGGCGGGACGCCTTCTACGCGGCGCGTACGCCCAAGCGGGCAACCAGCGCTGAGGATTGTTCGGTTGACTTCCACATCGCGGCGATGCGCCACGCCGGCTTTGCGGAAGCTAGTACGGTGTGGCAGCACTTCGACAACTATGTTGTGTTCGGCCGCCGGCCGGAGTGACGAAGGCTTGCCGGAGAAGCCGATCCGTCGCAGGGAGAGCAGGAACAATCCCTTGGTCGAGGATCCTGTTTGCTTTGTGTCGGTTCCACCGAAGGCTTAGAGAACCCGGTGACATTGGCTGGGCGGGTGCTGACGACGCCCAGCCATCTGCCTCGCACTTCTGGCCGTGCTGCAGGATCGACGGTGGAAACTTGTTCAGTGCGGGACCGGCATGGCCATTGACCTTGGCCATGGTGGGGCGTAGCAGTCCGGCACGGAACAGGTTCCGCCGCGAGGCGGACGAAGAGGGAACACGGTGAGGCGTGAGCCGAGACCGAGGCTGCCCCCGCAACTGTGACCGGCGAGCTGACTCCCAAGATGCCACTGGACGCGCAAGCGCCCGGGAAGGTGGGGCAAGGCGATGACCCGGAAGCCAGGAGACCTGCCTGATCCGGTCACCCTCCTTCCGGCGCGGGGTGCGTCCGGAACGCGGTCCTTCGTGACGGTGACATCGATGAGGTGTTGCTGCGCGCCGCGACCGCGAAGGATCTTCAATCCCGCGCATCGAGGCTCCGGCAAGCCGGGCAGGTCACCCGGTTCAACGCGATGGGATTGCAGAATGAACCGACGGTCCGCCCTTTTCTCACTCGCAGGCGTCGCAGCCGGTGTATCGGTCGCGCAGGCCGAAGAGGCTCGCAGCATTACCCTGATCGACGACCGGGGTGTGTCGGTGACGGCGCCGCTCGCGCCCAAGCGCTTGGCTGTCGTCTCCTATGTGCCGGTCGATATCGCACTCGCCCTCGGCACCAAACCCGTGGCGACCACCTATATGCTTCAGGGGCGTGACCCGGACTACCTGCTCGGCCTGACCAAGGGCATGCGCCAGCTCGGTCAGCGGGCGAAACCCAGCCTCGAGATCCTCGCGGACGTGAAGCCCGACGTCACGATGGCCGTGCGCCGCTACACCGAGGGCAATGCCGTCCGCTACGCAGCCATCGCGCCCTACCTCGCCTACAACGTCGAGCTGTTTGGTGACAGCGACCGGACCATTAACCAGGTCGCGTCGCTCCTCGATAAGCCGGAGCACGGCCGCGAGCTCAACGCGCAGTTCAAGCGGGACTTGGCCGATTTTGCAGCGCGGGTGCCGAAAGACAAGCGTATTCGGTTCCAGATCATGTGGGCCGGCGACAACCCCTACACTTTCTATTCCGAGCACATGGCGGCGGCGATCGTGATCGCGCTGGGCGGCGACAACATCGCCGGCTCGAATCCCACCCCGCACATGCCCGAGAAGTTCGGCTTCGAGATCAGCCTCGAGACCATGCTGGCCAAGGACCCCGAAGTCATCTTCGTCTGCGACTACGGGCCGGACCGGCCGCAGGAGAACAATCCGGTCTGGAAGATGATCTCGGCGGTGAAGAACCGCCGCGGGCACTATGTCGGCGACCACTGGGCCGAGGTGCACGGGCCGATCGCGCGGCAGGTTGTGCTCCGCGAAGCGGCGCACCTGCTTTACCCGGACCGTTTCCCGAAGCCGAATATCCGCGCGGAGGCCGAGAAGCTCATTCCCGCGGAGGTGAGATAACGGTCCCGGTCGCGCGAGGCTCTCCATGTCCGGGCGCCGATCCGCTGCGCTGTTCGCCGGCGTGCTCGCGGCTGCGATCCTGGTCGGGTTCGCGGGCCTGCTGGTCGGCGCCAAGCCGATGCCCTTGCGGACGGCCCTCACGGCCGTCTTCGGCACTGTAAAAGGCGTCGACGGCATCATTGTCTGGACCTTGCGGATGTCGCGCAGCGTCGCCGCATTCCTCGGGGGCACCGGTCTCGCCGTCTCCGGCCATATTCTTCAGACGCTCACGCGCAACCCTCTCGCCGCGCCCGGGCTGACCGGCGTCACCGCCGGAGCGGTCGCGGCGATCGTCACCTGCTTCACCTTTCTCCCCGCGCTCTCCTCTGCTTTCTACCCGCTGATCGGCCTCGCGGGCGGTTTGGCCGCCGCATCAATGACCTTCTGGATCGCGCGAGGCGGCAGCGCCTCGCCGCTGCATCTCGCGTTGGGCGGCATCGCCGTCTCGCTGTTCCTCGGCGCGGTGACGACCTACATCCTGCTGTTCGGTGCGCCGCAATCGCCGGCAATCCTGTTCTGGCTCTCCGGGGGCTTCCAGGGCCGCTCCTGGGCGCAGATCCTGCTTCTCCTGCCCTGGGTCACGGCCGGCCTGCTCGGCGTGCTGACCTGCCACCGCATCCTTTCCCTGCTGACGCTCGGCGATGCGGCGGCCAATGCCATGGGGCTTGACGCGACCCGCTGGCGGAGGCTGCTTCTGCTCCTTGCCGTGTGTCCGGTCGCCGGCATCGCGTCGGTCGCCGGTCCTATCGCTTTCGTCGGCCTCGTCGTGCCGCATGTCGTGCGCCTGCTGCGACCGACACAGGAGGCATGGGCCCTGGCGCTCAATGCTGTCGTTGGAGGCCTGTTGCTGGTCGTCGCCGACGTGATCGCTCGCAGCATCGCGGCGCCGCGCGAGATCCCCGTGGGCATCGTGACCGCCCTGATCGGCGGCCCGTTCTTCATTGCTCTCGTGCAGCGTCGCAGGCCGCTCGCCGGGGCAGGTGCTTGACCATGAGCCCATCCGGTTCGGGCCGCTACCGCGTCATTGTCGCCGTGTCGGCGGCTTGCGCGGTGCTAGCCCTTCTCGCCGTATTCATCGGCGTGGTCGACCTGGCGCCGCGGGAGGTGCTCGAGGTTCTCGCCGGACGCGGCTCAGCCTCCGCGCGCCTCGTCATCTTGGAGGTCCGCCTGCCCCGTGTCATCACCGGCATGCTGGCCGGCGCACAGTTCGCAATGGCCGGCTACCTGCTGCAGACCATCACGCGAAACCCCCTGGCCGATCCGTCGATCATGGGCGTGTCCCAGGGCGCGACGCTTGCCGTCACCGTGTTCCTGCTCGTCACGGTCTATGGCGCCTCCGCGGCGGGCAATGTCGAGGTCTATGCGCTGCCCGAGGCCTGGCTTCCCGTCATCGGCTGCGCCGGCGGTGTGGTCGCCGGGCTCCTCGTCTACCTTCTCGCCTTGCGGCATGATCTTGACCCGCTTCGCATCACGCTCTGCGGCATCGCAGTGGGAACGCTGCTGCAGGCACTGGCGGTGGGGCTGATTGCCGGCTGGGGGTCGTCGCGCCTCGAGATCCTGCTGCAATGGCTGGCGGGCAGTCTTTATGCGCGCAGCTGGGACAACGTCCTCTTCCTCGCGCCCTTCACGGCCGCTGGCGCGCTCGCGGTGCCGCTCGCGCGGCGGCTGATCGAGCTGCTGCAGTTCGATTCGTCCGTGGCGCGTTCCTTCGGACTGTCCTACCGCGCGAGCTTCACCCCCGTTCTGGCCCTCGCCTGCGGGCTCGCCGCGAGCGCGGTCGGCGTCGTCGGGCCGATGGTGTTTGTCGGGCTCGTGGTTCCACATCTCGCCCGCTTTGTCACCCGTGCGGATCAGCGCCTCCAGCTTCCAGCGACCGCCAGCCTCGGCGCGGCACTCGTCACGGCCGCCGATCTTCTGGGACGGGTGTCCGGACGCGCCGAGGAGATCCCGGTCGGTGTCATGACCGCGATGCTCAGCGCACCAGTCCTGATCGTCATACTGCGTCGGACCAGATGATCGCCATGCCGCTCGCCTGCACCGGCATCCGCGTCGCCTATGGCCGCCGCACGGCAATTGATGGCGTGAGTCTTTCTCTCCAGCGGGGAGAGATCCGCGCGCTGATCGGGCCGAACGGATCAGGCAAGAGTACGGCGTTGCATGTGCTCGCTGGCCTGATCGTGCCAAGCGCCGGCACGGTCGAGATCGATGGCCGGCCGCTCCGGGGTATCGCGCGGCGGGCGCTGGCCCGGCGTCTCGCCTTCCTGCCGCAGCAGCCCGCCGCGCCCGAGGAGATGACCGTGGAGCGGCTCGCCCTCCAGAGACGGTTCGCGCATGTCGGCCTGCTGCGCGGCTACCGTGCGGCCGACCACCAGGCGGTGCGGTGGGCCCTCGAGAGCACCGGGCTTGCCGGATTGGCGGCCCGCCCGTTGCGGGAGTTGTCGGGGGGCGAGCGCCAGAGGGCCTGGATCGCGGCGACGCTGGCCCAGGAGGCCGAAATCCTGCTGCTGGATGAGCCAACCTCCTTTCTCGACATCGGGCACCAGGCCGAGGTGCTCGACCTCCTGGCCAGGCTGGCTCACGAACGCGGCGTCACGGTGGCCATGGCGATTCACGACATCGACCAGGCCATGGCGGTGGCCGATCGCATCGCCCTGCTGGAGGCGGGCCAGCTCGTCTTCGACGGCTCTCCGCACGACCTTGCAAGGAGTGGGCTGGTCGAGAAGGTCTTTCGCGTCAACGGACGCTTTGTCCTGCTGGAACCCTCGGGAGCGCTTCATTTCGACGTACCGCTCCGGCAACGCCCATGAGGCCGGGCGCTGCCGCCGGAGCATGCCAGAAGGATCCCCACAGGATCCGTTGGCGGCTGTGCTACCGGTTGCCCTGGTTTGTGGATCCTTGGTCGCGACGAGGCGGTGGCACCGGCGCAGCCTGGTGCACATAGTCAACAAGCCGCACCAATCGCCTGCGCACCGGGCCGGAGCCGGAAGCAGACGATGACCCTACTTCCCAACAAGGATCAGCTTCATTAAGGGATGTTATAACGTTTCTTAGGAGGCTCGCATGGCCGCCCGTGCTGCTCCATTATTGGCCTTTGCCCTGCTCGCCCCCACGACAGTGGTCGCGCAGGCGCCGCTCACCGTCGTCTCCCCCTTCGAGATCAACTCTCTCGAACCGAGCCGCGCCGGCTTCAACTTCACCCGCATGGAGGTGACGGAAACCCTCGTCGGCGCCGACGATGGCGGGCTGCCGGTGCCGGAGCTCGCGACAGCCTGGCACCTGTCCGAGGATCGGTTGAGCTGGCGCTTCATCCTTCGTGCCGATGCCCGCTTCCATGACGGCACGCCGGTGGCAGCCGAGGCGGTGGCCGAGAGCCTGCGACGCGTGCGGACACAGCCCGGCCCGCTGGCCGATGCGCCCATCACGGCGATCACGGCGGTTGATCCCCGCACGGTTGAGGTCCGGACGGCGACGCCCTTCATGCCGCTGCTCGCCTTCCTGGCGGAATCCTCCACGCAGATCCTGGCCCCCGCATCCTATGACGAGAGCGGCGCGGTCCGTCAGGTGATCGGCACCGGCCCCTACCGTATCACCACCATTCAGCCGCCGCTGCGCTTCGACACGGAGCGCTTCGACGGCTGGAACGGCGGGCCGACACCGGCGATCGCCCGCACCACCTATCAGGCGGTCGGCCGCAAGGAGACGCGGGCGCTGATGGCGGAAAGCGGCCAGGCCGACCTCGCCTTCACCCTGGATCCCGCCGGCACCGACCGCCTGCGACGCTTGTCGCGCGTCACGGTGACAGCCTTGCCGATCCCGCGCACCATCACCTTGAAGCTGAACGCGGGCTCGGCCTTCTTTTCGGATGTGCGGGTCCGGCGCGCGCTCAGCCTGGCGCTGGACCGGAACGGCATTGCCAATGGCCTTCTGCGCTCCCCGGAAGCCGCCGCGACGCAGCTGATCCCGCCGACCCTGGCGGAGTGGCATGTCCCCACGCTGCCGCCGCTGCGTCATGATCCGGCAGAGGCACGCCGCCTGCTCACCGAGGCGGGCTGGACGCCGGGACCCGATGGCGTGCTATCCAAGGATGGCAGGCCGTTCCGCGTGACGCTGCGCACCTTCGCCGCGCGGCCGGAACTGCCGGTGGTCGCGGCGGCGATCCAGGAGGCCGGGCGCGGCGTCGGCATCGACATCCAGGTCGCCGTCGGCGGTTCGGGCGATATTCCGGCCGGCCACAAGGACGGCACGCTGGAGATGGGCCTGGCAGCCAGAAACTTCTCGCTGGTGCCCGACCCCATCGGCACCATGATCGCCGATTTCGGTCCCCGCGGCGGCGACTGGGGCGCCATGGGATGGTCTTCCCCGGAGCTGCAGGAGGTCCTCCAGGCTTTGGGGCAGACCAGCGATCCGGCCGAGCGCGCGACGTTGCGCGCGCGGGTCTCGACCATCCTGCAAACCGAGCTGCCGGTGATCCCGGTCGCCTGGTATGATCTGCGGGTCGCGGCGTCGCGGCGCCTGGATGGCGTGAGCGTCGATCCGCTGGAACTGTCCTACCGCATCTCGAGGATGCGATGGTCGCCGTGATCCGCGCGCTCGGGCGCCGGCTGATCCAGGCGCTCACCGTCGCCATCGTCGTCAGCCTGATCTGCTTCATCCTCGTCCAGCTCCTGCCCGGCGACCAGGCGCTGCAGATCGCGCAGCGGCGCTATGGCGATGACCGCGTCAACGCCGCCGCGGCGGAGGCGGTCCGGGCCGAACTCGGGCTCGACCGCCCGGCACTCACGCAGCTTCTTGAGTGGATTGGCCGGACGCTGACCGGCGATCTCGGCGTGTCGCAGATCAGCGGCGCGCCAGTCTGGCAGGAGATCACCCATCAGCTCGGGGCGACGCTGATCCTGGCGCTCGGGGCCTTGGGCTTCGCGCTCGTGGTCGGGCCGGTACTCGGCGCTCTGGCGGGGCTATGGCCAGGTGGCGTGGCGGATCGCGCGGGCATGGTGGCCGCCGCCGCCCTGCGCGCCGTGCCGAGCTTCGTGCTTGGCCTGCTGCTGATGGTCGTCTTCGCGGCGACGCTTGGCTGGCTGCCGGTGGCCGGCTTCGACGACTGGTCGAACCTGCTGCTGCCGGCGGCTTCGCTGGGCATGGTCCTGGCCGCCGCCTCCGCGCGCATCGCCCGCGACGGCGTGGTCGCGGCGACGAACTCGCCGTTCTTCGCCTTCGCGCGGCTGAAAGGCCTGTCGCGAGTCCAGGCGGTGCAACGGCACGTTCCGCGCAACGCGGCGGTGCCGCTCGTCGCCTATCTCGCCGTGAACTTCGCGCTGCTGGTGGAGGGGGTGGTCGTCATCGAGGAACTGTTCGCCTGGCCCGGCATCGGCCACGCGCTCGCGCATGCCATCGAGGGGCGCGACGTGCCGATGCTGCAGGGCACGGCGCTCTCGCTCGGCCTGCTGTTCGTGGCCCTCAATGCCGCCACGGATGTCGTGCTGCTCGCCATCGATCCGCGGCGGCGCACATGAGGGACGCGCGTGCTCTCACCGCCGGCCCGGTGTCCGGTAGCCGGGTACTGGGCCTGGCCCTGGTCGGTGTCATTCTCCTGATGGCGCTGCTCGGCCCAGTGGTCATGGGTGAAAGCCCAATCCGCCAGGATCTCATGCGGATTCTCGAACCACCTTCGGCCGACGCACTGCTTGGGGCTGACCATCTTGGCCGGTCGGTCCTCGCCCGGCTCGTCCATGCGGCGCGCCTGTCGGTGCTGCTGGGTGCGGCAGCGGTCCTGGCCGCTGCCAGTCCCGGTATCCTGCTCGGCCTCGCCGCCGCCTGGGCGGGCGGCTGGGCCGACCGCGCGCTCTCGGCTTTCGCCGATGCCGTGCTGGCGCTGCCCGGGCTGATCCTGGTGCTGCTGATCGTGGCCCTGGCGCCGGGGCAGTTCTGGCCGTTGTTCCTCGGGCTCTCGCTCGCCCAATGGGTCGAGTGGTTCCGCGTGACGCGGGCGGCCTCGGCCGCGCTGCTGGCCTCGCCGGCCGTCGAGGCGGCGCGGCTGCTCGGCTTCGGGCCGCTGCATATCCTGCGCCGCCACGTCCTGCCGGAGCTGCTGCCGCTGTTCGGCACGCTCGCGGCCTTCGGGCTCGCCGGCACCGTGCTCGCCATCGGGGCGCTCGGCTTCATCGGTTTCGGGATGCGGCCGCCAACGCCGGAATGGGGTCTGATGATGGTGGAACTGCTTCCCTACTGGAGCGAGGCGCCGGTCGCGCTGCTGGCGCCGGCGCTCTGCCTCTTCGCGCTCGTGCTTGGCCTGCAACTGGTGGCGCGGCGATGAGCGCGGCATTGGAGATCGAGGACCTGACCATCTCGGCCGGCGCCACGACGCTGGTCCGCGACATCGGGCTGTCTGTGCGGCCCGGCCACCCGGTCACCATCCTGGGCGAGACGGGCTCGGGCAAGACCCTGGTGGTCGAGGCCGCGATGGGGACCCTCGCACCTGAACTGACCGCCTCGGGGCGCATCGCCTTGGAGGGCAGGAGTTCCGACGCCAACGATCGGGCCGCGCGTCGCGCTGGCTGGGGACGCCGGATCGCCATGTTGCCGCAGGAGCCGTGGCTCTCCCTCGACCCGACCATGCGCGCGGCGCCCCAGGTCGCGGAAGGCCATCGCTATGTGCGGGGCCTCGCGCCGGGCGAGGCGTGGCAGCGAGCCGGGCAGGACCTGGCCGCTCTCGGCTTGGCGGATGCTGGCCGGCGCTACCCGCACCAGCTCTCGGGCGGAATGGCCCAGCGGGTCGCCTTCGCTTCAGCGCGGGCCGGCGGCGCGCCGCTGACTCTGGCGGACGAGCCGACCAAGGGGCTGGACGCGGCGATGCGGGACACCGTCGTCGCCCTGCTGCGGCAGGCTCTGCTGGCCGGGGGCTCGCTGCTCTGCATCACGCATGACATCGCCGTGTCACGCGCCCTGGGTGGCGAGGTCATCGTGATGCTGGCCGGCGAAATTGTCGAACGTGGCCCAGCAGAGCGCGTGCTGACCGCGCCCGCGCATGACTATACGCGCCGGCTCCTGGCTGCCGAGCCCGAAGCCTGGCCGGACACATCCTTCCAACGCCCCGGTGAGCCGGTGATTGAGGCCGAGGCCCTGGCGGTCGAGCGTGGTGGGCGCCGCTTGTTCGAGGCCTTGAGCCTTTCAGTGGGCGCCGGGGAATGGGTCGCCGTGACCGGGCCCAGCGGCTGCGGCAAGACGACGCTCGGCAACGTTCTGCTCCAGCTCGCGAAGCCGGCCGCGGGGTTTGTGCGGCGGCGATCGGGCGTCGCGCGCACGCGCTACCAGAAGCTCTACCAGGACCCGGTTGCCACCTTCGCGCCGCGCCGGACGCTGCGCGAAGCATTGGCGGAAACCGCCGCGCTGTACCAGGCGCCGTGGGCACGGGTCACGGACACCTTGGCACGTCTGCGGATCGCCGAGGCTCTCCTGGACCGACGGCCGGATCAGGTCTCAGGCGGCGAGCTGCAACGCATTGCCGTCGCCCGGGCGCTGTTGCCGGACCCCTTGTTCCTTTTTGCGGACGAGCCGACATCACGGCTCGATCCGATGACGCAGCGCGAGACAATGGACGTCCTGCGCGAGATCTCGGCCGAGCGCGGCGCTGCAGTCTTGCTCGTCACCCATGATACGGCCATGGCCGGCAAGGTAGCGCCCCGGAAAATTGTGCTGGGCACGGGGTAACGCGGGGAGCTGCAGGTGTTATGCCAGCGCCCGGGCCGGGCTGGAGCACGACTCTTGCCTTGAACATGCCGGGTCGGCGTGACCAAGGCTTGTGAGGTCACGCCGACCAAATGTGGTGGAGGCAGGCGCGCCAAGCACCTGCAAACCGAAGAACGAGTCTCGAACAGCCTGGCTCAGCCCCAGACCACTTCCAGCGGGCCATGGCCGTCGCGGTGCTCGCCGTGCTGATCGCGCAGGCGGCCGTTCACGCGGGAGTCGATATGGTCGAGCATTGCAAGTTGGTGGTCGGAACGACCGGGCGGGGGCCGTCTGGCGCCATTCCGCCAGACCCCACTACCTATCCTGGATACCACTTTCCGGCGGAGATCATCAGCCACGCGGTCTGGCTGCATCACCTGTTCGGCCTGAGCCTGCGGAATGAAATTGATCCTGATGGAGTGGGGCATCATCGTCACCGGCGCCTGCCGGGTAGGTCCGCCATCCCAGGCAGCTTCCAGCACGACGGCCAGCCGCGTTGTTGAGAACGCAGCTGACGGCATCCTGCGTCCGTCGGCTGGCTGACGCCTGCCGACGGCGCTTGTCACGGCCTGGAGCCGACATCCATCACACGGCGACGCGCAGCTGCGAGGCCGGCAGTCAGCTACGGTTGATCCCGCATGGCTGCCGCAAGCTGATCGACATTGTAGCGGAACATGGCCGCGTAGGTCGGTGCTGGCCCGTCCGGAGGCGACAGGGCCTCGACATAGAGCTCGCCGCCTGGCTTCGCCCCGGTGGCACGGGCAATCTGCTGCACGAGACGCGGGTCGTTGCTGTTCTCGAAGAAGTAGGCGCGGACATGCTCCTTCCTGATCTGCTGGATCAGCTTCGCCATCTGCTGCGCGGATGGCTCGCTCTCGGTCGATATCCCGAGCGGGGACAGGAACGTGACCTTGTAGCGGTCGGCGAAGTAGCCGAAGGCGTCGTGCGTGGTCAGCACCTTGCGGCGGGCCGGCGGAATGGCGTCCATTGTCCGCCGTGCATAGCTGTCGAGCTGCTCAAGCTGTTTCGTATAGCGATCGCCATTCGCGGCATAGAGGGTGGCGCCGTCGGGATCCACCGCGGAGAGCGCGCGAACGATGTTGCGCACATAGATCACGCCATTGGCTGCGCTGTTCCAGGCGTGGGGGTCAGTGACCCTCTTGCCATCCTCCTCCATGCGCAGCGTCTTGATCCCGTCCGAGGCCACAACAGGCTTGCCGGAGTAGCCGGACGCGGAGATCAGTCGATCCATCCAGCCCTCAAGCCCAAGGCCGCTGACAAACACAACATCCGCTGCCTTCAGGTGGCGCCCGTCCTCGGGTGAAGGTTCGTAGACGTGGGGGTCGCCGTTCGGCCCGACCAGACTGACCACATGCACGCGATCACCACCGACCTGGTGCACCATGTCTGCCAGGACGGTGAAACTCGCCACGGCTTCCAACGTCTTCGCCAGGGCAGGCTGTGCGAACGCCAGCATGGCGAGCGCCGCACCAAGCATCAGCTTCCGCTTTCTCATGAAGGCTTTCCTTGTCAGCCCGCGAGATGCGGGCGGGGGAGCATGCGGCGTAGCCATCCGCGCGGGCCGAACAGCAGCGAGAGGGCATAGAACAGCCCTGCTGTCAGCACGATCGACGGGCCGGAGGCGAGGCCGAGGTGAAAGGAGCCGATCAGGCCGATAAACCCGGAAGCCAGCGCCATACAGGCGGCGGCGAGCGCCAGTCCGGGAACGCTGCGGGCCCAAAGCTGTGCGGCCGCTGCCGGTAGCATCATCAGCCCGACCGCCATCAGGGTACCAAGCGCCTGGAATCCGGCGACCAGGTTGATCACGACCAGCGCCAGGAACAGCAGGTGATACGGCGAGCCCCGCCCGCCCACCATGCGCAGAAACCCCGGGTCAAAGCATTCCACCACCAGCGGCCGGTAGACCACGGCGAGCGTCAGCAGCGTGATCGACGAGATCGTGCCCACCAGGTACAGCGCTGGTGCGTCGATGGCGAGGATGGTGCCGAACAGCACATGCAGCAGGTCGATGTTGGAGCCGCGCAGGGAGACGATCAACACGCCCGCGGCGAGCGAGGTCAGATAGAAGCTGGCGAAGCTGGCATCCTCACGCAGCGGCGTGGTGCGGGCCACCAGGCCGGAGAGAAGGGCCACCGCCAGCCCCGCCACCATGCCGCCGAGGCTCATCGCCGGCAGCGACAGCCCTGCCAGCAGATAGCCGATGGCCGCCCCAGGGAGTACGGCATGGCTCATGGCGTCGCCCACCAGGCTCATGCGGCGCAACATGAGCAGCACGCCGACCGGCCCGGAGCCGAGCGCGAGGGCCATGCAGGCGACCAGCGCGCGCCGCATGAAGCCGAACTCCACGAAGGGCTGAGCCAAGGCTTGATAAAGGGTCATGCCGCCACTCCGGGGCGGGCGCAGACTGGCGCCGTCTCATCCCAGTGCTCGGCCATGGCCCGGGCCCGCAGCAGGTTGGCCTCGGTCAGCACGGCTTCACTTGGACCCCAGGCGACCAATTCCCGGGCGAGCAGCAGAGCCTCGGTGAAATGCGTGCGCACCTGGTCGAAGTCGTGCAGGACCGCGATCACCGTGCGGCCCTCGCCGTGCCAGGCCCGCACCAGCGCCAGCAGGTCGCGCGTGGTCCGCGCGTCGATGGCGGTGAACGGCTCATCCAGCAGGATCACCCGCGCATCCTGCAGCAGCAGCCGCGCGAAGAGGGCGCGCTGGAACTGCCCGGCCGAGAGGGAGCCGATCGATCTGCTGCCGAACCCCTCGAGTCCAACCGCGGCGAGTGCGTCCTGAGCCCGGGATGAGACTTTCCGTGAGGCGCCGCCAAGGATCCCCATGTCCTTCCAGGCTCCAAGCAGCACCACATCGGCCACGCTGATGGGGAAGGCACGATCGATCTCTGCGGCCTGCGGCAGGTAGCCGATGTCGCGCGCTGCCAAGGGCCCGCGCTCCACCGCCCCGGCTGCCGGCACGAGTAGACCTGCAATCGTCTTGATCAGCGTGGATTTGCCGGCGCCGTTCGGGCCGATGATCGCGGTGAGGCTACCAGGCTCGAAGCATCCGCTCAGGTGATGCACGGCGGGATGTCGATCATAGGTGACGGTGAGATCGTTCAGACGGATCGGGCTCACGGCACTGATACAGCCCATACAATTGAGAGCCACAGACCCGCAAGCAGCACAAGGACCAGCAACACCCGCAGTATCGCCGGTCGCGCCAGGACCGTTTTGCCGAAGCGGTTGGGGCGAAAATGGTCCGAAACGGGGCGATCGAGCATTATTAGGGCCATTCAGGGTGTCGTAACGTTTTCCCCGGCCCATGAGGTCATCTCCCAGACTTCATAGGGCGGTACTCGGAAGCGCTGCCTAATCATAGGTCGCTATGTTATAATGTATCACTCCGGGCGCAAGTGGCTTTATCATGTGGCAAAACGCGGCTGGGCGAATTTGGTGTGCGGTTGGTCTTGCTTGCTGGAGAGCACTGTCAGTAGGCGCGCCCCACGTCTTTAACGCCGGCGGATGCGCTGCCATAAACGAGTGTCGAGCGTGAGCGCTGCTGCAGCCCCGACATCTCCTCAGTTCTGCGACTCGGCTTCGTCCGACGAGGGTGACTGCGGCGCGCCCGCCGTCCGCCACCGGGCTGGCCGAGGCGGACCCTTGCGCCGAGGTCAATGCGCCGCGGCCGCGGCTCAGCTAAGAGAGCGAGGCGCGCTACGCCGACATGGCAAAAGGCAAGCCGGCCCTCTACCCCGTCAAGGACAGCCGGAGGGCGGGCGCGCCGGTGCTGATCAACCATGGCAACGTCCTGCCGATGACCCGCAGCGCGCGGGCCAGCCTTTCCGGCTCGGTGGCCGGTTAGGCAGCATCCTCGCTGCGGTCGCGCGCCCTGACATAGGCCAGCGCGGCATGCTCCGCGCAGTATGGCTTGCCCGGGAGGGCCGGTGCGCCACAAAGCCGAAAGCCTGGTGTGCGAGGTTCACCGAGGGGCCAACAGCAAGGCGCAGGCCTTCGGTGTACCGCTGGCTGGAGTGCGGACAACGATCGCGGGGCCGCAGTTGCCGACTTTAGCTCATCGCGAGGCAGAGCAACAGTGGAACGGCGGGCGGCCGGTTCGACAACGTCGCGTGCCTCATCTTGATGAGGAACAGCAATTGCAGTCGGAGATTCCCCATGAGTTGCAGCCGGTCGTGCGCTGATCTTGATGGCGCTCGGGTCGGGCGCTGATGCAACTGAAAGCTTATGCGCCGTGGCCGGATCCTGAACAGCGGTCGCGCGGCGAATGGGGCTCTGCCGCGGTGGAAGAGCAAGGCGGTGAGATTTGCCCACTACCGCATTCTTGGATACGCCGAGGCGACGGCCTATCTCCGCGGTCGAATGCCCTTCATTCCAGAGGGCTTTGAGCGACTCAATGAGCTCCTGGGTCCAATCCATACCATCCGTGTTCCCGGCCATTCGATTGATCTGCGCATTGGATCATTCCTCCAAGCTTCTCCCGAGCGGAGTGCCTTACACCTCAGCAGAGGCAGCGGCTCTCCTCGCAGCAGGTGAGGTCGTCCAAATACATGTTGTTGGTGCGATAGCGGTCGAGCGCGGCCGTGTCGACGCCAAGCCGTCCGGCAATGGTGCGCCCGACGACCGCGAAACGCTGCCGGAACTTATAGATGAAGCAGAAAAGATGCTTGCCTTGCGTCACCTCCGGCCCGACGAGGAACAGGCCCGGCATGCGGAGCGACTCATCCTGCGGAGACAGGCTGGGATAGGAGGAACTGTTCCAGTCGAAGCAGTGCTCGATCGTTTTCGTGCTTCCGCTGAAGCCTGTCGCCAGGATGGGCGGCGATGCCGTGGTCCAACTCCGGCCATCGGCAGCGAGAACGTGAATCTCCCCTTCCCGCCGTTCCATCCCAAGAATATCGGCGCCTTCCACGAACTCGATTGGAGCGCCGAGTTGCATGGCACTCGAAAGCCGCTGGAAGGTGACGGGTGCCAGTGTGATGCTCGGGTCCGCCTCACGGGAGTCTCGCCAGCGAGGCGATCTCCCCAGGACGGTGACACGCTTTCCAGTGCCGACCAAACCTAGGGCGGCGTCGATCCCACTCTCATAGCCGCCGATCACGATGACATGGTCACCAGGATGGTCGCGCCAGCGTCGAACGCGACTGGAGTGAACGCCAAATTCCGCCCCCGGAAACGGCTCCAGATCGGGGTACTGGAATTGCCCGGCAGCCCAGATCACGAAGCGGGTCGCTACAGCGCCCCGGGATGTTCGCAGCACAAATCCCTCGCCGGAGGGCTCAAGGTCCTGGACGTCGGTCCCGACTTCGATGCGGAGCTGAAACTCCGCAGCGGCACCTTCGAGGTAGCGCGCATATTCGGGCCCATCTGGGTGCTCCCGGCGCAGAGAATAGGCCGGAGAGCTATCGAAGCTGATGGCGTTGAGGTCGGTCTGGCCAAAGGTATTCCCTGGAAAGCTCGGGGTGATGAAGCGCGTCTCCTCCGGCCAAGCACGAAATGAGGCGCCAATGCGGCTGCGCTCGAAGACGACGACATCCGGAATGGCAAGATCGCGCAAGACCCGCGCCATCCCAAGGCCAGCTGGCCCGGCCCCGATGATGGCAACGGTGGTCCGGCGCACCCTGCTTCCGGTTGCCCAGGAACCCTCTCTCTGCATTGCCGCTGCCTTTCTAGTCGTTGGGGCCGTTGCTCAATGCACCGCCAGCGGCTTACGGCCGGGGGCTGGCCGCCCGCCAGGCCGTCGGAGGACCTCCGACTGGTGTCTGGCTCGTCCTGCTGGCGACAGGACGTAGCGAGCATCGCCAATGGGAGCCACGAAGCCGAGGTCGGCCAAGCGCATAAGGCACGGCCCGCCCTTCATCCCGGAGGGACGACCCGGATCGCCCACCAGCCAGACGCGATGCAAGGAGCTGCGACAGCAGGTCTCCAGATAGGGCTTGTCCCTGACGCTCTTCCTCAGCGGCTAGTTTCGCCCGGCGGGTGGCCGTGAAAAGAACAGTCCAGGTCATCGGATCACAGACCCTACGATCTCGCCGGGCAAGTCGTTGGTGAGGGTTTCGCTGGGCCGATAATGAATGACGGACCTGATCGCCTTTCCCTCGTGCAGCAGGTCGAAGGCGGTGTTGATGCGATCATGGGTCATGTTGTGGGTGATGTAGGGATCGACGCTGAAGTCCCCGCGCAGCCACTCCTCCACCATGCCCGGCAGCTGGCTCCGCCCCTTCACCCCACCGAAGGCCGTCCCGCGCCACACCCGGCCAGTCACCAGCTGGAACGGCCGGGTGGCGATCTCCTCCCCTGCCCCAGCGACACCGATCACGGTGCATTCGCCCCAACCCTTGTGGCAGCACTCCAGGGCCGCCCGCATGACGTCAACGCGACCGATCGCCTCGAACGAGTAGTCCACGCCGCCGCCTGTCATCTCAACGATGACGTTCTGGATCGGGAGGCCATAATCACTTGGATTGACGCACTCCCTAGCACCAAGCGCAAAGGCCAGTGGGAACTTACCGGGATTGGTGTCGATGCCGATGATCCGACCGGCTCCAGCAAGTCCCGCGCCCTGGATCACCGCCATCCCGACAGCGCCGAGACCGAACACGGCCACCGTGGCGCCCGCCTCGACCTTCGCCGCGTTGCGCACGGCACCAATGCCGGTCGGCACCGCGCATCCCATGACGCAGGCCTTGGAGAGCGGTGCCTCCTTGCTGATCTTGGCGACGGAGATCTCAGGCAACACCGTGTACTCGCTGAAGGTGCTGGTCCCCATGTAGTGCAGGATTGGCCGGCCCTTGTAGGAGAAGCGGCTGCTGCCGTCGGGCATCACGCCGCGACCCTGGGTTTCCCGGATCGTCGAGCACAGGTTGGTCTTGCCCGAGCGGATCATCGGGCAGTTCGGATCTTCCGGGATGTAAAGCGGGATCACATGATCGCCGGGCCTCACCGAGGTGACGCCGCGGCCAACGTCCTCGACAATGCCCACGCCCTCATGGCCCAGGATCACCGGGAACAAACCCTCGGGGTCACGGCCGGAGAGCGTGAAGACATCGGTGTGGCAGAGACTGGTGGTGACGATGCGGACCAGCACTTCGCCATCCTTTGGGCCCTCGAGGTCAATCTCCTCGAGCTCCAAGGGCCGGTTCGCCTCCCAGGCAATGGCAGCGCGGGTTCTCATGGTTTTCTCCTCTGCAAGCTGTTGGCTATCTCGCCGCGGGTCGCGCTTGGGACCTCCGGGTGCCCTTCGGGCCGGCCTGATGGCACGCCTCCATGGTGAGTGCGTGCTTGTCGATCAACCTCAATGTCCTGCGGCGACGCTCTCAAGCACATGTCTAGGTGCCCACCAGCCGACGTCTGGCTTCCTCGAACCAGGCCATGACCTGGCGGTGATGCTTGGTGCCCCAGTACCTCAAGAACTGCTGCGTCTGCGTGTTGTGTGTGTCCTGGAGCTCAGCGAGCCGGCGATCGAGATAGGCCGGTGTCAGCTGTATGCCGCAGAGCACCGTGATGCAGTGCTCCCAATCTTCGTAGCTCCTCAGGCTGTTCAAGGCGTCCTCCATCACCGGTTCGTGGGGCGCTTGTGCTCAGGATACCTCCCGCCGGACCTGCGGAGGGTAGAGACGGCCGTCGCCTCTGGCAGAGCGACCGCGCAGCAGGATCTGCCGCAATACGGTCAAGTGAGGAAACTCGAGCAGCATACCGACAATGATGGCGGCATAGATCAAGGGCTGGTTCGGCATGGCGATCGCGGTGACACCTAGCATCATCGGCGCATTTCGCGCCGCTGTGGTCATCGTCAGCAGGGCATGCTCGGGGTAGGCCAAGCCAGCCACCCTGGAGCCGATCTCACCAAGGAGAAATGTCGCGACGAAAAACAGAAAGATCGCCACCAGCATTATTTCAAAGATCGAGGCGTGCTCGAAGATCGTACTGATATTGGATGCGAAGATCTCCAATATGAGGAGGGCGATCACAAAGGGCGTCGCGTAGCCGGCCCAGTTCAGCAGCCGGGTGAAGGCGGCACCCGAAAGGAGGTGCTTCAGCAGTTGATGGATGGCAATGGCAGCCGCGAAGGGCCCTAGAACCCACTGCAGCAGCGCAGAGGTGATGGTCGAGGCTTCGACCGGTGCGGCGCCTCCGGCGAAGAGTGTCAGGTAAACGGGATACAGCAGCAGCTGCAAAATCATATTGACCGGCAGCAGCACGGCGCCGAGTGCGGTGTTCCCCTCCGCGAGCCGGGTGAAGCCGAGGAACCAGTCGGTACAGGGGGCCATGAAGTAGATCAGGAGGCCCGTGAAGAAGAGCGGCTGCCCGGAAAGGAACACGGATGCGATGATGAAACCGATCATGGGAACGAGGACGAAGTTCGCTATCCAGGCAACCGAGAGGAAGCGGATGTTCGACCAGCTCTTCCGGAGTGCTGAGAACTGAACCTCGAAAACCAGGAGGCCGACGAGGGCCAGGATCGTATGATCAACGTACCCGCCCAGTCGGTTGCCGTGCTCAGGGGAAAGTTGCCCCAGTGCCGAACCAGCCAGGATGGCCGCCGCCAGCAGGATCGTGGTGCCGGCGCCCGCCGCGAAACGGGCGAGCGCTTGCTCAAGGCCGGACAGCTGTGGCTCGGACGCTGCGGAATCACCCATGGGCGAATGCTCGCGCTAGGCCGCCGCGGCACGCCGCCATTGCGGGAAGGGATCCGGCAGCGCCCTGTACTTCCGGGCGTCGAACACCCGATCGTCCTCAGAACCGACGAGGCAGGCGTCGAGTTGTCGGCGAATTTCCGCCTCATCCATGTCGGCGCCGATGAACACCAGCTCCTGCTGCCGATCGCCGTAGGCCTCGCTCCAGCGCCGTTCGATCGTGGCCCGCCAAGCCGGATCATCGGGCCACCGGGATTTCGGCACGTCGGCCCACCAGAAGCCGATGGCTTCATTGCGGACCAGGGCGCCGGCCTGGCTGAGTTCACCCACCCATTCGGGCCGCGTCGCCAGCCAGAAGTGACCCTTGGCGCGGATCACGCCCGGCCAGGAACTGTTGATGAAGCGGTGGAACTTCGCCGGATGGAACGGCCGCCGCTCCCGATAAACGAAGCTGCGGATGCCGTACTCCTCCGTTTCCGGCTTGTGGTCGGCGAAGCCGTAGAGTTCCTTGAACCAGAGCGGATGCTCTTGCGCCTTCTCGTAGTTAAAGCGACCCGTGTTCAGCACACGGTCCAAGGGAACTCGGCTCTGGCTTGCCTCGATCAGGTCTGCGTCCGGATTCAGCGAGCGAATGATCTGCCGTGCGGTGGCAACTTGCTCGGGGGATGCAGTATCGATCTTGTTAAGCACCACGACGTCGGCGAATTCGATCTGATCCACCAGGAGGTCGACCAGCGTGCGGTTATCCTCCTCCCCCAAAGATTCGCCCCGGTCGCGGAGGAAGTCGGCGGAGGCGTAGTCCTTCAGGAGGTTCACGGCATCGACCACGGTGACCATCGTGTCGAGCCTGGCCACGTCGCTCAGGCTCTCGCCGGCTTCGTCCCGGAAATCGAAAGTCGCCGCAACAGGCAGCGGTTCGGAGATGCCCGTCGACTCGATCAGGAGATATTCGAATCGGCCTTCGGCCGCCAGGCGGCGCACCTCCTGCAGCAGATCGTCGCGCAGTGTGCAGCAGATGCAGCCATTAGTCATCTCGACCAGCTTCTCATCCGTGCGAGACAGGTTTCCTCCACCCTCTCGCACGAGATCGGCGTCGATGTTCACCTCGCTCATGTCATTGACGATGACGGCGACGCGCTTGCCTTGACGGTTGTTGAGTACGTGGTTCAGCAGCGTCGTCTTTCCGGCGCCGAGGAAGCCGGAAAGGACGGTCACGGGAAGACGGTTATCCATGGTGTGCTCCTCCGAAAGGGAGATGTGGAGTGGTTGGTAATGCCCAAGCCACTCAGAAGGCAGGTTCAGATTCGACCGGCGGCAGCCCACTCAGGGTTGGAAGCGGGCCGTCATCCTGCTCAAGTGTCTCAGCGATGAGGCGCAGATAGTCCGCCATCTGTTCCCGGCCGACAGCCTTGGTGCCGAGGCCGATTTCGATGCCGTAGATCGTCAGGAGAGAGCCCAGCGTGGCGCCGTCCAACCCCGGGAGCACGCGCAGTCCGACCTCCAGGAGCTTCGCCAACTCTGGTTCCAGGGCCTCCCGAAGAAGCGCGACATGGTCCATGGCGTACCTCTCCTACAGCTGGGTCGGGTTCGGTGCGTCACCGTAGACCTCGGCGGGGTCAAACACCTTGGCGGCTTCGGTGAAACGTAAGGCGTTACCGGCCTCCGCCGCGGCTCCGAGAGGCACCGATCGGTAGAAGCAGGACCGATAGCCGACGTGGCAGCTGGCGCCGGCACCCAGCACCTCGACACGGAGCCAGATCGCATCCTGGTCATCATCGACGCGTATCTCGACGACCCGCTGGACGAGGCCGCTGGTGGCTCCCTTGTGCCAAATCGTGCGCCGGCTCCGGCTCCAGTAGTGGGCCTCGCCTGTTTCGATGGTGCGCGTCAGGGCTTCACCGTTCATGTAGCCGAGCATGAGCACCTCGCCGGAGGCGGCGTCGCTGGTCACGACCGAGAGAAGGCCATCGGCATCGAATTTCGGCGCCAGCTCACTCCCCTCTTCCACCTGCTCCACGGAGCGCCGGGCGGCGAAGAAAGCGGCAGCCTGGGCGTTAACAGCTGACGCGCTCATGCGCAGCCTCCTGGGCGATGACCGATCAGGGCCAGGAACTCGCGCCGGGTGGCCGGATCGTCCCGGAAGGCACCCAGCATCCGGCTGGTCACCATGGTGACACCCGGCTTGTGGATGCCCCGTGTGGTCATGCACTGGTGGGCAGCCTCAATGACCACCGCCACCCCGCGTGGCTGCAGCGCCGCCTGGATGGTGTCGGCGATCTGCGCGGTCAGCCTCTCCTGGATCTGCAGCCTCTTGGCATAGGCGTCCACCACCCGCGCCAGCTTGCTGATCCCGACGACCCTCCCCGCCGGCAGATAAGCAATATGCACCTTGCCGAGGATCGGCACGACATGGTGCTCACAATGCGACTCAAGGCGAACGTCTCGCAGCACGACCATCTCGTCGTAATCCGCGGTCTCCTCGAAGGTCTGCTCCAGAAGCTGTAGGGGATCGGCGCGGTAACCCGCGAAAAACTCTTCATAGGCGCGGACCACCCGCTCCGGGGTATCCACCAGCCCCTCCCGGTCGGGATCGTCGCCAGCCCAGGCCAGCAGGGTGCGTGCCGCAGCCTCAGCTTCTCCGCGTGTCGGGCGGCGGGCGGATGCGCCTGGCGGAACTGGCCGCTCCGCCTCGATCGGCTCGAGAAGTGTGTCCATCAGTGACTCCGGCCCCAGTACTGCCTGGGAGGTGCTTGCAATGTTATAACGTATCGTCCTACATAGACCTCAGATCAAGGCCGTCAAGCAAGGGGGCAAAAGGAGTCGGAGATGATCGCTGCAAAAGCAGCCGCCGAACGACCGCTGCACTCGACCGGTTCCCCCGGGGAACTGGGTGAAATCCCATCCTCCGCTGGCCTGACCCCCTTGCGCAGTGCCGTTCTATGCGCGATCCGCGCCGCGCGCGCCCCCTTGGGCGCCTATGCGCTGATTGAGCAGCTGGAGGTGAGCCTCGGCCGCCGGGTTGCTCCACCCACGGTCTACCGGAGCCTGGACTATCTCTGTCGGAAGGGCCTTGTCGCCCGGCTGGAGAGCCGCAATGCCTTCCTGGCCCGGATCGATCCCGGGGCTCCGTTGGGCGATGCCTTCTTCATTTGCGGCCGGTGCGGCGCGGCAGAGGAGGTCGGAAGTCCAGGTGTCAGTGGTTTGTTGAGCCACAGCGCCGGGAGCCTTGGCTTCCGGATCGAACGCAGCGTCATCGAGTTGGAAGGCACCTGTGCGCGCTGTCTCGCCGCCACGGACGACGCCAAGGCGCTCATCACACGAGAGGAGTCCACCTCATGAGCCAGATCCTCGGGCAGCGCTTCCCGGTCTCACTGCTGACCGGCTTTCTCGGCAGCGGCAAGACCACTGTCCTCAACCGCCTGCTCCGCCATCCAGGCATGGCCAAGACCGTGGTCGTGGTGAATGAGTTCGGCGATGTCGGCCTGGACCACGAATTGATCGAGAGTTCCACCGAGGACATGATCCTGCTTCAGAGCGGCTGCCTCTGCTGCTCAATCCGTGGCGACCTCATCGAGACACTGCGCAGTCTCTTCCTGCGCCAGGTTCGTGGCGAAATGCCGCCCTTCGACCGTGTTGTCATCGAGACGACCGGCCTCGCGGACCCGGCGCCCATTCTCCACACGCTCATGCGCGACCCGTTGATCTCCGCCCGCTTTCGCCTGGACGGCGTCATCACCACGGTCGATGCCGCGACCGGGTCGACGACGCTGGATCGCCAGATCGAATCCGTGAAGCAGGCCGCGGTTGCGGATCGCCTGCTGCTCACCAAGACGGATCTGGTGCAAGGGGATGAGACGGATCGTCTGGAACGGCGGCTCCGCGCGCTCAATCCCGCGGCGCCGATCATCCGCGTGGCCAATGGCGAGGTGGATCCCGCGCGTCTGTTCGACGCCGGCCTCTACAATCCCAAGACCAAGAGCCTGGACGTTCAGCGCTGGCTTCAGGCAGAGGCCTATCTGACGCCTGAGCACCGGCACGACCACAAGCATCATCACGATCATGCCGAGCATGATCACCACGAACACGACCACCACCATGACGACGATGATCATGGACATGGGGCAGCAGAGAAGCACCATACCGTGCACCATCACCATGATCACGCCCATGATGTGAACCGGCACGACGATCACATCAAGTCAGTCTGCCTGGTGCTGGACGAGCCGGTCAATGGCGATGCCCTCGATCGCTGGCTCGAGGCCCTGCTTCTTCTCAAGGGCCCCGACATTCTGCGCGTGAAGGGCATCGTGAACGTCGAAGGACTTCCTGGGCCCTTCATCATCCATGGCGTACAGCACATCTTCCATCCGCCCGTGATGATGAAGACGTGGCCGAGTGCGGATCGCCGGACACGCATCGTCTTCATCACCCGCGACGTCGACGAGGTGATGTTGCGCGACACCTGGAAGCTCTTTTCCGCCGAGGACGGAGAGGAGTTGATCGAGGCCATTGCCGTGAACAAGCGCAATGCCGAAGCCCTGGCGAGGCGACAATTCCAGGAGGTTGCCGATGTCGCCGGATAGGCATGGTGGGACTCAGGGTTCGGAAAAGGCGGCGGGAGCGGGCGTGAAGCTGGAGCTCACCAATACCATGACCCGGCGGAAGGACGTCTTTCGTCCGGCTGATCCTGGCCGCGTGACGATGTATGTCTGCGGTCCCACCGTTTACAACTATGCCCATATCGGCAATGCCCGCCCGGCCGTGGTCTTCGACGTGCTGTTCCGCCTGTTACGCCGGACGTACGGTAACGTCGTCTACGCCCGGAACTTCACCGACGTGGACGACAAGATCAATGCCGCGGCCCTGGAACGCCATGAGCCGATCCAGATCATCACAGCGCGCTACATCGACGCCTATCATGCCGACATGGCCGCACTCGGCGTGCTGGACCCCGTCATCGAACCGCGCGTTACCGATCATATTCCACAGATCATCGATCTGATCTCGCGGCTGATCGCGCAGGGGCATGCCTATGTGGCGGAGGGGCATGTGCTCTTTCACGTGCCCTCCTTCCCCACCTACGGCCAACTCTCCCGCCGCAACCGGGAGGACATGATCGCGGGCGCCCGGGTGGAGGTCGCCCCCTTCAAGCGTGACCCGGCGGATTTCGTCCTCTGGAAGCCCTCATCTCCGGAATTGCCGAGATGGGACAGCCCTTGGGGCCGAGGGCGACCGGGGTGGCATATCGAGTGCTCCGCGATGATCGAGCACCATCTGGGCGGCCCGATCGACATTCATGGCGGCGGGCAGGACCTGATGTTCCCGCACCATGAGAACGAAATCGCCCAGGGCACGCGGGCACAGTTCTGGATCCACAACGGTTTTGTCACCGTCGATGGCCGGAAGATGTCGAAGTCTCTGGGCAACGTGCTGCTGGTGCGCGACCTTCTCGCTCAGGCCCCTGGCGAGGCGATCCGCCTGGCATTGCTGGCCGCCCACTATCGCCAGCCATTGGACTGGAGCAGCGAGGCGCTTGGCCAGGCAAAGCAGAACCTGGACCGGCTCTATGGCGTACTGCGTGACCTGAGAGATGTCCCGGCGACCGGCGGCACGGCGCTGGCCGGGCCGATCCTGGCCGCGCTCGCGGACGATCTCAACACCCCGGCCGCCCTTGCTGAACTTCTCGCCCTGGGCAAGCGGGCGCGTGCTGCCGCGCCGAGTGATGCCGGCGCCCTGAAAGGCGCCTTGCTTGAGGCGGGTTCTTCCCTCGGCCTGCTGCAACAGGACCCGCAAGCCTGGTTCCAGTTTCAGGGCGACGACCCCGGCGGTGCGAGCACTGCGAGAATCGAGGATCTCATCGCCCGGCGTGCCGCCGCCCGCGAGGCCCGGGATTTCGCCACGGCGGACCGGATCCGGGCGGAGCTGGAGGCGGAGGGCGTCCTCGTGGAGGACCGGGCCGGCGGCTCCAGCTGGCGCAGGGCAGGCTGATGTCGGAAGCCGCCACCCGTCTCCATCCAGCGAGCGCACAGCAGGCGCAGCAGGAGATCGTCGAGGCCTTCCGCTGCTTCGACGACTGGGCGGAGCGCTACCAGCTCCTTATTGAGCTCGGTCGTTCGCTTCCGCCGCTCGCGCCGGAGGAGCGCAGTGATCGTGGGCGGCTACATGGCTGCCAGGCCCGGAGCTGGTTGGTCGTGCACCCGGGCCAGGACGGTCGCCTTCATTTCCGCGCTGCCAGTGAGTCCGCAATCGTCTCCGGGCTGCTGGCCCTGCTGCTGCGGGTCTATTCCGGCCATACTCCCGATGAGATCCTGCGCATCGATCCCTGGTTCCTCAAGGAGTGTGGGCTCGAGGAGCACCTTTCACCCCATCGGCAGACCGGCATCGCGCATATCCTGCAAGAGATTCGGGTCCAGGCCCGGGTGGCGCTCCTGGAGCGCGCACGGTGATGGAGCTGGCCCTCTATGACCGCCGGATCCGCGAACTCGCGGCAGACGCGGACCGTATTGGTCGTCTCGCGGAGCCGGATACCTCGGCAACAGCACATAGCCGGCTGTGCGGAAGCCGAGTGACCGCAGACATCTGCCTGCGCAATGGCATCATCACAGCCCATGGCCACCAGGTGCGTGCCTGCCTGGTCGGGCAGGCCAGCGCCGCCCTTCTCGCCAAGCTGATCGTCGGCCCTCCCGTCCCCGCTATGTCCGCAGGCAAAGCGGCCATGCAGGCTCTGTTGACCGACCGACGGATCCCGCAGACCGACCCGTGGCGGGTGCTCGAGCTCTTCCTTCCGATCGCGGATTTCCCGTCCCGCCACGGCGCGGCGCTACTGCCCTTCGAGGCCGTCGAGCAAGCCCTGGCGCAGCTTGGCGACCGGGCAAATCCTACGGCAGTTTCTTTGACGAGGCTCCTTTCGTGATCCGTATCCGTTTGCCCGAGGGCAGTGTTCAACTTCACGAGGCCGCTCCCACGGGCCTCGACATCATTCGCCGGATCAGCCCCGAGACCGAAGGCGAGGCCCTGGCCCTCAAGGTCGACGGCGTGCTGAGTGACCTCTCGACGAGGGTTGAGCAGGATGCGGCGGTTGAGGTCATCGATCGGCAACATCCTGATGCGCTCGGTCTGCTGCGGCACGATGCCGCCCATGTCATGGCCGAGGCGGTCAAGGAACTTTATCCGGAGACCCAGGTCACCATCGGTCCGGCCATCGAAAACGGCTTCTACTACGACTTTGCCCGCACCGCGCCCTTCAGCTCGGACGATCTCGCCACCATTGAGACCCGGATGCGCGAGATCGTGGCGCGCGACGAGTCGATTGAGCGCGAGGTCTGGTCTCGCGACGATGCGATTCGCTACTTCGAGGCGATCGGCGAGCACTACAAGGTCGAGATCATCCGTGACATTCCCTCCGAGCAGACGCTGACCTTCTATCGGCAGGGACGCTTTCGCGATCTCTGCCGCGGCCCACATCTGCCGTCGACCGGCCGGCTCGGCCAAGCGTTCAAGCTCCTCAAGGTCGCCGGCGCCTATTGGCGCGGCGACCACCGCAACCCGATGCTTCAGCGCATCTACGGCACCGCTTGGCGTGATCAGGCCGAGTTGGATGCCTATCTCCGCATGCTGGAGGAGGCGGAGAAGCGCGACCATCGCCGCCTCGGGCGCCAGATGGATCTCTTTCACTTCGAGGACGAGGCACCGGGCGCCATCTTCTGGCATCCCAAAGGCTGGACGCTGTTCCAGACCCTCATCGACTACATGCGCAGCCGTCAGAGCGCCGCCGGCTACGTGGAGATCAACACGCCCGACATCATGGACCGCAGCCTCTGGGAGGCTTCGGGCCATTGGGAGAAGTTCGGCGAGAACATGTTCACCACCGAGGCAAAGGAGGGTCGTGTCTTCGCGCTCAAGCCGATGAATTGCCCTGGCGGCGTGCAAGTCTTTAAGCAGGGCATCAAAAGCTACCGCGACCTTCCTGTCCGGCTGGGAGAGTTCGGCAAGGTGCATCGTTTCGAGCCGTCGGGAGCGCTGCACGGCCTGTTGCGTGTGCGGGCCTTCACGCAGGACGACGCGCATATCTTCTGCACCGAGGATCAGATTACCGCGGAATGCCTGGCGGTTTGTGGCCTGATCCTCGACATCTATCGCGATTTCGGCTTTGAGGATGTGCGGATCAAGTTCTCCGACCGCCCGGCGAAGCGGGTTGGTTCGGACGCGGTCTGGGACCGCGCCGAGAAGGCCTTGCGGCAGGCCATGGAGGCGACCGGCCTACCCTACACGCACAATCCTGGCGAAGGCGCCTTCTATGGGCCAAAGCTGGAGTTCGTGCTGCGCGATGCGATTGGGCGGGACTGGCAGTGCGGCACCTTGCAGGTGGACTTCAACCTGCCGGAGCGACTGGGCGCGACCTATGTTGGCCCCGATGGACAGAAGCATGTCCCGGTGATGCTCCACCGCGCGTTGTTCGGTTCGCTGGAGCGCTTCACCGGTATCCTGCTGGAGCACTACGCGGGTCGCCTCCCACTCTGGCTGGCGCCGGTGCAGGCTGTGATTGCCACCATCACCTCCGAGGCAGACAGCTATGCGCGGGACGTGGCGGCGGCCCTGGCCGCCGCGGGGCTGCGGGTCGAGATGGATCTCCGTAACGAGAAGATCCCCTATAAGATCCGCGAGCACAGCGAGGCCAAGGTTCCGGTTCTGCTGGTGCTGGGCAAGCGGGAAGCGGCGGATCGGACGGTGTCCCTGCGTCGTCTCGGATCGCCTGAGACCGAGACGCTGCTGCTGACGCAGGCTGTCTCCACACTCAGGCGCGAGGCGGAGGCACCGACCGGCCGTCCGGATCTGGCCCCCGACCGCGCTGCCTGACGATGCCAGATGCCCTGGCACCCGAGACCTGCTCCGCCAGTGATCGCCACTTCATGGCGGCCGCGCTACGCCTTGGACGAGAGATGCTGGGGCAGGTCTGGCCGAACCCGGCGGTCGGCTGCATCATCGTTCGTGATGGCCTCATCGTCGGCCGAGGCCGGACCCAACCGGGCGGCCGACCACATGCGGAGCGGGTCGCTCTGGATGATGCCGGCTCGCTGGCCCGCGACGCCACGGCTTATGTGACGTTGGAGCCCTGCTGCCATTGGGGCAAGACGCCGCCCTGCACTGACGCTATGATCCGGGCTGGCATCCGACGGGTCGTGGTCGCCGTCCAGGACCCGGATCCGCGCGTGAACGGCGGCGGCATCCGCCGGATGTGCGAAGCAGGAATAGAGGTTTCGCTGGGACTTGGCGCAAAGGCGGCAGCGCTGACCCATGCGGGCTTCTTCCACCGCCTGCGGACCGGCCGACCCCGCCTGCTTCTGTCGTGTGCGGCACCGCGCTGGATCGATGCCCGGATCGGCAGCAAGGTGGGCGCACCGTTCGGCGTGCTGCGGCAGAGGCGGGCCATGCTGCCGGTCTTTCTGCAACTTACGCACCCCCGGGGTACGACGGAACCGAGGCCCTCGACGGAGGAGGTCGATGCTCACGCGATCATGCAGAACCTCGGTCACCTCGGATTGACCAATGTCGCGTCGGATTCCGCCGATCCGCTTGCCGCTATACTTGCAGAAGCCGGTGCTGTTGGCGCGCCGATATCCCAGCCATGAGCGGAGGCCGCTAACGCTTCGCTGGACGCGCCGGCCACTCCGTGTCTACGGACGGCCGGAGGCATCCTCTTGCGCGGAGAAGCGCGCCGGCGAGTTTCGGGCTATCTCCAGGAACCCCTGAATATAGTCGATCGCGAGATCGCCACTGCGCATTCCGAGATGGATACTCTTGGGAATGCCGGCCTTGCCGACTCTTAAGGCGCGCAGCGAATCGCCAGTCGGCAATTCGTGGAGAAGCCAATCCGGGATCGCACTCACGCCACGACCGGCTGCGACCATCTGGAGCATGAGCTCCGACGTTTCAACGGTTCGGTGACGTCGGGGCAGGCAGCCAGCCGGAATAAGGAACTTGGTAAAGATATCCAGCCGCTCCGGCGGGACAGGGTAGGTGATCAACGTCTCGGCGGTGAGGTCGGACGGTGCCGCCGCTGTCTTCCCCGCGAGCGGATGGCTCTCGGAGACGGCGAGCAGGAGCTCATAGTCGAACACCGGCACGTAGGTCACGTGGGGTCGCGCGACGGGATCGGGTGTGATCAGCAAATCGATCTCATGGCCCAGCAGTGCCGCGAGCCCTCCGAAGCGGAACGCCGTGGTCACGTCGAGGTCAACCTGGGGCCAGCTCCGCAGAAAGGGTGTCACCACGCGCGTCAGCCACTGCTGGCAGGGATGACATTCCATGCCGATGCGAAGGGCTCCTCGGCGACCCTGTGCGAACTCGTGGAGAACGCGTTCGGCGTTGTCGATCTGCGGCAGCACCCGTCCGGCCAGGGCCACAAGATAGCTGCCGGCTTGGGTCAGCCGAACCCCGCGCCCCTCTTTCTCCCAAAGAGCCACCTTGAACCGTTCCTCAAAGCGGCGGATGGCGTGGCTGACCGCCGACTGGCTGAGATGAAGCTTCTCCGCTGCCGCCGTAAGGCTCCCGCAACGATCAACCTCGCGGATGATGGAGAGGTGCTGAAGATCAAGCATCGCATGATGCTATGTCATGGATCACTGAAAACAAGTCACTTTTTGTCATTCATAGGACGGGGTAGCGGTTAGTGGAATGGCGCCATGGAGCACGGCAATGGTGACGACCCACATCCTCGGCTATCCCCGCATTGGTGAGCGGCGCGAACTCAAGCGCGCGACCGAAGCCTTCTGGAAGGGCGAGATTTCCGAGGCGGAGCTCGCCAGGACGGGTGCGGACATCCGTCGAGCGAACTGGCTCAAGCAGCACGACGCCGGCATCGATCTGATCCCGGTCAACGACTTCTCCTTTTACGACCAGACGCTCGACATGAGCTGCCTGCTCGGCAATGTGCCGCCGCGCTTCGGGTGGAAGGGTGGACAGACCGACCTCAACGTCGTGTTCACCGTCGCGCGCGGCACCCAGGGCGGCGCCTCCCTCGTAGAGGAGGACGGCGCGAGCCCGGCCGAGGAGGAGAAGGATTGCCAGACCAGCAAGGTCTCCACCTTCGCCAGTGAGATGACGAAGTGGTTCGACACCAACTACCACTACATCGTCCCGGAGTTCCACTCGGGCACCAACTTCACCCTGAGCAGCAGCAAGGTGTTCGACGAGTTCGCCGAGGCCAAGGCGCTCGGCATCAACGCCAAGCCGGTACTCATCGGCCCCATCACCTACCTGTCCTCGGGCAAAGTGCAGGACTCCAGTAACCCTGATTTTGACGCCTTCACGCTGCTCGACAGCCTGGTCAGCGTCTACCAAAAGATCATCGGCAAGCTGGCCGCTCAGGGTGCGCAGTGGATCCAGCTGGATGAGCCGGTATTCTCGCTGGATCTCAACGACAAGCAGCGCGCCGCCTTCAAGACCGCCTACGAGCACATCGCCAGGGCCAAGGGCTCGGCCAAGCTCCTGGTGACGACGTACTTTGGCGACGTTCGCGACGATCTTGACGCCTACCTGTCCCTGCCGGTCGATGCCTTGCACTTCGACTTTGTCCGCGGCGCGGAGGACATCGACGCGGTGCTTGCCCAGTTTCCGCAGGGCAAGATCCTCTCGGTCGGCATCGTCGAGGGGCGCAACATCTGGAAGAACAACTATGATGCTTCGCTGGCCGTCCTCGAGCAGGCGAAGGCGGCCGTTGGCGCCGAGCGCCTGTGGGTCGCGCCGAGCTGCTCACTGCTGCACGCACCGATCACGCTGAAGAACGAGACCAAGCTCGATAGCGAGTTGAAGAACTGGCTTGCCTTCGCGGATCAGAAGCTCGCCGAGGTGAACGACCTTCGGCAGCTGCTGGACGGCACCGGTGGCAAGGAAGCCCTGGCGGCCAACCAGGCCGCGGCCGCTTCGCGGAAGGCAAGCAAGCGGATCCACAATGACGCGGTCGCCGCGCGCTTGAAGACCATCACGGAGGGCGACTACACGCGCGCCTCGTCCTTCGCCGTCCGCCAGCAGGTGCAGGACGCGAAGCTTGATCTGCCGGAATTTCCGACGACCACCATCGGTTCCTTCCCGCAGACCAAGGAGATCCGCCAGGCGCGTGCCCAGTGGAAGAAGGGCGTGCTGAGCGAGGCCGACTACGACAAGTTCCTGAAGGAGGAGACGGCCCGCTGCATCGCCTTCCAGGACGAGATCGATATCGACATGCCTGTGCATGGCGAGTTCGAGCGCAATGACATGGTCGAGTACTTCGGCGAGCAGCTCGAGGGCTTCGCCTTCACGAGCAGTGGCTGGGTGCAGAGCTTCGGTTCCCGCTACGTCAAGCCGCCGATCATCTTCGGCGACGTGAGCCGCCCGAAGCCGATGACCGTCTACTGGTCGCAATACGCGCAGTCGCTGACCAAGCGCCCCATGAAGGGCATGCTCACCGGCCCGGTGACCATCCTGCAATGGAGCTTCGTGCGCGACGACCAGCCTCGCTCGCTGACCACGCACCAGATCGCGCTCGCAATCCGCGATGAGGTGCTGGACCTCGAAGCCGCCGGTATCGCTGCGATCCAGATCGACGAGCCCGCCTTCCGTGAAGGCCTGCCTCTGCGGCGCAGCGAGCGGGATCACTATCTCGACTGGGCCGTCAAGACTTTCCGCCTGAGCGCCAGCGGAGTGAAGGATGATACCCAGATCCACACGCATATGTGCTACTCGGAGTTCAATGACATCATGCCGTCCATCGCCGACATGGACGCCGATGTGATCACCATCGAGACCAGCCGATCCAACATGGAGCTCCTCGACGCCTTCGTCGGTTTTAATTACCCGAACGAGATCGGGCCTGGCGTTTACGACATCCACTCGCCGCGTGTGCCGGTTGAGCGAGAGATGCTCAATCTTATGAGCAAGGCTGAACGCGTCCTGCCGCGCCGCAATCTCTGGGTCAATCCGGATTGCGGTCTGAAGACGCGGCAATGGTCGGAGGTTATTCCGTCGCTGAAGAACATGGTGGCGGCCGCCAAGGCGCTCCGAGGTTCAGCCGCCGCGACGAAGCCGAAGACTAAGGTTACGGCCTGAGCATCCAGGATTCTGGCTTTGGGTGAAGGGCAGCGCGATCGGCGCGCTGCCTGGGGCTCGAACGTCAGGAAGGACGGGCGAGAAGCCCTGCCCTCTTTCTTTTTGCGTCATGGAGCGAGGACAAGACCTCCTAATGCAGTATGACGCCAGGACCACGATGCTGACCGCCCCTCAGAACGCGGCGCAATAGATCGCCAGCGCATCTGCTTCGGTCATCGGACGGGGATTGTTGACCAGTAGCCTTTGCTGCTTCATCGCATCCGATGCCAGTCGCGGTAGGCTTGAAGCTGGACTGTCCATTGCCCGGAGATTGGGCTGCAACCGTAAGCGTGCGCTACCGACTAGGGCTGGTCCAGCTTGACGGGGTATGCGGTTGCCTGGTCAGGCCCGCCCGGGAATGGTACGCCGCTGATGAGCAACGCCGAGAACGAGACCTTCCTGCGCGAGGAGACCTCCCGCAACGTGGCCCGGCAGGAGGAGATCGGCCTCTACGTGCTGGTGCACGGCGCATTCGAGCGCAACGACATGGTGCAGCATTTCGGGGAGCAGTTGTCCGGCTTAGCCTTCGCCAGGCATGGCTGGGTGCAGTTCTACGGCTCCCGCTGCGTGCGCCCGCCCATCCTGTCCGGCGACATCGCCCGCCTGAAGCCGATGACGGTGGCGTGGCGGCAGTATGCCCAGGGCCTGACGGGCCGGTCGATGAAGGGCATGCTGACTAGGTCAGGCAGCATCCTGAACTGGTCCTTCGTAAGAGAGGACTTGCCGCGGAACTCGCCTGCCGCCAGATCGCCCTCGCCATGCGCGACGGGGTGGTGGACCTGGAGAGGGCCAGGGCGAAGGTCATCCAGATCGACGAGGCGGCGCTGCGCGAGGGTCTGCCGCTGCGCCAAGGTGACTGGCAGCACTACCTCGGCTGGACAATGGAGTGCTTCCGCATCGCCTCTTCCGGCGTGGCGGACGAGACGCAGATCCACACCTACCTCTGCGTTCGGAGTTCAAGGACATCATCGCGGCCATCGGCGACATGGATGCGGACGTCATCTCCATCGAGATGGCGCGCTCGAAGATGGAGCTGCTGCAGGCCGCCCGGCTGCGCCTGGCGCCGGAGCAGCTCTGGGTGGACCCAGACTGTGGTCTCAAGAACCGCAAGTGGCCGGAAACTCGCGACGCTCTGGTGAACATGGTCACGGCGGCGAAGCACGTGCGCGAGCTGGCCTGATCCGAGGTCGGGGCCGCGCCGCGATTCGGCCCTCTTCCATCTATCTACCTGAGGAATATCGCCATGGGCACCATGGTCACACAGGCATCTACACTGCAACGCTGGCTCTCCGGCGTGCGGATCGGCCCCTTGCCGTCGCGCGACGCCAATCAGCCGCCGCCGCTGCTCTCCTTCGAGTTCTTCCCGCCGCGCACCGAGGCGCTGGAACAACAGCTCTGGACCTGCATCCAGCGGCTGGAGCCGCTGGCGCCGCGTTTCGTCTCCGTCACCTATGGTGCCGGCGGCACGACGCAGGAGCGCACTCACGCCACCGTCGCCCGCCTGGTGAAGGAAACCTCCCTGACCCCCGCCGCCCACCTGACCTGCGTCGGCGCCAGCCGGGACGAGGTGGATGAGGTCGCCCGCCGCTACTGGGAGGCTGGCGTGCGCCATATCTTGGCGCTGCGCGGCGACGCCCCGGTGGGCGAGGAAGGCTACAGGCCGCACCCCCAGGGCTATGCCTATGCCGCCGACTTGGTGGCGGGGCTGAGGCGCATCGCCGATTTCGAGATCTCGGTCGCCGCCTATCCGGAGACGCACCCGACCGCGTCCTCCGCCCAGCACGACCTGGACAACCTGAAGCGCAAGATCGACGCCGGCGCCAACCGCGCCATCACCCAGTATTTCTTCGATACGGATGTCTATCTGCGCTTCCTGGACCGCGCGCTGGCGGCCGGCATCACCGTGCCGATCGTGCCGGGCATCCTGCCGGTGTCCAATTTCAGCCAGGTGAAGAAGTTCTCAGCGATGTGCGGCGCCAGCGTGCCGGCCTGGATGGGCAAGCTCTTCGAGGGGCTGGAAGAGGACGCCGAGACCCGCCGCATGGTGGCCGCCGCCATGGCCGCCGAGCAGGTGCGGCTGTTGCAGGCCAACGGGGTGGACGAGTTCCACTTCTACACCCTGAACCGCGCCGATCTCAGCTACGCCATCGCACAGATCCTCGGCGCTAGGCCCCAGCGAAGGGACGCGTCGGCCACGAAGGCGCCAGCGCCGTGAATAACCGAGTTCCGCCTGCGGCCGCCGAAGCCGCCACCTCCAACGAGCCCCGTCCGACCCGGGAGGAAGCGGAAGCGGCTATCCGCACCCTGCTGCGCTGGGCTGGCGACAACCCGGACCGCGAAGGGTTGGTGGATACCCCCGCCCGCGTGGTGCGCTCCTACGAGGAATTCTTCTCCGGCTACGGGGAGGACCCGGTCGAGCTGCTGGCCCGCTCCTTCGAGGAAACGGACGGCTATGACGAGATGGTGGTACTGCGCGACATCCGGCTGGAGAGCCATTGCGAGCACCACATGGTGCCCATCATCGGCCGCGCGCATATCGCCTATCTGCCGGAGCGCCGTGTGGTCGGCATCAGCAAGCTTGCGCGGGTGATGGATATCTACGCCAAGCGACTGCAGATCCAGGAAAAGCTGACGGCGCAAATCGCCAATACCATTCAGGACGTGCTGAAGCCCAAGGGTGTGGCGGTGGTGATCGAAGCTTCCCACCAATGCATGAGCACGCGCGGCGTGCACAAGCCGGGGGTGGCGATGGTGACCAGCCGCATGCTGGGCGCCTTCCGCAACAATGCCTCCACCCGGCGGGAATTCCTGGCCATCATCGGCGCCCCCCGCGTTAGTACCGTCAAAGTCTGATCTCTTTGATCATCCATCGCAGAAGGCCTTATTGCTCATGAGAGCCACACAGGAGGCTACAGCTTCGCCCATATCAAGGGGACTATGACACCCTGTGTACTGCCTGACGGCAGGCGCCGGTCAATGACAGTATTGCTTGCTACCACTCCTGCTGTCCGTTACGCAGGACGGGCCGGTCTCCGAGAGGAACGAACGGGGAATCCGCCCTGAGTCCGCATGGGCTGGGGAAACGGAACTGCCCCCGCAACTGTCCTGCCGGCGCGGGTGCGCCAGCGCTTCGGCGAGATCATCGCCCGCGCCGGGGCGAACTGACGCGACGCTCAGTCGCCTCCGGGCTTGGCACAGGACAGAACAAAATTGTTCCAGATGCCGACGCGCAGCTTCCTGATATGGGACAGGCGGACGTGGTCGCCATCGGCGATCACCACGCGGCCGCCCGGCCGCAGCACCCGGAACCAATCGTGGAAGGCAGCCGCCGGGTCCACCAGCGTCCAGACCAGATGACGGCTAACCACGGCGTCGTAGTGGCCACCTGGCTCCCGCGTGTCCTCCGCGTCACCCAGGAACCGGCGCAGGTCTTTGATGCCGGCGTGCTTGGCGCAGGCGCGCAGCAGCATGGCCTCGGTCAGGTCCAGCCGGTGACCTCGCAGCCCATGCCGAGCAGGACGCGGGTGACCTCGCCGGTGCCGAAGGCGAGTTCCCGCACCCGTTGCGCGTCGGCGACCATGTGGCGGCGGAGCAGCGCGGCCCAGGCGTCGCGCTGCTCTAGGATTTTCATGCTGTGTCCGGGCGACAGGTCGAAGGTCTCGGCACGCCGGGTCCAGTATTCCCGGCTCTCGTCCTTCAGGGCGACGTTGGCGCCGTGCATCCCTCCACAGCCACAGCCACAGCCACAGCCACAGCCACAGCCACAGCCACAGCCACGCCGGACAGTAGCGCCGATCCGGCAGCGCGCAACAGTGAAGAGCGCACCAACCCTCCCACGTGACAAGGTTGCCGCGCGCTGATACGAAGGCGCGGACCGATGCGTGATCTCCGCCGCTCCCTGCTGCGCGTCCTGGCCGTCCTGCTGCTGGTGCAGTGGGCCGCTGCGCTGCAGCCCTGCCTGCGGTCCCTGGCCGGTATTGCATCGGCCCAGGCCATCGAGCTGTGCAGTCCTTCCGGCAGCTACCGCACCATGCTGGTGGACCAGGATGGCAAGGAGGTTCCGCGGCTCAAGCCGCATCCGGGCTGCCCGTTGTGCCAGCACGCCGGGCCGGTCATCCTGCCGCAGCCGCCGGTCATGCAGGCGCGCGTCGCGGCCTTCCTCGCGGTTGCACAGCCGTCTGTCCATCCTGGCCTGCCTCCCGCGCCGCCCCGTGGCCCACCGCAGCAGCCGCGCGCACCCCCTTTCGCCTGATCCCGTGACACCGCCGCCGCCGGGCTGATGCCCGCGCGGCTTTTTGTCATCCGTGCTGCCCCAGGCGGCCCAGGATCGGCCTTTCATCATGACTTTCTCCTTGTCGAGACGCGCCTGGCTCGCGTCCAGCCTGCTGCTGGCGGTGTCCGCCGCCGCTGGCGCGGCGTGGTGGCTTCAACCCGCCGCCACACCGGACCTCCCGCCCGGCCCCGGCGAAATCCAAATGCCCGGTGGCATGGGCGGTCCCTTCTCGCTGGTAGACCAGGACGGCAGGGCACGCACGGAGCGTGACTTCCACGGCCGGTGGGCACTGCTCTATTTCGGCTACACCTTCTGCCCGGATGTTTGCCCGACCGAGCTGGCCACGATGGCCGCCGCGCTGGATCTGCTGCCCGCCGAGGTCGCCGGGCAGGTCGTGCCCGTGTTCATCACGGTCGACCCGCAGCGCGACACCCCGGCGCAGATGAAGAACTATGTGCCCCTGTTCCACCCGCGCCTGACCGGCCTGACCGGATCGGCGGACCAGGTGGCGGCGGCCATAAAGGCCTTCCGGGTCTTCGCCGAAAAGCGCGAGGCCACCGGCGCCGCCGACTACCTGATGGATCATTCCTCCTTTCTCTACCTTCTCGGCCCGGACGGAAGGCTGCGCACGATCTTCCGTGGCGGCATCGCGGCCGAGACCCTGGCGGCGGGGCTGCGCCGCCGCATCGCCGCAACCGGCACCCCCACAATGGAGACGCCCTCATGACGCTGCACCGCCGCCACCTGCTGCCGGCCCTGCTTCTGCTGGCCCTGCCCGCCTGGGCGCAGGCCCCCGCCGCCACACGCGGCACGATCGCCGTCGAGCAGCCTTGGGCACGCGCCGCCGTGCAGGGCGGCACGAGCGGCGTGTTCATGACCCTCCGTAACACCGGCACGGCGCCGGACCGGCTGGTCTCCGCCGCCAGTCCGCTGCCGCGCATGGTGGAGATCCATACCACCGTGCGCGACGGCGAGGTGATGCGCATGCGCCCGGTGGACGCCGTCGAGGTGCCGCCTGGCGGCAGCGTCACCCTGGCGCCCGGCGGGCTGCACATCATGCTGATGGGCCTGTCCCAGCCCATGCCGGCCGGCAGCACCGTGCCGGTCACCCTGACCTTTGAACACGCCGGAGCCGTGCCCGTGCAGGTGCCGGTGACGACCGCCGGCGCCGCCGGCCCGCATGCGCAAAACTGATCCCGGAAGGAAACCGACGCCATGACCACCACCGCCCGCCTCGCCCTGGCGCTGGGCTGCGCCCTGGCCGCCGCGCCCGCGCTGGCGCATGTGACGCTGGACCAGAGCAGCATGCCCGCCGACAGCTATCTTCGCGTCGCTCTCCGCGTGCCACATGGCTGCGAGGGTGCCGCCACCACCGGCATCCGCGTGCAGATCCCGGATGGCTTCCGCAACGTGAAGCCCATGCCGGTGGCCGGCTGGACGCTGACCACCGTGACCGCCGACGACGCCAAGCCGGCGGAAGGGCACGGCGCCAGCGCCCCCGTCAAGGAAGTGTCCTGGCAGGGCGGCAGCCTGCCCGACAATTTCTACCAGGAATTCATCCTGCGCCTGCAGACGCCGAAGGAGCCCGGCGAATTCTTCTTCCCCGTGGTGCAGGATTGCGAGGGCGGCAAGGTGTCGCGCTGGATCGAGCGCGCCGCTTCCGGGGCACCCGAGCCGCGCTACCCAGCCTATCGCGTCCGCGTTGTGCCGAAGAACTGAGGCAAGACGCCATGCGCCGGCTGCGTTCTCTGTTGTTGCTGCTCGGCCTGCTCCTGGCGCCGCTGTCCGGCGCCTGGGCGCATGCCCAGCTGGTGGAGAGCGCGCCGGCGGATGGCGCCCGCCTCGATGCCGCGCCGCCGGCCTTGCGGCTGAGCTTCGACGAGGCGGTGACCCTGCTGGAGCTGCGGCTCACCGGGCCGGCCGGCGCCGTCGCCCTGGCGGGGCCGCCGGAGTCGCGGGGTGCCGACATCCGCGCCACGCTGCCGCGGGACCTGCCGCCGGGCACCTATTTCGCCAGTTTCCGCATCATCTCGGCGGATGGGCATCCGGTCGGCGGCGGCCTCGTCTTCGGGGTCGGCACGGTGCCTGACCGCGCCGCCGCGCCCGTGACCATGGCGGCCGGCTGGACGCTGGCGGCGGAGGCGCTGCGCTTCCTGCTCTACCTCGGCTTCGCCATCGGCGCCGGCGGCGCGCTGTTCCGCGCGCTGGTGGCGGAGCCGCCGCCCGGCCTCGCGCACGGGCTGGCCGCCACCGCCTGGCTCGGCACGCTGGCGACGCTGGCGAGCATCGGGGTGCAGGGGGGCGGGATGCTGGGGGCCCCATCCTTCCTGGCGCTGCTGGAGGGCGCGACCTGGGCCACCGCCACACGGTCCACGGTGTTTGCGCGCGCGCTGGTCGTCGCGGCAGGGCTGGCCGTGGTGGCGCTGTCCTGGCGGGCGCGGGGCCGGGGCGGCGCCTGGGCTGGCGCGGCGGGTGCGCTGCTGGCTGCACTGGGCCTCAGCTTGTCCGGCCACGCCGCCATTGGCGGCGGGTTGCCGCGCGGGCTGCTGGTGGCACACGCGCTGACGGCGGGTTTCTGGCTCGGCGCCTTTCTGCCGCTGCTGGCGCTGTTGCGGCAGCAGGGCGGAGGTGCCGCCGGCGCGGTGCGCCGCTTCGCCGCCATCGCCATGCCCGCCGTGGCGCTGCTGCTGGGCACCGGCGCCGGGCAGGCGGCGCTGCACCTGCCCGATGTCCCCGCGCTCTGGACCACCCTCTACGGCAGGCTGGTGTTGGCCAAGGCGGCAGGCGCCGTCCTGCTGATGATCCTCGCCGCCTGGAATCACTGGCGCCTGACGCCGCGCCTCGGACGGGATAACGGCCCCCACGCCCTGCGCCGCAGCATCCACGCGGAAGGGCTGGTGGGGCTGGCGGTCCTAGGTGTCACCGCCGTGCTGTCCATGTCATCGCCCCATGCCGGGGCGCACCAGCACGGGCACCATCACCATGCCGCCGCACCGGGCGTGGCAGTGGCCACCGAGGCCGGCGGCCTGTCCCTGCTGCTGGAGGCCGATCCGGCCCGCGCCGGCACCAACCGGCTGGTACTGCACCTGGCGCGCGGTGATGGCACGCCACTCGCCGCACCGGAAGTCTGGCTGGAATTCTCGCTGGATGAGGCCGGCATCTCCGGCATCCGGCGCCGCATGGCGGCGCAAGACCCCGGCCGCTTCGTGCTGGAAGGGCCGGAACTGGCCCTGCCCGGCCGGTGGACCCTGCGCGCCGAGATCCTCGTCAACGATTTCGAGCAGGTCACCGCCCCCCTCACCCTGCCGGTGGCGCCGTGACGGGCGCCGACGCCGCATTCCCGCACACTCACCACGAGAGAACCCTGATGGCACCGCCGCTTTCCCTGTCCCGCCGCGCGCTGCTCGGCGGTCTCGCCACCCTGCCGGCGCTCGCCGCCCCGGCCCTGGCGCAGCCGCGCACGATCACCGACGTCGCCGGGCGGACAGTGAAGCTCAACCGCCCCGCGCAGCGCGTGGTGGTCGGCTTCTATTTCGAGGACTTCACCGCCATCGCTGGCGCTGATGCCTGGAACCGCGTGGTCGGCATCAGCAGGACCTTGTGGGCGGACTGGCGACCCAACAACTACGCGCTCTACACCAAGGCGGTGCCGCGCATCGCGGACGCCGCCGATGTCGGCGCCACTGACAACAACACCTTCAGCGCCGAGAAGATCATCGCGCTGCGCCCGGACCTGGTGATCCTGTCCCAGGACACCTTCGGCCGCGTGAGCGAGGCCGTGGCACAGTTCGAGATGCTGGGCATTTCCGTGCTGGTGGCCGACTACAACGCCCAGACGCTGGAGCGGCACCTGGCCACCACCCGCGCCATCGGCGCCGCCATGGGCACGGAGGACCGGGCCGGGGCGCTGGCGAGGGAATATCAGGCAGCGACGGAGGACACCGCCCGCCGCGTCCTCGCCGCCAAGGCTGCCGGGACCTGCACGCCCCGCGTGTATTTCGAACTGGGTCAGGGCGGCGCCAGCGTAGTGGGGAATTCCTACCAGGGCACCATGTGGGGGCGCATCACGGAGAATCTTGGCGCCCAGAACATCGCCCAGGGCCACCTGCCTGGTCCCTGGGGCCCGCTGAACCCGGAACTGGTGCTGGCGGCCGACCCACAGCACGTCTTCATCGCCTCCTCCAACTGGGCGGGGCGGCCCACCGCGGTACGCACCGGCTACGGCATCCCCGCGGATGAGACACTGGGCAAGCTGGCCGAGTACCGCGGCCGGCCGGGCTGGGCCGGGCTGACCGCCATCCGGAACAACCAGCTGCACGCGATCGAGCACGGCATCGCCCGCACGCTGTCCGATTACGTGGGCACGCAGTACGTGGCCAAGCAACTCTACCCGCAGCACTTCGCCGATGTGGACCCGATGGCGGATCTCCGCCGCTACAACCACACCTGGCTGCCGGTGGAGCTCTCCGGCACCTGGATGATCCAGGCGCGGGCGTGAGCATGAGCGCGATCTCCCGCCGCGCGGCGCTGCTGCTGCCGTTGGCAGCCACTCTCCCCGGCCGCGCTCGCGCGTCCCTGCCGCCCATCACGGACGCGATCGGGCGGCAGGTGACACTGCGCGCGCCCGCCGAGCGCATCGTGCTCGGCTTCAACTTCGAGGAGTTCACCGCTGTCGCCGGTGCCGAAGGCTGGGAGCGCGTGGTTGGCTTCAACCAGAAGCAATGGTCGGTGAACTGCCCCATCACCTGGGAACGCTACCGGAAGGCCATTCCGCGCCTGTCCGGCCTCACCGATATCGGTGACACCGAGACAGGCACCTTCAGCGTCGAGCGTGTGCTGGCGTTGCGGCCGGACCTCCTGATCACTCCCGCCGCCGGCTACGCTTCGGGCACCGCTGATGGCGCAGATCGAGGCGGCGGGCATTCCCGTGCTGGTGGTGGATTACAACGCCCAGAACGTAGAGAAGCACGTCGCCGGCACGCTCGCGCTGGGGCAGGCCACCGGTAAGGCCGCGCGCGCCGAGGAACTGGCCGCGCTGTACCAGCGGGAGGTGGCGGAGATCCGCCGGCGCACGGAAGGGCTGCCGCGCCCGAAAGTTTATGTGGAGAACGGCTCCGGCGGCCCGGGCAAGATCGGCAACAGCTACAGCGGCGCGATGTGGGGCAGCATGGTCGGCACCGCCGGCGGCGCCAATATCGCGGACGGGCGCATTCCTTCGGGCTGGTCGCCCATGCAACCGGAGTATGTGCTGGCGGCGGCGCCGGAGCATCTGTTCATCCTCGGCGCCTCCTGGACCAGCGCGGCGGATGCCGCCCGCGCGGGCTTCGGGGTGGACGAGGCGCAGGCGCGGGGCAGCGTTGCTCCCTATCGCACCCGCCCGGGCTGGGACGCGCTGCCGGCGGTGCGCAGCGGCGGCCTGCACGTCATCGAGACCAGTCAGGCGCGCTCGCTCTGGGGCTGGGCAGGCATGCAGTACATGGCCAAGGCCATGCACCCAGATCGCTTCGCCGATGTTGATCCGGTCGCCAGCTTGCGCCGCTACCACGAGCAGTACCTGCCCGTGTCTTTCGAGGGATGCTGGATGGCCCGGGCATGAGCGCCATGCCCGACGCCATCGTCTCCTGGCGCGCCGCCAATGCGCGGCGACTGGCGGTGACCGGCATCGGCCTCGCCCTGCTGGCCGCGAGCTTCGCCGCCGACCTGGCGACCGGCCCGGCCATGCTGCCCGTCCCGGATGTTGTCCGCTCCCTGATGGGGCTGGGGGCGGACCCGATGCTCGACGCCATCGTGCACCGCCTCCGGCTGCCCATCGCGCTGATGGCCATGGCTGTGGGTGCCGCGCTCGGCATCTCGGGGGCGGTGATGCAGACCATCCTGAACAACCCGCTCGCCTCCTCCTACACGCTGGGCATCTCGGCGGGCGCGGGGTTCGGCGCGGCGCTGGCGATCCTGCTGGGCGCCGCGCTGCCGGTGACGCAGGCGCTGGTGGTGCCGCTCGCCGCCTTCCTTCGCGGGGCTGGCCTGCTCCCTGGTGGCGGGGGCGGCGCGACTGCGTGGCGCCACGCCGGGGTTCCTGGTGCTGGCCGGCATCGTCTGCCTGTTCCTGTTCCAGTCGCTGCTGTCGCTGCTGCAGTTCCTGGCCTCGCCGGAAGCCCTGCAGCAGATCGTGTTCTGGCTGTTCGGCAGCCTGATGCGCGCCAATTTAGGACAAGCTGGCATTGTCGGGCTGATCCTGCTGCTGGCGGCGCCGCTGCTGCTGCGCGACGCTTGGCGGCTGACCGCGCTGCGCCTGGGCGACGACCGCGCCCGCGCCCTGGGCGTGCAGGTCGACGCCCTGCGGCTGCGCGCCTTTGTCCTGGTCTCCCTGCTGACGGGGGTGGCGGTGGCTTTTGTCGGCACCATCGGCTTCGTCGGACTGGTGGCGCCGCATATCGCTCGTATCCTCGTGGGAGAGGACCAGCGGCACTTGCTGCCATCCTCGGCTGTCTATGGCGCCCTGCTGCTGTCCACCGCCTCGGTGGCCAGCAAGACCATCATGCCCGGTGCGGTGTTTCCCATCGGCATCATCACTTCCCTGGTCGGCGTGCCGGTGCTGGCCTGGCTGGTGCTGCGGTCCAGGGCGGCGCCATGAGGCTCTCAGTCCAGGGTCTCGGCGTCCGCTACGGCAGCCGGCAGGCCGTGCGGGATGTCGCCTTCACCGTGCAAGCGGGGGAGGTGCTCGCCATCCTCGGCGCCAACGGCTCCGGCAAGTCCAGCCTGTTGCGCGCGCTGGCCGGCGTGCAGTGCCACTCCGGCAGCGTGACGTGGAGCGAGCAGACGGCGGCCGGCGGCCTCGGCTACATGCCGCAGGATACCTCCGCCCGCGCCGCCCTGACGGCCTTCGAGGTGGTGCTGCTCGGCCGGCTGCGTTCGCTGACCTTCAAGGTGGACGCGGCCGACCTGGCGGCGGCGCGGGATGCGCTGGTGGAGCTCGGCATCTCCCACCTGGCCGAACGCCCGGTGACGGAGCTGAGCGGCGGACAGCGGCAGCTTGTCTTCCTGGCGCAGGTGCTCTCGGCCAGCCCGACGGCGCTGCTGCTGGACGAGCCCACCAGCGCGCTGGACGTGGCGCATCAGTTGCGGGTGCTGACCCTGCTGCGCGCCGCCACACGCCGGCGGGGGCTGACCACGGTGGCCGTGCTGCACGACCTCAACGCAGCCGCGCGCTTCGCCGACCGCATCGCGCTGATGCATGAGGGGCGGCTGGCCGGGATCGGCACGCCCGCCGAAGCCCTGACCATCGATGCGCTGCGCCACTGCTACGGCGTCGAGGCCGCCATTTTGGACGGGCCAGACGGTGCGCCCGTTATCCTGCCGCTGCGCGCCGTGGAAGCATGATCGGCCGGTCGCCTGGAGTTCGCCGGAGCTTCCGCACCGCACGACGAAGGCCCGCAGGCATTGCCAAGTTGAGCGGCAGTGGCCGGAGAGAGCAAGCTGGGCGAAGCTGGTCGGATGACGCCAGATCCCGCCACCTACCCTGGATACCGCTTCCCGGCGGAGATCATCAGTCACGCGGCCTGGCTGTACCATGTGTTCAGCCTGAGCCTAAGGGACGTGGAACTGATCCTTGCGGAGCGGGGCATCACCGTCACGCACGAGGGCATCCGGAGCTGGTGCCGAAAGTTTGGCTCGGAGTTCGCCCGAAAACTGCGGCGCCGCCGCCCGAAGCCGGGCGACATCTGGCACCTCGATGAGGTGTTTCTACGCATCAATGGCGTGCTGCATTATCTCTGGCGAGCGGTGGGCCAGCACGGCGTGGTGCTGGACATCCTCGTTCAGGATCGGCGGAACGGGAGTGCAGCCAAGCGGTTCTTCAAGCGCCTGCTCGCAGGCCTGGAGTACAAGCCACGTCGACTGGTCACTGACGGGCTGAAGAGCTACGGCGTGGCGCAGCGCGAACTCCTTCCCAATGTCCTACATCGGAGCAGCCGCTATCTGAACAATCGGGCGGAGAATTCGCCTCGGCCGACCCGACGGCGAGAGCGGCAGGTGCAGCGGTTCCTCTCGGTGCACAGCATGATCTATGGTCATTTCCGTCCTCGCCGACACCTGATGACGGCCGGCGAGTACCGGCGCGCCCGGACCAAGGCCTTCCGCATCTGGCGGCAGGAAACCTGCGCCCAAGCGACCCCCTGATACTGTCGCGCCTCAGTCAAACGGGCGAACTCGCCTTCGTCAAACAACTTGCCAATGCACTCCCAGGGCGGCACCCGCTCCGCCTCCGGCAACGCCCAGAGACCCCGCCGCTCCTCCCACGCTGCCTGCTCCAGCACCCGCAGCGCCGGATCCCGGCTGTACTGCCGATACACCCAGGCGGCGCCCTGCCGCACCAGTTCGGCATTGCAAACTCGTCTTGGTGCCGCAGGCCATCGCTAGGATGTTCAGTTGCCGCAGCGCGATAGCCAAGAAGGGTATTCCCGCACCCCTCAACGCTGCGCTTCTATTTTCCTGAACCACTCTCCCGCAATCGCGATGCTCGATCTGCGGGAAGGGGCGGGTGCCTTCACGGCCGAGCGGGGGTTCTATCTCGGAGCGGCGTCGGTTCTGCGGCAAGCCATGTGATCCGCAGGTTCTATAGCAGCGGTGTCCACCCTCGTGCCGTTACCGCCCCCCATTCTCGGCTCCTCTCCGGAATGTACGCCCAGCTTTTTGATGCGCTCCAGCAAGCTTCGTCTTTGCTGTCTCAGGTCTGGAATGCTTTCCGTTGGGCAGTCCGGTTCAGGGGGATATCGTCGTCCTTCGCAAGGCGCGGCGCCGCCACCCTCAGCTGTACGCCGGGCCGAAGGATCATGGCTCAGGCTGCTACATGTCCGACCGGGGATGGCGGTCCGGGGCATAGTGGAATTCCAGGTAAAAGCGGACGGGGCCGAGCGGCTCCACACGGTGCCGGACCCCCGGCTCGACCACGCCGGGCTGGCCCGGTTCCAGGATGCTCTCCGAAGGCGGATCCTCGACAAGGTAACGCAGCCTGCCTTCGAGAATGTTGATCGTGGCCCAGGCGCCGCGCGCGGTCTCGTGCCCCTGCCGGAGGGCCGCCGGCATCGTGTCTTGCGTGAACTCCGGCGTCCGCCTCTCGGCCACGTATCCCTCTGGAATCGGCATGCACTCTCCCTATCCCTATCGGTAGCCGATGTTCATGACGTAATCGCGGAGCAGGGACTCCTCGTCCTCGACTTCGCCCAGCAGAACCTGGAGGGCATCGCGCGCGTAGATGACCCCGATCGGTCGCCCATCCTGGCCGACGACCGGAACCCGCTGCACGCCGTGCTTCTTTATCACCGACCAGATAGCCTGCAGCGCCTCGCCTGGCCCGCAGGCAATGACGCTGCGCGTCATGATCGTCTCCACCCTGGCCGTGCAGGAACACCCGCTGCACTGCCTGATCTGCCCGACGATATCGGTCTTCGTCAGGACCCCGACCATGCGCCCACCCTGGTCACAGACGACGACAAGATCGGTGTGGGGCCTGGCCATGAGGTCGGCCGCCTCTCTGACTGGCGCCTCGGCGTCGATGGTGGCGAGACGCTCCCGTGCCCTCGGCAAGATCTGCTCGACAAACATCCACCCTCTACTCCCTCGAAGAGGTCCTGCGCCTCGTGCTCAGCCCTGCCGCTCAACCATCAGCTTCTTGATCTCGCCGATCGCTTGCCCCGGGTTCAGCCCCTTCGGGCAAGTGGCGGTACAGTTCATGATGGTGTGGCAGCGGTAGAGGCGGAACGGGTCCTCCAGGAAGTCCAGCCGTTCTCCGGTCGCCTCATCCCGGCTGTCGGCGATCCAGCGATAGGCCTGCAGCAGCACCGCCGGGCCGAGATAGCGGTCGCCGTTCCACCACCAGCTTGGGCAGCCGCCGGTGCAGCAGAAGCAGAGGATGCATTCCCACAGCCCGTCCAGCTTCGCGCGTTCCTCCTTGGACTGCCGCCGCTCGGCATCCGGCGGCGGCGGGGTGTCCGCCTTCAGCCAGGGCTCGATGGAGCGGAGTTGGGCGTAGGGGTGCGACAGGTCCGGTACCAGGTCCTTCACCACCGGCATATGCGGCAGCGGGTAGAGGCGGATCTCGCTCCGCACATCCTCCATCGGCTTGAGGCAGGCCAGCGTGTTCATCCCGTCAATGTTCATGGCACAGGAGCCGCAGATGCCCTCCCGGCAGGAGCGCCGGAAGGTCAGCGTGCTGTCCACCTCGTTCTTGATCTTGATGAGCGCGTCGAGGACCATCGGGCCGCATTTGTCGAGATCGATCTCGTAGATGTCGGTGCGCGGGTTCTCGCCCGAGTCCGGGTCCCAGCGGTAGATGCGGAGCGATTTGGTGCGCGCGGCGCCCGCCGGCGCCTTGTAGGTCTTGCCGGGCTGGATCCTGCTGTTTTGTGGCAGCATAAACGTCGCCATTCCCGGCTCCTCGACAGGTTAGGCCCTGAGGGCGTAGTAGCCGGGCGGATCGCTCGCCGGGAACGACTCGTCCGAGGCCTCGTCCACCTTGTCCCAGGGCTCTTGCGGCGGGGTGCGCATCGCCTCCGAGGCCGCCGGCTGGGCCTCGCCATAGGTGCCACCTCCGGACGCGCCGACCGATGCCGGTCCGGGATGTGCCTGTCCCGGACGCCTGCCCCGACTTACCAGGAGCGCCAGGGCTGCCAGCACGGCAGTGCAAGCGACGATATCCATGGCCGAAGGTCCGCGGCGTTCATGATTGGTCACGATGTTTCTCCTCACTGGCCCAGCGGCTGGCGGAAGCCTCGGGCCTGGATGCATCGGCCAGAAGCCTCTGGCTGGAGTACTTGGTGGGTGAACGGCACGAATCCTGGGCGGTTGCGGGAGCGGACACCGGGCCCAGGGCGCGAGCTCGCGCCGGCCTGTGCGATGTCGGGGGCCGCGGATGGGTACAACACCGTGTTTACCATGGAGGCCTCCCCTCCTAGATCAGCTCCCGATCACGCCTTGATCCCTTCTCGTCCGGGCTCCGATGAGAACAAAGCCGCCTTGCCAGGCTTACCGTCCCAGGCCGTAGCGTCGGCCGGCGGCTCACCCTTGTGGGTGATGTTAGGCCACTGCCCGGCATAGGTGCGGTTCAGCTCCGCCCACTCGGTCGCGCGGCCGTCGCTATCGGGTACGATAGCCTCGGCCGGGCACTCTGGCTCGCACACGCCGCAATCGATGCACTCGTCTGGGTGGATCACCAGCATGTTCTCGCCCACGTAGAAGCAGTCCACCGGACACACCTCCACGCAGTCCATGTATTTGCACCTGATGCAGTTCTCGGTGACCACGTAGGTCATGCGCGCCTCCTTGTGGGCAGACGTTCGAACAGGCCCATGCGCAGGCTGCGCGCGACGCGCGCCGCGCGCTCGCGGAAGGCATCGGCCACCTCCGGCTCGAACAGCTCTGCGCAGGTGTCGCCGAACAGCGTGAGCCAGCGGTCGAACATGGCCGGCTCCAGATTCGGCAGGCGCAGGTGTGCCGAGAACGGGTCGCCGTGATAGCGCCCGCTCGCCAGCATCAGCGAGGACCAGAAATCGGTGAGGCGGGCGAGATGCTTGCTCCAGGCTTCCTCGCTCTCGCCGATGGCCCGGGTGAACACGGGGCCGAGCACCGGATCGCGGCGCACGCGCGCGTAGAAGCGGTCTACCAGGCGATGGATCGCATCCTCCGAGGGTCGGGCGGCGCGGCCCTGCGCCGACGCCGCGGCTTTCACGGCACTGCTGCCGTGCCCATCGCTCGCTAGCTCGCCGGACCCTCGAAGCACCCGGGGCACCATGACCTCGCCGTTCATTGCCCCTCCTCGGTGCCGAACGCCTAAACATTCACGGAATATGTAGCTTATGTAGCGGCTGGCCAAAAGCAACCCCATCCATGTATCTTTGCCCTGAAGGAGGGGCGCCGGCCGCCCCGCTAACGGAGCCGCCGGCCTTGCGCCTGACCGTCCACACCGATTACGCGCTGCGTATGCTGATGTATCTCGCCGTGAAGGGCGGCGGCCCCGCCACCATCGCCGAGGTCGCCAGCGCCTACGGCATCTCCAAGGCGCATCTGAACAAGGTGGCGCATCGGCTCGGCCTGACCGGATATGTGAAGACCATGCGGGGCAAGGGTGGCGGCTTGCACCTTGCCCGGCCCGCCGGGGAGATCGGTCTGGGCAATGTCGTGCGGCGCCTCGAGCCGGATATGGCCCTGGTGCCCTGCTTCGGGCCGGTGGATGCGGCCTGCCCGATCGTGCCGGCTTGCGGCTTACGGGGCGCGCTCGACGAGGCCCGGCAGGCGTTCCTGGCCGCGCTCGACCGCCATACTCTAGCCGATCTCGTGCGCCGGCGGGAAGCGTTAGGCGCGCTGCTCGGGGCTAGGCAAGCCCTGCACGACGGCCCGAACGGGCACCCGAGCACGGCGAGCCAAGAGCCGGATTCCGGCCGCACGTGAGAAAGGCAACAGAGATAGCCGACACGGTGCCGGCGGGAGGGTGCGTCGCTTACCGGTGGACGCTGGAGTTCACGCGGGGCACGGTGCCCCTGCCCTGCTGAACGGGGACGACGAAGGCCGCTCCTTCGTCCCATGACATGGTTGCTGCCTAGAGGGGCGAAGGCGGCAAGCCTGTATGGACCCTAAACCGAAGTTTTGAGAGGGCGCCGTCCGTTTCCTTCGCGGCCGACGACGGTCCATGCCTCGAGGCGCTCATGGGAAGCGTCCTAGGTCGGAGTGTGCACCGGCGAGCATCTCACCTCGGGCCCTCCCTGACAGGGTGCGGGGACATTGCCACGTCCGGAGCGTCGAAGGCTCTGCGAGAGCGTGTAGTTATAGAAGCTCAAATGCCACCTGCGGCTGATGTGACCGCGCGATCCACTATCTGTGATCGATACAATGGAGATATGTTGTTGGCCGTGCGTGCCGGGAAGGTGTTGTATCGTTTTGTTACGGTATGCGAGGCGCATGTTGAAGCCTGCTCAACGCTTTCTGCAGCTCAGTCGAGCGCGACGCGCTGCTCGCCTTCGTTGGAGCCAGCCACGCGATAGAGGCGGGAAGGGCTTCCTCGGTGAGCTCTGGCCGTGCACCGCACGACGCGGCCCGGGTGCGTCCTTGTCGATGCAACGTCAGCCCTTTTCCGTGGACAACATGTCTCGAATCGTTGGCCCGCACGCAGCAGCCAAGCAGCCCTGGCAGGAAAAGTTTGGAAATGCCCTTTCGCGAAGGCAGCGCGCCGACGGCGGCTTGCAGAGCTGCCTGTGCGAGTGCATGCCGTGTTGAGACTGGGCGCATGGGCGCTGGCGCTTCTCTGCGCCCTGCCGCTTCGCGCTGTCCTGGCTGAGGGTACGCCGCAGGCGCCCGACACGATGGAAGCGCGCGTCGCCGGCTGTGCATCATGCCATGGCGCACGAGGTGAGGGGACCAGCAACGAATATTTCCCGAGATTGGCTGGCAAGCCAGCCGGTTACCTGTTTAACCAGTTGCTCGCCTTCCATGAAGGGCGTCGCCGCTACGCGCCGATGAACTATCTGCTTGCGTTCCTGACGCCGGACTACCTGCGCAAGATGGCAGAATTCTACGCCGAGCAACGTCCGCCACCCCAGGCGATCACAATCCCGACCGCCCCACCGGCAGCGCTGGCGCATGGACGAGAGCTCGTCACCAACGGCGCGCCGGACCGTGGCATCCCGCCCTGCGCCGCTTGCCACGGCCCGGTGCTGACCGGCATGGAGCCCGGCATTCCCGGTCTGGTTGGGCTTAGATCCGCTTACATCAGCGCGCAACTCGGCGCATGGCGATACGGCACGCGCACGGCCATCGCCCCGGACTGCATGCAGATCGTCGCGAGCCTGCTCACGGAGGACGACGTCTCGTCCGTTTCGGCCTGGCTGGGGTCCCTGCCGGTCCCGGACAACCAGTCCCCCCTGTCGGCCGGCACGCTGACCACGCCTCTGGCCTGTGGGAGCCAGCCGCGATGAGGTCCTTGGCAAGAGCGTGGCAAGGTGCGCTGCTGGGCCTCCTGCTGCTCGCGTCCCCCTCGGCCCCGGCGCAGAATGCGGGTGCCGACCTGATCGCGAAAGGGGAGTACCTGGCGCGTGCCGGCGATTGCGTCGCCTGCCACACGGCGCCCGGCGGCCAGCTCTTCGCCGGGCGCCGCGCCATGCCGACCCCCTTCGGAACCTTGTACTCGTCCAACATCACCCCGGATCCGGAGACCGGGATCGGCAAATGGAGCGCAGACGACTTTTACAGGATGATGCACACGGGCCGCTCGCGCGACGGCGGCCTGCTGTATCCGGCCATGCCCTTCGCCTCTTACACCAAGGTGACGCGCGCGGACTCGGATGCGATCTTCGCCTATCTGCGCTCGATCCCGGCGGTGAAGCTCCAGAACCGGGAGCACGACCTCAGCTTCCCCTACAACAACCGCTCGCTGATCCTCGGCTGGCGCACGCTCTTCTTCCAGGAAGGTGAGTATCAGCCGGACCCCACCCAGTCCGACGAATGGAACCGTGGCGCCTACCTCGTGCAGGGGCTCGGCCATTGCAGCATGTGCCACACACGGATCAACGCCCTGGGCGGCAGTTCCGAGTCGCAGGCCTTCGAGGGCGGGCTGATCCCGATGCAGAACTGGTATGCCCCTTCCCTCACCTCCAATCGCGAGGCGGGGCTGGGCGACTGGAGTATCGAGGAGATCACCGATCTCCTGAAGACGGGCATTTCCAACCGCGGCGCCGTCTACGGGCCGATGGCGGAAGTGACCTACAATAGCTTGCAATATCTGTCGGATGCGGATACGCGCGCAATGGCGGTCTATCTGAAGACCCTCGCACCGCATGACACCTCGGAGCGCCCCGCGCCCGCCCTCTCCCCATCCGAAAGCAGCCTGCTCGCGCGCCTGGGGCGGACCGTCTACGACCAGCAATGCGCGAGCTGCCACGGCACGGACGGGCGCGGCATGCCGCCGCACTATCCGCCGCTCGCCGGCAACCAGTCGATCCAGATGACCTCAGCCGTGAATGCGATCCGCATGGTGCTGAACGGCGGTTATCCGCCGGCGACCGCAGGCAACCCAGAGCCATATGGCATGCCGCCCTTCGCGCAGAGCCTGTCTGATGACGAGGTGGCCGCCGTGGTCAGCTACATCCGGGTGGCCTGGGGCAACCGCGGCGGCCCGGTCAGCGCGCGCCAAGCCAACGAGCTTCGCAGCGCTCCGTTGGAATGAGGAAAGCATGATCGAACCGGAACCACTCCCTGCTCCGCCTGCGTCGCCGCAGAGGGAACAGGCGCATCCGACCCATGACGGATTTGCGGGGGGCGCGCTCACGGTGGCAGGGATTGCCACCGCGGTCGTGATCGCGATCTGGCTGGCCTTCTACTTCTTCGTCTTCGTGCCACGTGCGCCCGCGCCATGAGTGGATCGGCCCATCACGACGAAAGCGCGGCCCGCGCTGCCCGCCTCGAGCGCAATTGGGCGGCGGCCTGCATCGCCATCGTCGCCGTGCTGATCATCGTCACGGCCTATGCCGGCATCCACCAGGCCACCATGCCGCAGGTGACCGCCGAAACGGTTGATCCCACACGCCTCCATCTCTCCGGCGAATTCATCGAAAGCAACCTCGGCAGCGAGCTCCGCCCGGACGGCACCGTTCTGGTCCGCGCCATCGGCCAGCAATACTCGTTCACCCCGCAATGCATCCTGGTCCCGGCTGACACGCCGGTCCGCTTGCGGATGACCAGCCCGGATGTCGTCCACGGCTTCCTGATCGACAGGACGACGGTCAACACGATGCTGGTGCCCGGTTATATCTCGACCATTGACGCACGCTTCCCGGAGCCGGGCGAACGCCACATGCCCTGCCATGAATTCTGCGGCAACGGCCATGAGGGGATGTGGGGGCGGGTCAGGATCATCGACAAGGCGGAATTCCAGCAACTCGCGACGGCCCAGCGGAGAGTCGATTGTGTTGAGTAGCAGCCGCCTCATCCTCGCCCATTTCTGGCTGGCCTTCATCGGCTTTGCGGGAGCGCTGCTCCTGGGTGAGTGGCAGATGTTCATGCGCAGCCCGCTCAGCGCCTGGATCAGCCATCCCGAGTGGTACTACCGCTCAGTCACGGCCCATGGCACGGCGATGGCCTATGTGCTGCCCACGCTGGTGGCGATGGGCTTCGGCTACTTCATCACCGAAGCGGCGCTGAAGCGGCCGCTGATCGGGCAGAACTGGGCATGGGCCGGCTTCATCCTGGCCGCCGTCGGCACGGTGACGGCGGTGATCCCGGTCGCGGCCGGCGAGGCCTCCGTCCTCTACACCTTCTACCCGCCGCTGATCGGCAATGCCTTCTACTACATCGGCATCGTCCTGGTGGTGGTCGGCTCCTGGATCTGGGTCGCGCTGATGTCGGTAAACCTGCGCCTCTGGAAGCGGGACAATCCGGAGGCGCCAGTGCCGCTGGCCATGTTCGCCAACGTCGCCGGCTCTTATCTCTGGGCCTGGACAGCGGTTGGCGCCGCGATGGAACTGCTGTTCCAGATTCTGCCCGTCGCGTTGGGGCTGAAATCGACCATCGATGCCGGCCTCGCGCGCGTCCTGTTCTCCTGGACGCTGCATGCCATCGTCTATTTCTGGCTCATACCGACCTATATCTCGTATTACACGATCGTGCCGCGGGCGATCGGCGGGCGGCTGTTCAGCGATGCGATGGGGCGGCTTGCCTTCATTCTCTTCCTGGTCGTGGCAATGCCGATTGGCATCCATCACCTGTTCGCGGACCCGCAGGTCGGCGCCGGGTTCAAGTTCCTCCACGCTTTCTTCACCGCCCTGGTGGCGCTCCCGACGCTGCTCACCGTCTTCACCATCTGCGCCTCGGTCGAGATCGCGGCCCGGCTGCGTGGCGGGCGCGGCGCCTTCGGTTGGCTGAAGGTGCTGCCGTGGCGCAACCCGATCATGCTCGCCGTGACCTTCTCGTTCCTGCTGCTGGGCTTCGGCGGCGCCGGCGGGCTGATCAACATGAACTATCAGTTCGATTCCACGATTCACAACACGCAGTGGATCACCGGCCACTTCCACCTGATCTTCGGCGGCGCGATCGTGATCATGTATTTCGCGATCGCCTACGACATCTGGCCACACCTGACAGGTCGCGCACTCGCGAGCTATGGTCTGATGCGGGCTCAGCTTTGGACCTGGTTCATCGGCATGGTCCTGCTGAGCTTCCCGTGGCACTGGGTGGGCTTGCTCGGGATGCCGCGGCGCATGGCCTACTATGATTACAGCGACCCATCGCTCGCGCCGCTTGCCACTTCCGTGATCCTGTCCACCATCGGCGGGGCGATCCTGGTCGCCTCGGGCGTGCTCTTCCTCGTCGTGCTGATCCGCGGCCATCGCGGGCCAGCTATGGATCCCGGCCTGTACCGATTCGCGGAGGCACTGCATCAGCCGGTGCGCGTTCCGGCGCCACTCAACAGTTTCGGACTCTGGCTTGGGCTCATGATTGGGCTCACGGTGGTGAACTACGGCTTCCCGATCGCGCAACTGGTGGCCAATCCGGCCACCAACGTGCCGCCGGTCTTCGTCGGGGCGCAGCAATGAGCACCGGGCGGGACAAGGCGATCCGCACGAGTGCAATTGCGCTCACCGCCGCGCTGGCCGTGGTCGCCATTGTCACGGGCTTCGTTCTGCTGCCGCGGCTGGAGGGGAAGGGACAGTTGCCGGATCTGTGGGACGCGATCTGCAGTGCGGCCGGCATCGTCCGACAGGGGCCGGCCCAGCCCGTGGTTCCCGCCACGCGGCAGGGTACGCAGGTCGTGCTGACGCAGCCGATCATGCGTCCGGCCAGTGCGGAATCGGTCGGCCGCGGCGCGACGCTCGCGCTCCGCTGCACGATGTGCCACGGGGCACGCGGGCTGAGCGAGGCCAACTCGCCCAACCTGGCGGGGCAGTATGCCGCCGTGGTCTACAAGCAGCTTTCCGACTACAAGTCAGGCGCCCGGGCCAGCGCGATCATGGCGCCGATTGTCGCCGGGCTGAGCGACGAGGATTTACGCGACCTCGCCGCCTATTACGCCTACCTGCCACGCGAGACGCCCGAGCGTTCAGAGCAGCTGGCGCAAGCGCCCTCCGTCGTCGCGACCGGCGCGCCGATGCGCAACATCGCCCCGTGCGGCTCTTGCCATGGCGGGCCGGACACCAAGCCCGGCGGGGCTTGGCTCGAGGGCCAGCCTCTGGCCTATCTCCAGAGCCAGCTCCAGGCATTCGCCACTGGCGAGCGCCATAACGACATCAACGCGGTGATGCGCAACGTGGCCAGGCGGATGACGCCGGAAGAGATCGATCAGGCCGCACGCTTCTACGCTAACCAGCAATGATGCTGCCAGCCCGCTTTGAAACGTCTCATGTTCTGTTGAGAGGCCCATGGAGCTTGGGTAAGGACATAAGATTGGTTGGGTGAGGGCGTGCCCGCTCTGCCTTTGACGATCAGCTTCAATGGTGACGCCTCGCTGGGGGCGGTCCTGGATGCCTTCCAATCCCACGGACAGCACATGCTGGTCATCGACTATGCGGGCCAGCGCATCCAACCCGGGTACCACGTGACCGAGGTCAAGGCTGGCGCCTTCGTCACTCTCGACTGCGGCGGCAATCCTGATGCCTGGCGCGAGACCATCCTGCAGGTGGAGGATCTGCCCGCCTCGGCCCAGGCGCCGGACCACATGGCCGTCAGCAAGTTTCTCACGATCCTGCAGAAGGTGGCCGAGCGTGTGGATCTCGATGCGGGCGCGCGGCTGACCTTCGAAGTCGGGCTACCGGAGCACCCCATGCAGGTCTTTGACGTGGAGAGTCTTTCCATTCAGGCCGACAGGGGTGTGCTGCGGCTCGGCACCCTGTCGGCGATCTGCAAGCCTCGCCATCGGATGCAGCAAGCGACCGCGGCGGCTGGCCCGAGTTGCAAGCCGGGAAGTGGCTGCTGCTCACCACAAACCTTCCGCGCCGCCGGGAGATGCCACGGGACGGGCCCTCTCCTGTTCGTAAGCGGACATCGGCCAGGCGCTGTTATACCAGGTCGGTGCTGGCGACGAAGCTGACGACGACGGTCAGCAGCCGAGGATCACCAGGGCGAGGATGGCCAGCAGGCTGGGCTTCAGAGATCGGTCCGCCGTCTTTTGGCCTGGATCCATAGCGAACGCAGCGCGCCGCAGATCCGGGCGGGGAGTGCCTATACCAGCCCTCCTCCAGAGGTGAGACGGGAAGCAACCCTGCTTCGCCGCGCGGGCGGCAGCCAATCCGCCCTCAAAGGAGAAGGTCGGGCCCTCATGGAGCCCTCTCCGACCACAACAGTGCTGATTCCCCCGCAAAGCGCCAAGCTCTGCCGCAGCAGCCGCAGGCTGCTCCGGGACAGCGCCAGCCTGCCACGCGCCTCGGCCACAGCGGAGATGTTCCCCCGTTGCTTCAACGTGGCTAAGGCGGCGCTCTGCTGCGCCATCAATACCTCGACGGCATGCACGTGATGCTCATTCATGGCCGGGACAGAGAGTTCCAGGCGCCCAGGAGGCACCTGGAGCTTGTCCTCACTGTCGGAAGTATCTACGGTATATCCCGACTACTCTGGAGGCATCCTTGCCGGACGTCATAGCGAGATCGAAGGTCGCCAAGTGGGGCAACAGTGCCGCTGTCCGGCTGCCAGCGGCCACGCTTGAAAAGGCGCAGTTGTGCATTGATGACTCGGTCGACCTCATCGCCCAGCAAGGCGAGGTCGTCATCCGCAAGCAGCGGCCGCAGGTGACCATGGCCGAGCTCCTGGCCCGCTTCGACCCGGAAAAGCACCGACACCCGCTGCACCTCGATGTCCCGCCTGTAGGCGGAGAAACCCGATGATCCAGCGGCCCTATGTCCCGGAGCGGGGCGACATCGTCCTCATCGCCTCCACTCCCAAGACCAAGGACGGGACGGCCGGGGAGCACTTCGGCATTGTACTGTCGGAGGCTGCGTTCAGCGCCGCTACGGGCTGGATGGTGGTTTGCCCTATCACCCGGGAAGTGAAGTTCTCGCCCTTTGAGGTGCGGATCCCGCCTGGTCTCAGGGCCGTGGGCTGCGTGGTCGCCTCGGAGATGCACACGCTGGACTACATCGAACACCGCACGCGCTTCATGGAGCGCGCGCCCCTCGGCCTTCTCCAGGAGGTCCAGGCCATCGCTTGCGCCACCATCGGGTGTAGCTGACGCGATGGCCGACAATCTCTCCCGGGACGGCGAGCCCTCCCGGGACAGCGAGCCTGTCGAGCGCAGGCTCGCCGAACTGGAGGAAGAGGTCGCGACACTGCGCGACCGGCTCGCCAAAGCCGAGGCCCGGGCGGAAGCGGCGCGGGAAAGCGAGGCTTGGTGGCGGCGCAGCGAGCAGCGGCTACACCTCATCCTGGAGAGCGCGACCGAGTACGCCATCTTCACGTTGGACCAGGCCCGGCGCGTGACCAATTGGAACACCGGCGCACAGCGGCTGCTCGGTTATGAGGAGTCCGAGATCATCGGCCAGAGTGGCGACCTCCTCTTCACGCCGGAGGATCGCGAGAAAGGGGCGCCCGAGTGGGAGACCGCGACAGCGCACGCCGAAGGACGGGCCGTGAATGAGCGCTGGCACCTGCGCAAGGGCGGCACGCGCTTCTGGGGCAGCGGCCTGGTGATGCCGCTGCGCGATCCCGAGGACGGCTTTCTCAAGATCCTGCGCGACAGGACGGAGCAGCAGCAGGCGGACGAGAGGCAGCGTCTCCTCGTCGGTGAGTTAAACCACCGTGTGAAGAACATCCTGATGACCGTCCAGTCGCTCGTCGGCCAGACGCTCAGGAGCACGAAGACCAGGGAGGCCTTCGCGGCGGCCATCAGTAGCCGCCTCTCGGCCATGGCGCGGGCACACGACCTCCTGACCGACCAGCAATGGAGGAGGGCCGATATCACGGCGGTCGTCCGCGCCGCCCTGGCCCCCTGGCTCGCCGACGGCCGGCTCTCGTTGTCCGGTCCACCGGTCAGTCTGCGTCCCCAGCACATCCTGCCGATATCAATGGCCCTGCACGAACTGGCCACGAATGCCCTAAAGTACGGCGCCCTGTCCGTGCCTGAGGGGCGGGTCACGCTCATCTGGCGGTACGCCAACATCTTGGAGGCGGAATGGCGGGAGAGCGGCGGGCCGCCCGTCACCCCGCCGACGCGGCAGGGATTCGGCTCGCGCGTCCTTAACCGGGCCCTGGCCGCCGAGTTGGGGGGTACGGTCGACTTGCGCTTCGAGCCGACCGGCGTGGTGTGCCTCATCCAGTTCGAGCTGGACACCGAGCCGCCCACACCGCCCTTCGGACCCGCAGAGGACTGACGCCCGGCGCGGCTGCGGCGTTTCCTGCAGCCCCGCAGCATCGCCATCCTGGGCGCCACGTCACGCGCCGGGGCCTTCGGCGCGCGGGTGATGGAGAACCTCGCCGGTTTCCAGGGCCGCGTCCACCTGGTCAACCCGCGCTACCGGGAGATCGAAGGCCGCCCCTGCCATCCCAACCTGGCAGCCCTTCCGGAGGCGCCGGATTGCGTCGCCGTCGCCACCCCGCGCGAGGGCGTTGCGGCGGTGCTGGAGGAGGCCATCGCGGCTGGCGCGGGCGGGCTGGTGGTCTTTGCCGCCGGCTTCGCGGAAACCGGCCTGCCCGAGCGGATGGCGGCGCAGGCGATGCTCGCCGCGCGTGCGGCCGAAGCCGGCCTGCCGCTGCTCGGCCCCAACTGCCTGGGCTTCGCGCATTTTGCCAGCGGCGCCGGGGTCACCTTCTCGGCGGGGCCGCCAATCCGGCCGCCCGCCGGCACGCGGCCGTCCGCCGTGGGCATCGCCAGCCAGTCGGGTGCGGTCGGTTTCGCACTGGCCCAGGCGGTGGAGCGCGGCGTGCCTGTCAGCCATGTGCTGACCTCGGGCAATGGCGCCGGGCTGGATATCGCGGACCTCGTCGCCTTCCTGGCCGAGGCGCCGGATTGCGCGGCCATCGCCTGCGTGCTGGAGGGGGCGCGCGAGCCGCGCCGGCTGCTGGCGGCCATCGCCCGCGCCGAGGCTGCCGGCAAACCGGTGGTGGTCCACAAGATGGCCTCCGGCCAGTCCGGCGCCGCGGCGGCCCTGTCGCATACCGGTGCCGTCGCCGGTGGGCATGCGGTCTGGGGTGCCGCGCTGGCCGGCGCGGGGGGGGGTGGAGGATCTCGGCGCGGTTATGGAAATGGCCTCCTTCCTCGCCCGCGCTCCCGCCGCGCCGGCGGGGTTGGGCGTGGCGGTGGTCTCCACCTCGGGCGGCGCCTGCATCCTGGCCGCCGATGCGGCGGAACGGCACGGCGTTCCGCTGCCGCAGTCGGGCGCCGCGACCCAGGCGGTGCTCGACGGGCGCATCCCCGAATATGGTTCCGCCCGCAATCCATGCGACCTGACGGCGCAGGTGTTGAACGACCCCGAGGCGCTGGCCGCCTGCACCGGCGCCCTGGCGCGGGACCCGGCCTTCGGCCTGCTGCTCTACCCGAATATCCACGCCTATCCCTTCTCGCTCAGCCGCATCCCCGTGATGGCAGAGATCGCCGCGTGCGAGGGGCGCTTCCTCTGCGTGCCCTGGGTGGCGGAGCACCGCGAGGGGAAAGGCGTCGTCGAGGCCGAGGCGGTGCCCGGCGCCGCACTCTTTGCCAGTGTATGGAGCGCAGCTTCGCCGCCATCGCCGCTTGGCAGGCGCGCGCGGCACGCCGGGCGCAGCCATCAGCCGCGCCGTCCGCGCTGCTGGACGAGGCGCAGCACGCGCGCCTGGCCGCGTTGCTGGAGGGCGCGCCGGTGCTGACCGAAAAGACGCGCCAAGGCGGTGCTGGCCGCCTGCGGCGTGCCGGTGGTGCCGAAGCGACTGGTACAGGACGCGGAGGAGGCCGCCGCCGTCGCGGAGGGCTTCGGCTTCCCGGTGGTGCTGAAGGCCGAGAGCGCGGCGCTGCCGCACAAGACCGAGGCCGGCGTGGTCCGGCTGAACCTGCGCGACGCCGCGGAGGTCCGCGCTGCCCATGCAGCCATCCTCGCCAACGCCGCCCGCGCGGCACCCGGCGCGGCGATCGACGGCGTGCTGGTGCAGCCGATGCTACCGGCCGGGCTGGAGGTGATGCTGGGCGCGCATCGCGATCCCCTGTTCGGGCCGGTGGTCGCGGTTGGCCTGGGCGGCGTGCTGGTGGAGCTGCTGACGGATGTGGCGGTGGCCCCGGCGCCGCCGCAGGCACGCAGGATGCTGCAAGGGCTGCGCGGCGCGCGGCTTTTCCAGGGCTTCCGTGGCAGCGCGCCGGTCGAGCTCGACCGGCTGGCGGAGATTGTCTGCCGCATCGGCGAGCTGGTGACCAGGCATCCGCACATCCGCGAGCTGGACATCAATCCGCTGATCTGCGGCACGGGTGGCATCATGGCGGTGGATGGGCTGATCGCCCTGTCCGCGCCGGGGGAAGGGGAGGAGGAATAGATGGACAGCATGGTGGAACAGGCCGAGGCGGAGCGGCGGGAATCGGTCCGCATGATCCGCGAGAGTGCCGCCGGCCTCGCCCTCCGGCATGGCGACTTCGTCCGGGTGCGGGCGCTGCGCTATGCCGATCCCGGCTATGATCCCGCCACCTGGCAGGCTATGGGCGAGCAGGGCTGGATCGGCCTGCGGGTGCCGGAGGCGCATGGCGGCTTCGGGCTCGGCATGGCCGAGGCCTGTGCCCTGGCGGAGGAGTTGGGGCAGGCCCTTGCGCCCGAGCCGCTGGTGGCCGGCGCGCTCTCCGCTCGCCTGCTGGCCGCGGCCGGCGACGACAGCTTGCTGCCGGCGCTGCTGGAGGGCCGCAGCCTAGTGCTGACCGCCTGGCAGGAAGTGCCGGACAGCTTGGAGGCGCCCGGCACGCCCGGCGCGGCGCGCCTCTTCCTGCCGCAGGCCGCCGGGGCGGAGACCCTGCTGGTCCCCGTCGCCGAAGGTGGCGAGCTGGCGCTCTACGCCGTCCCCGCCGCCGGCCAGGTCCTGCACCTGCAGCGCACCCAGGATGGCGGCAATCTTGGTACGCTGGTGCCGGACCTCACGAGCGCACGGCGCCTGCATGGCGATATCGGCGCCGCCATGGCCGTGGCGCTGGAGGAGGCGGCGCTGGTCACCGCGGCCGGCCTGCTGGGCCTGATGGAGCGGGCCTTCGCCATGACGCTCGACTACCTGCACACGCGGCAGCAGTTCGGCAGGCCGCTGGACAGCTTCCAGGCCCTGCAGCACCGTGCCGCCGACCTGCGGATCCAGATCGCGCTGAGCCGCGCAAGCGTGGAGGGGGCGGCCCGCAGCCTGGATGCCGGCACCGGGCCAGACCGGGCCTCGGCCGCTGTCTCCCGTGCCAAGGCACGCACCGCCGAGGCGGCGATGCTGATCACCCGTGAGGCGGTGCAGATGCACGGTGCCATCGGCTACACGGACGAGCACGACATCGGCCTGTTCCTGCGCAAGGCCATGGTGCTGGCGAATGCCTATGGCTCCGCCGCGCTGCACCGCGGCCGTTTCCTGGAGAAGGCGGACCCGCTGGCCGCCTGCGCCGCCTCCACATGAGCGTGGTGGCACGCTGCGGCATCAGCAGAGACATGACACTGGATCAAGCGGAGCGACCAGAATGAGCAACGAAATCCAGGCCGTGCGCGTGAACGGCCTCTCCTTCAACTGCCGCCTGGATGGTCCCGAGGGCGCGCCCTGGATGGTGTTCAGCAACTCGCTGGTGACAAACCTCTCGGTGTGGGACAGGCAGGTCGAGGCGTTCGGAGGGCGCTATCGCATTCTGCGCTACCACCAGCGAGGCCATGGCGGGACCGAGGTGCCGGCGGAAGCTGCGAACCTCGATGTGCTCACCGAGGACGCGGCGGCACTGATGGCGCATTTCGGTGTCAGCGGCGCGGTGGCTATGGGTGTCTCCATGGGTGCGGCCACCGTTCTCTGCCTCGCCGCGCGCCATCCAGAGCTCGTCGCGGCGGTTATCGCCTCGGACGGACAGGCGGGCACGGCGGCGGGAGGGGCGCAGACCTGGCAGGAGCGGATTGATTTCGCGCGTGAGAACGGCATGTCGGCCTTCGCCGACGCGACGGTGAAGCGCTGGTTCTCCGCCGCCGCGATCGCAGCGGGAAATGCGGCCATCCCCCATGTGCGGGAGATGGTAAGGACCACGCCTAAGGCCGGCTTCGTCGCCTGTGCGACCGCCCTGCAATCCTACGATATCCGGGCCGAGCTTCCGAAGCTGCGCCAGCCCGTGCTGCTGCTGGCCGGAGAGATAGACGGTGCCATGCCGAAGACGATGCGCGGTATGGCCGAGGCAATCCTGGACGCGCACTTTGTCGAGGTTCCCGGAGCAGGCCACGTTCCCTGCCTTGAGGCGCCCGGATTGTTCAATGCTGCCGTGGAGGCTTTTCTTGCGGAAAAACAGAGCGCGGCCTGAGACGGCACGTTCCAAGGCGCCGCCGAGAGCGCTGGGCGTGCTGCCGCATCGGGCCACCGTCGCCGGCCAACAAACCCGCCCGGCCGCTTTCTGCCGCCGGGCCGTTTGTGGTTCCTGCGGGCCGGTCGCAACACCGGCTGCCCCTTCTACGACCCCCTGGCGTGGGCCGCCGGACCAGCCTGATCCGACAGCCCCTTGTTCTTGAAGGCAGGTAACTGACCGCTTGCAGCGCCTGCTACCTCCGAGCCGCTGCCTCCCGGTCGCCGACGTGGCCTGGAGCTGCCTGCACTCGCCTGCGCGGCAGCGCCGCGACTTCGAGCCTCTTGATCGGTCCGACGACGAGCCAGTAGCTGAGGACGGCCACGATCCCATGCAGGCCGACAAAGAGCAGGGCACCGTTGAAGGAGCCGGTATTGGACAGGATGTAGCCTATGACCAGCGGCGTCACGATACCGGCGGCGTTGCCGATGCCGTTGAACACACCGCCCGTAATGCCGACGATCTCCTTAGGCGCCGTGTCCGCGACCACGGTCCAACCGAGCGAGCCGAAGCCCTTCCCGAAGAAGGCGGCGCACATGAAGGCGACGACCAGAACGCTGCTGTCGGTGTAGTTGCAGCCAATCATCAGTGCGCTCAGAAGCAGGCCGATGGTGATCGGCACTTTCCTCGCGACAGTCAGTGAGCCGGTGCGGCGCAGCAGCCAGTCGGAGATGAACCCGGTCGTGACACCACCGATGCAGCCGAAGATGGCGGGCAGCGCCGCGATGAACCCGGCCTGCAGCATGTCGAAGCCCCGGCCCTTTACCAGATAGGCCGGGAACCAGGAGACGAAGAACCAAGTGATGGAGGTGATGCAGTACTGCGCGATGAAGATGCCGACCAGCATGCGGCTGCGGAACAGCGTGCTGATGGGGAACTTCGCCGCCTCAGTTGTTGCCGCGGCCGGTTTGCTGCCCAGGTCCACCAGCGCGCCACCGGCACGGATGTAGTCGATCTCCGCCGGGGTGACGGTGGGATGCTCGGGAGGGGCGAAGTACTGGATGGCCCAGACCGTCCCGAGGATCAGCCCCAGCACGCCCATGATGCTGAAGATGTGCTCCCAGCCGAACATGTGGTCCAGCCAGCCCATCAACGGCGTGAAGATCACCAGCGAGACGTACTGCGCACTGTTGAAGATTGAACCCGCGATGCCCCGCTCGGTGGACGGGAACCAGGCGGCGATCACGCGGCCGGAGGCGGGGCCCACCGGGGATTCCAGGATCCCCAGCAGGAACCGCAGCACCATCAGCGCCAGGAACGGAAAGGAGAGCCACCCCACGCCGCTCATCAGGAAGGTGGCGACGGACCAGCCGACCAGTCCCACCAGGACGCTGCGCTTGGCGCCCAGCCGGTCCACCAGCCAGCCTGCGGGCACCTGCCCCAGCACGTATGCCCAGGCAAAGGAGGAGAAGAGCCACCCCATCTCGACCGACGACAGGCCGAGTTCCTGGGACATCCTGGGCCCGGCGACGGACAAGGTGGCGCGATCCCCGGTGCTGAGCGCGAGGACGATGGTGATGAGGCCAAGCGCGACGAAGCGCTTGTTGCCCGCCTCGGTCGGGTGCAAGTCCATGGGGCGTTCCTGGATTTTGTGCTTTGTTGGCTTGCCTGCCCGCCGCGTCTCACCTTTCGGCGGATCGGCGCGGCATTAAGCCGGAGGGGACCGACCGACGCGGCCGGTCCCGCAGGCCGTCAGTAGGACTTCAGGTGGTATCCGCGGCCCTGATAGTCGAAGTCGTGCAGTTCGTTGATCGCCACGCCCTGCTGCGCCGGGGAGGCGTAATAGGCGCGGATCTCGGAGATCAGGCCGCTCTGCGGGTCGAAGCGGTACCACTCGTCGCCGCGCAGCGCGGTGTTCTGCTTACTCTTCCAGTGCGTCCACTCGATCACCGCCTCTGGCACGCCGTCGGGGCCGCCGTCCTCGGGGCCGCAGAGCACGCGCTCGATGGTCCACTGGCTGCCGAGCGTTTCCACGCACCACACCCAGCCCTTGGCGATGGCGTCCGCGCCGCGCCAGGGCGCGCCGGGCAGGCCGGGCGGAAAGTAGTGCACCGCATCCGGCGTGAAGCAGGACACCAGCGCGTTGTAATCGGCGGCGTTGCAGGCGTTGAAGTAACGACGGATCAGGACCTCGCGCTTGTCCATGCCGTTTACTCCGCGGCTGCCGAAGCTGGCTTCGCGGCGCGGATCGTCGCCGCGTCCTCAGGACGGGAGCCCGCCGCCTGCCAGGCAGCGAAGTCGGCACGGGTCTGCTCGGTGGGTGGGTAGAGGCCCCAGAGCGCTTCCCCGGCCTCCACGCGCAGCGCCAGGTACTTCTCCAGGGGATCGCGCCGCTCGCAGGCTTCCAGCACCTGCAGCGCCACGTGGCGCGGGATCACGGTGATGCCGTCCTTCTCGCCGTGGACGATGTCACCCGGGTAGACGGCCACGCCCGCGCAAGCGATCGGCACGTTCAGGTCGGCGACGTGGTGGTAAGATAGACGGGTGGAGGCCACCACGGCCTGGCAGTAGGCAGGCAGGTCCATCTCGGCGATCTCGGACCCGTCGCGGAAGGAGCCGTCGGTGATCACGCCCACCACGCCGCGCTTCTGCATGCGCGTCAGCAGCATGTTGCCCATGGAGGCCGCGCGCGGGTCGTTGCGGCTGTCGATCACCATAACCTGGTTCGGCTGGGTGTCCTCAACGCCCACCCACTGGAGGTTGTCCGGGTTGGGCGTGGGTGTCAGGGTAGCGTAGGTTTCCTTGTCTTCCCGCGCCGGGATCATACGCATGGTGAAGGCTTCGCCTGCGAAGGACTTAACATTCGGGTTCAATGGCTTCAGCCCGACCAAGAAGCACTGCTTAAAGCCCAGGCGGAACAGTTCGGTCGTGATGGAGCCGCTGCTGCACTTCGCCAGGCGTGCCAGGTGATCGAGGGTGATAACGACATCGCTGTTCTGGGGCATGATGGAACCTCCAATGGTTCGGGCGTGGTGCTTCTTGGCTGACCCAACTGGTGGTCCGTCGCGGGGGTGCGGGTCAATCGGGCGCTCGCTGTTTATACTGTTCGGCCCATCGGAATGGCGCTAGCAGTCCCACATGATGGATCAGAGGTCCGATTCCGAACCCGCGCGGCCCGATGGAGCGGCCCTGCTGAGCAAGGCTTGCGACGTGCTGGAAGCCGTCGCGGCGGCGCCGGGCGGCATCGCGCAGTCTGAGTTGATGGTGCGGCTCGGGCTGTCCCGGACCACGACCTACCGCATCCTCGGGGTCCTGGTAGCACGCGGGCTGCTCCGGCAGGACCCGGCCAGGCGTGTCTACGCGGTCGGCTTCCGGCTGATGGAGATCGCCCAGGGGATGGGCCACGGGGCCTGGTCCGCGCCGGATCTGCCTGCCGTGGCCGCACCGGAGCTGCGGAGCCTGCGCGACGCCACCGGCGAGACCGCCTACGTGGCCGTCCTGGAAGGGCGCGAGGTGGTGGCCCTGGGTAAGTTCGAGGGGGCGCACGAAGTCCGCTCGGCCGCCCGGCTCGGCCAGCGCAAGCCGCTGCACTGCACCAGCCAGGGCAAGGCCATCCTCGCCTTCATGCCGGACGGTGATCGAGACAAGCTGCTGAAGCGCCTGCCCATGGCGCCGCTGACGCAACACACCATCACGGACCGCCGCCGCTTGGCTTCGGCGCTGCGGATCGTCCAGGCCCGGGGCTTCGCGACGGATGACGAGGAGATCGTCGAAGGCGTCCGCTGCGTCGGTGCCCCGGTGCTCGACCCCGAGGGCCAAGTGGTCGGCGCCGTCAGCATCGCCGGGCCCGCCTGGCGCATGACGCGCGAGCGCCTAGACCTCCTGGGCCCCGAGGTGGCCGCCGCGGGTCGCCGCATCGGTGCGCAGCTCCGAGCGGAGGTGCCAAAGGCGGCTTCTGGTACGCCTGCGCGGCCTGTCTCGGCTGTGGCGGCCTTCCACGGCGCCTTTCCCCGCTGGTCGTCCCGGGGCGGGCTGGTCTGGTGGTGCGACGTGTTGGCGCCCGAGCTGCGGTGCCTCCGCCCCGGCGGCCTTGATCGCCATGTCACCCGGACAGAGGTGCCTATCCGCGCCCTCACTCTGGATGAGCGCGGTGCGGCAATCCTGGTCGACATGGAAGGGGTTGTGACGCGAGTGACGCCCGACGGGCAAAGTGGGGCGTTGACCCCTCTTCGCGCGGCGCCGACAGCGCTGCGCATCCACCCCAACGGCGAAGCCTGGGCGGCCTTGCCGACGCCAGACGGCGGCAGCGTCATCGGCCCGCTGTCCGCCGCCGGGATCGCCAAGCCGGTCTGGCGCCTTCCCGGCGCGGTCTCCGCCCTCGCTTGGACGCCGGACGGCGCTGCGCTCTTCGCCGCCACACTCGCCCTCGGTACGGTCCATCGGCTCGAAGTGGGGCGGGCGGCGCCGCTGTTGCTTGCGCGGCTGCCCGCTGGCGGAGGCCGTCCGGCTGGGCTGGCGGTGGACCGGGATGGCGGCGTCTGGACCGCCCTGTACGATGGCTGGAGCGTGGCAAGGCTCGGGGCGGAAGGGGAAGTGGACCGGATCCTACCCCTGCCGGTCCCGCGGCCCACCGACCTCGGCTTCGGCGGGCCGGGATTGGACACGCTCTACGTTGCCACCGCGCGGGACGGGATGGCGCTGGACGCCCTGGCCGCCGCGCCGCTGTCCGGGCGCCTGCTAGCCCTGGGAGCCGGGGTTTGCGGCGTGGAGGAAGCCGAGGCGGCTTGGTTCTAGAGGCGACCGGGCTCTCGCTTTCACCCGGCTTCCCGGCATGTGGGACGCCGGGGCCGAGCATCCGGCGGTTCGCCTTGCCTGCGGCCCGCGCCTCCTCCATCTCCGTTTCCTAAATTGCGGTGCGCCAGCGATCGGGGAGAAACGGAATGTACATCGGCGAGCAGCTCATCAACCCCACCGATGCCCGCTTGCGCCTTTCCGCCCAGCTCGGCGCCCAGGGGATCGTCGTCGACACCCGGCCCAACGTGCAGTTGCTGGACGCGAACGGGCGGTGGGATCCCGCGAAGGTGGCCGAGCAGCGGAAGTTCGTTGAGCGCTTCGGGCTGCGGCTGGAAGTGATGGCGGTCGACATCGGCTCCATCCTGCTCGACAGCCTCTACAATCGCGAGCGCGCGGCGGCGACCGCCGAGGGCATCCGCCAGGACATCCGCGCCGCCGCGGCGGGCGGCGTGACCACCCTGAAGTACAACGTCCAGATGGTCGGCATCACCCGCACAGGCGTGGCGCAGGGCCGTGGCGGTGTTTCCTGCTCCGCCTTCAACGCCGCGGAGTACGATCCGGCCCGCGACGCGCAGTTCTCCTACTGGAGCGTCGGCCACCCCGACAGCAACCGCGAGGACAGTGACGAGCCGGTGAACGCCATCGGCACCCCCGAGGCCTGCGGCCAGGTGCTGGGCAGCAGCATCCCCGGCGTCACCGAGGAGCAGAGCTGGCAGGCCTTGGAGTACTTCGTCGAGCAGGTGATGCCGACGGCGGAGAAGGAAGGCGTACGGCTGGCCGGTCACCCGCACGATCCGGCGTACCCGCCGGGCGGGCTGAACGGCGTGAACCACGTGGTCGGCTCCCTGGCTGGCATCCGCCGCTTCCTGGACATCGCACCGGCCAACACCAGCCACGGGCTGAATTTCTGCCAGGGTACGGTGGCCGAGATGTCGGACGATCCCAACGGCATCGTGCAGGAGGCGATCCGCGAGTTCGGCGGCCGCAAGCGAATCTTCATGGTCCACTTCCGCAACATCAAGGGCGGCTACCTGAACTTCCGCGAGGCCTTCCCGGACGAGGGCGACGTGGACATGGCGGAGTCGATCCGCAGCTACCGCAGCGTCGGCTACGACGGCATCCTGTGTCCCGATCACGTGCCGCTGAGCGACCTGGACCCCGGCCGCGAGCGGTTCTTCGCCTTCGCGCTCGGCTACACCAGAGGCCTGCTGCAGGCGGCCTGAGACGGCGTCGCGGGAAGGAACATCGGCATGGCCACGCACAAGAAATCCCCCGAGGAGCTGCGGAGCGCGCGCTGGTTCGCGCCGGACAACCTGCGCTCCTTCCTGCACCGCTCGCGCGTGCTGCAGCTCGGCCTGTCGCACTCCGACTACGAGGGCAGGCCGATCGTCGCGATCGTCAACACCTGGTCGGAGATGAACCCCTGCCACGGGCATTTCCGCGAGCGGGCAGAGGACGTGAAGCGTGGCGTGCTGCAGGCCGGGGGGCTGCCGATCGAACTCCCGGCGATCTCGCTGTTCGAGAGCCTGGTGAAGCCGGCCGCCATGCTCTACCGCAACTTCCTGTCCATGGAGACGGAGGAGCTGCTGCGCTCCCAGCCCATCGACGGCGCGGTGCTGATGGGGGGCTGCGACAAGACCACGCCCGGCCTACTGATGGGCGCGATCAGCATGGGGCTTCCCGCCATCTTCGTGCCCGCCGGGCCGATGCTGCGCGGCAACTGGCACGGCCGCACGCTCGGCTCCGGCTCGGACGCCTTCAAGTATTGGGACGAGCGCCGCGCGGGCAAGATCAGCCGGAAGGACTGGCAGGAGATCGAGTCCGGCATCGCCCGGTCCGCAGGCACCTGCATGACCATGGGCACGGCCAGCACCATGACGGCCATCGCCGAGGCCATGGGCATGACCCTGTCCGGCGCCTCCTCCATCCCGGCGGTGGACGTCAACCACCACCGCATGGCCGCCGCCGCCGGGCGCCGCGCGGTGGAGATGGTGTGGGAGGACCTGACGCCCCAGCGCGTCCTGACGCGCGAGAGCTTCGAGAACGCCATCGCGGTCGCGATGGCCATGGGGTGCTCCACCAACGCCATCATTCACCTGATCGCCATGGCGCGCCGGGCGGGCACGGACATCGGCCTCGACGACTTCGACCGCGCCAGCCGCACCGTGCCGGTGCTCGCCAACGTGCGCCCGTCCGGCAGCACGTACCTGATGGAGGACTTCCACTTCGCCGGGGGCCTGCGCGGGCTGATGTCCCGCATCGCCCGGCACCTGCATCTCGACGCCATGACCGTCAGTGGCGAGACGCTGGGCGCCTGCATCGCGGACGCTGAGGTCTACAACGACGACGTGATCCGCACCGAGGCGAACCCGATCTATGCCGAGGGCGCGCTGGCCGTGCTGCGCGGCAAGCTCGCCCCGGACGGTTGCGTCATCAAGCCCAGTGCCTGCGACCCGCGGCTGCACGTCCACGCCGGGCCCGCTCTGGTGTTCGAGGACTATCCGGACCTCAAGGCCCGCATCGACCGTGACGACCTGGAGGTTACGCCGGACACGGTGCTGGTGCTGCGCAACGGCGGTCCCCTGGGTGGTCCCGGGATGCCGGAGATCGGCATGATCCCGCTGCCAGCCAAGCTGGTGCGCCAGGGCGTCCGCGACATGGTGCGGATCTCCGACGCCCGGATGTCCGGCACCTCCTACGGCGCCTGCATCCTGCATATCTCTCCGGAGAGCTACGTCGGCGGCCCGCTCGCCTTGCTCAGGACGGGCGACATCGTGGAGGTCGATGTCCCGAACCGCCGCATCGACATGCGGGTCGACGAGGCGGAGCTGGCCCGCCGCCGCGCCGCCTGGATGGCGCCGCCGCCGCGCTACGAACGCGGTTACGGCGCCATTTTCACCCAGCACGTCGGCCAGGCGCATGAGGGATGCGATTTCGACGTGCTGCGCACGGACCGCGGCGCGCCCGTGCCCGAGCCGGACGTGTTCTGAGGAGGCCGGCCATCACTGCCACGCCAGCCCCGCCGAGTTCCTCCGCATCTATGAGGAGGAGGGCTACGCGGTGTAGACAGCCATCCTGGGCAACCTGCTCGGCTACTTCACCACCGAGACCGGGGTGCAGGGCCAAGTGGTCCACCTGTGGGGATACGAGAGCCTGCAGGACCGGCAGAAGCGCCGCGCGCGGCTGTTCGCCGAGCCGCGATGGCTGGGTTGCCTCGCCAAGGTGAAGCCGATGCTCCGGAGCATGGAGAACCGGATTCTGGCCCCCCACCCGCTTCTCGCCCATCGGCGGCGTGGCTCCCTACGTGCCCTCCGCCACCTGACGTCCCCTGCCCGCAGTGCGAGCGCTTAGCATCCGGCCACGCCGTCTCGGTGCGTGGAGCGCCACCTTGCTCAACAAAGGGCCCCGTGCCGCGGCGCGGCTTGCAGCCGCCCGGTTCGCTACCAGGATGTACCGGAGGCGCAGGTCACGGCCGCAGCAGCGCAATCCGTTGCAGCAAGTCGCGCAGGGGCTCGAGGGCTGGATTGGCGTTGTCCGGCCGCCAGATTGCATGCAGCTCCACCAGCGGCGCCGACGGGATGGCCATCGGGCGGAAGGCCACGCTGCCGAAGGAGGCGTTGCGCGCCTCCTCCGGCACCAGGGCAAGCCCGGTGCCCGCGCTGACCAGGGACAGGATGGTGTGCGCTTGCGACACGGCCTGCACGACGCGCGGCTGGATACCGGCGGCCGCGAAGGTGTTCGATAGCAGCGCGTGCATGTAGGGCCCGTCGGTCGAGTACATGACGAAGGGCTCGCCATTCAGGTCGCGCAGCCCGACGCGGCGCTTTGTGGTCAGGGGATGGCCCTGGGGCAGCGCCAGCGCCAGCCCCTCCCGCATGACGCAGGTGGAGGAGAGGTTGTCCGGCAGGGGGAAGGGCCGCACCAGGCCGATGTCCAGGCGCCCCATCCGCAGAGCCTCCAGCTGCGCGGCGCCATCCATCTCCTTCAGCACGATTTCCATGTCCGGCAGCTCGGTGCGGGTCTGCTCAACTAGGCGTGGCAGGAAGGCGTAGGTCGAGGCGCCGATGAAGCCGAGGTTCACCCTCCCCCGCCCCCGGCTCTGTACCGCCCGCCGGGCAACCTGCGCAGCCCGCTCGCTGGCGCCCAGCAGCGCACGGGCTTCCGGCAGCAAGGCTTGGCCGGACGCTGTCAGCGCCACTGCGTGGCGCGATCGGTCGAAGAGCTGCACGCCAAGTTCGGCCTCCAGAAGCTGGATCTGACGGCTGAGCGGTGGCTGCGTCATGTTCAGCCGCCGGGCGGCGCGGCCGAAATGCAGCTCCTCCGCCAGGGCGACAAAGGATCGGATGTGGGTAAGGTCGAGCATGACGGGCTACGTAATCCAGGAACTGCATAACCACGATACCATCATGATGTTGGACCCGCATCATCTGGGAATCTAGGGTGGCAACCGAACCATGCCGGGCTGGCTCCTGTACCAGCCCAGGGAGGGAGGAAGCCGTGTTCCTGTCCATGTCCACCGCCGACGCGGTGAACGACCCCGTTCTGCGCCTGGATTCCCAGGACAACGTCGTTGTCGCCAGGCAACCGATCGCGCGTGGTGCCCGCCTGCCGTCCGAAGGCGTGACGGCGCTGGAGGATGTGGCGGCCGGGCACAAGCTGGTGACCCGTGACATCCCGGCGGGCACGCAGGTCGTGCGGGGCGGCATCGCAATCGGCACCGCGACCAAAAACATCGTGGCTGGCCAGCCGCTGCGCGCGAGCGACGTCTCCGTGGAAGGGGTGACGCTGCCAAGCCTGAGCGTGACCTTCGAGCGCCCGGCGGCTGCTGCCGCCACCTTCCAGGGCTTCGTGCGCGAGGACGGGCGCGTGGGCACGCGCAACTTCATCGGCGTGTTCGTGGTGGGCAATTGCGGCGCGACCGCCGCGCGGCAGGCGGCCGACTGGTACGGCGAGGAGCGGCTGGCGGCCTTCCCGAACGTCGACGGCGTGGTGCCCTACGTCCACGAGATCGGCTGCGGCATGGAAATGACTGGCGAGCCGATGGACCTGCTGCGCCGCACCATCTCCGGCTTCATCCGCAACCCGAACACGGCAGGCGCCGTGGTGGTCGCGCTGGGCTGCGAGCGCAACAACCTCAAGGGCTTCCTGGAGCAGGAAAAGCTCGCCGTAGGCGACCGCCTGCACACCGTCACCATCCAGGAGGTCGGCGGCATCCGCAATGCGGTGGACACCGCCAAGGCGATGGTGGACGCCATGCTGCCGCTGGCCAATGCGGCGCGGCGGCAGGAGGTCTCGGCCAAGCATCTGGTGCTCGGGCTGCAATGCGGCGCACCGGATGGCTTCACTGGCCTGTCCGCTAACCCCGCGCTGGGCATCGCGGTGGACCTGTTGGTCGCCGCTGGCGGGACGGCCATCCTGTCCGAAACGCCTGAGATCCTGCTGGCGCAGGACGCCTTCCTGACCCGCACCGCCAGCCCGGCGGTGGGCGAGGCGCTCCGCGCACGGCTGGACTGGTGGCGCGACTACAACCACGGCAAGGACACGCAGTTGAACGGCGTGCTGGACCGCGGTCACGCCGCGGCTGGTCTCGCCAGCGTGTTGGAGAAGTCGCTGGACGGAGCCAGGAAGGCGGGGGGCGCCCCGATCGCCGAGGTGCTCCGCTACGCCGACCGCGTGACCGGTCCTGGCCTCGTTTTCATGGACACGCCCGACTACGACCCGGTGTCGGTCACCGGCCAGATCGCGGGCGGCGCCAACCTGATCGCCATGACCACGGGACGCGGCACCACCTTCGGCTCCCTGCCTGCTCCGACAGTGAAGATCGCGTCCAACAGCGAGACCTTCGCGCGCATGGTGGACGACATCGACCTGGATTGCGGACCGGTGCTGGACGGCGCGGTGAGCGTGGAGGAGATGGGACGGCGCGTCTTCGAGGCGCTGTTGCGCCACGCATCGGGCGAGAAGACCAAGGGCGAGATCGAGGGCGCTGGAGAGAACGAGTTCGTGCCCTGGCCCATTGGCGTCCTGGCGTGAGGGAGGACAGCACCATGAACGACCAGATCACCCGCGCCAATTTCAACCCCTTCATCCGCCTGGATCCCCTGGACAACGTGGTTATCGCGCGGATGCCGGTGCAGGCGGGCACACCTGTGCCGTCCGAGAGCACGGTGACGCTGCATGACGTGCCGTCCGGCCACAAGATCGCGGCGCACTTTATCGCCAAGGGCGAGGCGGTGCGGAAGTACAACACAGTGATCGGCTACGCCTCCGAGGACCTGCAGCCCGGCACCTGGATGCACAGCCACAACATCCTCTTCGACGAGGTGGAGAAGGACTATGCCTTCTCCAAGAACTACGTGCCGACCGAGTACGTGCCGCAGGCGGAGCGCGCGACCTTCCAGGGCATCCGTCGCGCCGACGGTCGCGTGGGCACGCGCAACTACGTCGGCGTCTTCGTGCTGGGCAACACGGGCGGCACGGCGGCGCGCAAGATCGCCGCGTGGTTCACGCCGGACCGCCTAGCGGGCCACCCGATGGTGGACGGCGTCGCGCCCTTCATCCACCAGATGGGCGACGGCATGGAGCGGTCCGGCGAGCCGATGGCGCTGCTGCGCCGCACGCTCGGCGGGTACATCCGCAATCCCAACACCGCAGCTTCCCTGATCATCGCGACGGGCATGGAAAGCAACGATCTCGAGGACTTCCTGGCCGAGCAGGGGTTGCAGCGCGGCCCGACGCTGCGGACGCTGGTGATCGGCGACGAGGGCGGGCTGCGCCGCTCGATCGAAGCGGGCATTGCCCAGGTGAAGGAGATGCTTCCCGCCGCCAATGCCGTGACGCGTGAGCCGGTCTCGGCCGAGTACCTGACGATCGGCATGCAGTGCGGCGGGTCGGACGGCTTTTCCGGCCTGTCGGCCAACCCCGCCCTTGGCGCCGCCATGGACATCCTGGTGCGCCATGGCGGCACGCCGATCCTGTCCGAAACCTCCGAGATCTTCGGCGTCGAGCACACGCTAACGGCGCGCGCCGTGACGCCCGAGGTCGGGCAGAAGCTCGTCGATCGCATGAACTGGTGGCTGGCCTACAACGAGGGCCGGGACTGCCAGATCAACGGCCGTGTCAGCCCGGGCAACAATGCCGGTGGTCTGGCCAACGTGCTGGAGAAGTCACTCGGTGGCGCCAAGAAGGGTGGCAACTCGCCCCTGATGGAGGTCTACCGCTACGCCGAGCCGGTGACGCAGCGCGGCCTCGTCTTCATGGACACGCCGGGCTACGACCCGGCCTCCGCCACCGGGCAGATTGCGGGCGGCGCCAACATGGTGATGTTCACCACCGGGCGCGGCTCATGCTTCGGCTCCCTCCCCGCACCCACCATCAAGCTCGCCTCCAACACACCGATGTACGAGAGGATGGTGTCCGACATGGACATCAACTGCGGCATCGTCATCGACGGCGAGGCGACGGTGCAGGAGATGGGCCAGCTGATCTTCGAGCAGCTGCTGCGACATGCCTCCGGCGAGCGCACCAAGAGCGAACTCAGCGGCATGGGCACCAACGAGTTCGTGCCCTGGCCCATCGGGGTGCTGGCATGAGCGCGGCTGGGACCGCGGCGGGGCTGGAGGCCGACATGCTCGGCCACGACACCCACGGCCTGGAACTGGCCGTACGCTATCTCGGCGAGATCGAGGGCGGGGGCATGGCGGTCGCGGGAGAGCCGGAGGTGCTGTCGGATCGCGGCGCCTGCCTGGCCTGGGACGGCAGGCGGCTGCCCGGCCCGTGGCTGGTGACCCGCACGCTGGAACTCGCCTTCGAACTGGTCAGTCAGTATGGGGTCGTGAGCGTTGCCATCGGCAACAGCCACCATATCGGCTGCCTCGCCGCCTACCTGGAGCGGGCGGCAGCCCGCGGCATGGTGCTGAGCCTGCATTCCTCCGCACCCGGCGTGGCCACGACGGCGTTGGTCGCGCCTATCGCGATCATCTTGCAGCTCGATCCGCGCCCGGCCGGCTTCACGCGATGCAGTTGGTAAAGGCCGCGCTCGATCCAGCGGGAATCATGAACCCTCAAGCGGTCTTGCCCGACTGAAACAAGGGACGTAGGCCCGCAATGTGGGACACCGAAGCTTCCGCGACGTCCTTCGCTGTAGAGTCGTCATTTTCTTCGCTGCTATTTGGGTCCGGTAATGTTCACCGAACACGCAAGTCGGGGCTCGAAATCCAACCGCTGATTTGTCCCGAATCGCGAAAATCCAGAACGTCCGGTACGGGACGCAGGAGGAAACATGACGCATCTGCATCCGACGCGGCGTGGTTTGTTGGCCTTGACCTCGGCCTTGGCAGGGCTAGCGATACGTCCTGGCTCCGCTTCGGCTCAGACTTGGCCGAGCCGCCCCATCACCTTCGTGGTGCCCTTCCCGCCCGGCGGCACGAGCGATACCATGGGCCGCATGCTGGTCCAGGAACTGACCAAGGCGCTGGGCCAGCCCGTCGTGGTGGATAATCGCGCCGGTGCAAACGGCATCATCGGTTCCGCCGCCGTGGCCCGTGCGCCCGCAGATGGAACCACCTTGCTGCTGTCCGGCATCGGCTCGCATGCGATCAATGCGGGGCTCTACCGCTCCATGCCCTACGATCCCGTGAAGGATTTCACGCACATCTCGCTGATCGCCTCGGGCCCGAACGGGATCGCGGTGAATCCGGACTTCCCGGCTCGGACCCTCGCCGACCTGGTCGCCCTGGCTAAGCGCGATCCCGGCAAGCTCAGCTATGCTAGTTCCGGCACGGGCTCGTCGGGCAACCTGACGATGGAACTGTTCAAGCAGAAGGCCGGGCTGTCCATCGTTCATATCCCTTATCGCGGCGGCGCACCCGCGACGACGGATGTGTTGGGTGGGCAGGTGCCAATTCTGATTACCAATGCCGACGCCATCCTTCCTTTCTCAAAGGAAGGCCAGCTTCGCATGCTTGCGGTCAGCAGCGCAGAACGGAACGCGCTGTTTCCTGACGTTCCGACTATCATCGAGAGCGGCTTCCCCGACGTGGTGGCGGTCTCCTGGACCGGGCTGTCGGCGCCCCCCAACCTGCCGACGCTGATCACCACGCGCCTGCAGACCGAGGTTGCGAAGGCAGTGAATGGGCCGCTGAAGGAGAAACTCCTGGCCCTCGGGCTTGCCCCGGGCGGCAACTCCTCCGAGGACTACACAAGCTTCGTCGCAGCTGAGACAGCGAAGTGGAAGGCCGTGGCAGCCTCCGCAGGAATCGTGCCAGAGTAAGCCACGGCGGCGTGGCCGTGAAGTGGCTCCGCCGCGCCCTCCCGCCCCTTGCAGAAGACACGATAGCCGTCGCTCTTTGTAGGGCCGCAGACACAAACCTGCCTCTACTGAACTACCGGCCAGTAGTTGCCGCAATCGGTGGCTACCCACGGGCTGGCCGCGCATGCACGTCGCGCCCCAGCTGCGGCTGGAGAGCGAGCCAGACGGCCGCCGTCTGCATCGCGGCCAGCGCCTGCCAAGCGCTGCGCTGCTCTAGTAGCACGCTCTCCGGCTGCTCGGATAGCCGGCGCGGCCCGGCCTCCCGGGGATGACCCTTGGATGCCCCTCACCCCGCCGCGTTGTCGTCCGTGCCGCCGCTTCCGGCCGCCCGCGCGAGCCCGGCCCGCGCCGTCCGGAGCGCCGCGTCCACCGCCTGCATCGCCGCCGCCAGCTCGCCGTAGTCAAAGGCCGGCCGGGCGAGCGGTGCGGCGGGCGGCAGCGGCGGCACCGTCTCCGCCTCGGGCTGCGCCTCCGTCTCGGGCGGCCGCGCGCGCGGCCGCCCCCGCCCCCGCCCCCGCCCCCGCCCGGGCACCGGCCGGCGCGGCGGCGCGGCAGCCTCGCGCAATGGCACCAGGCCGGCGAGGCCGAACAGCCGGCGGCTGTGGCGGTGCGTCACCTCCACTGCGGCCCCGCGGCGGACGAGCTCGTCGAGGATCGCACCGGCCGCCTTCACCGACAGGCCCAGCGCGGCGGCCAGCGTGGTGGCCGAGACCAGCGGCACGGCGGCGAGCAGGTCCACCGCCGCGGGCGTGCGCGAGGTCCGGCGCCGCCCGGCGGCCACCGCCGCCCGCGCCGCGCGCCAGCGCCGCTCCATCTCGACGAGCAGGTCCAGCGCTGCCCCCGCCTCGGCGGCCACCGCCCGCAGGAAGACGGGGATCCAGAGGGGCGGCTCCCAGGGCTGGCCAGGTCCGAGTGCCGCCGCCCAGCGCCGCACCAGCGCAGCGCGCAGCGGCGGGCGCGCCTCCCCGTCGCTCTTGATGCGCCGGCAAAGGACCGGTTCGTCGCATCTGGCACAACTTGGCACGCCGGCCGCGCGGCGCTCCCCTCCGGGCCGCAGGCGAGGAGGACCGTCGGATGGCGCGGGTGGGCCACGCGCGGGTGAGCACCGAGGAGCAGGCGACGGCGCGGCAGCGCGACGAGCTGCACGCCGCCGGCTGCCGCACGGTGGCCGAGGAGCACGCCTCGGGCGGCGACCGCGACCGGCCGGTGCTCGCCCAGCTCCGCTCCGGCGACACCCTGGCGGTGGTCGAAGGCCTGCGGGCCCGCGGCGTGCACTTCCGCAGCCTGCGCGATCCGGTCGACACCGCCAGCCCGCAGGGGCTGTTCACGCTGCAGGTGCTCGGCGCCGCTGCCCAGCTCGAGCGCGCGCTCATCCGCGAGCGCACCCGCAGCGGCATGCGCGCCGCTGCCGCCCGGGGGAGCCGGCCGGGCAACCCGGGCCTGCGGGTGGGCGATCCGGCGGCGCGGCAGGCGGTCGCCGCGGCGCGCCGGGCGTCCTACCTCGCCCGGCTGGTGACCACCGCCGACGCGTGGCTGCCGGCGGTGCGGCGGCTGCGGCAGGGCGGCCGGTCCTGGGAGGATGTCGTCCGCCATCTCAACGCCCGCCGCGCCGCGGGCTTGCCCGGCTGGACCGGCCAGCGGCTGGCCCGGGCGGTGCGACGGCTGGTGGCGGAGGGCCTGGTCGAGCGGACCTCTCCTGCCGGCCCCGGCGCCCGACCGGCCGCACTGCGACCCAGGGGCGACGCTGCGCGCGATCGGCGCGCGGCTGGAGGCGATCCGCGAGCGGACGCCCCGGGGCGGCACCACCTGGCGACCGGGCTCGGTCGCGCATGTCGTCGCCCGCGCCTGGAAGGCCGGCCTGTGCCGGCCCCGTACAGCGATCCGCCGCCGGGGCCGGCAGGAGGGTCACCTCTGAGCAGCCGCGCCCGCCGGCGAGCTAACCCTGGCAAAAGGACTCGTTTTGATGCTGCAGCTTTGCTGATGGATTACGTGTGGTGATCCCAGCACTTTGCTCGTTGCGGCTCAGCCTTGCGTCCTGAAGTGGGAGCGCTCCAGCTTGGTGCCTCGTCCCCGTCACGCCGCACGGGCCGCGCGGTTGAGCGGTCAGCGGGCTGGACCCATAGTCTGCGCAGGATTTGCCGGGGGTCCGCATGGCGCAGGTCGACGTTCGGAGCGTGGAGATGGCGGAGGCGGCCGCGGCGCTGGCGCGGGACATGGCGCCCGGCCTCTCCGCGGTGCTCATCACGCACTTCCTGGATGCCGAGACGCTCGACGTCTTCCGTCCCAGCGAGGACGACCTCGCGGTGGTGGGCGCGGTGAACCGGGCTGTGGCCGCCGCCCTGGCCGTCGAGGGGGTCGAGGTTTTCGTCCAGGTCGCGGACAAGGCCTCGTTCAGGAGATGGATGGACCAGCATCCAGACGCGCCGGGCAAGCAGTCTGCCTGGCGGAACCGGGGCGGGATGCTGCGCGGCGCGGACGCCCTGCGGGCCTTGGGCCTGGACCCGTCCGCCGCCCGGCCCCGGAACAAGCCTGGCCGGGCCTCCGGCACCCCCGCGGAGCGGCTCATGCGCGCCTTCGCGGACGAGGAGGGGAGCGAGTTCCCGGATCTCGCGGACGAACTCCTGCGGGAGGGGCGCGAAGGGGTTCTCGCGCTCGCCATCCGCAAGACGGCCGACCGCTACGGGGAGGAGGCTGCCGACGACATGGAGCGGGAACTCCTGGAACTCGCCGAGGCCGCGGATCTCGGGCCCTCGGGCTGGTCGCAGCTCGTCACGGTCCCGGTAGCCCTGCCGCCCGGCCCACCGCCGGACGCCGAATCGCTGGGCGCCAGCCTCGCCGCGTCGGGCGTCCTCGAGGAGCAGGCGGAAGTCCGGTTCCTGCCGGGCTGGCGCTCCCCGGAGACCTTCGCGAGGCTTACGCCCTGCGCGCTCCGCCGCGCGCTGGTCGAAATGCTGGAGGGGCGCGAGCCCGCCGCCATGCCGCCCGCCGCGCCGGAGGCCCTGTCCGAAGGCGGCTTCGGCGTCCTGGTCGGCCTGCAGATCGACTGGGGCATCCCGACCTGGGAGGAGATTGCGGCAAACGGCCCGCCCGAGGAACCGGAGGACGAGAAGGCGCCCGAGGACCGGGCGCTGGCGGAGCGCTTCGACCGCTGGCGGATGGCGGTGGCCGAGGCGGTCGAGGGCTGCGTGCCGCTCGGCATCCTCGCGCCGTCCCAGGTCGAGGCCGAGATCGAGGACTTCCTGGCGGAGGCAGGGCAACACACGGACGGTGTCGACGAGATCCGGGAGTTCGTGGAGGTCGCCCGCCGGGAGGCGCCGGGCGAGGAGGTCGTCTGCCGCCCGGAGGTCGCTGGGGACAGCCTGGAGCTGACGCTCTTCACGCGCAGCGGGCGGCTCCTGGACAGCCTGACCCTGCCGCCGGAGCGGCTCCCCCTGCGGCCCGAGGAGATGCCGCGCCTCCTCAAGGTGTTTGTCCCCCTGGTGGAGGACGTGCCCGGACGGTGAGCCGGGCGCCCGCCCGGCTCAGGCCGCCCGGAACCGCTGTGGATCCTCGATGCCGAGCTCCGCGCCCTTGGCGTCGAAGGCGTCCGCGTAGACCTGGCCCAGCTGGCCCGGGTGCCCGCCCTCGCCGACCAGCTCGGCAAGGGCTTCGGCGCCCCCGCCAACCGCCACCGTCATCAACCGGGTCGCCTGGGCGGCCAGGCCCGCCGAATGCATGGTCTCGATGGCCAGCCGGGCCTCCGCGACGGAGAGGTGCCGCTCCAGCTCCGTGACCTGCGCGGTCCTTTCCTCCAGGGCCGCCCTGAGCTCCCCGAGATTCGCCTCGGCGTTGGCAACCGCGCGCTCGAGGCGGTCCAGCGGCGATCCGGCGGAGCCGAGGAGGAACTCCGCATCCCCCTGCAGAAACGCGGGGCGCGGCGGGATCTCGGCGTCCAGGTCCTGGTTCATGCGGCCTCCTGCTGCGCGACGGCGGAGGCGGCCCCTTAGACTGGGCCGCCCGGCTTGGGAATGCGCCGCGCCTCCGAACCAGTCCTCCTGCGGGACGCTACCGGTTGGCGGCCTTGTTCGTACCGACGTTCTCGTGCCACTCGACCGGCGTCCCGTCCCAGGAGGTGATCTGCTTCCCCGGCCATTTCCGGCGGACGTAGACGTGGAACGCGTCCCCCTCCGCCGCGACGTAGCCGGACTTCCCGTCGGTCAGCTTCAGATGGCGTGCCAGGAGCTCCGCCTGCTCCCGCATGTAGTCGTCGGAGCCGCCCATCGGGTCCCTCCCTGGGCACCGCGCCGGGGCCGGGAAAGGACGCCCGGCCGCGCGGCGCGTGTATCCCGACAACACGGTGGCCGGTGGCCGGTTGCGAGGCGGCGCCCCTTGCCTGAGCTGGCCACATGCTGTCCGTGGCAAACTCTCGCAGCCGGCCAGCTGAAGCCCAAAGCCTGGGAGGGGTCCAGGTGCTTGCCTTCACCGGATGCCAAGCTGGCCTGCTGGGTGCAGTCGGAAACGCACCTGATGTCCGAGGACGAGCAAGCGTCCTAACCGGCTCCGGAAATAAGCCGCTGGGTCCCTTGCTTCTGGCGGATGGCCGCCAACCGGTCGCTGAGGTTGGTTGGTGCCGGCAGGCGCCCCGCCGCCGCATCCAGGGCGGCGGCAATGTTCGGATCGTCCTTCTCCGGCTGCGTTGGGGCTAACAGCTTGGCCTTGGCGTTGGCGGCTTCAGCCTGTGCCAAGTCCCGGGCGGCAGCATCCCGCATCGACTTCAGCGCCACACTCAGGCCGCTGGTAGCACCACTCAGCCCAGCCGCTTGGCGAGCAGCCTCAGCACGGCGTTCTGCGGCTTCCCGCTGCGCATCCGCGCGCGTCATGTCCCGCTGCGCGCGCGTCAGCTCCGAACGCGCGGATTTTAGCTTGTTGCCCGCCTGCTCGTAGGTTTGCTGCAGTGTGTTCAGGAAATCCTGCGCATCGGCAGCGTCCTGCTTCTCCCGCTCCACCTCCGGCGCCATTTCTTCCAGCATGGTGAGAAGCGTGCCGAGCGAGTGTTCCAGCTCGCTCTTCTGAGTGGGATCGGTTGCTGCCTCCACCCGGCTCTGGAGTTGCTCGGCGGCCGCGAGGCGCTGCTGGGACAAAGCCTGGATGGCGTCGGCTTCGCGCTTCTCGCGTGCATAGGCTTGGCGTGCCTCGGCGACCTGTAGGCCGAGTTGATCGAGATGCTGCTCCATGGTCCGCAGTTCCGCCTCGGTGGCGGATTTTGGATCCCAGCGAACAATGGCTTCGACGGCATTGTTGACGGCTTGATCGGTCTTCACGCCGACAAGGTTCCGGATGAAGGCAAGCATGGCGATCTCCCTTTTAGGTTGTTCTGACTAGCCCGCCATGGCGCCGGCATTGAGCAACGCTACCGCGAGCTGCACGCCCACCAGCAGCCAGGCGGCGGCAAGATTGCCCGCCTCGATCATGCCGCGCAGGCCACGGATCAGCAGCGTGGCGGCAACAAAGGTCAGCAGCTGCAGAACCAGCGCCACCAGGCCCCAGATAAGGATATCGAGCGAGAAGCGGCTCGTCGCCAGCGTGGCCCCGAGCGGGACGGCAAGCGCCACCATGCTGCCCGCCAGCACAACGCCGGCCGCAGTGTTGCCCGCGCGGATCAGCCGCATCTCATGAAACGGGGTGATGGTCATGTACACCGCCATACCCACGATCAGCAGCGCCAATGTCAGCGCGAACTGCACGACGAGAACGGGCAGGCCTTCCTGCAAGGTGCCGAGGATCACGTCCATGGTTGTCGCTTCATCCTTCGCTGCGGCGGTTCAGGCCAGTGACAGGGAGGCTGGGTTGATGTCCAGCCCGGCGCGGATCTCGACCCAGGCCTGACCACCATCCTCGACGGCGGCAACCAGGATGTATTCTGTCTGGGGAGCGGGCATGGGCAAGCCTGTGGGCGCAGCATAGAGCATGGCCTGGCTGGTGACGGTTCGGCGGCCCGAAGCTGAAGCGACTTCCTCGACCAGTTGCCGCGGCTGGACGCGCGACCGGCCGGGCGACCAGGCACGGGCATAGAGCTTGCCATCCTTCGTCTGGAACTCCGGCCAGCCGATCATGCCTTCCCGCGGGTCCAGCCAGGCGCCCCACTCCGCTTCGTCAGCCGGCGTGACCTCATCCATCAGGGCGAAGTAGCGGCATTCGTCCGGCTCGTTGTTCTCGCCGAGGTGCAGTTGCAGCATAGCCTTGTCGCCTGGCAGGTACAGGCGCACCAGCCCACCCGGGGCCTCGCCAACGATGCGGCCAACCTCCTCCACGCTGGTCGTCTCGCCGGCACCCGGAGGACTGGAAAGGTGGGTAGAACCCGCCGCCAGCAGGAATGGCGTTGGGTCCAGCGTCAGCGTCATGCCGACCCGAAAGCGGGAGGGAGCATAGCCCTCGCCGGAAACCTTGTGGCGCAGCATGTTCGCCGCGCTGGCCAGAGTGCCACCCGTTGCCATCCCACCGGCTCCGCCCGCCCGCTCTTGCGCGGCGCGCAGGCCGCTGCGGCGGCGCCAGGCCATTACTCCCAGCAGGCCGCCGCCCAGCAACACCACGCCGGCCACCGAGGCCGGAATGCCGTTGCCGCCCTGTTCCGCCCGGTCCAGGCTGGGTGTGCGCCGGTCCGATAGCCCGGCGCCCTCGCTCCCCGTGGCGACCTCGGCCGGTACGCCGGGGGGCAGGTAATTCGGGTCGCGGGGCTGGTCGCCGTTCTCGGCGATTCGACGGTCCAGGTCATCGAGGCGGGCACGTACTTCGGCGTCATTCTGCGCCCGGCGCTCGGCTTCCTGCCGCCATTCCTGGTAACCCGGGTCATCCTGGTGGTTCCGGAAGAAGTCGGAGTGGCCAGGGCGGTTCAGCGTGCTGAACAGAAACCACAGGAAGGCTGCGTCCCAGACGCCGAAAGAACGGGGGCCACTCAGCACAGATCCTGGAATGGACCAGCCGCGGTCACGGTACCAGCCGCCGTAGTTCGCCCCCGGCGCCGTACGATACCCTCCGGCGTCGCCACCACCTGGGAAGCCGAAGCCACCACCAGCGCCCCTTGATGGAACTGGAACCGGGGCGGGGCGTGTCGCCCGTTCGGCGGCGGCCTGGCTTTCCCGCATCCTCCGAAGGGCATCCGCAGCCTGGGACCGATTGTAGCTGCGGTCTCCAGCTGAGAGGCCGCCGCTGTAGGGTGTGGCGCCGCCGCCGGAGCGTGGCAGCGTATAGCCTCCCGAGGAAGGGGTGCGCGGCCGCGCGTAACTGCCGGAGCCGCCTACGGACGGTGTGCGGGCGGAGCCGCCAGGGCGCGAATAGCCGCCGCTGGAACGGGGCCGCGCCTCCGCCGGGGCGCTGAAGCCAGCAACGCCAGATGACAGAACCGCAGCTGACAGAGCCATTGTCACGGGCAGTGACGGCGCTGTCTCCGGTGCTTGCAGCAACAGCAGGCCCAACAGGCTGACCGGCAGGCGTGCCCTCATCGCGACATGGTCCTATCCATTTACAGGCTGTTGACAAGCAGGTCGGCTTATCAACTGTCCGGTCTTAATCTTCCGGCATGAGGCAGGCCGCTTCCAATGCGCTGAGGACCAGGAAAGGGGCCTCTCTTTCCTCCTTCATTTCGATAACCACGAAGCCATCGCGGTTAGCGAAGGCCCTAAGCTCCCCGTAGAATGGATCATCATGCGGGTGCACAATCTCGACCATAGCAGCCTCCTCGAAGCCAAACGTCTGCGGTACGTCACAGTTTTCTTGGCGGCAAAACCATGCTTGTTTCTTGGCGGCAAAACCATGCTTGCGCATCTGAGAAATTACAGGCGGCTACGCACGCTAATCCCGGCTTAGCGTGCGTGAGGCGGTGCCGGAGCTGGGTTGCCACATTGCTGTGCCCCGGGACGTCCCTCGTGGTTCGGTCGAACGGTGGAGAGGGAGGCCCGCCCGCCGAAGCTGATCGTCCGCATCTCCAGGTGGAGCCGCACCCCGGCAGAGCAGCAGAATTTCGCCTGTATGTTGAATATATGATGATCTATTATCCTATTAATTGACGGACACGAGGGGGACGCATGAGAGGACAGAAGACGCCGAGGCCGGAACTGCGGCATGAGCCGCGGACGCGAATGATCCAGCGTGCCAGGGTCGTCTTTGGTACGGCGGTTCGCGACGCTGCGGTGCTGGATCTCTCCAGCACCGGCGCGCGGCTCCACCTCCTGCGGGCCACAGAGGTGCCTGAGCAAGTACAGCTTCATCTGCCGGACGGCACAACCGTGACGGCCCGGCGACGCTGGCGACAAGACGAACAGATCGGCTTTGCCTTCGTCGCTCCGCCTGTGGCGCACCAGGACCGCGGATCACCCGGCGGCCCTGCGCGCGGCGCCCAACAGCGCAGGTCCTCGTCTGCCAGTCAGGGACACAGGCCCTTGCGGGACGGCCTGTCTGCCCGGGCAGCAAGGTTATCCGGACGCCTCCGGTCGACGGGCCCGTCGACAGGGCCCGGTCCGGCAGATGCCGGGGCATGTCCCGGATACCCACCGCGTTGGTGTCGGTAGGCCAGAGCTAGTGCGGAGGGCAGCGCCGTTTCACCGGCGCGAGCGGCTGGTGGCGGAGGGCTTGGTCGAGCGGGACCTCTCCTGCCAGCCCCGGCACCCGACCGGCTGCTCGCCGTGGTGGCCGGCATTGTGCGCTCCGACCCGGGGGCGACGCTCCGCGCGATCGGCGCGCGGCCGGAGGCGATCCGCGAGCGGACGCCCCGGGGCACCACCACCTGGCGCCCGGGCTCGGTCGCGCATGTCGTCGCCCGCGCCCGCAAGGCCGGCCTGCTGCCGGCCCCGCAGCCCCAGGGATTAGAGCCTTGAATCGATAGCGGAGCCCGCCTCGGGCTGGAGGAAAGTCCCTCAGGGGGCCGATCCGTCTGCCTCGTCTCCGGCGGCAAGACAGGAAGGGGAATTCTCACATAAAGTAGATTTGTATACATTCTGATCCAACCTCCCTTGGCGCCGAAATAGGCAGTGCCTAAGCTTCCCTGAACGAGGGCCGGCCATCGAGGCTTGCTGCCGGGTGGTGCGGAATGGGCGGGGCGCCTCAGAACGGGTCGGCCGGCATTAGCACGCCAGCGGCCAGCAACATGCCCGGGCCCTCCACCTCACCGGCCCAGGATCCCGCCAGCATGAGCGCTGCCAGCACCTCCCTCTCCGCGAAGTCCGGCGACACCCCGAGCCTGCCGCGCTTCATCTATGCAGGAACTGACGCCGACCACGGCCCGGAACTCTGGACCAGCGACGGCACCGAGGCTGGCACGCACCTGCTCAAGGATATCTGGCCCGGGGCGCACGGGTCCGACGTCGGCGACGTGACGCGCCTCGCCGACGGGCGGCTCGTCTTCACGGCGCAGGACCCAGAGCATGGCTACGAGTTGTGGGTCACCGACGGGACCACGGATGGGACGACGATGCTCTACGACGTCGGCGACGGCGACGGCTCATACTGGCCCGCCAACCTGACGACGCTGTCGGACGGGCGCATTGTGTTCACCGGCCGGACGGTCGGAACCGGAGAGGAGCTCTGGATCACGGACGGCACGCGCGAGGGCACGCGCATGCTGGTGGAGGTGACGCCTGGCGCTGAGGGGACCGCCTTCAACGGCTACTTCCACGCGCTGCCGGACGGCCGCTTCCTGTTCGGCGTCAAGAAGCATGCTAACGACACTTCCTTTGGAGCGGCCACCCTCTGGGTGAGCGACGGGACACCCGAGGGTACCGTCGCGCTCTCCGACTGGACGGTTCCACGGTACTCCGTGTTGCTCGATGATGGGCGCTTCTTCTTCAAGGACGGCGACCAGATCAAGGTGACGGACGGCACCCCGCAGGGAACCCATGCCATAGAGGGCCTTCCGGACCGGAAGTACATCGATATCGAGGCACCCATCGGAATGCACTCCGCCCTTATCGATGTCCCAAACGAGAACGGCAGCGATTTGTGGGTCACCGACGGCGTGGTCTCGCGGAAGCTCGTAAAGGCATCGTTCGGTGCGCCCTACTCGTTCCACGACCTGGGTAATGGGAAGGTCGTGTTCTCGACCACCGACACCAAGGACTACCAGACCATCCTGACCGACGGAACCGAGGAGGGGACCATCGTCCTGGCCTCCAAGCTGCAGGGTTTGGGGGCCGGGCTGGGGCCGGTGCACTCGCTCGGCGACGGCAGGGGCCTGGCACTGCAAAAAAATGCGTCGGGGGAAGTGCACCTTGTCGTCGTCGGCGAGGACGGGATCACGGATGTCACTGACACCCTGGACATCCCTGCCGGCCGGCTAATCACAAGCGTCTCCTCCTTGTCGGACGGCACCTTCGTCTTCAAGGTGAAATTGAACGACGATGGCCTGCACCAGATCTGGCGGACCGACCTGACGAGTGAGGGAACCCAGAAGGTCGGCGAATTGACGCTCGACCTAACGCTGTCCGACAATCTGTTCGAGCTCATTGGCACGCCCAAGGAGCCAGAGCCGCCGACGCCGCCCACGGTCCCCGAGGAACCCTCAGGGCCGAGCGCCCCGCACCACGAGTGGGCGGCGGGCAACGCGCTCTTCGACGTTCCCTACTATCTCGACAACAACAAGGACGTGGCGACCTCCAGCATGGACGCGCTGGAGCACTTCATGCGCTTCGGCGCCGCCGAGGGGCGCGACCCGAACGCCTTCTTCGACGTCTCCTTCTATCTGAACCAGAACCCCGATGTGCTGGCGGCGGGCGTCAATGCCCTGGAGCACTACATGGCCTCGGGCTGGCACGAAGGCCGCGCGGCGAGCTTCGCCTTCGACGGGGATGCCTATCTCGCCGCCAATCCCGACGTCGCCGCCGCCGGGATGGACCCCCTGCTGCACTACCTGCACTACGGCGAAGCCGAGCACCGTGCAGCGCCGCAAGCGACGCCACATGCTACGGGGCCGCAGAACGTCCTCGTGGACGCTTCGTTCTACTTCTCGACCTATGCCGATGTGGCCCGCGAGGGCGTGGACCCGACCCAGCACTTCATGGCCACGGGCTGGCAGGAGGGCCGCGACCCCAACGCTTTCTTCGACACCGACTGGTATCTCGCCCACAACACCGACGTGGCGACCGCGCGGGTGAACCCGCTCGAGCATTACCTGCGGTTCGGGGCCGAGGAGGGCCGCGATCCGAGCGCGGCCTTCGATGGGGAGGCGTACCTCGCGCACAACCCCGATGTGGCCGCGGCCGGGATGAACCCCCTCGCCCACTACCTCGCATACGGCATCGCCGAGCACCGCGACGTCTTCACTGCCTGAGGCGGGTGCGGCGTATGCCTGCTGGGCCCCTGGCGAAGGGGCGCCAAGCCCCACCCTGCGGGGCTTGGTGACCACCCCCAATCCAGCCGCTCCAGACGAAAGAATGCGCCTTGCCCCGCTTTGCCCACGGAGCGTTTCCGGCACGGACCTCCCCGACGCCGCCCGGGTCCGGGCCGGAGGGCCTGCAAAACAGAAGTTTTAGACCCGCCGCAGGCACACTAACCCAGGATTAGCATGCGGAGAGAAGAGCTAAGCGCTTGATTTCCGACCAATTCCGCCACGACGCCCAGCCCGGCTCCAGCGGAAGATCGCGCCAGAAAGAAAGCCCCAGCCGGGACATGTCTCAGGAGCTGAAGCTAAGCTAACCTGCTGCAGGCGAAGCAGCGGATGCAGAATCAGCCGTGAGCGATACCAACTCGGGCTCCTGTCACCTTCCCAGGACCATCAAGCAGACCAGAAGCAAGCTTGATCTGCCTGTTATCCTATCGGCCCTCACAACATTGTCCGCGCTGTGGGTGTGTGGCTATGGAAACCCGAAACACTTCCTGAGCGGCATAATAGCAACTATTGTCTTCGGCGTCTTTACTATAGCAAATATTGCCTACTTCATCTTTCCGGCGCGGCTGACCGTCACCGCCGACGGCTTCGTGCAGCATGGTCCGCTGGGAACCAAGGCGCGCTCCTGGAATGAGGCCGCGAACTTCCGGGTCGTGCGCCTTCGCCGCGGCGCCAAACTGCTGGCCTTCGACGACTTACGTCCCCCTGATGTCCAAAGAATCTCCCGTACCATCAACCGCGCTTTCGGAGCTGAGGGATGGCTCCTGCAACACTGGTCGCTTTCCCTCGAGGAAGTGGCGGCATTGCTTAACAAGGCGCGGGCTGAATGGCAGGCTGCGGGCCAAGCCCAAAAGCGAAAATGAGGTTTCCCTCAGACATCAGCAGGCAGCGCCATGCCCGCGGTTATCTGCCACGCAGCTGGTGGAACTCACCCCAATTGGAACGGACGCTTGGCTCGGTATGAGCAGGAGAGCGAAAATGCGTTTCATCGGGGGGATTGCTGTCGCGGGGGTTGCTGTGGCGGCTACGGCGCTTGCGACTTACCTGCACGTGCCAACCTATTCATCCGGTCCAGTCCTTCTCGCAGATGGCAGCTAGGCAGAGCTGACAGTCTATGCTCCAGCTTTGCGGGGAACGCCGTGGCTCGACGCCTCCCTGTCGGTCCTCGGTCGTGGGCACAAGCAGGTTGTTCCCGTGTTCTTCCCTAATCTGCTTGGCGCACAGGTGAATCTCTATCGCGGCGGTGATAGGGTGTACTTTCTGTCGTCCGCCCTCGAGGCCTTCCGGGCCCCGTCAGCAGGCGCCCTGATGAAGATCCCACGCGAGCGGATTGGTGACCAGCTGGAATACCTGGGGGCATTTCAGTTTTCGCGTGAGATCGATGACTTCACCTTTGTTCCGCCGGCAACCAGTGAAGAATGCCTTGAGGTTCAACGCGACGTTCTCCCTGGCGAGATCCAGGAGAAGTCGGCCGCGACCGTACTGGCTGGCGGAGCTCCCACTGCAGCAAAGGCCATTCCTCCGTGACATCGATGCCCCTCTGGCAATACACCGCCACCGAACTCAGCGCCCTGATCCAGTCCGGCGAGGTCAGCGCGGTCGAAGCCGTCCGCGCCTCGGTCGAGCGAATGCATGCGGTCAATCCCGCGCTCAACGCCGTGGTCACCGACCTCTCGGAGCTGGCCCTGGAACGCGCGAAGGCGCTCGATGCAACGAAGGGGCCCAAGGGATCGCTGCACGGTGTGCCGGTCACTATCAAGATCAACATCGACCAGAAGGGTGAGGCGAGCTCGAACGGCGTCGTCGCCTTCAAGGATCTGATCGCGCCGGACGATGCGCCGCTGGTGCGGAACCTGCTTGATGCCGGCGCGGTCGTGATCGGGCGGACCAACGTCCCGGAATTCTCGCGTCGCTGCGAGACCGATAACCCGCTCTTCGGCCAGACCTGGAACCCATGGGGAAAGCATGTCAGCCCGGGCGGATCGTCGGGCGGTGCAGGCTCGGCGGTTGCAGCCGGGATCGGCGCGCTGGCGCACGGCAACGACATCGGCGGGTCGCTGCGCTTCCCCGCTGCGGCCAACGGCGTGGTCACGGTCAAACCGGGTGTCGGTCGCGTGCCGGTCTACAATCCCTCGCAGACGGTCGAACGCGGCATCCTGGCGCAGCAGATGTCAGCTCAAGGGTTGCTGGCCCGGTCGGCGCGGGACCTGCATCTCTCCATGCCTGCCATGATCGCCGCCGATGCACGCGACCCGTTCCACGTTCCGTTGCCCTGGCGCGGGCCGGCGCTGGAAGGCCCGATCAAGGTCGGCTTCAGCCTTGAGGCCCCGGACCTGCCGCTGCACCCCAAGGTGGAAAAGGCGCTGCTTGACGCTCGCGCTGCGCTGGTCGACGCTGGCTTCCTCGTCGAGGAGATCGCCCCGCCCTCGCTGCGTGAGATCGCCTTTGAGGGTCGCTCCGCGCTGATGACCGAAAGCTACCACCTGATGTGGGAGGATATCAGCAAGTACGGCTCGCCCGAAATTTCTGGCGTATTCGAACAGAACTTCCGCCGCACACCGACGGTCGAGATGCCTGAGATGCTGGCAATGCTCGCCCGGAGGACGTTCTATGCCCGGCAGTGGTCGGTGCTGATGGAAAAGTATCCGCTGTTCCTCTCCCCCTTCTTTCCCCAGCCCTTTTATGCGCCCGGCCGCGACGCTGAAGGCCCCGAAGGGCTCCGGGAGACGATTGGCCAGGCGTTCTGGTCCACACTCGGCAATTATCTCGGCCTGCCGGCCGGGAATGTGCCGGCGCGCCTGGAGGACTTCCCGGAAGGCCCGAAGCCGATCGGGGTGCAGATCCTCGGGCGCCGGTGGCGGGAGGATCTGGTGGTGGATGCGATGATCGCCATCGAGGATCGGCTCGGCACGTTGTCTAAGCGGCTTTGGGCGCGGATGGGCTGACGCCAGAGCATCGGCCCAGCGCCCACCAGAGCGCAGTCCATGGACAATGCCGCTGATCCGCCGCCGTGACCGGTGGGCGGGTCACCGCTGACCCGCCGCGCCCGGCGCGGCAGCACCGCTGCGTGCTCCCTTTCGGGGCGTGACCGAGCCACCGGCCAGGGACAGGGGTGTCGCACCACCCCGGGCACAGCGTGGGGGTTCCGGACTGGCCGGCGTGCCCGCCGCAGCGATGAGGAACCGTGACAGCCATGGCGCGACCGAAGATGGCAACCAGTCCCTTGCTCTACCGCAGACACGCTAACTCTGGATCAGCGTGTTTGGCATAATGCGGCGGGCGATTTGCCGCAATTCGCTATCCGCGAAGCCAGCGTTAGCGTTTATGGAGGCAAACCGAACCAGATAGGGGGAGTGAGGAAGCGCAGCTCTTTCCCATGAAGGCGGGGCTCACGGAAGGATATCGGCATTGAAGATCAGGTAGTGCCAAATTCCATTTCCTGTTTGGATAACCAGTCCTTCCCCATGCGAGTAGCCTTTGAGCCGCCTCTGGAGCGTCTTAGGCACCACCACAGGGCCGCGAGAGAAGTCGGCGATGAGCGAAGCCCGCGCTTCGGCTTGTTCCCGGGCAAGCAGTGCGCCGGCAGCGGCTTCAGCCACTTGGCGCCCGCGTTGAGACGCATCTGTGTGCCAGTGCAAAGCTATTCTGACGGCGCCACTCGCGCGATTTCGCGCCGCCGCAAGCACAAGCGGGATATGCCCTTCGGCCGATATGCAATCCAACCGTAGGAGGCCTCGTTCAAGAGGCTGCGCCGTACAAGAGGTGGCAGCCATCACACGATCAGCTGCTCGGTAGAGCGCCACGGCCGTGGCCTGCCCGTCGATGCGGCGCTGAGCTTCTTCCCAGGCCTCGGCTGCCTCGGCTTGCTTCCTGGCTTCCGCCCGCTCTTGCGGTATCGGGCAGTCGCGTAGCTCCACGGAGTTGTTTACCAGTTCCATGCGCGGGTCGGTGCCATGAGGAACCAGCGGGCGTTCATGGCCGAAGCCGATCACTGTCAGGTCCCGCGGTGAAACACCGAGCGAGACCAGGTGATCCGCAGCAGCCCGCGCCCGAGCCTTGCTCAGAGCTTTGGCCCGCCCTTCCGGCACCGAGATATCGGTTCGGCCTTCGAGGCAGATGCCGCGCCACTCCTGCCGCCGTGTGGCTTGCAGGGCTTCCTCGATAGTCCGTTGTGCTCGATCGGTGAGATCTGCGCTCCCGCGATCGAAAAAGACTAGGTATGTGCGGGCCGGCAGGATGGCGCCGGCCGAGTTCGGAAGGATGATGGCCAGAGCCAAGCAACCTGCGGCCAGTGCCGCCCTGAAACCGATCTGCGGCTCCGCGTGCAGGGCGTCACGTACCTGGACGAGGCGTTTCTGGGCGCCCGGGACTTTGCTGCCTTTTGTCACGGGTCAGGGCTCCCTTGGCCAGGGCCGCTTGCCAGAATCCGACGTCGTACCTCCCGCCCTCCGGACGAGCGCGAGGACCGTGTACCCCAGAACGTGAGGGCTCTGGTCCATGAAGCTGATCAGAACACTGCCATCCCAGGGGCGTAGCGGCCAAGCGGCCAGTGGGAATCTCCGCACTAAGCTGTCGCGATCGATGCCTGGGCGGAACTTCAGGTGCACCCACCACATAGGAAAGCGTGTGCCAGCCATCCGGATGGTCGCGCTTTCCACGTCCTGCCACTGAAGCTTCCGCGTCAGGTATCTCGCGTCGGTAATCCCCTCCTGATCCAGGACGAACGACTGCGCTGGCTGAAGGAGGTATCGCACGAAAAGTGCGCTTACGAGCAGGCAAATTGCCGCCGCCGCAAACTCCAGCACTGCGACAGACAATCTCACCAAGGCGTCCATGCGTGCGGATGAACTGAAAGGGCTTTGCAGGGCGAGGCTGGCGGCAAACAGGCATAGGCTTCCCATGACCAGGCTAAAGGTCGCGCCCAGCAGCAGGATGGCCCGGCGCGGGCTCGCCGTGACGGGCAGGTCCTGCCGCACGAACTCACCTCGATATTCCCTCAGGAAGGTCGGCTCACGCGGTATCTCGATGGACGGGTTGGCGCTCGGCGTCATCAACAGAGATCTCTGGCGGGAAGGCTATTCGCCCTGAAGCGGTAGCTTAGCTACTCCGACGACGGCTCTCCAGCGCCGGCGAGCGCCCTGTCTGGCTAACTCGCAGGCAGCGGAATGCGGCAACTATGCCCCTGCCTTGCTTCACGCACGCTAACGCCGGGTTAGCGTGCGTGCGAGGACGCCGGCAGGCGGTTGCCGCAATCCAAGGCAGCTGCGCGGCATGGCGGCGGCGAGACCGAGGGCCTCTCCTCTGCCCCGGTTCATGGCTACTTTACCGCGTTGAAAAGCCCCAGCGCTCCAGCAAGGCGTGCTGCGCCGCTGGTGCGAACGGCATTGCCGGCGGCACAACGTCCTGCGCCAGAGCCAACTCCTTCTTCTCTAGCAAGTCTGATTCTGAGGCTTGCCGCGCCTCGGCTTCGCTCACCCAGGCGGCCGGCGGACGAAACAGATAAGCGTTGGTCGCCTGCACCCAGCGGCGGCCAGCGACCGCGCCCCGCTGGATCCGCAGCAGGCATCCCGCCCGCTCGAGGCACTGCAGGGCGAGTTGCACGGTTCAGAGCCCGCCGTAAGCGCGCTCGTGGCAAGCGAGGGAGGGAGCGTGCCGGGCCTGAACACATAGCCACAGCCCGCCTCATCGCCGAAGCCGCTGAGGTTTCACAACCAGACCGCCAAGTCGTCTGGTGACGTTCTACCGCATCTCAGCCGTCCTTCCATTTGCAACGGAACCCATCCTCCGCTCCGCTGGGCGTCTCTCGCGGCCGACCATCCGCAGAAGGTCGGTCGCCCAGGAGTGGGCTCGAGTCTGCCGCCGACGCTGTACCGTTCCCTTCCGGTCCTGCACTGGACGGCAGGGGCAAGAAGCCCCGCCCGGCGGCATGAGGTTCAGAAAGGTTCTCGCACACGGCGCTCCCCTGGCTCGACGGCTCATTCCTCCTGCCCCTCTTCGGACTATCCGGAATGGTCGCGTCCCCCCGGTGATCGGGCTCCGGCGACGCCGACGTCCTGGAAGCGTACGGCACGCTCCGGCTGGTGTTCGGCGGCGGGAGCAATGACACCATCACCACCGAGGCGGCGCCGGGCGTCCCCTGGGGCAACATCCTGTTCGGCGACGCAGGCGGCGACAGCCTGACCGCCATCGGCGACTGCAACCTGGTCTTCGGCGGCGCGGACGGGGACTTCATCGCGCTGCGCGGCCCGCTGCTCGAGAAAGGCGGCGTGCGGAGCGGCCTGCTCAACACGACCTTCGGCGACTCCGGCGACGACGTGCTGGACCTGGACGGTTATCCCAGAACCGGAGGCTTCGCCTACGGCGAGGAGGGCGACGACATCCTGCCCAACTCGACGGACGGCGGCGTGCTCGATGGTGGCGCCGGTTCCGACATCCTGACGGGCTACAACTTCGTCTTCCAACCCGTCAGCGGCGAAGGCACGGTGATGACCGGCGGCGCGGGGCCGGACCAATTCAACATCTTCGGCAACAGCATCCCCTTCGTCCTGTACGACAGCACTGGGGTGCTCGACCGTGCTGACGAGGTCCACGGGCAGTTCACCGCCATCACCGACCTGAACGCGGACGAGACGTGTATTTCGGCAACGGGGTCCTGCCGCCCGACCGGTTCGAGGGCGAGCTTGCCCTGCAGTCGTACGAATGGACTCCCAGCACCCTGCTGGCGCTCTTCCTGCCGATCGGCAGTTGCACCACGGTGCGGGGCGAGTTGTACAACCCGGGTTCCTTCACCGTGAGGGAGGACAGGCCTGACCTGCTGGTGCTCTACGTGGATCGCTACATCGGGCGCCCCGGCGGCGAAGGGCCCGACATCCAGCCCACCCACGCCGCCGTCGCCCTTCTCGACTACTCGGGTGATGCGGTTCCCCTCGGTCCATCCTTCTTCGGTGACCCCGTTCCCCTCGGATGATGGGACACGGACTGCAGCCGACGCGGAGGAGGTGGCGGGGCCCAAGGGCGCGCCGGATGCGCTCCGCCCCTTCCCCGTATACGGCAACCGGCGTCCCTCTGCACCAGTGAGGACTGAGCCCCCTAACTCGGCGAGTTGCGGCGTTCCGGGCGGCACGCAGCGGCATGCACGCTAACCCGGGCTTTGCTTGCCTCGTACCCGTTGCCGGACGGCCAGCTCGCCAATCCGCGGCTTGGTGCTCCGCCCGCAGCCGCACACCACCTGGAGGCGCAGTCCGGCCAACAGGAAGCTCGGATCGATGGGCTTTGGCTGGTCGTAGTTCGCGGCCATGCTGCGCTACCGCCGCGATTCCGGAAGGTCGGCGCAGGGCACTGCGCGCCGCAGGGTCACCCGCCTCTCCCGGACTCACGGCAGAGCGTCGGCGAGAAGCTTCTCGCCGTCGGCTTGCCGATGGAGACCGTAGACCGCCCTGTCCACCACGAGCTCTCGTGCTCGTAGCAGGGCAGCGGTCCGGGTTCGGGAATCCTCACCCCAGATGCGCATTGGGCCAGCGATCAGGGCCTTGGGGTCGGCAACGGGCTCAACCGTGTCGGCCAGAGAACAGGCCATAGCTGCCGCTCAGGCCAGCTGCAGCCGTGCTGCCGCAAGGGCATCGCGCGCCGCCTGCAGGGCGGCCAGGGACCGCTGGGCCTGGCGCTGGCCAGCCGCATCGTTGCGGTCCAAGTCTTCGATCTGCGCCTGGGCGGCGTCCACGCCCTCGGCTAAAGCCGCGTGCAGGCCCGTAACGCAGTCGTGGATCAGCTCGCGCTCGGCTGGCGGGGTGTCAGTGAGCCAGTCCGCCACCATCGCCTCTACGGCGCGGCGGACGCGGCCAGGATCGGCGGCGCGCTGCGCCAGCTCGGCCAGGTGCTGTAGAGCGCGGGTCTCGGGGGAAGGCGGGCGTGGGGGTCTCTTTGCCATCGGGATCTCCAGTAGCCGAGAGGCAAGCATGGAACAGAAGAAGAACAAGCATGGCTGTTCCTGGCTAGGCCATTGCCGCCTCCGCCGCGCCAGCCGACCCCCATTTCATCCGCAATGCCTGCCGCTCGGCCTCTGTGATCGGCGGGGGGGCGGCAGTTCCACCTCCCCTTTCAAGCCACCCGACATTGTGCCGGAGGAAGAACCACGCGTTGATTCTTTTTTTCCGGAAAGGTTCGCGGAGTGAAGGTCGCCTCGGTCGGGACCAGGAGCTGGCAGCCGTTGGGTGCACGCAGGTTCCAGCGGGTCTTTGGACTCCCAGACAAGCACATGCAGCTCGGCCATTGACCTGCCCCCGTAGAAGCGGTCCGCCGGTACTGTAGCCCGCCGGCAGTGAAGGGGTGACTGGGATGACAAGGCAGAAGGCGCACACGCCGGAGGAGATTGTTGCGAAGCTCCGGCAAGCTGAGATTCTGGTCGGCCAGGGGAAGACAGTGGCCGAGACGGTCCGGGCAATTGGGGTGACGGAGCCGCCCTACTACCGTTGGCGCATGGAGTTCGGCGGTCTGAAGCTAGCCCAGATGGAGCGGCTGAAGGAGTTGGAGCGGGAGAACGCGCGGCTTCGGAAGGCGGTGTCGGAGCTGACGCTCGAGAAGGTCATTCTCAAGGAAGCTGCGTCGGGAAAGTGGTGAGCCCCGCCCAGCGTCGGGCCTGCGTCGAGCATGTCGTGCGCGAGCTCGGCGTGTCGGAGCGGAAGGCCTGCGTGGTGCTGGGGTAGCACAGATCGACGCAGCGGAAGGCGCCGCGGGCGGCGGAGGACGAGGCCGCGCTGACGGCGGACATCGTCGAGCTGGCGAAGTGCTACGGGCGGTATGGGCACCGGCGGATCACGGCGCTGCTGCGGGATGCGGACTGGGTGGTGAACCGGAAGCAGGTGGAGCGCATCTGGCAGCAGAAGGGACTGCGGGTGCCGCAGCGGCACCCGCAGCGCGCCAGACTGTGGCTGGCGGACGGCTCCTGCGTGCGGCTGCGGCCGGAACGGCCAGGGCACGTCTGGGCCGACAACTTCGTTGAGGACCGGACGCGGGACGCGCGGAAGTTCAGGATGCTCTGCGTGGTGGACAAGTTTCCGCGCGAGGCGCTGGCGATCCGGGTGGCACGGAAGCTGTCCTCATAGACGTGATCGACACCTTGGCGGACCTGTTCATCACGCGCGGCGCGCCAGCGCATATCCGTTCTGACCAGGGGCCGGAGTCCGTGACAAAGGCGATGAAGGGCTGGATCGGGGGCGTCAGGGCGAAGGCCGCCTACATCGAGAAGGCGAGCCCGTGAGAGAACGGCTACGGGGAGAGCTTCAGCGGCAAGCAGCGCGATGACCTGCTAAATGGGGAGGTGTTCAACACGCTCCGGGAGGCGCGGGTTCTGATCGAGCGCTGGCGACGGCACTACAACGAGGAACGGCCGCACTCGGCACTGAGCTACAGGCCGCCGGCGCCAGAGACACTCGGACGAGGCTACCTGCCGAAGCCCCCTGGCTTAGGCTCAGGCGGCCTCGAGCAGCCGATCACGGCGGCCGTCCACTAAAATTCCGCCCGGACCATTCGATGGAGGCTGGTCATCTCAAGGTTGTTAGTTTGACAAACGAGGCCAGCGTTTTCTTGAAGGGGGCGCGAGGAGATGATGGTGGCCGAGAGTGGCTAGAATGAAATCCACCTATTAGTCCTGGACCCTTAGCTAACCGCGCACGGCCCGGCACAGTGAATCTCTAACTGGTTAGAGATTCACTGTGCCGGGCCAACCGCCCTCAGTCGGCCTTCCCCTCAATCACCGTCAGCCTTTCCCTCAGGTCGGCCTCAATTTCGGCCAGCCTCGCCATAACCTCTCCTAACTGCTGCTTTAGTCGGCTCGCCTTTGCCGCTAAATCTTCCTTCTCCCGCTCCAACGCAGCACGACGCCCCTGGGCGGCGAGTTTCCTCTTCTCTAGCGCCCGCTTAAAATCAAGAATGGCCTTCCGGGAGACGTCCGGGCTAACCAAGCCGCCGTTGCGAGCCTCTGCCAGGGCATCGCGATCCAAGGTCACAAGCTGGTAGGCCACAGAGTAGGTCCGCGGCAGTTCGTCGGTCCTGAGTACTCCACGGTCGACGGCGCGGGCGACCGACATCAGCTGGTGAGCGGTAGCATACGAGAACGGCAGTCGGCTCACGACCTCCTTCTCGAAGGCCCTCGGGAACTCCTCTTTCGCTCGCACCAGATAGCGGCCGATCGTGAGGAACTTCTCCTGAGCCTCCTGCCACAGCCGGGCGATGGCATCGACAACTTGGTCTGTTGTGTCCACTCGGCCGACAGCGTTTGACACCGCTAACACGCGGATGTCCTTGGCCGCCGGCCGTTGGAACGCAGCCAGCCTCTCTTCCTGCTGGACCGACCGCTTCTCCAACCCGCGCTTGCTGAATGCCATTGTGTCAGCCTCCAACCTTCGCCGCGTTTCGGCAGAAGTGCCACAGGGCTTCGAAGTCGTCGCTCCCCTTGGCGCCCTTGATTTCGGCGACACCGACGCCGTAGCGGTGGGTATTGTTTATATCCTCGAACTGGCGGACGGGCATGGGGCAGAGCATGCCGACCTTGTTCAGGTGTCTCTGGGCTTCCCTGTAGCTCAGGGTGCCGACAGAGCCCCCCTCCTCGCCGCGACCGCTGGCGCGCATGATTGCTCGGTTGATGACGAAAGCAGCAAAGGTACCTGTGGTCCGCAGGTAGTCCATCCAGCCAGCCACGCTCTCAACGTCGGCCGCGCCGGTGGTCGAGGGGACCAGAACCAGGTCGGACTGCTGCGTCAGGATCTTCGTCTCGTCCGGCAGGTATTCGATGGCCGGGGGTGTATCGACTAGGACAACATCCACATTGGGAATGGCTGAAATCTCCTCGATCGCCTGCCGGATCTCGCGCAATGGTCGGCTGACCATGATGAGCGGCTTGGCCTCGGCCGGACGGCGGGCATGCCATTTCGTCAGGCTGCGTTGGAGGTCGGTGTCCAGGAGGACAACCGTGAGTCCCTCGTGGACCGCGAATTCCGCCAGATTCAGGACACAGGTGGTCTTGCCGACCCCACCCTTGGGAGATTGCGTCGTGATCCAGCGAGCCTTTTTGCTGGACTCTCGCGGCGCCCGGCTCAGCTTGCCTGCGGCCGGCTTCTTTTTTGCCGCTGCGCGCGTGGTAATGGATGCCATCGATGGAAGGGCCTTAAATTTTTGCCGAGGTGCAGTTAACCAGTTTCTCAGTCCGTCTTCCAGGCCCAAGGCTGAATCTCTAACCGGGTTAGAGATTCAGGATGATCGCGACAGGGACGTAGCTGATGGTTCTGTCGCGGTGATTGCTTTGAAACAGGGCAGTCCAAGCAAAGGACGGATAAGGCTGCCGGCTGGAAGAGCTCGGAAACCAGGGGGCTTGCCCCTGTACGATACCTAACGGTGCCTCGCACTTGGCCTTTCCCGGCCACCGCCATCACCTCGCATTCGGCCAGCGTTCGTCGAGCCTCTGGAGGCTCCCGAAGCCGAGCTCCCACCTAACCAAGCACTTTACTCGCCGAATCTGACGCGGTCACCCTGGGATACATGGCTAGGTTTGGGTTGCTGATGTCTGCAACCCCCAGCCTTGGACCAGCCATGATGACCAATGATCAGACTGTCGTACGGGACCTCCTGGTGAAAGGTCCCGAAGCGACGTTCCTGCGTGAAATGGTCGGCTTTGCCGCCCAGCGGCTGATGGACCTGAAAGTGGGCGATCTGACCGTCGCTGCTCCTAGCAACGGCAGTCCGGATCGTCTGGTGCAGCGGAATGGCTACCGGGCTCGCGACTGGCAGATCCGAGCCGGAGCGGTGGAGCTCCGGATCCTGAAGCTCGGAGGGGTAGCTACTTCCAGCCTTCCTTGAGCCCCACCGGACCACCGAGAAGGGGCTGACGGCCGTGAATCCAGAAGGCCCATGTCCACGGCATCTCCAGCCGCTTCTTGTACAACCTGACCCGGGCCATGGGGCTGGAGGACGTCAGCAGGAGCCAAGCCCTCGGCTTTTCGCCGAGATCGACCAGCGGGTGCGTGATTTCCTCGGCGGATCCGAGGTGCTCGGCATGGTGGTGGGCCCCTTAGAGGCGGATCCGTTATGCCTTGGCTTCCGCCGCACTCGCGCCTGTCAGGGCTTGGCAGGGGATCAAGCTGGTGATCTCAGATAACCACATGGGCCTGAAAGGCGCCGTGACGAAGATGCTCAGGGCTATCTGGCAAAGGTGCAAGGGCCATTTTGCCCGCAATGCGCTCGCCCATACGGGCAAGGCGCAGCGCCGCATCGTCTCGGCCTGGATCACCGACTACGCGGGCCTAACGCGGAGGACACACGAAGCGGTAGTCGCGAACAATCGCTGATCAGCCTCCGCCTGAAGCTCGCCGCCTAAATGGACAGCGCAGAGGAGGACGTTCTCGCCTACATGGCGTTCCCTGCTGTGCACCGGGCGAAACTGCACTCGACAAACCCCATCAAGCATCACGACAGCGAGATCAAGAGCAGAACCGATGTCGTCGGCATATTCCCAAACGCGGACGCTGTCGGGTTCGCCGGCGCCATTCTGCTGGAACATTTCGTCGAGTGGGCCACCCCGCGCTCCCAATACATGACCCTGGAAGCCATCGGTGCCATCAGTGGGCCCTTTTAGGCTCTCCGCCGTACCAGCCTCACCCCGGCCATCCAGCCCGCCGGAACCATTGCTTCTAAACCACAGACCGGGACACGATTAGGTCCTGTTAGCTCCTGACTGCCCACCTATCTGCTGTGGAGGTAGCGGAGGGGTGAGTGGGATGGTGCTGACGGATGCGCAGTGGGCGGTGCTGGAGCCGCTGATTGAGGC